>Ga0247825_10000585_pt1 | contig 23334 bp, 18 predicted proteins | sample 13C_Vanillin_Day_FD_194413 | JGI IMG/M metagenome (GOLD analysis project Ga0247825, IMG submission 194413) | Soil microbial communities from agricultural site in Penn Yan, New York, United States - 13C_Vanillin_Day48 | ecosystem: Environmental > Terrestrial > Soil > Agricultural land | place...
CCCTTATCCCCGCTCGAGTCATCCCCAGTATCATCCCGTTGATGAAGATGTTCTCTCGCCCGGAGAAGTCCGGGTGGAATCCCGCTCCCAAATCCAGCAGCGCGCTCACCCTCCCGTTCAGCTCTATCGTCCCAGACGTCGGCGCGTAGATTCCCGTCATCAACTTCAGCAGCGTGCTCTTCCCTGAACCGTTCCTTCCGATGATTCCCACCGTCTGGCCTTGCGGTATCACCAAATCAATCCCACGCAATGCCTCGATGTACGTCTGCCCTGCCTTCTGCCTCTTTCCGGTCAGCCAGCGCACCAACTCCGTCTTCAGCGTCGTGTACTCACGCCGGACCGTGCTCTTCTTGAACCGCTTCACTGCGTTGCGGATGACGATCGCGTCCATTCTCTCTGCCCGGCTCAAACCATCTCCGCGAACTCCTCGCGGCGGCGCTCGAAGATGACGGACGCCACCGAGAGGAGCACCAGCGCGATGCCCAGCCACATCGCCAGCGGCCCCATGGCAGGAAGCTCTTGGTCATAGAAGATGGACTGGTACGAGAGGACGATCACCGCCATGGGATTGGCGAGCACCATCAGAGACCGGAACTCCTCGGGGATCGTCGTCGCCCGATAGAAGATGGGCGTGATGAAGAACCACATCATCAGCAGGTTGGTGACGATCTGCTGCAGATCCCGGAAGGTGACGTTGATCGCGGAGAGGAGATACGCGAGCCCCAACGTCACGCACAGCTGCGTGAGGACAACCAGCGGAAACGCCACGACGTGCCAGGTGGGCCACCGGCCGAACAGGAGCCCCAACACGATCAGCAGCGGCATGGACAGCAGGAAGTTGCAGAGGTTGGTGGCCACCACGGATGCGGGCAGCACCTGGGCCGGGAAGCGCACCTTCGTGAGCAGATCGCGCCGGTCGCTGATCGCGCTGGCCCCACCCGCCACGGAGCTGGAGAACCAGATCCACGGCAGCAGGCCGATGAACATGAAGTACGTGTAGTTCTCGATCTGCTGCCGCATGTAGACCGAGAACAGCAGCGTGTAGACGATCATCTGCAGCGTGGGGTTGAGGAACGTCCACAAGAACCCCAGCACGGAGCCCCGATAACGTGCCTTCAGCTCCCGCTGGGTGAGGCTGAGCAGCAGGCCCCGATGCTGATAGAGCTCACGAAGGTTGCGAAACATGCGGCGCTATCCCTACACCAGACGGATGGCTGCCGCGAGCACCCCGGCAGAGCCCAGCAGGCAGGCCAGGGGGGGCTTCCCCCATCTCCCGTCCGCTAGACGGCCGAGTGTCACAGACGACCCGGCCCATGAAGAGCTCGCGCCTGTGTCTCGTGGCAGCGCATCCTACATCGCAGGAGGTCAGTGGATTTTTCCGTTGCATTTCCAAGGGATGGACAGCTCCCCGCTGTTCGATGGATCCTCCAAGAGCCGTGAAAGAACCCTCCCACTCCCCTGCGAGCGCTGGGGCTCGCCAGCTTTGGAAGGATGCGCGAACTTTCGCTGACATCCTCCGGCGGCGTGCGGTGGAGCAGGGGCAGGCCCCGGCTTGCACGTTCCTGGGCGCCGACTCCTCGGCGGACGTCACCCTCACCTATGCCGAGCTGGACCGGCGGGCCCGAGCCATCGCGCTGGAGTTGGAGACCCGCGGCCTGGCCGGGCAGCGCGTCCTCATCGTCCTGCCGCCCGGCCCCGCCTATGCCGCCAGCCTCTTCGGCTGCCTGTATGCGGGGGTGATCGCCGTACCCGTCCCTCCGCCGCTGTTCGACTCACCGAGCGTGGGTGTAGGACTGCTGGCCGCCATCGCGCAGGACTCCGGAGCGGCCGCCGCTCTCGTGGAGGGGCAGCGCCCAGCCGATGGCCAGCGCCTGACGATCGATGGGCTGGCGGCCCATATCGATCTCATCCCCGCCGAGGCCGCCACCTCGACCGCAATCCCCTCTGACTGGAGTCCACCGTTCGTGGACTCGCGCGCCATCGCGCTCCTTCAGTACACGGCGGGCAGTACCGGGAGCCCCAAGGGCGTGCGAGTGACTCACGCCAGCCTGCTCGACAACTGCGAGGGGCTGCGCCGTGGGCTCGGGCAGGCGCCCCCGGACAAGATCCTGCTGTGGCTGCCTACGCACCAGGGGCTGGGGTTGCTCGAGGGCCTGCTCCAGCCGCTGTTCACCGGCATCCCCGCCGTGCTACTGCCGCCGCAGGCCTTCTTCCAGCGGCCGCTGCGGTGGCTGCAGGCCATCTCCACCCACGGCGCCACCATCAGCGGCGCGCCGGACTTCGCCTACGAGCTGTGCGTGCGGACGATCAGCGAGGCCGAGCGGGCCCAGCTCGATCTGAGCCGCTGGCGCCTGGCCTTCACCAGCGGTGAGACCGTGCGTGCCGAGACGATGGAGCGGTTCTCCACGCACTTCGCTCCCTGCGGGTTCCAGCCCAAGGCGTTCCGCCCGGTGTACGGGCTCGCGGAGTGCACGTACCTGGTCTCCTGCGGCAAGTCCGAGGACGGGCCCACCCTGCGCGGCGTGGGCGTGGACGCGCTGGCGCAGCAGCGCATCACCGAGCGCCGGGGGGCCGCGACGAAGCTGGTCAGCAGCGGCCCGGCCTCCACCGTGCAGGTGATCATCGTCAACCCCACCACACGCGCGCTGCGCGGCGAGCAGGAGATTGGCGAGATCTGGGTGACGGGGCTGAGTGTCACGGATGGCTACTGGGGCCGGGTGGGCACCACCTCCGAGGCCTTCCGGGGACGCCTGGCGAGCTCGGCCGCCGGGCAGCGAGCCTTCCTGCGGACCGGAGATCTCGGAGCCACCTCGGGCGGGGAGCTGTACGTCACCGGCCGCCTCCAGGATGTGGTCATCTGGGACGGGCAGGATCTTCGGCTCCACGATCTCGAGTTCGATGTGGAGTCGAGCCACCCGGCGCTGCTGCCCGGCAGCTGCGCGGCCTTTGTCCACAAGCAGGGCCGCGAGGAGCAGCTCATCGTCGTCGCCGAGACCTTCGCGTCCGGAAGCCTGGAGGCCACACCCGCCCGCCAGCAGACGCTGCTGCAGGAGATCACCCGAGCGATCCGCTTGAACGTGAGACAGCGCCACGGAGTGATCCCCACGGAGATCGTCCTGCTGGGCCAGTGCGGCCTGCCGAGGTCTTCCCTCGGGCATGTCTCCCGCAACGGCGTACGCTCGGCGTACCCCTCCTTCGAGCACCCGCTGCTCACGCGTGATCGCGTCGAGGCGCCCAACGCAGAGGCCCCTGCGTCCCAGGGGCCCTCCGCTCCCGCCGGAGACAAGGCGGAGGCTCCCAGCGAGGCGGCCCCGCCAGGCCCCACGCCCATGGGGCTCGTGCCGCTGACTCCCACGATGTACGCCGTCCATGCGCCAGTCCGGACCCTTGAGCACCCCACCGGTGCCGCCCGGGTCTTCGAGCTGCCGGAAGGCATCCAGGCGCGGCACATGGAGGAGGCTGTCCGCGCCGTGTGGACGGCGCACGAGACGCTGCGCCTGCGCTTCGCGAGGATGGATCAGGGCGGACCGGAGTCCTGGGCTGCGGCGCTCACTCCCGAGAAGAGCCCAGCGCCGCTGCGGCAGGTCGATCTCTCCTCGCGGCCGGATGAGGAGTGCTGGCAGACGGCGGAGGACACGGCCCGGCAGGTGGGCGCCGAGCTGGGTCAGTGCACCGGCTCGCTGGTCTCATTCACCTTCTTCGATCGCGGGCCGCGAGCCCCGGCCTGGCTCCTGGTGGCCTGCCACCCGGCCCTGATGGATGAGTCCTCGTGGCGCATCCTCGCCACGGATCTGGCGGAGGCGTGCGAGCAGTCCCGGACACGCGGGCGGGTACGCCTGGCGCCCCAGAGCGGCTCGGTGACCCAGTGGGTCCAGGAACTCATAGCCGAGATCCAGCACCCCCGGCTCGCCTCCCAGGCCCGCATGCACTGGCTCGCGCGCACTCAAGTGCCGGCCTCCGAGCGTCCCACGGTGACGGGGGCCGACGCGTCGCCGGCTCCCGGAGCGCTGGCCGTCATCGATGCCGCGGCGCTCCAGCGCGCCTCCACGCTCTTCGACGTCTCCCGGGAGGCGATCCTGCTGGCGGCGTGCGCGCTCGCCTATGGCACCCAGCTTCAGCGCTCCTCGGTCCGGATCAGCCTGGAGCAGAGCGCGCGCGCCAGCAGCCACAACCCGGTGGACGTCTCGCGCATGCTGGGGAACCTGGACTACGCCTTCCCCGCGCTCCTCTCCCTGGACACAGACGCCGCCGCGCAGGAGGTGATCCACTACGCCCAGACCGAGCTGCAGGAGGCCCCGCTCGAGGGGCTCGCGTACGACGCCCTGCGGGCCTACGGGACGGACGAGGTGCTCGCCCGAGCGCTCACGGATCTCCCCGCGGCGGACTTCAGCCTGCATCTGGAGGATGAGGGTGCGCCGTCGAGCCGCGAGACGCTGCGGACCCTGGCCATCTTCGAGAGCGGGCCCCCGGCCAGGACGACCCCCTCCCGGCTGCGCGTGGAGGCCCGGCTGTCCGCGGAGCGGACCCAGCTCCTGTGGCATGGCGACACGTCGCATGGCGCGCTGCTGAGCGCACTGGCGAAGCAGACCGAGCAGACGATCCGCTCCCTCTGCGCCCAGGCGGACAGCACCCGGGCCACCACGGCGCAGGGCCACGGCACGGTGCGCATGCCCACCTCTCAGCGCTCACGTCCATGAGCACGCCGGAGCTGCGCCGGGCCGCCGAGGTGATCCGCTCCGCCAATGCGCTCCTGATCGCGGCGGGCGCGGGCATGGGCGTCGACTCGGGGCTGCCGGACTTCCGCGGCACCGAGGGCTTCTGGAAGGCCTACCCCGCCTACGCGAAGCTCGGCCTCGACTTCGCCTCGATGGCCAACCCCGAGTGGTTCGAGAAGGATCCCGAGCTCGCCTGGGGCTTCTATGGCCACCGGCTCGGGCTGTACCGGGCCACGACACCCCACCCCGGCTTCGAGCTGCTGCGCACCTGGGCCGCCCGCATGCGATACGGGGCCTTCGTCTTCACCTCCAACGTGGACGGCCAGTTCCAGAAGGCGGGCTTCCCCGAGGAGCGCATCCTCGAGGTCCACGGCTCCATCCACTTCGTCCAGTGCCTGGGCTCGTGCGCGCGGATCACCCCCGCGGCGCCCTACTCCGTCGAGGTGGAGCCGGAGACCTTCCGCGCCCGGCCGCCCCTGCCCACCTGCCCGGACTGCGGCGCGCTGCGGCGGCCCAACATCCTCATGTTCGGCGACTGGGGGTGGGATGCCTCACGCACTCACGTCCAGAAGCAGCAGCTCTCCAGGTGGCTGGAGACCGCGCGGCCCCACAAGCTGGTCATCATCGAGTGCGGCGCTGGCACGGCCATCCCCTCCGTGCGCCGCTTCTGCGAGCACACCGCGCTGGAGTACGGAGGGAAGCTGATCCGCATCAACCTCCGCGAGCCGCGGGTGCCCTCCGGCGGGCTCAGCCTCCCCCTCAAGGCCCTGGAGGCCCTGAAGGGGATCGCGGAGGAGCTGGAGCGGGAGTGAGCCTCCCTACTCCTGGGACTGCGGAGCGGGCCGGGCGAACTGGCCCGCGGCCTTGAGCACGCGCAGCGCGGCCAGCGAGGCGTTGAGCGTCTCGCCCACGAAGCCATTCTCCGACGCGGCCAGCGCGGTGTTGGCGTCCGTCACCTCCAGGTAGGTGGCCGCGCCCGCCTTGAAGCTCACATCCACCAGCCGCTGACTCTCGCGCGCTAGCCGGAGCTGCTCCTCGGCCTTGATGCGGTTGGCCCGTGCGCTGGCCAGATCCAACATCCCGCGGCGGAGCTCGTCCCGAGCGCGGTTCTCCGAGGCGGTAGCGGTGGCCTTCGCCTCGGCCACCTTGGCGCTGCTCTCACGCAGCTCCGCCTCACGCAGGCCGCCGTCCCAGATGACCCACTGCAGCCCCAGGGTGACGGCCCAGTTCGTGGACTGGCCGGTGAAGCCCCCCACGTTGGCCGCCCGGTACACGGCGGAGAGCCCCAGGCTCGGCGCGTACCGCCACTTCACCCCGCTGCGTCCGGCCTCGGCCAGATCCACGCTCCGCTGCGCCGCCACCACGTCCGGCCGCTCCAGCACCGTCTTCTCCAGATCCTCGATGCCGGCGGGGAGCACGGGCTCCTCGGGCACCACCACATCGAAGTCCGGCGGTTCGTTGAGCAGCGTGGCCAGCGCGCTCAACGTGCTCTCGAAGGCGTTGCGCGCACGCAGCAGATCCTGCTCGGCGCGGGCCCTGTCGATCTGCGCGCGCAGCAGCGCCACCTTGGGCTGGGCGCCGGCATTGAAGCCCACCTCCGCATCCTTCTCGCGGGCGACCTGGACGGCCAGCAGCCGCTCCTGCACGGCCACCGCCTGCTTCAGCCCCGCCGCGCCAAAGTAGAGCTGCGCCGCGCCGAAGAGGATCTCCCTGCGCGCTGCCTCCACGCTGAGAGCCGCCACATCCTCGGCGATCCCCGCGCTCTTGATGGCCAGGCACAACGCGGGAGCGATCAGCACCTGGTTGAGCTGCACCTGGCCACCGAGCTGGTTGAACTTCTGAATGGGCGCCTCGAACAGGCCGGTGGGTACGAGGGCCAGGTTGGTCGGAGCGCCTGGCAGGTCCGGCACATCGGTGTTCTGTGGTGCGCCCAGATCCCGGATCGCCTGGCCCGTGGGCAGCGTGAGGGTCGCCTCGTCACTGTTGCGCGTGTAGGAGGCGCCGACGGTGATCTGTGGCAGGTACCCGCTCCAGGCCTTGGCGGACAGCTCCTGCGCCTGGGCCAGCCGCGCGCGGGCGGCCTGCAGCTCCAGGTTCTGGGTCTCCATGCGGTTAAGCACCTCCTGGAAGGTCAACGTCCGGGAGGGGGGACTCGGGTCCGCGGCCAAGGCGACAAGGGCCACGAGGGCAAGGGGGTTCATGACGCCCTCCGGGAGAGGGCGAGGCTCACAGTGAGAGGTTGCGATGAGAGGCTCATAAACACGGTTCTACGGTGTGGGAGAGAACTACGGGCGGGAGCGGATACACCCCTCCCGTCAAGGTCGAAGCCCACGGCGGGCAGCCGTGGGTCAGGCGGCGTCGGCCTTCCGGTGCAGCTCCGGGGCCGCGTCGAGCTGCTCCGCCGGGCCCTGCTTCACCACCCGGCGGCGCAAGCCGTCCACCAGCGAGTAGAAGACAGGCACCACACCCAGCGTCAGCACCGTGGAGGTGGTGAGGCCACCGATGATGGCGATGGCCATGGGCACGCGCGTCTCGGCGCCGTCACCGCGCGCCAGCGCCACCGGCACCATGCCGGCGATCATCGCGATGGTCGTCATCAGGATGGGCCGCAGGCGGATGGGGCCCGCCTCCAGCAGCGCCTCGCGGGTGCTCTTGCCCTGCTCCTTGAGCTGGTTGGTGAAGTCCACCAGGAGGATGCCGTTCTTCGTCACGAGGCCCATGAGCATGATGATGCCGATCATCGCGAACATGGACATGTACTGGCCGGAGAGGAGCAGTCCTCCCAGCGCGCCGATGATCGCGAACGGCAGCGACATCATGATGGTGACAGGATCCAGCAGGCTGCCGAACTGGGCCGCGAGGATCATGTACACGAGGATGATGCCCAGCAGCAGCGCCAGCAGGAAGGCGATGCCCGCCTTGGCGAGCTCCTTGCCCTGGCCCTCGAAGTCGGTGGTGACGGTGGGAGGCAGCTCCTTCTTGGCGAAGTCCCCGAGGAACCCGAGCGCCTCGCCGAGGCTGTAGTTGCGCAGCTCGGCGAGCACGGTGATCTGCCGCTTCTGGGCCTGCCGGTCGATCTGCGAGGGGCCCTCGTCCGGGCGGATGTCCGCCACGTTGCGCAGCTCCACCAGCATGCCCATGGGCGTGCGCACCGTGAGGGCACCCACCTGATCGGGATCCGCCAGCACCTCGGTGGGCAGCTTCACCTTCACGTCGAAGGTGTCTCCACCCTCACGGTACTGGGTGATGGCATCCCCGCCGAGGAAGGAGCGCAGCGTGCTGCCGAGGATGGCCGCGGGCACGCCGACGCTGGCGGCTCGCTCGCGGTCGATATCCACGGAGAGCTGGGGCTTGCCCGAGCGGTAGGTGAGATCCACGTCCACGAAGCCCGGCTGCTGCTTCATGGCCTCCTTCACCTTCTCAGCCGAGGCGATGACCTCCTTCCAGTTGTCGCCACGGATGTTGAACTGCACCGGCTGAGCGCGGGCGCCGCCGCCGCTGATGGGCGAGAAGTCCTGCGCGTTGAGCAGCACTCCCGCGCTGCGCACCAGGTTCTGACGCAGGTACTGCTTGAAGTCCTGCTGTCCGTAGGAGCGCTGGGCAATGGGCACCAGGTTGACGAGCAGCTCGCCCTTGTGGACCTCCTCCTGCACGCCACCGCCCGCGGCGGTGTAGACGCTGGACACGCCCGGCAGCTTCTCGATCTGGGCCTGGATGCTGGCGATCTCCTGCTGTGTGCGCTCCAGCGGCGTGCCCACCGGCATCTCCACCGTCACCTTCGCCATGCTCATGTCCTGCGCGGGAATGAAGGTGAAGTTGATGAAGCGCGCCAGGAACAGCGTCAGGAAGAGCACGCCCACCGCCGCGCCCATGGTGATGGCCCGGTGATCCAGCATCCACGCCAGCGCGCGCCGGTAGACGCTCTCCGTGGCGGTGAGCACCTTCTCGATCGCCCGCGATACGGCCCCCGGCTCCCCGTGGTGCTTGAGGAAGCGGCTGGAGAGCATGGGCGTCAGAGTCATCGACACGAAGTAGGAGATGGCCACTGCCACCGCCACCGTGACGCCGAACTGGTAGAAGAACTTACCCATCATCCCCTCCATGAAGGCCACGGGGATGAACACCGCCACGATGGAGAGCGTCACCGCGAGCACCGCCAGCGCGATCTCCTTGGTGCCCTCGTACGCCGCCTTGAAGGGGGTGGCCCCCTCCTCCATGTGCCGGATGATGTTCTCGATGACCACGATGGCGTCGTCGATGAGCAGGCCGATGGACAGCGTCAGCGCCAGCATCGTCACCACGTTGAAGGTGAAGTCCAGCGCATTGATCACCGCGAACGTGCCGATGACGGAGGTGGGCAGCGCCACCGCGGACACCAGCGTGGACCGCCAGTTGCGCAGGAACAGCAGCACGATGACCACGGCGAGGATGCCGCCGATGATCATGTCCTCCTGCACCGCGGAGATGGAGGCGCGGATGAACTTGGAGCCGTCCGTCACCGTCGCCACCTGTACGCCCTTGGGCAGCAGCGCGGAGATCTCCCCCAGGGACTCCATGACGTCATGCGCCACCTGCACGGTGTTGGCGCCGGACTGCTTGCGCACCACCAGCGCCACCGCGCGCTGGCCGTTGAAGGAGGCGCCCGAGCGCGCCTCCTCGGGCCCGTCCACCACATTGGCCACGTCCCGGATGCGCACCGGCGCCCCCGCGGGGCTGGCGATGATCAGGTTGCGCAGCGCGTCCACGCTGCGCGCCTCGCCCTCGAGCTTCACCACGCGCTCGGCGCCGGGCTCTGAGGTGCGGCCACCCGGGATGTCCACGCTCTGCGCGCGCAGCGCCTGCGTCACGTCCGTGACGGACACGCCGTAGCTGCGCAGCAGGCCGGGATCCACCACCACCTGGATCTCCCGCTCCTGGCCGCCCACCACGTCGATGCCGCCCACGCCCTGCTTGCGCTGGAGCGCGGGCTTCACCACGTCCTGGGCCAGCCGGGTGAGTTCCTGGATGGGCAGCGAGCCGCTCACCGACAGCGTGAGGATCGGCGCCGCGCCGATGTCGAACTTCTCCACCACGGGCGTCTCCGCCTCGTTGGGGAGCTTGGACAGGGTGGCCTGGACGCGATCGCGCACGTCCTGGGCCGCCACGTCCACGTTCTTGTCGAGCGAGAACTGGACGATGATCTGCGACACGCTCTCCACGTTCACCGAGCGCAGCGTCTCCACGCCGCTGAGCGTGTTGAGCGCCTCCTCGAGCGGATCGCTGACGTTGTTCTCCACCGTCTCCGGGTCCGCCCCCGGCAGGATGGTGGTGACGGTGACGACGGGGAAGTCCACGTCCGGCATCTGATCCACGCCGATCTTCGGATAGGCGAAGAGGCCGAACACCACGACCGCCAGCACGAGCATGGCGGTGAAGATGGGCTGGCGGATGAATGTCTTGATGGGATCCATATGAGGTATCCGTTCAGTCCTTCGGAGTTACTGCACCACGCTCACGGAGAGTCCCTCACTCAGCGAGGCCGCGCTCTCCACCACCACCTTGTCCTGGGACTGCAAGCCGCTGCGCACCTGAGCGAAGCGCGGCGTGACGGGGAGCGCCTGCACATCCCGGCGCACCAGCCGCCCGTCCTCCACCACCCAGACGTAGCTGCCCTTCTCGTCCTTCAGCAGCGCCTGCGAGGGCACGAAGAGCCCGGCGAGCGCCTCGCTGCGGGAGAAGTCCATGTCCGCCAGCGAGCCCGGGCGGAGCGTCGTCTCCGGCTTGCCCGTCACGTCCGCCAGCACCTCCACGGTGCGGCTCTGCGCGTCCACCACCGCGCCCACCGTGCGCACGGTGGCCTCGAAGGGGGTGTTGCCCGGGATGACGCGGCCGCCGATCTTCATGCCCGGCTGCAGCGCCCCGGCCATGGACTCGGGCACGGGCAGGCGCACCTCCAGCTCGTCCACATTGGTGACCATGAAGATGGGGGTGGGCGGCATCATCGCCACAGTGTCACCGATGTTCTTCAGCCGCGCCGTCACCACCCCCTCGAAGGGGGCGCGCAGCGTCTGATCCCTCAGCATCTCCTGGGCGGAGCGCACCGCGGCGTCGGCCTGAGCGTAGCCCGCGGCGGCCTGGCGCTGCCCGGCCTGCGCCCTGTCGAGGATGGCCTGGGGAGCGCTCCCACCCTCGAAGAGCTTCTTCGTGCGCTCCAGCTCGGTGTTGGCGCTGTCCAGGCCCGCCTTCGCCATCTCACGGGCCGCCAGGGCCTGCTCCACGGCGATGACGATGTTGGAGGAGTCCAGCACCATCATCGGCGCGCCCTTCTTCACCTTGTCCCCCACGTTCACCAGGAGCTTCTCGACGGTGCCGGTAGCCGGCGCGCTCAGCGTGGCCTCCAGCTTCGCGCGGATCTGCCCCGTCACGCGGGTGACATCCCCCTGCAGCTTGTTGAGCGGAGGCGCTGCCCGCACTCCCAGGGTGGGCTGTCCATTCGCGCCGCTCGTGCTGGCAGGCAGCTGGGCCTTGTTGGCGCGCGCCTCGGAGCAGCCCAGGCCCGCGGTGGAAGCCAGAGCCCCCAGGAGGATGAGACGGGTCAAGGAACGGGAGTTCATCACGGTAGGTCCTCAGTGAGGGAGATGGAGAAGGAGAGGTTCAGGAAACGGATCGGGACGGCTCAGGGGTGGAGGGCGTCCGGGCTCCCTGGGCGCGGCTATGCCAGCGCTCACGGCCCGACTTGATCATGCCCAGGAAGAACTCGAAGAACTCGACGGTGCCGGTGAACCGCTGCTGGCGGACGGTCTCGTCCAGCCCCAGGCGGTTCATGCGGGTGCCCATGATCTGAAGGAGCTCGGTCAGGCCCTTGATGGCCTCTTCGAACTGGTGCTCCCAGGCCGAGTTGCTGAAGGCGTAGTAGTGGCGCCGATCCCCCGGGTAGCTGATCTCCTCGACCAGCCCCCGCGAGTGGAACTGCCGGATGTTGGTGGACACGGAGGCGGGGCTCACCATGAGCAACTCCGCGATGCTCCCCAGCGCCAGCGGCTTCGGCGCCAGCATCAACAACCCGAGCATGCGCCCGCCGATGCGCGGGAACCCTGCCTGCTTCTCGAAGTGCAGCCCCAGCGCCTCGATGAACCGATGGTCATCGGGCGTTAGAGAGAACTCGTCTCTGTCTCCGGCTTCCACGGCTGCCTCCTATCCGGGACGTTGAACCGTGCAATCGATTAGTTTGTTCGGTTCATTCAGTCAAGACTGAAACATTAAGAAATCTGAATGGTTCCGGTGACAGGAAGGCGACTTTTGGGGAACCCCTATGTAGGACATGGGGTGAGGTATCAGCCAAGAGCCCGTAAAGACTGCTGCCCTGCGTCATCAGTAGGAAAAACCCGGCACGTAGACCTTTTTTGGGGGAGGCCCGTTTCAGGTAGGGCCCGGCCGCTCTCTCACCCCGCGCGCCGACACCGTCCACACATCGGAGACCTCATCATGCTCAAGCCCATCGCTCTCGGCCTTGGTCTGCTCACCCTCCCTACCCTGGCCCTGGCACAGGGCGCCGCATCCTCCAAGCCGCCCGCTCAGCAGCCCGCCGTCCAGATGGCCGCGCCAGCCGCGGTGGATGCGGCTCACAGCGCGCCGCGCGTGCAGATCGCCCTGCTGCTCGACACCAGCAGCAGCATGGATGGGTTGATTGATCAGGCTCGCCGCCAGCTGTGGACGGTGGTGAATACGTTCGCGAAGGCGCGCCGGGGCTCGCAGCTGGCGCAGCTGGAGATTGCCCTCTACGAGTACGGCAAGAGCTCGCTGTCGTCCGAGGGCGGCTACATCCGCCAGATCGTCCCCTTCACCACGGACCTGGACAAGGTGTCCGAGGAGCTGTTCTCCCTGAAGACCAACGGCGGAGAGGAGTACTGCGGCAAGGTCATCCAGCAGGCCACGCGCAACCTGGCGTGGAGCAAGTCCAAGGGGGACCTGAAGCTCATCTACATCGCGGGCAACGAGCCCTTCACGCAGGGGCCCGTGTCGTACCAGACCGCGATCGCGGACGCGAAGGAGAAGGGCATCACGGTGAACACCATCCACTGCGGCTCGGCGCAGGAGGGGGCCAGCACGGGCTGGGCGGCGGCGGCGAAGTTCGCGCAGGGCCAGGCGCTGAACATCGATCAGAACCGCGCCATCGCGTACATCGCCGCGCCGCAGGATGACGAGATCGCCCGGCTGGGCACGGAGCTGAACAAGACGTACCTGGGCTACGGCCGCAAGGGTGAGGAGGCCAAGATGCGGCAGGAGGCGCAGGACAAGAACGCCTCGGCGTACGCGGGCAGCGCCGCCACGCGCGCGGTGTCCAAGGCGAGCCGCGCCTATGACAGCTCGGGGTGGGACCTGGTCGACGGGACGAAGAAGGGCGCCGTGAAGCTGGACCAGATGAAGGATGAGGACCTGCCCGCTGAGCTGAAGGGCAAGAGCGCCGCGGAGCGCCAGGCCATCGTCGACTCGAAGGCCAAGGAGCGCGCGGAGATCCAGGGCCGGATCCAGAAGCTGCAGGCCGAGCGCGAGAAGTTCCTCGCGGAGAAGCAGAAGGCCGCGGCCGCCGAGGGCGGGGACACGCTGGACAAGGCCATCATCGAGTCGGCCACCAAGGCGGCCAAGGCTCAGGGCATGGCGCTGGAGTGAGTCCTCAGGCCGACGCTCCTGGGATAGCCAGTGGCTACTTCCCAGGAGCAGGGGCGGTGAAGGAAACGCGGTAGATGCGGCCGTTGCCATCGTCCGTCAGCAGCAGGCTGCCATCCGGCAGCTCGAGCAACCCCACGGGCCGGCCCCACACCTTGGGCCCCGTCGGATCCAGGAGGAAGCCGGTGAGGAAGTCCTCGAAGCTCCCGGCCGGGCGGCCCTGCGCATCAAACGGGACGAAGACGATCTTGTAGCCGGTGCCCTCGGAGCGATTCCAGCTGCCACGGAAGGCCACGAAGGCTCCGCCTCGATAGCGCTCGGGGAAGGCGCTCCCCCGGTAGAACACCAACCCGAGCGCCGCCGAGTGCGCCGGCAGGAGCACATCAGGAGTGATCGTCTTCGCCACCAGCTCTGGCTTCTCGCTGCGGCCATCCTTGGCACGGCGCGGATCGACGTTCTTCGGCGCAAGGTAGGCATAGGGCCAGCCGTAGAAACCGCCCTGCTGGACACGGGTGAAGTAGTCGGGGACGAGATCGTCACCCAGGCCATCCCGCTCGTTGACGGTGACGTAGGGCTCGCCAGTGCGCGGGTGGAAGTCGAGCCCCACCGGGTTGCGGAGCCCAGAGGCGTACACCTGGCGTCCCGAGCCATCCAGTTGCATCACCAGCACACTGGCCCGTGGGGACTCCTCGACGGAGACGTTGCTCTCGCTGCCCACGGTGACGAAGAGACGCTTGCCATCCGGAGCGACGCGCACGTTGCGCGTCCAGTGCTGGTTGTAGCCAAGGCCCGGCAGCGAAGTCACCTCACTCCCCTTCCCTGTCAGGCGTCCCTGACCACGGCTGTAGGGATAGCGCCGCACGCCATTCGTGTTGCCCACGTAGAAGTGCGACTCCGTGAAGGCCATGCCGAAGGGCAGGTTCAGGCCGTTGCTCTCATCGGCGAAGACCTCGCGGGCCTCGGCCACACCATCCTTGTCCGCGTCCCGCAGGCGGACGATGCGGTTGCCGCGGCTCTCCACCGCGAGCACATCCCCCTCGGGGGTGAGCGTCATCCAGCGAGCCCGCTGCAGGCCGTCGGCGTAGAGCGTGACGGTGAAACCTTCTGGCACGCGCAGCGTGGCCTCCGAGGGCGCGGGCACCACACTCGGAGACTTGCTGGCGCTCTCAGTGGAGAACGGAGCAGGCAGCGACTCCAGGCGGACTGTCACGGGCGTGGGCTTCAGCACCTCGGTGTGGACACGGGCGGACTGGGAGGGCAGGAGCGGGCGAGTACCCTTCACCGGGGTACCGGACTTCGCCTGGGCGTGAGCGGCGGGAGCCAGGAGCGAGCCCAGCAGGGCCACGGATAGCAGTCCAGCGCGGATGAAGCTGTGAGCGGAGCGAGCCACGAGAGCTTCCTTTCGGTATCAGCAGAGGTTCCGGAGCAGCGGGCACAGGTCATGCTCGCACCGGCTGCCTTTGGCAATATTCTCGTGCCCTCACCTCCGAGGTACACCATGAGATGCTCTCCCCTTCTGCTGTCGCTCCTACTGCTGACACTTCCTCTGCATGCGCGGGCGCAGACCGAGCTCCAGGTATGGCATGGCTACCGGGCCGCTGAGCGCACGGGGCTGGAGAAGGTGGTCGCCGCCTACAATGAGGCCAAGAAGGGCTCGGGCGTGAGCGTGGCCCTGCGCGCCATTCCGTCGGATGCGTTCACGGACAAGATCACGGCGGCGGTTCCTCGCGGTGTAGGGCCGGACGTCTTCATCTTCCCGCAGGATCGGCTCGGGGGGTGGGTAGAGAGCGGCAACACGATGGAGCCGCTCGACTTCTTCATGGATGATGCCACTCGGAAGCGCTTCATCCCCAACACGCTGGAGGCGATGACCTACCGAGGCTCCGTCTACGCGCTGCCGCTGAACTTCAAGGTCATCACCCTCATCTACAACAAGAAGCGGGTGGCGCAGCCGCCGAAGACCACGGGGGAGCTCGTCTCGGGGTGCAAGAAGCAAGGGGGCCAGGGAGACGACGTGACGTGCCTCGTCTACCCGTACACGGACTTCTACTACCACGCAGCATTGATGAACGCGTTTGGCGGCCGCGTGTTCGATCCGGGCCCCACGCCACGGCTGGACGCGCCGGAGAATGTGAAGGCGATGGAGCTGCTGCTGCGGTGGATGGACAAGGACAAGATCCTGCCGCGCGAGCCCTCGACGGTGCTGACCACGTCGCTGTTCAACGCGGGCAAGGCGGCCATGGTGTTCTCCGGCCCCTGGTTCCTGGGGGAGATCTCTCCGGAGATCGAGTACGGGCTGGCGCCGCTGCCTACGGTGGACGAGGCCGGGGGCAAGCCGATGCGGCCATGGATGACGGTCGAGGGAGTCGCGGTAGCCGCCCCCTCGAAGCACAAAGAGGCTGCGTACGACTTCGTGAGCTTCCTCGCGGGCCCCCAGGGGGGGAAGATCATGGCGACCGTGGGGCGCCAGAACCCGGCGCTCGAGCAGATCTACAAGGATCCTGAGGTCGCCAAGGACACGACCCTGGCGGCGTTCCGAGCGCAGGCTGAGACGGCCATCTCCATGCCCAACCTGGCGGAGATGACGATGGTCTGGTCTCCGATGACCACGGCCATGAACGCCATCACGCGCAAGGCGACGACCCCGAAAGCGGCCCTGCAGGAGGCTCAACAGGCGGTACAGAAGGACGTGGCGAGCCTGCGAAAGAAGCGGTGATGAGCGCTCCCCTGCAGCTGGATGATTGGGGCGGCACGGGGCCCGTGCTGCACCTGGCCCACGCCAATGGCTTCCCGCCGGGCACCTACCGCAAGCTCATCGAGCTCCTGAAGCCGTACTACCACGTGTTCACGCTCCGGAGCCGCTGGCTGGTGCCGGGCTCGGAGCCGCTGGCGATGCGGACGTGGGATGACATGGCCGACGATCTGTCCCATGCCCTGCGTGCGCGAGGGTTGAAGAACGTGGTGGGCTTGGGGCACAGCATGGGAGGCGTGGCCACGCTGTTGGCCTCGCTGAAGGAGCCGGGGCTCTTCCGGGCCGTGGTGGCAATGGATCCGGTGCTGATCTCGGGCGTGCGCCTGCTGGCGCTCAACATGCTGACGTTGCTCGGGCTGCGGAGCCGGATACCTCCGGCGAGCCTGGCCCGGCGCCGCCGTGAGTCCTGGAACTCCCGCGAGGAGGCCGCCACGAGCTACCGCAAGAAGGCGCTCTTCCAGCGGTTCGATCCCGAGTGCTTCCAGGACTACATCACTCACGGGCTCACCGAGACACCCGGTGGCGGGCTCCGCCTGACGATCCCCAGGGCCTGGGAGGCGCGCATCTTCGAGACCTCACCGCGCGCCGTCTGGCAGAGGCTGCGCGAAGTGACGGTGCCCACGCTGGTGATGCGCGGGGGCGACACGGACATCCTGACCCCAGAAGCGCTGGAGCGTGTCCGGAGGACCCTGCCCGGAGTCCGCACCGAGGAGCTGCCTGGCACCACCCACCTCTTCCCGCTGGAGCAGCCAGAGGAGTGCGTGCGCCGCATCCTCGCGTTCCTCGACACGGTGGGCCGGTAACCAGGCACGCCTGAGCCTGCTGGCTGCCCGAGGGCAACACAGGTATATCGAGCTGTGGGCTTTCACCTCAGGACTCAGGCATGTCGCTCATTGGTAGGCTGAAGCAGTCGCTCCCGCCCGGGCTCAAGAGCCGGCTGCGAGAGACGCGCCATCGGCTCGGGACCCTGAGGAACAAGGCGCGTGGGTACCTTGGGCGGCCGAATGTCTACCAGCTCGGGACTCCCGAGCGCGTGGGCATCGTGTTCGACAACCCGAGCGAGATGAACCTCTCGGAGCGCCTCTTTCTCTACTCGCTCATCCGCGGCACCCGGCCGCACCGAGTGCTGGAGATCGGCTCGCGTCACGGTGGGTCCGCGTCCATCATCGCCGCGGCCCTGGAGGACATTGATCCCCGGCACCCCGGCCGGGTCTTCGGCGTGGATCCGGGACCAGAGATCACGGTGCCAGAGCGAAAGTTCTTCGGCCGCTTCGAGCTGATCGTCGAGCCGTCACCCCAAGGCATCACCACCGCGCGCCAGAGAGCGGGCGGGCCCTTCGACCTCGTGCTGATCGATGGACTGCACATCTACTCGCAGGTGAAGAAGGACCTGCTCGGCGTGCTCCCCCACACGGCGGACGAGTCGTACATCCTTCTGCACGACGCGTTCCACTACGGCCTGTCCAAGGCGATCAGCGAGGTCGTCTCGACGGAGCCCCGCCTCTTCGACTGCGGTTATCCCTGTGGCAAGCCGTGGATGGAGCATCCACTGCTGGCCTACGGCGGTCTTCGCATGCTCCGCTTCTCCGAGCGGGCGGTGACTGATCCCCGGCCGTTCATCGAACGGGAAGCAGAGCTCCTCCACAAGGCAGCGCCGCCGCTCGACGACGACCTGGCCGATCACGATCCGTTCTGGCACTGCCGCGCGATCGAGCCGTGCGCCTACTGCCGCAAGACGGGTCAGGGTAAAACAGCACCTTGAAAGACCGAACCGAGGCCTACGTTGGGCTTGGCCTGCGCCGCCCAGGCTCGGATCAGCCACCGCGCCTTCCACGCAACCGGCCAGTAGGGAGTCCGCTGGGGGTTCGCCTCAGAAGCCCGCGCCGAGCGTGAAGCTCACTGCGGGCTGAAACCGTGACTGAGGCGTGGCCAGTTGGGGCGCGTACGTGAGCCAGGCCATGCTGAAGCTCAGCTCTCCCACCAGCTCGAAGTAAGAGCCCAGTGGATGGAGCCCTTGGATGCCAAGCGACGCTTCTGGCCCCGCCGTCTCCGCGCCGCGGGGGCCAACTCCAAAGAACTGGAAGCCGGGATCGTCCTCGTCCACCTGGATCTCGGTGAAGCCCAACCCGACGCGGGGCTGAAGCCACCCCACCTCTGTCTTCCACTGGGTCAGCGTGTACTTGGCACGGTAGTGAGCCAGCTCGGGTGACTTCGCATGCGCCAGGAACTCACTGCCAGTGCCACAAGCCTCGACGGACAAGGCTGCCAGGGGCGAGATCTCCAGACACATCTCCAACCGCCTGCTGCCAGTGCTCACCCCGGCTCGCAGGTTCACATAGTCACGGACAGGTACCGCCTCCTGCGTTTGCGAAGTTGCCTCTTCCGCGCTGGCTCGAGCTGGCACGGCTCCAAGCAGGCAAGGCACTCCGATGACGGCGGCGAGACGCGATCCCACAATCCTCCACAGCAGACGCATGCGCATGGCCGCGAGTCATACCAGGGTGTCTCCCCCTGTGCCTCCTATGGCACCGGGGCTCCTGTGTCCGCGCCGTACTTGTGCCCCAGCTCCGAGAGCGGGTGGAGCTCCACCTGACTCGTGACCAGCGGCAGGTCCAGCCGGCTAGCCAGGAGCTCGAACTGTGTCGGCGTGAAGTTGGACACGCCCAGGTGACGCACCTTCTTGATTTTCCTCGTTCAATGCTGTTCATCCATCGTGGGCGCTGCGCCCTACATGCTGTTGCGCTTGGCGAGGTGAGGTTTGTGCTCAAAGAGACGCGAGCTGCTCGGGGAGCTGCAGCGGGACTTCCCTCGGTTCCAGCGCGCAGGCCAGATGGTAGACGCCGCAGCCGGCGCTGTGCTGGCACTCTCGGAGGCCGACCTCCGCTGCATCGACGTGCTCCAGTATGCACAGATGCCCGAGGCGGCGCTCGCCTCCGCCTTGGGGCTCCCCGCGCGCGAGGTATCCGCGATGCTGGTGCGGCTCGAGGCGGCGGGCTAACTGCGGCCCATCGCCTCGGCGGACCGCGGCGCAGGCCGGCAGCGTGCGCTGACCGAGCACGCTCGCGAGTGGATCGAGAGCCTGTGGGGGCCCATCCGGGACGACGGCGCGCAGATGCTGGAGCAGCTCTCCACGCGTGATCTCGCGGCGCTCGTGCGGTTCTTGAAGGAGGGGAGCGCGCTGCAGGAGCGACATGCCGCACGCATCCGAGCACTTGCCGAACTCCCCGCCACCAACCAGCCGCGCACCATCCGGGCGCACGGCGGGCTCTCTCCTGCGGCGCTGCGGCGCGTCCAGCTCTATGCGCTGGCCCACCTCGATGGGCACATCACGCTCGCGGCTCTCGCCACCCGCGCCGGGGTCAGCCGCTTCCACTTCGCACGGGCGTTCCGTACGTCGACCGGTGAGACGCCGTACGGCTTCGTGCAGCGGCTCCGGGTAGAGAAGGCCCAGCAACTCCTGCGCGAGACCGACCTGCCGCTCGTGCGCATCGCTGCGGCGTGTGGCTACAGCTCACAGAGCAAGCTCACCCATGCCACCCGCCGCGCGACCGGTCTCACGCCCGCCCGGTATCGCCGCGCGTATCGATAAGCGCAAGATTCGGCAAAAGGCGCCAAGACTCGGAAAGACACGCCGCGTGGACGGCGACAGAGTTCCACCTAGAGGAGGAACTCGTCATGAACCCTTTACGAACCCGGCTTGCAGCCGGACTGGTCTGGTTCTCCGCGCTCATGGTCGCCATCGAGGTGGGCGGCGGCATCTTCGAACATCTGGTCCTGGATCGAGCCTGGCCTTCCAACCTGGCGCTGATCCAACCCGAGCGCGGTGGCGCTCACCGCGCGCCCTTCTGGATGATCGTCCATGGCGTCCTGACCGTGTCGCTGCTCGCCACGCTCTGGGCGTCGTGGCCGCACCGCGCGCTGCGAAAGCGGGTGGCCTGGGTGCTCGGGCTGCATGTGGCCATGCGCATCTGGTCCTTCGTGTACTTCATCCCGGTGGCCCTTCGCTTCGAGCAAGCCACCTCCGTCAACCCCGACGAAGTCCAGACGTGGGTCATCCTGAGCCCCTTGCGGACGGCCCTCACCCTGGTCGCCTTCGTGCTGCTCTTCAGGCCGAAGGACGTGCCGTTGCACTAGACAGCCCCCATCCGGCCAGCGACCAGATGCACGGGGTTCGCCTTCGACGTCGACGACCCTCCCGCAGGTGGCCTCGCACAGGGTACTGGAGCGATACTGCGGGAACGTATGGGGATTCTCGAGTCAGAGCGGCACCACCGAAGCAGAGGTGACGGAACCGCGTCGGATGATGACCGCGTGTGGAGCGTCGAGGACCTGTTGGTGCTGCACCCGTGGCCGGTGGTCGCGGCGCAGGCCGGCGAGCGCCGTCTCGAGTGGTTCTGGCACTACGATGTCCCGGTCGCGCCCGACGCTCTGTGGCGCGTCATCAGCGACACATCCCGGGTGAATCGCTCTCTGGGCGTCAGCGAGATGAAGTTCGAGGAGCGCGGCGCGGTGCGCTGGGGTACGTCGCGCGCTGGCGGCGTACGCCAGGAATGGATCGAGGTGCCATGGACCTGGGTCGCTGGGCAGTGGCTCGAGTCGGTGCGGCTCTACGAGCGTGGCTTCTCGCGCGTCGTCTATGCCTTCTACCACTTGCAGGCGATTACTGGCGGAACACGTCTCTACGTCTACTTTGGCGCCGTGCCACGCGGGCCACTCGGCGCTGCGATGCTGCGCATCGGCTTCCCGTCGATCGGCACGGGCTACGCAAAGCTCCTGCCGCGGCTCGCCGCCGAGATCGAGCGAACGCGCCCGGCAACGCTGCTCGTGGCGCCACCCGAGCTGCCAGCGGGCGCTGCGGCCCGGCTCGAGGCGATCGGCCGCTCCCTCGTCGGGCAGGGGCTCGACGCGGCCGTCGTGAAGGAGCTGCAGGCGTGGATCGCCACAGGGGACGAGCAGGACCTCTACCGCATCCAGGTGCGCGAGCGAGCGCGGGCATGGGGGTTCGACGAGGACGCGGTCCTGCGGGTCTGCCTGCACGCGACACGCGCTGGCCTGCTCGAGATGTCGTGGGACATGGTGTGTCCGCACTGCCGCGGCGTCGTCAGCGGGAGCAGCGCACTCGGTAACCTGCGGAGTCAGGGCGAGTGCAAGGTGTGTGGCATCGACTTCGTCACGGGTGCTGCCGAGGCCGTCGAGATCACGTTCCACGTCCACCCGTCGATCCGCGAGGTGCCACGGCGCACGTTCTGCAGCGCCGAGCCGGCGACCAAGGAGCACATTCGCGTCCAGAAGATGGTGCCCGCAGGCGGCGAGGCGGTCGTGACACCGCGCCTCGGCCGCGGCCGCTGGCGGCTGCGCCTCCACGGCGAGAAGCGCTACAGCTTCCTCGACATCGGCGCGGGCACCGGCACACCGGCGGCGGAGGTGGCGTGGCGCGCCAGCGATGCGCCACGCGAGATCGCGGCCGGGGAGGCACCACCGCTGCGGCTGGTCAACGACACGTCCGAGGACCGGACATTCATCGTCGAGGCGTCGCAGTGGAGCGACGTTGCATTGCGCCCCGGCAAGCTCCTGTCGTTCCCAGAGTTCCGCGACCTGTTCACTCAAGAGTATCTCGCCGACGACGTCCAGCTCGTCGTCGGCGAGCAGACGATCCTGTTCACCGATCTGGTCGGCTCGACGGCCATGTACGCCGAGCGCGGCGATCCGGCCGCATTCGTCGAGGTCAAGCGCCACTTCACGGAGGTGTTCGCACTGATCCGGAGCCACCGTGGCGCGCTGGTCAAGACGATCGGCGACGCCGCGATGGGCGCGTTCTGTGATCCGCTCGATGCGGTGCGCGCCGCGCAAGCGATCCAGCTTGCCTTCGGCCCTACTGGGGGAGTGCGGCTGCGCGTGTCGATCCACAGCGGCCCGTGCCTTGCCGTGAAGCTCAACGCCGACATCGATTACTTCGGCAACACGGTCAACCTCGCAGCCAAACTGCAGGCGCTCGCCGACGCCGGCGAGATCGCTGTCAGCGAGGCGACCTATGCCGCGCCCGGCGTCGCCACGTGGCTCGCATCCGAGGGCGCCGTCGTCGAGGAGATCCGCCTCGAGCACAAAGCGTTCCCCGCGCCAGTCGCTGCCCGGCGATGGAGCCCCGGCCCCAGGCTTCACCCCTCGACCGCACCATGAAAATCCCCGCCGCGCGCCCTCGCCTTCTGCGTATGCGAGGGGAATCCTTGCTCGACGTCTGGCTCCGGCGGCTCGTGTCCTTCACGGCATATGGGGTGGCTGCCTCGCTGGTGCTGGGACTCTTCCCGCTCTGGGCCCTGCTGGTGTTCCTGGTGGACGTGCTCGCAGGAGATGCTGCTCGGCTGCCTCGCCTGCGCGCGCTGGCTTGCGTGGCGCTCTACCTGGCCTGTGAGCTGGTGGGGCTCGTGGCGGCGGGCGCGATCTGGCTGGGCACCCTGAGCGGCCAGCTCATCACTGTGGCCCAATATGAAGAGGCCAATGCCGCGCTCCAGCGGCGCTGGACCGAGACGCTGCTGCGCGGTGGGGCTGCCCTCTTCCAGATGAAGCTCCGCATCGAGGGGCAGGAGTGTGTCCAGCGCACGCCGTTTCTCCTGTTCGTCCGGCACTCGAGCACCGCGGACACGCTGCTCGCGGCCGTGGCGGTGGCGAACCCGTTCAAGATCCTGCTCAAGTACGTGCTGAAGCGAGAGCTGCTCTGCGATCCGTGCCTGGACGTCGTCGGGCGGCGGCTGCCGAACGTGTTCGTCGACCGAGTTGGGGAGCGCGGCAAGGCAGAGGTGGATGCGGTGGCGGCCCTGGCGGACGGGCTCGGAGAGCGGCAGGCGGTGCTGATCTACCCGGAGGGGACGCGCTTCAGCCCCAAGAAGCTGGAGGCCTCAGTGGCCAGGCTCACGCAAGAGGGGCACACGGATCTCGCGCGGATCGCCCAGGGCTACCAACATGTGCTTCCGCCCAGGCTGGGAGGCCCTCTCAAGCTTCTGGAGCACGCCCCGGGCATGGACGTGGTCTTCCTGGAGCAGACGGGCTTCGAGGGCGCGGTGAGTCTCGCCCACTTCTGGCGCGGTGTGTTCATCGGCCGGACCATCGAGCTGCGCCTGAGACGAGTGGCAGCAGGCGACATTCCTCATGAGCAGCGGGACCTCTGGCTCTTCGAGCAGTGGCGTGAGACCGATCGCTGGATCACCGAGCGAATCGCGGCGCGAG
>Ga0247825_10000586_pt1 | contig 23317 bp, 19 predicted proteins | sample 13C_Vanillin_Day_FD_194413 | JGI IMG/M metagenome (GOLD analysis project Ga0247825, IMG submission 194413) | Soil microbial communities from agricultural site in Penn Yan, New York, United States - 13C_Vanillin_Day48 | ecosystem: Environmental > Terrestrial > Soil > Agricultural land | place...
GGCGAGCACCCGGCTGACGATGTTGCCCCCCGAGATCGGAATGCCCACGCGCCGGCCGGCAAAGCGCTCGCCGTACTGCAATAGCGCCGCGAGCCCCGCGGCGCCGGCCCCTTCGGCGACGGTCTTCTCGATCTCGATGAGCGCCACGACCGCGCGCTCGATGGTTTCTTCCTCGACGACCAGCACTTCGTCGACCAGCTCTCGGATGATCGAGAGCGCGCTCGCGCCGACGTCCTTCACCGCGATGCCTTCGGCGATGGTGTCGCCGCCGCACTCGACCGGAAGGCCCGCCAGGCGCTGGTGCATGGAAGGATAGTTCCTCGACTCCACGCCCAGGATGCGGATCGAGGGCTTGAGCGCCTTGGCCGCGGTGGCGATGCCCGAGATCAGGCCGCCGCCGCCCACCGGCACCACGATCAGCTCCAGATCGGGGACCGCGGCGAGCATCTCGAGCCCCACCGTGCCCTGGCCGGCGATGATCCGCGGATCCTCGTAGGGATGCACGAAGACGAGGTCGTCGCGCGCCGCGAGCTCGCGCGCGTGCTTGCCGGCCTCGAACAGGTTCTCGCCCTCGAGCACGACCGCGGCGCCGTGCACCTGGGTGTTCTTGATCTTGGTGTTCGGCGAGCCCCGCGGCATCACGATGGTCGCCGGGATCCCGAGGCGGGCCGCGTGGTAGGCCACGGCCTGCGCATGGTTGCCGGCGCTCATGGCGATGACGCCACGCCTTCTTTCGGCCTCGCCGAGCGACAGGAGCTTGTTCAGCGCGCCGCGCTCCTTGAACGACGCGGTGAACTGGAGGTTTTCGAATTTGAGGAACACTTCGGCGCCGGCCAGGCGGGAAAGCGTGCGGCTGTGCACGCAGGGCGTGCGCTCGACGGCGCCCGAGATGCGCTGCGCCGCGGCACGGATGTCCTCGATCGTTACCGGCACTCGCCGAGTCTAGCGGCTTTCGTGCAAAGCCTGATCTTGTAGTCGGATCGCTACACTCATTTCGCTGCGAGCGACCCGCGGGCAGCGGCGGGTAGAATGGCCGCGGGATGGAAATGGACTCCACCATCGTCGAGCGCCTGATCGCGGATGCCCATCCGACCGACGAGCTGTTCCGCCTTCTCGTCACGACCGTCAGCGACTACGCCATCTTTCTGCTCGACCCGGCCGGCCACGTGGTGAGCTGGAACGCGGGGGCCGAGCGCATCAAGGGCTATGCGGCGGCCGACATCATCGGAAGGCATTTCTCGGTCTTCTATCCGCCGGCCGCGCGCGCGGAGGGCGAGCCGGCCGCGGGGCTCGCACGCGCTGCGCGCGAGGGACGCCACCAGGGTGAAGGCTGGCGGCTGCGGAAGGACGGCACGCGCTTCTGGGCCGAGGTGGTGATCACCGCTCTGCGCGGCGAGTCGGGCGAGCTGCGCGGCTTTGCCAAGGTGACGCGCGACATGACCGCCCGCGAGCGCAGCCGGGAGACCGAGCTCACGCTGACGGCGATGTTCGAGCGCACGCCCTTCGGTGTGGCGATGTTCGACCCGACCGGGCGCTACCTGCGCGTCAACCCGGCGTTCCTGCGCCTGTTTGCCTACAGCGAGGCCGAGCTCGTGGCGCGGACCGTCGGCGACCTCACCCATCCGGAAGACCTGGAGCGGACCTGGCGCACCTTCGAGGAGCTGGTGCAGGGAAAGCGCAGCCACGCGGACTTCGAAAGCCGCATGCTGCGCCGGAGCGGGCAGGCGATCTGGGTGCGCAACACCGCCTCGCGCCTCGCCGACACCGACGGACGCCTGCGCTGCATCATCGCCATGGTCGAGGACATCACCGACCGGCAGTTCGCCTACGAGGCGCTGCGCGAGAGCGAGGCGCGCCTGCAGGCGTTCACCAACCACAGTCCGGCGCTCATGTCCCTGAAGGACGGCGAGGGGCGCTACCGCTTCGCCAACGAGCGCTTCCTGCAGCGCTTCGGCCTGCGCCTGGACCAGATCGTGGGGCGCCGCGACGAGCAGATCTTTTCGCGCGCCGAGGCGGCCGCGCTCGGCGCGCGCGACGCCGAAGTGCTGGCGCGCGGCGCCGCGGTGCAGTACGAGGAAGCCGCGCAGCACGCCGACGGCGAGCGCTTCAGCGTGACCTCGAAGTTTCCGGTGTTCGACGCTGCCGGCGCGGTGGTAGGCGTCGGCGCAATCGCCACCGACATCACCGAGAGGCGGGCGGCGGAGCAGGCGCTGCGCGAGCAGCGCACGCTGCTGGTGGAGGCGCAGAAGCTCGCGGGCCTCGGCTGCTGGGAATGGGACCCGGCGAGCGGCCGCGTCAACTGGTCCGACGAGATGTACACGATCTACGGCGTGCGGCCCGGCGAGTTCCGGCCCTCCTTCGAGAGCTACCTCGAGCGCATCCATCCGGAAGACCGCGCGCGCGCCGCCGCCACCGTCGCGCTCGCGCTGATGGACAACCGCGCCTTCAGCATGGACGAGCGCATCGTGCGGCCCGACGGCCAGGTGCGCCAGCTGCGCAGCCACGGCGAGGTGGTGCGCGATGCCGCCGGCCGCGCGAGCAAGATGGTGGGCGCCTGCATCGACGTCACCGAGCAGAAGACCGCCGAGGCGGCGCTGCGCGCGCTCACGCGGCGCCTGGTCCAGGCCGAGGAGACCGAGCGCCGCCGCATCGCGCGCGAGCTGCACGATCGCGTCGGCCAGAACCTCTCCGCGCTCAACATCAACCTCGACATCCTGCTCGGGCACCTCAAAGGTCCCGCCGCGGACCCGGCCGCCCGGCGCCGGCTCGAGGACTCGCTCAGGCTGGTCGACGGGACGCTGCAGTCGATCGAGAACGTGATGGCGGAGCTGCGGCCGGCGCTGCTCGACGAGTACGGCCTTGCCGCCGCGCTCGCGTGGTACGCCGAGGAGTACTCCCAGCGCACCGGGATCCGCGTCGGCGTCCAGGCAGGCGAGGCCGGCGCGCGCCTTCGACCGGAGGCGGCGGTGGCGCTTTTCCGCATCGCGCAGGAGGCGCTCAACAACACCGCGAAGCATGCCTCGGCCAGCAAGGTCACGCTCGGCCTGGAGGAGGCGGGCGGGGAGCTCGTCCTCAGCGTCGCCGATGACGGCAAAGGCTTCGACCTGGCGGCCGCGCCGCGCGGGCGCTGGGGCATGACGACCATGCGGGAGCGGGCCGAAGCCGCCGGCGGCCGCCTTTCGGTGGATTCATCCCCGGGAAGCGGCACCACGGTGCGGGCTGCCGTGCCCCTCTAATCATGCCAAACTAGGCCATGCCGATCAGGATCCTCATTGCCGACGACCACGGGGTGGTGGCCGAAGGGCTGAAGCACGTGGTCGAGGCGCAGCCCGACATGGAAGTCGTGTCGCTCGCGGTGGACGGACGCGAGGCGCTGCGCCAGGCGCGCGAGCTTACCCCGGACGTCGTCCTGATGGACCTTTCCATGCCGGAGCTGAACGGCGCCGACGCCACGCGCGCGATCCTCGAGCGCGACCCGAAGTGCCGGGTCATCGTGCTGTCGATGTACGCCGAGCGCGAGTACGTGCGCCGCGCGCTCAAGGCCGGCGCGGCCGGCTACGTGGTGAAGCGCTCGGCGGCGAAGGAGGTGGTCGAGGCGATCCGCGCGGTGCACGCCGGGCAGCGCTATCTCAGCCCGCGCATCGCCGACGTGGTGATCGACGACTACGCGGGCGAGGAGCGCGACGATCCGCTGGCTCGCCTCTCGGCGCGCGAGCGCGAGGTGCTCCAGCTCCTCGCCGAGGGCCACACCGGCGCGCAGATCGCCGAGCGGCTGTCGCTGTCGCAAAAGACCGTCGAGACGTACCGCGCACGCCTGGTGGAGAAGCTCGGCATCCGCGACGTCGCCGGACTGGTGCGCTTCGCCATCCAGCGGGGCATCGTTTCGCTGGATTGAAGAAAAGAACCCAAGAGGCACGTCTGTCAGGTTGTCCCCGACCGTACTTGTCTCCGCAGCCTGACTGACCGCCGCCGGGGGCGCGGCTAGCATGCGGCTGTCGAGTACGCCTGCTCGAGAGTGATGAGCCAGCTTCCCCCGCTTGCCGTGCACCCGGCGACCGTTTTGCCCTCGGTACTGGTCGTCGAGGAACACGACGAGATGCGCAGCGCCCTTCGCGATTGGCTCCTCACCTCCTTCCCTCCCCTGAGGCTGCGCGAGGCGCGCAGCATGGACGAGGCGCTCACGCTCGCCGGGCAGGCGCAGCTCGACCTGATCCTCGTGAACCTCGAGCTGCCGGGCCCGAACGGCATCGAGGTGGCCCGCACGCTGCGCCGGCTCTATCCGGCCTGCCGCGTGGTGGTCATGTCGGTCAACGACTCGGTGGCGCTGCGCGTCGCGGCGCTGCAGGCCGGCGCCGAGGCTTTCGTATCCAAGCGCGACCTGCGCCTCGCCCTTCACCCGATCTTTGCGACCCTGATGAGGCAGAAGATCTGACGATGGACGTCCTGCTGGTCGACGACGAGCCGAAGAACCTCTATGCGCTGTCGGCGCTGCTCGAGGACCTCGGCGCCCGCATCCACTGCGCGAATTCCGGCGAGGAGGCGCTGCGCCAGGTGCTCAAGCGCCAGTTCGCGGCGATCCTGCTCGACGTGCGCATGCCCGGCATCGACGGCTTCGAGACCGCCGCGGCCATCCGCAGCCTCGAGCGCACGCGCCGGGTGCCGATCATCTTCCTCTCGGCGCAGCGCGACCGGCGCGCCGACGGCCGCGACGGCTTCTCGGAGTTCATCCTCAAGCCCGTCGACCCGGAGGTCATCCGCCCCCGGGTGGCGGCGCACCTGGCGAATTTCAAGAAACACTGAAAAATCGGGGTCAGAGCCCTATTTCCCTAGCTCCGCGTTGCCGGAAATAGGGCTCTGACCCCGATTTTTCGTGAACCCCTCCGTGTCGGTGAAAAGTGACACGCGGCCAATATGACACGACTGTTAAATAAGGGGCCAGCTATAGTCCGCCGCCCGCGCCCGACATAGCATCGTTTCCGCCTCAAGCCAACAACAGGAGTACGCCATGGGTGGTTCCATTCTGGTGGTCGAAGACGAAGCGGCGATTCGGGATCTTCTCGCCGCGAACCTGCAGCGGGCCGGGTATAAGGTGATGTGCGCGGGAGACGTGCCCCAGGCCGAAGCGCTCGTACGCGACACGCGGCCCGACCTGGTGCTGCTCGACTGGGTGCTGCCCGGGGTGCCGGGCCTCACCTTCGCCCGGCGGCTGCGCTCCGACCAGCGCACCAAGGACATCTCCATCGTGCTGCTCTCGGCCCGCGCCGAGGAGCAGGACAAGGTGACCGCGCTCGAGTCCGGCGCCGACGACTACGTGACCAAGCCTTTCTCGGCCCGCGAGCTCCTGGCGAGGATCAAGGCGGTCATGCGCCGGCGCGCGCCGCAGCTCGCCGACGACGTGGTCGAAATCGCCGGCCTGCGCATCGATCCGGCGGCGCACGTGGTGAGCGCGGGCGACAAGCCCATTGACCTGTGGACCACGGAATTGCGCCTGCTGCATTTTTTCATGACGCATCCCGGCCGCGTCTTTTCCAGGGCCAGATTGCTCGATGAGGTCTGGGGCGAGCACGTGTTCGTGGAGGAGCGCACGGTCGACGTCCATATCCGGCGCCTGCGCCAGGCGCTGGCGCCCACCGGCCACGACAAGCTGATCGAGACGGTGCGCGGGACCGGCTACCGCTTCAAGCCCGATCTGGGCGCCGCCAACCTCGCGGCATAGCGGCCGGCTTTGCCGCGGATGAGGCCGCCGCGGCCGGCTTCAGTAAGCGTTCTTGTGCAGAAGCACCGCCGCGGTCTTCAGGATGATGCGCATGTCGAGGGCGAGCGACCAGTTGCGCAGGTAGGCGAGGTCGTAATCGATGCGCGCCTTCATCTTGTCGACCGTGTCGGTCTCGCCGCGCAGGCCGTTCACCTGCGCAAGCCCGGTGATGCCGGGCTTCACCTTGTGGCGGATCATGTAGCCGCGGATCAGCTTGCGGTACATCTCGTTGTGCGCCACGGCGTGCGGCCGCGGGCCGACGATGCTCATGCGCCCCTGCAGCACGTTGATGAACTGGGGCAGCTCGTCGAGCGAGCTGCGGCGCAGGAACGCGCCGAAGCGCGTCACGCGGCTGTCGTTCTTCGTCGCCTGGCGCACCACGTCGCCGTCCTCCGCCACCGTCATGGAGCGGAACTTGTAGACCACGATGCGCTTGCCGTCGAGGCCGTAGCGGCGCTGCTTGAAGAGCACCGGCCCGCGCGAGGAGAGCTTCACCCCGAGCGCGATGGCGAGCATCAGCGGCGAGATGAGCGCGAGCAGCAGGCTCGCCAGCACGAAGTCGGATATGCGCTTGACCACGCCGTTGAACCCGTAGAAAGGCGACTCGCACACCGCCACCACCGGGAGGCCGCCGATCGAGTCGACCCGCGCCTGGATCAGGTCGGCGACGAAGATGTCGGGCACGAAGTAGATCGACGCCGTGGTGTCGCGCATGTCCTCGAGGAGCTTCAGGATCCTGGGCTGCGAGGCCATCGGCAGCGCGATGTAGATCACGTCGACGGTGTTCGAGCGCGCATAGTCGGCCAGCGCGGAGAGCGCCCCCAGGTTCTCGCGCGGGACCACGTTCTGCAGCCTGCCGGGGGCGCGGTCGTCGAAGTAGCCGGCGAAGCGGATGCCGAGCAGCGGGCTCGCGCGCAGGCGCGCCGCGAGCCTGCGGCCGAGGTCGTTCGCCCCTGCGATGACCGCGGTCTTGTGCATGCCCTCGGCGGCGAGCACGCGCGGCCAGACCACCGGGACCAGCCGGTGCGCAGCGAAAAGGGCCGCCGGCGTGGCGAGCGCCCAGGCGAGGATCACGCGCGGGTCGAACGCCTCGAGGGTGCGGGAAGCCCAGCCGAGGAACAGCAGCAGCCCCACGATCGCCAGCCATCCGGCGGCGATGTCGAGCGCCAGGTCGCCGGCGCGCGTGCTGCCCGCTCGGGCGAGCGAGCCCGGAAAGGTCATCGCGAACACGAGCAGCGCCAGGATCAGGCAGGCGCCGTCGAAGCGCCCGCCGAAGAACGACACCGCCGCGCCCAGCGTAACGGTCGCGACTACGGGATCGATGCAGGCCTGCAGCAGCGTGCCCGGCCCGGGCGGCGTGCGCAGCAGCGATTGTGTTTCTCTGCTCGGGTGCAAGGCAAGCACAGGGTAGGGCATCGAGGTTCAGCCACTGCGTTGCGGCCGCCGTGCCCGAGTAGGCTCACCGGACTAGCATTTCGGCGTGGTACGCGCCGAACGGATGCGTAATGACCTTCAACTATATTGCGGACACCATGCCACTTACCAGCGCCGAAACACCGATCGCCGTTCCTGCGCAACCGATGCCCCTGCCGCAAGAGAGCGCTCACGGCGACGCGCGCTCGGCAGCCACCGACTTCCTGCAGATCGAGTCGATCGTCCTCAACCTCGACGCTTCGCTGCGCGTGCACGCGCGCGCGCACTTCTTCAGCTGGACCCAGGGCCTGCTGCAGAGCCTGATCCGGCACGAGCTCCTGATCTGCACGCTGTGCCACGGCAAGCCGCCGGCGTTCCGCGCCGACGGCTTCTCCATGACGGCGCCCGATCCGTCGACCTTCAGCGACCTTTTCCTGCGCGATACCGCGGTCGCGCCCGCGCTGCTCAAGGCCTGGGAAGAGCGCCGCTACCAGCCGGTGGTGATCGAGCCCGGCAATGCCGCGTTCCCGGGCGGCGCGTTCACCCGCGAGCTGGAGCGCATCGGCGCCACCCAGCTCCTGGTGCACGGCCTGCACGACTCCGAGGGCCGCGCGATCAGCCTCTTCACCTTCGCCTGCCGCCCCGGCAGCGCCGGCGCGCGCCAGGCCTACCTCGCGCAGCTCCTCGCCCCCGCCCTGCACGCGGCCTGGGTGCGCACCCAGCTGCAGCGCCACGCCGACGGCAGCGCCGCGCCCGACAAGTCGCACGGGCACAGCGTGCTTACGGTGCGCGAGCTCGACATCCTGAAGTGGATCTACGTCGGCAAGAGCAACTTCGAGATCGGCGCGATCCTGAAGATCAGCCCGCTCACCGTGAAGAACCACGTGCAGAAGATCCTGCGCAAGCTGAACGTGGTGAACCGCACGCAGGCGATCGGCAAGTCGCTCGAGTTGCGCATCCTGAATCCCTGAGCCGGCCGGAGCACGGCAGCGTGGGGCCTACGGCCCCTTTTTTTTGCCCGCGCCCGCTGCTAGTCCGTACGGCGGATGCAATGGGCTATCCGAAAGGCTCAGAGTCGTAACAGCCGGCTCTTACGATGGGTGCGATTTCCATGAGACTGCAAACGTTTCTTCTTGCCTGCTTCTTCGCCTGCGCGGCCCGCGCCGCCGGCAACGACGAGTCCTTCCACGGTGCGCTGCAGCGCGGGGTTGCGTCGCCGCCCTCGCAGTACTCGTTCGCCGACCTCTACCGCCTCGCCGTCGGGCAGGCGGCGGCGCCCGGCTACTTCATCGTTCCGGTGAGCGAGGCGCAGGTGCGTGCCGCGGCCGCGCCGGCGCCGGCGCAGTTCTCCGTCACCGACGCGCCCAAGCCCGAGCTCGGGCTGCTCCTGCTCTCGGGGCTCGCGGCGGCCTTCTGGGTGGCGCGCCGCCGGCTGGGATACGGGTTCTGATGCGGCCTGCCTGCCAGCTCGCGGCTCTCGCCCTGCTTGCGGCCCTCGCGGGCTGCGAGCGCGCCTCCGCGTTCAAGCCGGGTCAGGTGGTGCTCGCCAAGGTGAACGGCATCGAGATCTCCGCCGGCGACACCGCCGGCGCCCAGGCGCTGGAAAAGATCATCGACCGCGAGCTCCTGGTGCAGCGGGCGCTGGCGGCCGGGCTCGACCGCGACCCGCAGGTGGCGCGCTCGATCGACCACGCGCGCCGCAGCGTCCTCGCGCAGGCCTACCTCGAGCGCGCCGCCGCGGCGCTCTCGCGCGGCACCCCCGAGGAGGTGCGCGCGTTCTATGCCGACAACCCGGCCCTGTTCGCCGAGCGGCGCCTCTACAGCCTGCGCGAGCTCGCGGTGCCGGCGCAGCCCGAGCTCGCCGAGCCGCTGCGGGCCCAGGCGGCGCGCAGCCGCGACCTCGCGGAGCTCGCGGCCTGGCTGCGCAGCCGCGACGCGGGCTTCACGGCGCTGAACGTGACGCAGCCGGCCGAGCAGGTTCCGCTCGCGCAGCTCCCCGAGCTCGCGCGCATGAAGGAAGGCGAGATCGCTGTGTTCGCCACGCCCTCCGGCGTCTCGGTGGTGCAGCTCGTGCACGCCGAGGAAGCGCCGCTCTCCGAGGAGCAGGCCGCGCCGGTGATCGAGCAGTTCCTGGCGGCGCGCAAGCGCATGGAGCTCGCCGCGGCGGAGCTGCGCAAGCTGCGCGACGGCGCGCGCATCGAGTACGTAGGACAGATCAAGCGGTGACCGAGACACCAAACCCAAGCGAGGCGCTATGAGACATGCTGTGGTGGGACTGTTGCTGTGGGCGGTTGCGGGCCTGGCGGCCGCGCAATCGGGCGAGAAACTGGGCGTGGGCGACGCGGTGCGCGTCACCGTGTTCCAGCAGCCCGATCTGACGCTGGAGACGCGGGTCGACGAGAAGGGCGCGATCCTGATGCCGCTCATCGGGCAGGTGAAGCTCGCGGGCCTGACGACCACGGCGGCGAGCACGCAGATCGCCGACGCGCTCAAGCAGGGCAAGTTCCTGAACAACCCGCAGGTCAACGTGGCGCTCGTCACGCTGCGCAGCCGCCAGGTCTCGGTACTCGGCCAGGTGGCGCGCCCCGGGCGCTACCCGCTCGACGAGACCAGCTCGCAGCTCGCCGACGTGATCGCGGCCGCGGGGGGCGTGCTGCCCACCGGCTCCGAGAGCGTGGTCGTGACGAAGAACGGCAAGGAGCAGAGGGTCGAGCTCCTCGGCAAGAGCCATGCGCTGCAGGGCGGCGAGACCGTCTACGTGGACCGCGCGCCGGTGTTCTACATCTACGGCGAGGTGACGCGCGCCGGCGCCTATCGCGTCGAGCCCAACATGAGCGTGATGCAGGCGCTCGCGGCCGGCGGCGGCATCACCCCGCGCGGCAGCGACCGCAGGCTCAAGCTGCGCCGCGCCGCGCCCGACGGCAAGTGGATCGAAACCGACGTCAGCCTGCAGGAGCGTGTGCGGCCGGAGGACGTCATCTACGTCAGAGAAGCCCTCTTCTAGGGAGAACACATGGACATCAGCCAATTCCTGCTTGCCCTGCGTGCGCGCCGCAAGGCGTTCATGCTGGCACTGATCGTCACCATCGCCACCGCGGTCGCGGTGTCGCTGCTGGTGCCGAAGAAATACACCGCGCAGGCCATCCTGGTGGTCGATTCGCGCGACGAGCAGGCGATGACCCCGATGCGCATCATGACGCTGCGCGACCGCACCTCGTACGTCGCCACGCAGATCGAGCTCATCCAGACCGGGCGCGTCGCCACGCAGGTGGCGCACGACCTCAAGCTCGCGCAGAACCCGGCCCTGCGCGAAGCTTACGAGAAGGACACCGGCGGCGTCGGCCCGATCGACGTCTGGATCGGCCAGATGCTGCTCGACAAGCTGAAGGTGACCAACACCGCCAGCAACCTGATCGCGATCGAGTACAGCTCGAACAACCCGAAGACCGCGGCCGACGTCGCCAACGGGTTCGCCAAGGCCTACCTCGCGGTGTCGCTCGAGCTGCGCACGCAGCCCACGCGCGAGGCCGCCGAGTGGTTCGAGGGCCAGCTGAAGGGGCTGCAGGCGCGCGTGAGCCAGGCGCAGGCGCGGCTCACCGCGTTCCAGCGCGAGAAGGGCGTGGTCTCGGCCGATGACCGCGTCGACATCGACCAGACGCGGCTCGCCGAGCTCAGCACGCAGCTGCTCGTGGCGCGCAACGCCACCTACGAGGCGCAGTCGCGCCACAAGCAGGCCTCGGACCTCGTGGCGAGCGGCGGCTCCCCCGACGCGCTGCCCGAGGTGATGGCGAGCCCGGCGATCATCGCGGTCAAGTCGGATCTCGCGCGCGCCGAGAGCCTGCTCCACACCGCCTCGACCGACCTCGGCCCCAACCATCCCGCGTACCAGAAGTATGCCTCCGAGGTGCAGGCGCTGCGCGAGAAGCTCTCCAGCGAGATGAAGAAGGTGGTGGCGGCGCTCGGCAATGCCGCGCAGCAGTCGCGCAAGCGCGAGCAGGAGGTGCAGACGGCGCTCGAGGCGCACCAGGCGCACGTCCTGAAGATGCGCGACGCGCGCGCGCAGATCGCCTCCATGAGCCGCGACATCGAGAACCAGCAGCGCACCTACGACGCGGCGCTCGGGCGTTACCTGACCACGCGCATCGAGAGCCGCGCCCAGCAGGGCGACGTGGCGCTGCTCACGCCGGCGATCGAGCCGGCGAAGCCCGCGTTCCCCAAGATCCCGCTGATCGCGGGCCTCTCGGTGATCCTCGGCCTGATGCTCGCGACGATGATGGTCTATGCGCTCGAGACGCTCGACCGGCGCGTGCGCTCGCGCTCGGACCTCGAGGCGCGGCTGGCGGTGCCCTCGCTCGGCCGGCTTTCCAAGTGGCAGCCCACGGGCGGCAGGCTGCTCCCGGCGCCGAGCCGCGCCGCCCGCGCCCTTCCCCATCCCTGGTGAGTGAATCGACCATGCTACTGAAATCGACCGACAACGTACTGGCGCTCGAAAGCGTCTCGCGCAATCCCGCCGCCACCTCGCGCCAGCTCGGCGCGATCCTGATGGACGAAGGCAAGCTCACCGCCTCGGACGCCGAGCAGGTGCTCGCCCGGCAGCGCGAGCTCGGCTGGCGCTTCGGCGAGGCGGCGATCGAGCTCAACCTCATCACCGACGCCGACCTGCGCCAGGCGCTCGCCAAGCAGTACGAGTTCCCCTACCTGGTGTCGGGCCCCGACGGCGTGGGCAAGGAGCTGATCGCGGCGTGGCACCCGTTCCATCCCACGGTCGAGGAGCTGCGCGCCGTGCGCACGCAGCTCCTCATGCGCTGGTTCAACCCGGAGGCGGGCCGGCGCACGCTCGCGGTCACCAGCGCCCGCCCGCGCGAGGGGCGCAGCTTCATCGCCGCCAACCTCGCGGTGGTGTTCTCCCAGCTCGGGCAGAGGACGCTGCTCATCGACGCCGACTTCCGCTCGCCGCGCCAGCAGAGCATCTTCAACATCCCCGACCGCTTCGGCCTGTCCTCCGCCCTGTCGGGACGCGCCGACCTCTCGGTGGCGCTGCCGGTGAGCGGGCTCACCGGGCTCTCGGTCCTGCCGGCGGGACCGGTGCCGCCCAACCCGCTCGAGCTCCTGTCGCGCGCGAGCTTCGCGGCGCTGCTCGCCAAGGCGCAGCTCGAGTACGACACGGTCATCATCGACACGCCGCCGGTGACCGAGTACGCCGACGCGCCGTGCATCGCGTTCCGCGCCGGCGATACGCTGCTCATCGCGCGCGAGCATCACAGCACGCTCGCGCAGGTCGAGTACGCCGTGCGTGCGCTCTCCGATGCGAGCGCGCGCATCGTCGGCACCGTGATGAATGCGTTCTGAGGCGAAGCGGCCGGCCGCGGCAGCGCGGCCGGCCCCCGGCATCGAACCCCGAGGGAGGAGCTGACCATGGCCGCGAGTACGGCGTACCTGCGCCACGAGACCATTCCCACGCACAGCTGGCTGGCGGTGGGGCTTGCCATGATGGCCCTCGCGGTGGGCTGCGGCTACACCATCGCGCAGGGCGAGCTGATCGGCCTCTACGTCGCCGTGTCGCTCGTCGGTGCGGTGGCGGTGCTGTTCGACTTCAGGGCGGGCGCCGTGCTCCTCGCGATGATGCTGCCGGTGTCTCCGAGCGAGCTTTTCCCGCGCACCATGATGGGGATCGGCGGCCTCAATCCGCTGAACCTCCTGCTCGCGGCAACCGTCGTCTCGTATGTGATCTTCGGGCGGCTGCGCCCCGCAGGACCCGCGCTGCCCAGGCCGGTGCTGTGGCTCTACCTCGTGCCGCTCGCGGTGGCCGCCGTGATCGGGATGCCGCACGTGCACGAGGTCCCGGCCTTCTTCTACGACACCGGCAGCATCCAGTTCACGAACGAGCGGCAATACCTGATCGTCACGCTGGTGAAGATGGTCGTGGTCGTGGCGATCGGGCTCATGGTCGGCGCCGCGATCGCGCGCTCGGAGAAGCCGGAGCGCTTCATCGTCGCGATCGCGATCTCCGCATGGCTGATCGCGCTGGTCCAGCTCGGCTTCGTGATCTCCCAGGGCGTGCCGCTCGCCGCGATGGCGAGTGCCGAAGCGCGCATGTTTTACTCGCCGATGGGCGTGCACGCCAACACGCTGGGGCGCGTGCACCTGGGCGCGCTGGCGCTGCTGCTCTTCGTGTGGTCCGACTCCAGGGACCCGCGGATGAAGCTGTTCCTGCTCGTCACGCTCGCCGTGGTCGGCCTCGCGCTCGTGCTGACGTTCTCGCGCGCCGCCATCGGCGCCGCGGGCCTGGTCGGCGCCCTCTTCCTGATGTGGAAATTCAACCTCAGGAACCTCGGCCTCGCGCTGATCGGGCTCCTGCTGATCGCGACCGTGGCCGGCGAAGCCGTGTATTCGCGGGCGATGCTGGGCTTCGGCGAGAGCGCGGACGCGGTCAGCGCGGGACGCCTCGAGGGCATCTGGGCGCCGCTGCTGCCGGAGCTCTGGAAGAGCCCGATCTGGGGCAACGGACTGAGCTCGGTCATGTGGTCGTTCCCCATGGTGAACGGCGCCATGCTGCCGGTCAGCCACCCCCACAATGCCTACCTCGAGGCGATGCTCGACATGGGCATCGTGGGACTTGTGCTGCTGCTCGCGTACTTCGCGCACGTATGGCGGGGGTTCCGCAAGCTCGCCCGCGACGCCTCGCTCAGCCCCGAGATGCGCGCGCTCTTCCAGGGCGCCACGGCGCTGCTGATCGCATTCTTCGTGACCGGAATGGCCGGCGGCAGCCTCAGGCCCGAGCCGGACTCGCCCTACCTCTGGATCGCCATCGGCTGCATGTACGGCATGCTCGCGCGGAGGCCGGCAAGGTAAATGCACCTGTGCTTCGTGGCGCCGCACGCCTGGCCGGTGCTGTCGGGCGACAAGCGTATCGCCGAGGTGGGCGGCGCGGAGGTGCAGCAGTGCATCCTCGCGCGTCTTTTCGCCGCCAACGGCTACCGGGTATCGATGATCTGCCTCGACTACGGCCAGCCCGAGCGCACAATGATCGAAGGCGTCACCGTGCACAAGACCTACCGCCCGCACGGCGGCGTGCCGGTGCTGCGCTTCGTGCATCCGCGCCTCACGGCGATGTGGCGCGCGCTGCGCGAGGCGGACGCTGAGGTGTACTACTGCCGCGCGGCGGGAATGCTCGCCGGCGTGGTCGCCGAGTTCTGCCGCCGTCACGGCCGGCGCTCGATCTACGCCGGCGCCTCGGACATGGATTTCGTGCGCAGCGTGGGAGGCCAGGTCCGCTATGCGCGCGACCGCTGGCTCTACCGCCGCGGACTCGCGCTTGCCGACCGCATCGTGGCGCAGAACGAGGTGCAGCGCTCGACCTGCCGCGCCACCTATGGGCGCGATGCGGTCGTGATACCGAGCTGCTACCAGCCGCCGGCGCGGCGCGATGCCGGCCCGGCGCGCAAGGACAGCGTGCTGTGGGTCGGCGTGATGCGCGAGGGGAAGCGCCCGGAGCTCTTTCTCGAGCTGGCGCGGCGCCTGCCGCGGCGGCGCTTCGTGATGGTCGGCGGGCCCGGCGGCGGCGACGCGGCGCTCTTCGAGCGCACCCGGGCCGAGGCCGCGTCGCTTCCCAACGTCGAGTTTACGGGCTTCCTGGCCCTCGAGCAGGTGGAGCCGCGCTTCGACGCCGCGCGCGTGTTCGTAAACACCTCCGAATTCGAGGGATTGCCCAACACCTTCCTGCAGGCCTGGGCGCGCGGCGTGCCGACGCTGGGCACCGTGGATGCGGGTAGCGCCGGCCACCGGCAGTTTCACGACGTGGAGACGGGTGCGCGCCAGATCGAGGCGCTGTTCGAGGACCGCGCGCTGTGGGAGCGGGCCTCGAAAGAATGCCGCGAGCACTTCGAGCGCACCCACTCGGGGGCGGAGACCCTCGCGCGCTACGGGCGGCTCTTCGAGGGGCTCGCGGCATGAGCACGGGCGGCAACGCATCGTTCTCCACGCTCAAGCGCCGCGCGCTCTCGATCGGCGCGGTGAAGGTGTTCGACCAGGCGATGCAGTTCCTCCTGCCGCTCGTGCTGGTGCGCTGCCTCGACACCGTCACCTTCGGCGAATACCGCCTGCTCTGGCTGGTGGTCGGCACGGTGATGAGCGTTGCCACGCTCAACATGAGCGGGACGCTCTTCTATTTCGTGCCGCGCTCCGACGAGCGCCGCAGGCGGCTGTACGTGCACCAGGCGCTCATCTTCCTCGCGCTCTCGGGACTTGCCTGCGCTCTCCTGGTGAGCCCGGCCAACCCGCTGCTGCCGGCGCCCATGCAGCCGCTCGCGCAGTACGGGTGGGTCGTGCCGGCGTTCGTCGGCCTGTGGGTACTCGGCGCGCTGCTCGACGCGCTGCCCACGGTGGACGAGCGCATCCGCTGGCAGGCGTCTGCCACGGTGGGCCTGTCCGCGCTGCGCGTCCTCCTGATGGCGGCGGCGGCATGGTTCACGGGCGATTTCCGCGTCATGCTCTGGCTGCTGCTCGCGCTGGTCCTCGCCAGGCTGGGATTGCTCCTCTACTACGTCTGGCGCCGGCACGGCCTGGGCCGGCCGTGGCTCGAATGGGCGGCGTTCTCGGAGCAGTTCCGGCATTCGGCGCCGCTCGGGCTGAACAACGCGTTCTTCGGCCTGCGCGGCAACGCCGACCAGTGGGTCGCGGCGAGCCTCTTCTCGCTCGCGAGCTTCGCCGCCTTTTCCATCGCCGCCGTGGTCGGCCAGCTGGTGCACATCCTGCGCCACTCGGTGATGGAGGCCTTCCTCCCGAGCATGAGCCGGCTGCAGGCCGCGGGCAACGTGCGCGGCATGCTCGAGATGAACAGCCGCGGCAACGTGATGGTCGGGAAGCTGCTCTATCCCGGCCTCGCGTTCGCCTTCGTCTTCGCCCCCGAGCTCGTGACCCTCGTTTATACGGCTTCCTATTCCGAGGCGGCGCCGGTGATGCGGGTCTACATCATCGGGATGCTGGCGCGCGTGGTCGAGATGGGAAGCCTGGTGATGCTGCTGCGCGAGGGGACCTACGTCGCGATCGTCACCGCCATCAACCTCGCGATCTCGGTCGCGGTGAGCTGGGTCGCGGCGCAGCAGTTCGGCCTCGCCGGCGCCGCCGCGGGCAGCGTGCTCGCGATCTACCTCGATCGCGTGCTGGTGCTGCGGCGGGTGGCGCGGCGCACCGGGATCGCGCTCGCGCACCTGCAGGACTGGCGCACGCTCGGCATGGAGCTCGCGCTCGCCGCCTCCTCGGGCGCGGCGGCCTGGATCCTCGCCGACCGGATTCTCGCCGCGCAGGGCCCGCTTGCGCGGCTCGCAGCGGGCGCCGCCGTGATCGCCCTGGTGCACGCAGCGGTGCACTGTTCGGGACTTCTGCAATCCGCAACCAAGAGGATCCAACGTGAGAACGTATGACGAAGTGCGCGGCCGCATCCAGGCCGCCCCGCGCCGATGGCTGGTCACCGGGGCCGCCGGCTTCATCGGCTCGCATCTGGTGGAGCAGCTGCTCGCGCTCGAGCAGCAGGTGGTCGGCCTGGACAACTTCTCCACCGGAAAGCGCGAGAACCTCGAGCTCGTGCGCCGGGCCGCGGGCGAGGCGCGCTGGAAGAACTTCCGCTTCGTCGAGGGCGACATCCGATCGCTGGATGTCTGCAACGGCGCGTGCGCGTCGGTCGACCTGGTGCTGCACCAGGCGGGGCTCGGCAGCGTGCCGCGCTCGATCGACAAGCCGCTGCGCACCCACGACAGCAACGTGAACGGCTTCCTGAACATCCTGCTCGCCGCGCGCGACGCCGGCGCCCGGCGCCTCGTCTACGCCAGCTCGAGCGCGGTCTACGGCGATTCACCGGCGCTGCCGAAGGTCGAGCCCGAGATCGGCCGGGCGATGTCGCCCTATGGGCTGTCCAAGCGCATCAACGAGCTCTACGCCGACGTGTTCGCCGCCTGCTACGGCTTCGAAAGCGTGGGCTTGCGCTACTTCAACGTATTCGGGCCGCGGCAGGACCCGGATGGCCCGTATGCCTCGGTGATCCCGGCATGGCTCGGCGCGCTGCTGCGCGGCGAGACGGCGTATATCAACGGCGACGGTGCCGTGGCGCGCGATTACTGCCACGTCGACAACGTGGTGCAGGCGAACTTCCTCGCCGCCACCGTCGAGGACCCGCAGGCGCTCGGCCAGGCCTATAACGTCGCCGTCGGCGAGCAGATCACGCTCACCGAGCTCTTCGAGATCATGCGCGCGCAGCTCGCCGAGCGCCTGCCGCACCTGCGCAACGCGCGCGCGGTGCACCGGGCGCCGCGGCGCGGCGACATGCTGCTTTCGCGCGCCGACATAGGCAAGGCGGCGCGGTTGCTCGGCTACCGGCCGCGCTTCGACCTGCCCTCGGGCCTTGCGCAGACCATCGACTGGTACATGCAGCATCTGCTGCCGGCGCCGCAAAGGAGCCTCGCCCATGTCTGAAATCCTGGAATTCCCGCCGCACGCGAGCCCCGCGCCGGGCGCCCGGCCCGCGCCCGAGGCGGCGCTTCCGACCGTCGCCGTCGTGGGGCTGGGCTACGTCGGCCTGCCGGTAGCGACCGCGTTCGGCAAGGAGCGCCGCACCATCGCCTACGACCTTTCGCGCAAGCGCGTCGACGGCCTGAGGCGCCAGGTGGACGCGACCGGCGAGGTGTCGACCACGGAGCTCATCGCGGCGCACCAGCTGCACGCCACTTCCGACCCCGCCGAGCTCGCGCAGGCCGATTTCATCATCGTCGCGGTGCCGACCCCGATCAACGCGGCCCACCAGCCCGACCTGCGTCCGCTCGAGAGCGCGAGCGAGACCGTCGGCCGCCACATGAAGCCGGGCGCGATCGTGATCTACGAGTCGACCGTCTATCCGGGCTGCACCGAGGAAGTGTGCGTGCCGCTCCTGGAAAGGCATTCCGGCATGCGCTGGCGGCAGGACTTCCACGTCGGCTACTCGCCCGAGCGCATCAATCCCGGCGACCGCGAGCACACCTTCACGCGGATCCTGAAGCTCGTCTCCGCGGACGACGCCGAGACGCTGGAGAAGGTGGCGCAGCTCTACGGCTCGGTGGTGAAGGCCGGAGTCGCGCGCGCTTCGTCGATCAAGGTCGCCGAGGCGGCGAAGGTGATCGAAAACACCCAGCGCGATCTCAACATCGCGTTCGTCAACGAGCTCTCGATCATCTTCGAGCGGCTGGGGCTCGACACCGCCGAGGTGCTGCAGGCGGCGCAGACCAAGTGGAACTTCCTGCCCTTCCGGCCCGGGCTGGTCGGCGGCCACTGCATCGGCGTCGATCCCTATTACCTCACCTACAAGGCCGAGCTCCTCGGCTACCACCCGGAAGTGATCCTCGCCGGGCGGCGCATCAACGACGGCATGGGAAGCCACATCGCGCGCAAGACCGTGCAGCAGATGATCCACGCCGGCCGCAGCATCAAGGGCGCGCGGGTCAACATCCTGGGCCTGACGTTCAAGGAGAACGTGCCCGACATCCGCAACTCGAAGGTGATCGACATCATCCGCGAGCTGCACGAATTCGGCGTCCAGACCTTCGTGCACGACCCGATGGCGAGCGCCGAGGAGGCGCTGGTCGAATACGGGGTGCGGCTTTGCTCGTGGCAGGACCTGCCGGCCGCCGACGCGCTGGTGCTCGCGGTGGGCCACCGCCCGTTCGTCGAGCGCTCGGCCGCGGCCTACCTCGAGAAGATCGTGCGCCGCGGCTGCCTGATCGACGTGAAATCGCTGTGCGACGCGGCGGCGTTCCGCCGGGAAGGAGTGCTTGTATGGCGGCTGTGAATCCGAGACTGGCGATGCTGGGCCCGGCCCCCGAGAGCCGCGGCGCCGTCGCAAGCCTGATCGAGGCGTACCGCGCGCACGGCCTGTTCAAGCGCTGGCCGATCGATTATCTCCCGCTCACGCTGGCGTCGCTGCGCAAGTTCGTCGGCCTCATCCTGCGCGAGCGCGCGCTGGCGGTGCACCTTCACGCCTCGCCGGAGCGCGGTCTCTGGCGCGACGCGCTTTTCATGGCGCTTGCGCGCCTCGCGCGCTGCCCGGTGGTCCTGCATCTCCACGGCAGCGCTCTGCCGCAGCTCTACGGCGACGCCGGCCGCAGCTTGCGCGGCGTGATCCGGTTCTGCCTCGAGCAGGCGGCGTGCATCGTCGTGCCTTCCGAGTCGCAACGCACCTGGGCGCTTGGCGTGACGCGCCGCATCCAGGTCGCCGTGCTGCCCCATCCGGTGGCGCCGCAGGAGGCGCAGCAGGGCGCGCGCCAGGCGGGCCTGGTGCTCTTCCTCGGGCGCCTCGAGGCGGCGAAGGGCGTGTTCGACCTGCTCGAGGCGCTCGCCGCGCTGCACCCGGCGGTCCCCGGCCTGCGGCTGGTCTGCGCCGGCGAAGGCGACGCCACGGCCCTTCGGCGCCACGCGGAGCGCCTCGGGCTCGCCGACGCGGTGAAGTTCACCGGCTGGGTGGGGCCCTCCGGCAAGCGCGCGCTCCTCGAGAGCGCCGCGGTGTTCGCGCTGCCTTCTTACGACGAAGCCATGCCGGTGAGCCTGCTCGAAGCGATGGCGGCGGGCATCCCGGCCGTCGCCTCCGCCGTGGGCGGCATTCCCGAAGTGCTCAGCGACGGCGTGACCGGGTTCCTCGTCGCCCCGGGGGATGTTGCGACGCTTGAGCGTCAGCTCCGCAAGCTCCTCGCCGATCCGGCGCTGGCCGCGCGCATCGGCGCCGCGGGGCGCGAGTCGGTGCGGCTGCGCTGCGCGCCTGAGCGCGCGCTGCGGCGGCTGGAGGAGGTCTACGCCGCCGTGGGCCTGAGCGCAGTCACCACAAAACAGCCAGCGCTGACTGCAAGCTAGTCGCGCAGCGCGTCGGGTCCGATGCGGTAACGCGCGCACCAGGTTTCGAACATGAGCAGCGTCCAGAGCGCGTGGCTCCAGTCGCGCGCGAGGCGCGCATGCTCGCCCACGATGCGCTCGAGCGCCGCGGGCTCGAAGAGCTGCCGCACCATGGCACCGGGTGCGAGCAGCTTCTGCCGCAGCCGCTCGGCCAGGCTGTCCTTGAACCAGTGGTCGAGCGGAACCGCGAAGCCCTGCTTCCTGCGCCAGAGGAAGCTCGCCGGCAGGTAGCGCTCCATCGCCTTGCGCAGCAGGTACTTCTGCCGGCCTGCGGGCAGCTTGGCGGCGAACTTCACCCGATTCATCAGCTCGGCGAGGCGGTGATCCAGGAACGGCGCGCGCACCTCGAGGCTGTGCGCCATGCTCATGCGGTCCACCTTCACCAGCATGTCGTCGGCGAGGCTCACGCTCTGCTGCCAGAGCGTCATCCCGGCGAGGGCCGGCAGCGCCGGATCGAAGAGCGGCGCGAAGAGCGCGCGATCGTTGTCCACGGTCGCATGCGCGGCGAGGTAGGGCGAGATCGCCGCGAGCTGGGCGCGGCGGAACGCGACCTGCTGCTTAGCCACGAAGCGCTCGCCGGCCTCGAGACCGGCGTCCTCGATATTGCGGGCAAGACGCAGAAGCGCGGTGCGCCTGCCGGTGTCGGAAGCCGGAGCCGAGCGCAGCGCCGCGACCGCAGCGCGGCGCATCCAGGCGGGCAGCCTGCGCACGCGCTCGCTCAGCACGTGCCCGCGGTACGAATCGTAGCCCGCGAACATCTCGTCGCCGCCGTCGCCCGAGAGGGTCACCGTGACGTGCTGGCGCGTGAGCTGCGACAGGTACCACGTCGGCAGCGCCGAGGCGTCGGCGAAGGGCTCGTCGGCGTGCCAGGCGATCTCCTCGATGACTTCGGTGCCGGCGGGCCTGAGCACGAACTCGTGATGGCGGGTGCCGAAACGGCGCGCGACGAAGCGGGCATGCTCGCGCTCGTCGTAGCGTGGCTCTTCGAAGCCGACGGAAAACGTCTCCAGGCGGGCGCCGCTCACCTCGGCCGCGAGCGCCACCACCGCCGAGGAGTCGACGCCTCCGGAAAGGAAAAAGCCGACCGGCACATCGGACACGAGGCGCAGGCGCACCGAGTCGGCGAGGAGCTCGGTGAGCTCGCGCACGATGGCGGGCTCGTCGGCGCGCTCCTCGCTCGGCGCGGGCGGCGCCCAGTAGCGGCCCTCCTGCAGCGCCGTGCCCGTCGCCTTGAGCCAGTGGCCCGGCTGCAGCCGCCGCACGCCGCGAAACACGCTGCGCGGGCCCATCACATAGCCGCTGGTGAAGTAGTTGTAGAGCGCCACGGGATCGAGCCGCTTTTCCACCAGGCCGGCCGCGACCAGCGCCTTCAGCTCCGAGGCGAGGAACAGCGTCCCGTCGCGCTCCATGACGTACAGCGGCTTCTCGCCGAAGCGGTCGCGCGCGGCGAATACCGATTCGGTGCGGCCATCGTAGATGGCGAACGCGAACATGCCGTTCAGCCGCTCGAGACAGGCTTCGCCCCATTGGAGGTAGGCGCGCAGCAGCACCTCGGTATCGGAATTCGTCTCCGTGGGCTGGCCCGCGGCGGCGAGCTCGTCGCGCACCGCCATGAAGTTGTAGATCTCGCCGTTGAATACGATCCAGACCTGGCCGTCGGCGCTCGACATGGGCTGGCCCCCGCCCGTGAGATCGATGATGGCGAGCCGGCGGTGGCGCATCGCCGCGCGCGCCGTCTGCTGCTCGCCGTGCGCGTCGGGTCCCCGGTGCCGGATCGCGCGGTCCATCCGGTCGAGAAGCGACGCATCGGGCAGGAGGCTACCGGCCTGCGAATAGGCAAACACGAAGCCGCACATGGGCGCGAGCATAGCCAGAAGCCGCGACACCCGCGCCGTGGCCGCGCCGCCGCGGGTAGCTCGTTCGGACCACGGGGCGCAGCCGGGCCGCCTGCAAGCCGCTCAATCAATGTCCGTCATCCTTCCGCTCCTACCATGTGCGGAATAGCCGGCTGGATGGCGGTGCCGCGGCACGCGCCCGACGATGGCGCGATGGGCCGCGTGCTCGAGGCGCTCGCTCACCGTGGGCCCGACGGGGCTGGCGCGTGCGCTTTCCAGGGCGCGCGCCACCGCGTCGTGCTCGGCCATCGGCGCCTCGCCATCATCGATCCCCAGGGGGCGCGCCAGCCGATGTGCGACGAGGCCGCCGGGGTTGCGCTGACGTTCAACGGCGAGATCTACAACTTCCGCGAGCTGCGCGCCGAGCTCGAGGGGCACGGCCATCGCTTCGCGCTCGATTCGGACACCGAGGTCCTGCTGCGCGCGTACCTGCAGTGGGACGCGGAGGTGGTGCACCACCTCCGCGGCCAGTTCGCCTTCGCGCTGTGGGATTCGCGCAAGGACCGGCTGATGCTCGCGCGCGACCGTTTCGGCGAGAAGCCGCTCTACCTCTGCGAAAGCGGCGGCTCGGTGTTCTTCGCCTCGGAGGTGAAGGCGCTGCTCGCGGTTCCCGGCATCCGTCCCGAGGTCGACCTGCAGGCGGTGCGCGACTACCTCGCGTATCGCTACGTGCCCGGCCCGCGCACGCTCTTCAGCGGCATCCGCAAGCTCGCGCCGGCCACCTACGCGCTCTGGCAGCACGGTCGTCGCCGCGAAGTCCGGTACTGGACCCCACCCGACCGGGAACCAAGAGTCGGACCCCAGTCTGGAACCGGCGACGCCGTGCCGCGCTTTCTCGCCGAGCTCGAGGCCGCGGTGAAGCTGCAGATGGTGAGCGACGTGCCCTTCGGCGCGTTCCTTTCGGGCGGCCTCGACTCGAGCACCGTGGTCGCGCTGATGAGCCGGCACCATCCCAAGGTCAAGACCTTCTCCGTCGGCTTCGCCGAGCAGCGCTACAGCGAGCTGCCGTACGCGGCGGAGGTGGCCAAGCAGTTCGGCACCGAGCACCACGAGCTCGTGGTCTCGCAGCGCGATCTGATGGACAAGCTGGCGCGGCTGGTCGCCTACCGCGATGCGCCGGTGGCCGAGCCCTCCGACATCCCGATCTACATGCTCGCCTGCGAGGCGGCGCGCAGCGTGAAGATGGTGCTCACCGGCGAAGGCAGCGACGAGCTGCTCGGGGGCTATCCCAAGCACGTCATGGAGCGCTATGGATGGGGCTACCGGGCGTTGCCGGCCATCGTGCGCCGCGGCCTGGTCGCGCCGCTGGTGCGCGCGCTGCCCTACGGCTTCCGGCGCGTGAAGACCG
>Ga0247825_10000587_pt1 | contig 23251 bp, 13 predicted proteins | sample 13C_Vanillin_Day_FD_194413 | JGI IMG/M metagenome (GOLD analysis project Ga0247825, IMG submission 194413) | Soil microbial communities from agricultural site in Penn Yan, New York, United States - 13C_Vanillin_Day48 | ecosystem: Environmental > Terrestrial > Soil > Agricultural land | place...
CCCCCACCGCGTCCGCGCCCCACCCCACCGCCGCGCTCTCGAAGAGGACGTCCACCGAGGGGTGATGAGGAGTCTTCAGCGGTACCATCCCCAGCCGCGCCCAGGCCTGATCCCCATCCCGCTCCACGCGCAGGTGCATGCCCGCGCGTGCCAGCACCGCCCGCCCGGGCCGCAGCTCCATTCCCTCCTCCGCCTCCAGCACCTCCAGCGAGCTCTGAGCGCCGAGCCGCCGTGCCAGCGCCTCGGTGTAGCCCGCGGGGATGTGCAGCGCGAGCGCCAGCGGCGCGGGGAAGTCCGCGGGCAGGCATGCGAGCAGCCGGGTCAGCGCCCCCGGGCCTCCTGTCGAGGTTCCCACCACCACCAGCCGCCGCCCTGTCGCCACCACTGGGGAGCCCGGCTTCGCCGCCGGCTGGAACTCCACGGGAGGGCGCACCACCGCCCCCGCCGCCGTCTTCACCTTGGCCACCAGCTCCGCGCCCAGCTCGTAGAGGCGATCCGTGGCCAGCGCCGTGGGCTTGTGCACCAGCTCCACCGCGCCCGCCTGGAGCGCGGACACCGCCAGCTCACTCTCCTCGCCTGCACTGCTCACCACCACCACCCGCGGAGAGGCCGCCCCCGCGAGCGAGCGCAGCACTCCCAGCCCGTCCAGGTGAGGCATCAGCAGATCCAGCGTCACCACGTCCGGATGCAGCGCGGAGATCTTCTCCAGCGCGTCCAGCCCGTCGCGCGCGGTGTCCACCACGGTGATGCCCGGCGCGGCGGAGAGCACCTGCCGCAACACCTTGCGCGCGAAGGCCGAGTCATCCACGACCAGCACCCGGATAGGCGTGTCCGTCATGAGCCCTCCTTGGGCCGGGTATAGAAGAAAGCGCCGCGCCGCTCCTCGCACACCAGCGCCGTGCCGAAGCGCAGCAGGGACTCGGAGGTGCCCACCACCAGGCGGCCGCCCGGCACCAGCGCCTGGGTCAGCGACTCCACCACCAGCCGCGCCACCTCGTCCTTGAAGTAGATGAGCACGTTGCGGCAGAGGATGGCGTCGAAGGCGCCCAGCGCGGCGATGGTCTCCTCATCCACCAGGTTCAGCCGCCGCCACATCACCGCGGCGACGATGTCCGAGCGCACCACCGGCCGCCCTCCGACGACCTCCAGATAGCGCCCCTCGATCCCGGCCGGGAGCGCCCGCATCGAGCGCAGGTTGTGCTCACCCAGCCGGGCCCGGTCCAGCGCCCGCTGGCTGAAGTCGCTGGCCAGCAGGGAGACGTCGTCCAGCACTCCGCGCTCGTGAAGCATCATCGCCAGCGTGAGGGGCTCCTCGCCGGTGGAGCACGCCGCGCACCAGATCCGCGGCCGCCGTCCCGCCCGCACCGCGAGCGCGATATCATCCGCCACCACCTCCAGCGGCAGCGGATCGCGGAAGAAGTACGTCTCGTGCACCAGCAGCGTCTCGATGAGCGAATCCAGCGCGGCCTTCCCCGCCTGATCGTGCTTGAGGTACTGGTAGTAGTCGTAGATGGACTCGAACCCGGCCTCCAGCGCCTTCATGGAGACCTTGTCCGCCAGCAGATCCAGGTCCTGGAGCGAGTAGTGCAACCCCGAGCGCTCCTCGATGAGCGGCGCGAGGAGGGCGAAGACCGGGGGAGACAGCGGAAGCGCGGGCATCAGCGGCTCAACGCCAGGAGACAGGCTCGGCGCACCTCCGGATCCTCGTCCTGAGCCGCGGTCCGCTCCAGCTCCTCACGAGCCTCCACCGTTCCCAGCGCCGCCACCGCCGCCGCCGCTGCGCGCCGGCCCGAGGGGCTGCTCGTCCTCATCGCGCTGAGAAGGGCCGCCCGGGCATCCGCGCGCTGCATCCGCGCCAGGGCCGCCACCAACAGCGGCGCCACCAGGTCATCCGCCGCCTCCAGCGCGGTGAGCAGTCCGGGGATGCGCCCATCGGCTGGCAGGGACAGGGCACTCACCACCCGCTCGCGCAAGGCCGGATCTCCCAGCAGTGAGACGAGCGCCTGCGTGGCGGCAGTGCCTGGGCGAGTGGCCAGGAAGCCCACCGCCGCGCTGCGCACGCTCTCGTCAGGATCGCCCGCCGCGCGCAGCAGGGCCGCCACCGTCTCCGGCGCGTCGTACTCCGCCACCGCCGAGAGGGCCACCAGGCGCGTCGCGGGCTCTCCCCGGGTAGCGGCCTCCAACAGCACGGGCAGCGCGTCCGGGCGCTTGGAGACGCCCAGCCCCAGCAGCGCCGCCCGGCGCACGTCCGAGTCCTCCGAGCTGGCTGCTCGCCGCAGCGCCACCATGGCGCTCTCGGTGTGCAGGTGGGCCAGCGCGTCCACCACCGCCACGCGCACCTGGCCCGCGTCATCGTTGGCCAGCGCGACAATGGCGTCCGCGGCGGCCTCCTCGTTCAGCTTCCCCAGCGACTGGCACGCGTAGTAGCGCACCCACGGATCCTTGTCGTTGAGTCCCCCGAGCAGGCAGGAGGTGACACGAGCCTCCTTCTCCGTCTGCCCCAGGGCGCGCATGGCCGCCGCGCGCGTGCGCTCCGAGTCGTGGCGCGACGCCTCCAGCAGCGCGTCCACCGCGCGTGGATCATCGATGAAGGGCAGGCCGTAGATGGCCGCGTCCCGCAAACGCTCGTCCTGCTCGCGCATGGCCTGGAGCAGCACGTCCAGCCCGCGTGGATAGCCGAAGTAGGAGATGATGCGCAGCGCCGCGCGGCGCCGGCGGGGATCAGAGGAGCGGGCCGCCTCCAGGGCCAGCTCCTCCGTCTGCTCGCTGCCGAGCGATTGGATGGCTCCCACCGCCGCCTGCACCACGCGTGGGTCATCGTCTCCCAGGCGATCGAAGAGGGCTCTCACCGCCGCGGGATCGCCGATGCGGGAGAGCGTGTCCGCGGCGAGGGCCCGCACCAGCGCATCCCGGTCCTCCAGGCAGAGCACCACCTCCGGCACGGCCGCCGCGCGGCGCACCACCAGGGGCAGCAGCACCATGCGCCGGGCGCTGTCCCCCTCGCGCAGGGCCTGGAGGATGGGACCGTCCGCCTCCGGGCCCAGCTCCGTGAGGGCGCTGGCCGCCGCGCGAGCCACCGTCGGCTCCGCGTCCAGCAGCGCCAGCAGCCCCGTGGCCGCATCCGGCCCTCCCACCCAGCCCAGCAGCCGGGACAGGGCCGCCTTCTCCGCCGCGTCCGCGCCCTCGAGGCACCGGGCCAGCCTGCGGCCCAGATCCGCCGTAGGCGCCTTCGTGCGCAGCGCGGACTGGACGATCCGCGTGCCGCCGAAGCGCTGCACCTGCGCCTCGTGGATCTCCACCAGCGCCACCGCCGCCACCCGCATCACCGCGTCATTGCCCCGCTGCAGCAGCCCCACCAGGGCAGGCACCGCCGCCTCCTGGCCGGTGCGGCCGAGCGCGCGCGTCGCCTCGGTGATGTAGAGGGGATCCGACAGCAGGCCGAGCAGCGGCGTCACCACGGAGGGATCCCCGGAGCGCCCCAGCACATCGATGGCGGGGAAGATGCGGAAGAAGTTGCCGCTGCCCAGCGCCGCCAACAGCGCGTCCACCGTGGCGCCACCGCCAATACGCCCGAGCGCCTCGATGGAGGCCACCGCGACGTTGTCATCCGGGTGGACTGTCAGCTTCGCCAGCAGCGGCACCGCGCGCCGGCTGCGGCGCCGGCCCAACACCTGCGCCACGTCGCAGACGACAGCGGGGATGGGATCCTCACCAAGCGCGATGATGCACTCATCCACCTCTCCGGTGGAGGCCACCAGCGCCTCCACGGCCGCGGCCAGCCGGGCCTCGTTGTCCCGGCGCTGGCGGAGCACCGCGCACAGCGGCGCCACCGCCGGAGTGCCCAGGCGTGCCAGCGCACCGATGACGGCCCGGCGCACCGCCCAGCTCGGCGTGTCCAGGTCCACGAGGAGGGCGTCCAGACTCGTGGCCCCCCGGCGCGCGAGCGCCTCCACCGCCTCCACACGAACACGGTCCTCCGCGGACAGAGACAACGGATGACTGACAGCTCTCACGCCTGCTCCCTTGGGCGGATCGGTTTGCCTTCTGGCATCCACGAGCCCGCCAACAATGTACTCAGCCGCGTGAGCTGCTCGGCCTGCTCGCCCTGCATCCGTGAGAGCTGCGTGAGCCGCGCCGTCACCTCTCGCACCTCCCCCGCGGTGTTGGCCGTGCCGCGCGCCTGCTGCGCCGTGGTGCTGGAGATCTCCCGGGACTTGGCGCGCATGTCCTCCACCGCGCGGGCGATCTGCTCGCTCATGGCCGCCTGCTCCGCCGAAGCGCGGGCCACCACGGCCACGCTGTTCACCTGGCGGGTGGAGGCGCTGGTGATGGAGGCGAGGGCCTCGGTCTGCTCATCCAGCGCGCGCGCGGTCTGCTTCGCCACGCGCCGCACCTCCTCGCCCCCCCGCGCCAGCAAGGCGAGCGCCTGGCTCTGCTCCTCGGTGGCGCGTGTCACCTCCGTGGCCAGCTTCGCCACCTGCCGCGCGGCCACCTCGCTCTGCCGCACCGCCTTGCCTTGCTCGGCCACGGCCTTGGACACAAGGGATGCCTGCTTGCGTGTGTCATCCATGGCCTTGGCCACCTCCACGGCGCCCTTGGCCTGCTCCGACAGCCCAGCGAGGGTGCGCTGGGTCATGGAGGCCATGTCCTGCGCGAGCGTGCCCACGCTGGCCACCTCCTTGGTCTGCGCCACCATCGCCGTGCTCACCTGCTGCACCAGCGTGCGCATCTGCACGGCCGTCTTCGCCAGCTCTCCGGACGCGAGGGCCTGCTCCTGCACCGCCTTGGACACCTGCTCCGCGGACGCGGCGAGCTGCCCGTTGGAGCGCACCGCGTCCCGCAGCGCGCGGGCCTGATCCACCGTGGCCTGCGTCGTCTGCTTGGCCATGCGGCGCATCTCCGCCGCGCTCTGCGCCAGGGCCTGCGCTGCCTGGGCCTGCTCCACGGCCGAGGTGGCGATGAGACGGCCCTGCTCGCTCAACCGCGTCGTCGTCTGCGAGACAGCCTGCACCGCCTGCACCTGCTCGGACGTGGCGCGGGACACCTCGCGCACCGTCGTCCCCAGCTCATCCACGCCCTTGAGGATGGAGCCGAGCGCGCGCTCCGCGTCCGCCGCGAATGAGGCCCCCTCATCCGCCGCGCGCACTCCGTCTCCCGTGGCCGCCGCCGCCTCGCGAGCGGTGTTCTGCAGCCCCCGGACGATCTTCGCCACATCCGCGCTGGCCGCCGCCGCCCGGTCCGCCAGCGCGCGGATCTCCTCGGCCACCACCGCGAAGCCGCGCCCGTGCTCGCCCGCTCGCGCCGCCTCGATGCTGGCGTTGAGCGAGAGCAGGTTGGTGCGGTCCGCGATCAGGTTGATCGTCTGGACGATGTCGCCGATCTCCTCGGCGCGCCGGCCCATCTCCTTCATGACAGAGGAGGACTCGGTGATCGACTGGCGGATACGGGCGAAGCCCGAGATGGAGCGGGCCACGGTGGCACCGCCCTCGCGCGCGGTGGTGCTGACGCGCTCACCGGTGGCGCGGGCCTCCTCGGCCATCTGGGCGATGCGCCGCGAGGAGGACTCGAGCTGCGCGGAGGCCGTGGCGCTGGTAACAGCCAGCGTGTTGACCTGCTCGGCGCCACGGGCCACCGTCTGCGCGGAGCGGGCCAGTTGCTCGATGGTGGCGGCGTTGGCATCCACGGTCGCGGCGTTCTTCTCCGCGGTGGCGGCCACCTCCTCCACGCTGGCGGCCACCTCCGTCACCGTGGAGGCGGTGGCGGCGGTGGATGTCTCCAGCGTCCGGGCGTGCTCGGCCACTGCCCGCACCGAGCGGGCCACTTCCTCGCTGGTGGCGGCCACCTCCTCCACGCTGGCGGCCATGCTGGTGGCGTCCCTGGACACCTCGCCCAGCGCCCGGCCGATCCCCACCACGGCTGTCGTCACGGCCGCCACGCGCTCGCCCACTCCCTGAGCATCCGCCGACAGCCGGGAGATGCCCTTGGACATCTGCTCCATGGTGGCGGCCACCTCCTCCGTGGCGGAGGCACTGGCCTGGTTGCGTGCCACCACATCCGTCACGGCAGCGTTCATCTGCGTCAGGCCCGCCAGCAGCTCCTCGCTGGAGGCGGCCAGATCCTCCGCGCTGGCGCTCACGCCCTTGATGGAGCGAGAGGTCTCCTCGAGCGTGGCCGCGGTGTTGTCCGCCGAGGTGGACAGCGCGGCGGCGTCCTTGCGCACCCCGGTGATCGAGACAGAGATCTCCTGCAGCGTCCCGGCCGTCTGCTCGGCCTCCTGCTGCAAGCTCTTGGCGGACTCGCTCACGTTGCGCTGCGAGCGGACCAGCGCCTGCACGGAGGCGGCCGTCTCCTCCACGCTGGCGGCCACGGACTCGATCGAGGAGCGCACCTGCTCGCTGGCGGCGGCCTGCTCGTTGCCGCTGGCCACCAGCCGCGCGGCGAGCTGCTCCACCGTCTGCACCACGCCAGAGCTCTCCCGCATCGAGCGGGACGCACTCTCGATGAGCGCGCGCGCGTCCTCCGCCTGCGTACCACCCGCGTTCTCAGCCGCCATGAGCCTTCTCCTCCCCGATGACACGGGAAAAATCGATGAGCATCACCAACCGCGGTCCCACCTGGGCCACGGCCTTCACAAACCCCTGGGCCTGCTCCGCCACCATCGGGGGCGGCGGCTGCAGCTGCTCGGGCGCCAGCTTCATCACCTCGCGCGCGCTGTCCACCAGCAGCCCGACGGTGCGCGAGCCGAGCTGGCCCACCACCACGCGTGAGTCCAGCGTCCGGTCCACCGGAGGCAACCCGAAGCGCGCCCGCGCATCCACCACCGGCACCACGCGTCCGCGCACCTGCATCAGCCCCGCCACGTGCGTGGGCGCTCCTGGCACCGGCGTGGCGCTGGTGAAGGACTCCATCTGCATCACTTCGGAGGCCGGGATGGCGTACTCCGCCCCCGCAACCTTGAACACGACATGCAGCGTGCTCATGCCACTCCCCCTTTCTGGGGTACGTACTCCATCCGGGAAGCGCCGCCGCGGGCCGCGCCAAGCGAGGGAAGATCCAGCACCAGGGTGGGCTGCCCATCCCCCAGGTCCGTGGCGCCGGCCACGCCTGGCACCTGGACGAGCGGATCCTCGAGGGTCCGGAGGACTATCTCCTGCTGCCCCAGGAGCTTGTCCACGGCGAAGGCTACGGGGGTGCCGCGCTGCCGAACGACGAACGCCTTGGGCCCGGGCCCTTCACGTCCCGACTCCCGCTGCAGCAGCCGCTCCAGCGGCACGAGCGGAACCGCCTGGCCCCGGCGCTCCACCAGCGCCACGCCGCCGTTGGCGAGACTGGGCGGACGGACGAGGCTCGCGGCATCCACCTCGATGATCTCCTCCACCGCGCTCACGGCGACGGCGTAGCGGAGGGCGGCGCACTCGAAGACGAAGGCATCGACGATGGTGATGGTGAGGGGCACGCCCAGGGAGAACGTCGTCCCCTGGCCAGGCTTCGTGTCCAGGCTCAGCTCACCGCCGAGCTGGTCCACGGTGATGCGCTTGACGATGTCCATGCCCATGCCGCGCCCGCTGGTGGCGCTGGCGGACACACGCGTCGAGAGGCCGGGGCGGCACAGCAGCTCCAGCAGCTCGGTGGAGGAGGCCGGAACGGGCACTCCAGCGCGCGCGGCCGCGGCCGCGGCATCCACCCCGCGTCCATCATCGCTCACGGTCAGCTCGAGCCTCGCGCTGGAGCGTGCGTGGCAGGCCAGGCGCACCACCCCTTCCTCGGGCTTGCCAGCGGCGCGGCGCTCCTGGGGGCTCTCCAGGGCGTGATCGACCGCGTTGCGCACCAGGTGGACGATCGCGGGCAGCAGCCGGTCCGCTACGGCCTTGTCCAGCTCCGCCTCCCCCACGTCCAGCTCGAGCCGCACGAGCTTGCCCGTGGAGCGGCGCAGGCCCCGGATGAGCAGCGGGAGCCGATCCAGCACATCCCTGACCCGCACCATGCGCAGGTGGAGGATGGAGGCGCGCAGATCTCTCAGCTGGCGAGCGTTCTCATGAAGCACCTGGACCAGCTCGCGCGTCTGAACACCGGCATCGGTGAGCTCTTTCACCGCGCGGGCCAGCTTCGAGCGGCTGACGACGAGCGCGGCCAGCCTCTCCAGCGCATCGTCCAGGCGCGTCACCTCCACGCGCAGCACGTTGCTGCGGCGAGGCTCCACGACAGCCCCCTCCTCGTTGGGCGCGAGTGGCTCGGCGAGGAGGTCCGAGATGGGCGTGGTCTCGGGCAGGGAAGGCTCAACGATTGACTGCACCGTGGCGGGAGGCCCCCCTACCGCCTCGAGCAGCACCGAGTCCTCCGCGCCCGTGAGGAGCAGCAGCGCGAAGGTGAGATTGCCACCGCCGGGCGTGGCACCGGCCATGGGAACCACCTTGACGATCTCCGCGAGGTGGCCGACGCGCTCACGCACGGTGTTGATGGTGAGCCCCTGGGCGGCCCGCTCTGCGGAGGGCACGTAGTCCATCCGAAGCGCCCGCCGCCCGGACGCAATGCCCGCGAGGAGCTGCTCTTGATCGGACGCGGAGAGCTTCGTGGCGAGTGCGGGCTCCAGCTGGAGCATGGCAGAGGTGCCCTGCTGGCCGGGATGTCCCCGGCCTGTCCCCTCCAGCGCCTCCAGCCGCTCCAGCAACTCTCTGGGTGCCTCGGAGACATGCGCACCCGTGGCGAGCTGGCGGACCCGCTGCTCGATGGCCCTCAAGCCCTCCATCATCGGCTCGACGCTGGCCTCGGGGAGCCGCCCGCCTGCCTGGTCCGCGTGGCGCAGCGCCGTCTCCATCCAGTGCGCGATGGAGACGATGGGCTCCACATCGACCATCGCCGACAGGCCCTTGATGGTGTGCAGGGCCCGGAACAGCTCACGCACGGTGCGCGGGCTGGCCGAGCGCTGCCGTGCGGCAGTCTCCAGCGCGAGGAGCTGGGCATTCGCGGCGCTGAGCAGCTCCTCCACCTCGGTGAGGTAGGCGGGGAGGAAGTCCGCCAGATCGACGCTCACCCTGGCCCCCGCTCGAGCAGCGCTCTCACCTCGGTGAGGATCGCCTCAGGGGTAAAGGGCTTGGTCATGAAGCGATTGGCCCCGGCCTGAAGTGCCCGGGCGCGCGAGGCCTCATCCCCCCGCGTGGTGACGATGACGATGGGCAGCTGGCGCAGCGTGTCCTGGCCGCGCACGAACTCGACCACCTCGATGCCGCCAATGTCAGGCATGTTCAGGTCGAGGATGATGAGATCATAGGGCTTGAGCGACAGCCGCTCGATGGCCTCCAGGCCGCTGGAGGCATGCGTGAAGGCGAGGCCTGGGTAGGGGCGGAGGCACGCCACCACCATGTCCCGCATCACCTTGCTGTCATCGACGACGAGTACTTCGGGCATGAACGTCCTCTCGCAACGGCTGCCAACCCTAGAGGGATTCCAACGGGGAGAAAGGATCTCCGGGCTCAAGGTGCCATGGCATCGCCCACTGGGCGACATTCCGTGAAGGGACCCTGTACAAGGATGTAGCGAAGGGGCCGTCTTCCTGGCCACGAATCCCGCCTGCCCGGAATCTGAGCAGCCGTGCGACCACCTGCCTATCGGCCCCCGGGACAGCGCAGTGAAGTCCGAGAGACACCTCCGAAGGGAGGCCTTGCAGCCCGCTGATCCTGCTTTACGTCAAAAGAGACGGCGGCGAGTCCCCGTGACTTCGCCGCATGGGCGAAGAAGGAGGAAATGTCATGGCTGATCTACCTGTCCGTCGTAGTGGGAGTGGCGGCATCCAGAGAAACCGCGAGTGGGATCCCTTCCAGCGAATGCAGGAGCTGATGAACTGGGATCCATTCGAGGTGATGAACCAGTGGTTGACCGGTGCGGGACGTGAGGGTGGGCTCACCTTCGTGCCGTCGTTCGAGGTGAAGGAGACGAAGGATGCCTTCATCTTCAAGGCGGACCTGCCGGGCGTGGACGAGAAGGACCTGGAGATCACGCTCACGGGCGACCGCATCACGGTGAGCGGCAAGCGTGAGAGTGAGAAGCGTGAGGAGAGCGACCGCTTCTACGCCTATGAGCGCAGCTACGGCTCGTTCAGCCGCGCGTTCACCTTGCCGGAGGGCGTGAACCCGGATGCCGTGAACGCCGAGCTGAAGAACGGCGTGCTGACGCTCAAGCTGTCCAAGCGGCCCGAGGTGCAGCCCAAGCGCATCACGGTGGGTGCCACCGGAGAGAAGAAGGACCAGGTGAAGGCCTGAGGCTCCGGGCCCTGAACCTGCGGCGCGCTCGTGCTCCTGACGTCCCGCCCGGGGACGAGGGGTGCGAGCGCGCTCACGCCTGCGCGGGCGCGAGGCTTGAAGCCGCGGCTCCCATGCGAGGCAGATGAACACGGAAGGTAGCGCCCTGGCCCGGCACACTGTCGACCGTCACCAACCCGCCGTGGGCCTCGACGATGCGGCGCACCCTGTACAGCCCCAGCCCCAGCCCCCCATAGTTCCTCGCCGAGACGGCGCGCTCGAAGCGCTGGAACAGACCCTCCATCCGCTCAGGCGCGATGCCGATGCCGTGGTCGCGCACCAGCAGCACCGCTGTGTCCGGCTGACACTCGAGCACCACCTCCACTGGCTTGCCCGGCCCGAACTTCATCGCGTTGGCCAACAGGTGCCTCACCGCCTGCGTCATGCGCACGCGGTCCCACCGCCCCAGCGTGCTCGGCAGGCGGTCGAGCACCAGATGGCAGCCCATGCGCGCCGCCTCCTGCTCCGAGCGGGCCGCCGCCTCACGCACCACCGAGGCCAGATCCACTTCCTCCAGCTCCAGCTGCGGCGCGTGGCTGTGGAGCTGGGACACATCCAGCAGCGTGTCCACCAGGCTGGCCAGCCGCTCCACCTGCCGATCCGCGGATGTCAGCGCCTGGGTGAGCCGCTCCGCGGACCAGGGCCTGTCCACCTGGAGCGTCGAGCACACCCCCTGGAGCCTCAGCCGCAGCGCTGTCAGCGGGGTGCGCAGCTCATGCGCCGCCACGCTGAGGAACTCGTCGCGCGTGCGCACCGCCTCCTGCGTCTCTCGCAGCAGGCGGAGGCGCTCGGTGACGTCATCGATGATGCCCGCCATGCGCACCGGCCGCCCCGCCAGATCACGCTGGGCCCGCCCGCGGCTCACGCACGAGAGGTAAACGCCCTCGGCATGACGCAGCCGGAAGGAGACGTCATACGGCGTGCCGTGCTCCAGGTGCGAGGACAAGGCGTTCACCACCGCGTCCCGATCCTCCGGGTGCAGCCGCTCCACGAAGGCCTCGTAGGTTCCTCCGAAGTCCTCCGGCAGCAGGCCCAGCATCTCCAGCAGGCGCGGGCTGCACCAGAACGAGCGGCGGCGCAGATCCCAGTCCCACACCCCATCGAAGGAGCCCGCGACGATGAGCCGGTACCGCTCCTCGCTCTCGCTCACGGCGCGCTCGGCCTGTGTGAGCAGCCCTACCTGCCGCTCCAGGCGCCGCACCATGCCGTGCAGGTGCTCCTCAACCGAGGGGCTCTGCTCCACGGCCGCGGAGGCGGAGCCCCCATGCCGCAGCTCCCTCAGGAGCGCGCCGAGGATCTCGTCCCCCTCCTGGGTGCGGCGGACGAAGCCGTTGGCGCCCACGTTCTGGGCCATGCGCAGATCCAGCTCGTCCGGCGCCCCAATGTGCGTGAGGAGCATGGGCACGTGGGACAGCCGCGGCTCCTTTCGCAACGCCAGACACAGCCGGAAGCCATCCAGGCCCGGCATCAGTACATCCGCGAGCACCGCATCCGGCCGCCGCCGCCGGGCTACCTCCAGAGCAGCGAGCCCGTCATGAGCCATCACCACGTTGAAGCGGAAGGGCGCCAGGTGCAGCAGCAGGAGCTTGCGTGAGACGGGATCATCGTCGGCGACGAGGACGGTGGGGTGGTACGCCGCCTCGGGAGATGAGGCCTCGGGAGGCAGCACCGCGCGCACCGCATCCACCAGGCCACCGAGCGATAGGGGGTACCCCCGGAAGACGGCACGGACCTGCTGCCGCATCAGCCATTCCTGCTCGGCCGCCGAGGCAATCACCAGCAGGGGCACGCCCAGGGTCTCCAGCGCACGCCTGGGCGCATCCTCCGAGGCCAGACCCTCCAGCGGAGTACTCGCCTCCAGCACGATGGCATCCGGCCGCGGACCCCAGGGGGTGATGGCCGCGACGGTCTCAGCCTCATGCACCTGCCAGCCCTGGCTCTCCAGCGCGAGCGTCTGGAGAGCCCGAACATGGGGGGAGCCCGAGATAAGGAGGATGAGGGGCTTCGTCACGGTGCACGAGCGGGTTGCAAGAGCTGGGGGGCGAGTTCCTCCTCCTGGATTGGAGGAAGCTCGCAGTCTCGGCATCGCAAACGCCGAGTCAAGACACGTTTCCGCCCTATGTTGAAAGTTGCATTTCAAAACGCACACCGGGCCGAGGCCGAACCGCTGCTTCGCTCGATCCTGGACTGAGCGGGCCCGGGATGGATTTTGAGGGGCTCGCCTCCCTGGAGCCTCCGGACGCTGGCAATATGGCGATCCTCACCGCGCCCGCCATGGCCGGGTGGCGCACCCCGAGGAACTCCCTGTGAAGAGCACCTGTCTCCCGACGGCAGCGCTGATGCTTGCGCTGGGGCTGGCCCTCGCCGGGTGCCCAGAGGGTGGCCCGACCGAGCCGGACCCCTCCCTGCGCCTGGAGCTGGGCACGGGGCAGCAGTTCACTCCGCTGGCCGATGGGGAGACGCTGTTGCTTCAGCGGGGCTGCCAGGGCGGCCAGCACATCTTCGTCTCGCTGCGCGCGTGGGGCCTCCCGCCCGACCCCGTCATGCTGGATCTGTCCCTGACGCGCCCCGAGGATGGGCAGCGGGTGGCCCCGCCCTTCCGGGTGCGCTTCCTCTTCGCGCAGGCCACGGGCGAGGCTCCTGATGAGGTGACGGGTCTGGTGTTTCTGCTGACCCAACCCGACCAGGCTGTGGGCCGGACCGTGCGCCTGACGGCGTCCGTGGAGACCGACGCCGGGCAGAGCGCCGAGGACTCACACACGGGCCCCCTCCAGTGGGGGCCCTCTGCCTGCCCGTGAGTGTCGCGGAGTGACGCGGCTCCCGCGCCAGGGAGCACAAGCCCTTCAGCTTTTCCTTCAGAGGAGATGAGTCATGCGGAAGTGTTCCTTCGCTGCGCTGCTGCCCTTGCTGGGAGCCCTGATGACCGGTTGCGGGGGCAACCTGCCACCGCCGCCGCCCGAGCCACAGTGGTCCGTCGTGGCGCGCGATCGCACCGAGGCGCTGCTGGCGATCACGGGCCGCTCACGCTCCGATGTGTGGGCGGTGGGGGCGGACAGAGGCCAGGGGCCGCTGGTGCTGCACTACGACGGCACGCGGTGGCAGGAGCAGGCGACGGGACACCGCGGCGATCTGTGGTGGGTGCACGCCTTCGAGCAGGGACCGGTGCTGATGGCGGGAGCGAACGCCACCGTGCTGCGCTACGAGAACGGACAGTTCACCCGGATGAAGACACCGGGGCTGGCACGGCACACCCTCTACGGCATCTGGGGTGCCCGGCCGGACGACGTGTACGCGGTGGGCAGCGTGTCGGGCCGCGGCGGCTTCATCTGGCACTACGACGGGAGCGCGTGGCGGGAGGTGCCGCTGCCCCATGCGAGCATGCCGCGCACGCCGGATGGAGACATCCCCGGCCTCTTCAAGGTGTGGGGTACGGGCAAGGGAGACGTGTACGCGGTAGGAGCGCTGGGCACGGTGCTGCGCTCGCGCGGTGGCGGTGCCTTCGAGTCTCTGCCCACGGGCACCACGAGCCGGCTGTTCACCGTGCATGGCGCGGGGGACAAGGTGGTGGTGGTCGGCGGCGAGGGCCAGGGAGAGATCCTCGAGCTGAATGCCTCCGGGCAGCTCGAGCCCCACACGCCGGACGGGTGCCCGCTGCTGCAGGGGGTGTCCATCTCACCGGACGGCAGCGGCTGGGCCACGGGCTCGCGAGGCGAGGTGTACCGGCGCACGAAGGCTGGCGGCTGGGAGCGCGCGGAGCTGGGGCAGCAGCTCAACGTGGAGTCGCTGCATGCCGCCTGGGTGGATCCCGAGGGTGGGGTATGGGCGGTGGGCGGCAACGTCCTGTCGAGCGGGCTGAACGGGGGTGCGCTCCTCCAGCGCGGACCGGAGGTGCCCGCCGTCCCTGCGCGGGAGACGCCCCAGCCTCCCGCGGCGGTCTGCCCGGAGTCGCAGGTGGATCCGAAGCCCTCGGGCTCCATCGCGCGCCGTTGGAACGAGCAGATCCTCGGAGCCATCCGCCGGGATCTTCCCCGGCCGACGGTGCACGCGCGCAACCTCTACCACCTGTCCGCCGCCATGTGGGACGCGTGGGCTGCGTATGACGCGACGGCGGATGGCGTCTTCTTGCGCGAGAAGCTCACGGCCTCGGATGTGGCGGCCGCGCGTGCGGAGGCGCTGAGCTACGCCGCGTACCGGGTGCTCACGCACCGCTACTCTCCGGCGGTGGGCGGGGCGGTATCGAAGGTGTGCTTCACCCGCTTCATGCACAAGCTGGGATACGACCCGGAAGCCACGGGCACGGACGGCACGAGCCCTCGAGCCCTGGGCAACCGCATCGCCCAGGCGATCATCAGCTTTGGCGCGGACGATGGGGCGAACGAGCATCAGGACTACAAGGACACCACGGGCTTCTCGTTCGTGAACGCACCCCTGGTCGTCGAGGATCCCGGGGTGGCGCTGAGTGATCCGTCGGTGTGGCAGCCGCTGAACCTCGCGCAGGCCATCACCCAGAACGGCATCGTCACCAACGCGGGGGTGCAGGGCTACATCGGCGCGCACTGGGGACGGGTGACACCGTTCGCGATGGTGCGGCCTGTGGGCGGTGGGCTGTACCACGACCCGGGTCCAGCGCCCACGTTCGGCGTCGACCTGCGTTGGCATGCGGTGGAGGTGATTCAGCGGACGAGCTGGCTGGGCAGCGCCGAGTCCGTGGATCTGTCGCCCGGCGCAAGGGGCAACAACAGCGTGGGCACGGATGATGGGAGTGGCCACCCGCTCAACCCCGTGACGGGGCAGCCGTATGCGCCGAACGTGGTGAAGCGCGCGGACTTTGGCCGGGTGCTGGCGGAGTTCTGGGCGGATGGCCCGAAGTCCGAGACGCCGCCGGGGCACTGGAATGCCCTGGCCAACCAGGTGGTGGATGCACCGGCCTTCACGCGGCGCCTGTTCGGCACGGGCCAGCCGGTGGACGCGCTCGAGTGGGACGTGAAGGTGTACCTGGCGCTCAACGGCGCGGTGCATGACGCGGCCATCACGGCCTGGGAGGTCAAGCGCGCCTTCGTCACCGCGCGTCCCATCTCATTGATCCGCTACATGGGCGGGCTGGGGCAGTCGTCGGAGCTCAACGGGCAGGCGTACCACGCCTCGGGCTTGCCGCTGATCCCGGGGCTCATCGAGGTGATCACCGCGGAGAGCTTGGGGCCGGGCGGCCGGCACGAGCATCTGGCGCGCTTCCGGGGACAGGTGGCGGTGCACGCCTGGAGGGGCGAGCCGGGCGATCGGAGCAACGAGGTGGGCGGGACGGGATGGATGCGAGCGGTGGACTGGATGCCGTATCAGCTGCGCACCTTCGTGACGCCAGCGTTCCCGGGCTTCGTCTCCGGGCACAGCACCTTCAGCCGAGCGGCGGCCGAGGTGCTCACGTCGCTGACGGGGAGCGCCTACTTCCCGGGCGGCTTGGGCGAGTACGTGGCGGCGAAGGACACCACGCTCACCTTCGAGCGAGGTCCTTCCACCGAGGTGCGGCTGCAGTGGGCCACGTACTACGACGCGGCGGACCAGGCGGGGCAGTCACGACTGTGGGGTGGCATCCACGTGGCACCGGATGACTTCACGGGCCGCAGGTTGGGACAGCGCGTGGGCCTGGCCGCCGTCGAGCGGGCCAAGCTCTTCTTCGACGGCACCGCCGTGCCCTGAGAGGGTCCTCGCACTCAGTGCACGGCTGACGGGGCCTGCCCGGTTTCGATGGGCTGCCGGGCGGACTCGCGCGCCTGGGCGTAGGCCGGCATTCCTTCGAAGTCCACCATCACGCAGGGCTCGTCGCCGATCACCCACGCATCGTGCCCGGCGGGGATGAGGGCCACATCTCCCGGCCCATCTCTGCTCGCGTGCCATCATCCATGGCCACCATCAGCCGGCCCGAGCTGACGTAGCAGAAGTGGGCAACCTGGCAGCTCTGCGTTCCGGCGAGAGGCTGTACATCCTTCGACCACTTCCAGCCGGGCTCGAAGACGGCCATCCCCACCACACCGTCGCCGAATTTGAGGATGTCAGCATGCCCGTGAGCGACGAAGGGTCGACGCTCGTCGGGGCTCGCGAACTTCTTGATGATCAACTGGCTCATGAGATGCACCTCCCTCTTTGAAGCTGGGGGTGGCTGGGGCGAGGCACAGGGCAGAGCAGGCATGGGGCAGCCCGGAGGGCTCGAACCGGCTCGATCCGCGCGGCGCTGCTCCGCTCCCAAGCCTATTGGGGCTGCTCTGAGCCTTGAGGGGCCAGTTCCTCAGTGCAGACAATGTCCTCGTGGAGGAACATGCGACGTTCCTTGCAAGTGAGCGTGCGGCCCACGTCATGCTTCTCGAAGGCTTCCGGGTCCCAGCGCCAGTTCGGCCATAGGCGCGCGGTGCCGTCCTCGGAGGCGGTCAGCGCGCGCGCGCCATCGGGGCTGAACGTCACGGAGAACAAGTCACCGGAGTGACCCTGGAGTGTGGCCAGGGCTTTGCCCGAGGAGACTTCCCACAGGCGTGCGGTACCGTCCCTGGAGGCAGTCAGCAGGCGCGTGCCGTCGCGGCTGAACGTCACCGACCACACGCTGTCCGAATGGCCTTGGAGGGTGGCCACGAGCCGGCCGGCGGAGTCCCACAGGCGCACGCTTCGGTCTGCAGAGACAGTGCGCACGCGCGTGCCGTCAGGGCTGAACAGCGCTGACAGCACCTCCTCGGAGTGGCCCGGAAGTATGGCCAGCGGCTTACCGGAAGAGGCCTCCCACAGGCGCGCGGTGCTGTCCTCGGAGGCGGTGAGCACGCGCGTGCCATCCGGGCTGAATGTCGCTGATCTGACGGCCTTGGAGTGGCCTTGGAATGTCACCAGAGACTTGTCGGAGCCAACCTTCCAAAGGCGCGCGGTGCCGTCTCTGGAGGCAGTGAGCGCGCGCGTGCCGTCCGGGCTGAATGTCGCCGAGAACAAGGCATCGGAGTGGCCCTGGAATGAGGCCAGGGCCTTGCCCGAGGCAGCCTCCCACAGGCGCACGGTACCGTCCTTGGAGGCGGTGAGCACGCGCGCGCCGTCGCGGCTGAACGCCGCAAACACCACGGCCTTGGAGTGGCCTTGGAGGATGCTCAGAGGCTGACCGGCGGAGTCCCACAGGCGCGCGCTCCCATCAGCGGAGACGGTGAGCACGCGCGCGCCGTCAGGGCTGAACGTCGCTGACAACACTTCCTCGGAGTGGCCCTGGAGTGTGGCCAACGGCTTGGCGGAAGAGGCCTCCCACAGGCGTGCGGTACCGTCATAGGCAGTTGTCAGCACGCGGGTGCCATCCGAGCTGAACGTCGCTGATCTGACGGCCTTGGAGTGGCCCTGGAATGTCACCAGAGGCCTTCCGGAGGCGGCCTCCCAGAGGCGCGCGGTACTGTCCCTAGAGGCTGTGAGCACGTGCTTGCCGTCAGGACTGAAGGCCGCTGACAACACGGCATCAGAATGGCCCCGGAGAATGGCCAGGGCTTTGCCGGGGAAGCCTTCCCACACGCGCGCGGTGCCGTCCGCGGAGGCAGTGAGCACGCGCGTGCCATCCGGGCTGAATGTCGCCAACCACACGGCCTGCGAGTGGCCCTGGAGCGTCATCAGGAGCTTACCGGTGGCAACCTCCCACAGGCGCGCGGTGCCGTCCGCAGAGGCGGTGAGCACGCGCGTACCGTCAGGACTGAACGTCGCTGAGCCCATGGCCTTGGAGGTGCCTTGGAGGATGGCCAGGGCCTTGCCAGTGGCGGCTTCCCACAAGCGCGCGGTGCCATCAGAGGAGGCGGTGAGCACGCGTGTGCCATCGAGGCTGAACGCCGCCGACATCACTTCCTCGGAGTGACCCTGAAATGTCACCAGAGGCTTTCCGGAGGCGGCCTCCCACAGGCGCGCGGTGCCATCCTCTGAGGCGGTGAGCACACGCGCGCCATCTGGGCTGAACATCGCTGAGCTCACAGCCTCGGAGTGGCCTTGGAGGGCCGCCTGGGCCTCGCCAGTGGAAACGTCCCAGAGGCGTGCGGTGCCGTCGGATGAGGCGATGAGCACACGCGAGCCATCTGGGCTGAACGTCGTCAACAACAAGGCACCAGAGTGGCCCTGGAGTGTGGCCAGGGCCTTGCCAGAGGAGGCTTCCCACAGGCGCGCGGTACCATCAGCGGAGGAGGTCAGCACGCGTGTACCGTCGGGGCTAAATGCCGCCAACCACACGGCCTGCGAGTGGCCCTGGAAGATGACCAGGGACTTGCCCGTAGCAGCTTCCCACAGGCGTGCGGTGCCGTCAGCGGAGGCGGTGAGCACGCGCGTACCATCAGGACTGAACGTCGCTGACAGCCCGGTCTTGGAATGGCCTTGAAGTGTGGCCAGGAGCTTGCCGGAGTCAGCCTCCCACAGGCGTGCGGTACCGTCAGCGGAAGCGGTGAGCACGCGTGAGCCGTCACGGCTGAACATCGCTGAGCTCACAGCGATGGAGGTACCCTGGAGGATGGCCAGCGTCTTTCCAGTGGTGGCCTCCCACAGGCGCGCGGTGCCTCCAGAGGAAGTGGTGAGCACACGCTTGCCATCGGGGCTGAATGCGGCATCGGTAATGCGGCCTGGGTGCTCCCGCAGGACAAGCAGGCACGGCTCCTGACTCCAGGCCTCGAGGTGCGCCCCAAAGTTGTCCACTGGGGCCAGGCGCTGGGCCTCCTGAAGGAGCAGAAGTGATCGCTGAGGGTCCTCACGCAGCCCCTGGCGTGCACTCAGGACCAGCTCGCGTGAGAAGGCGACACGAAACTGCCGGTAGAGCAGAAAAGAGCCGGCGATGACGGCGATGATCGCAACCGCAAGTCCAACGGCGAGGTTCCTGAGGTAGCCAGCTGAGCGCCGGGCCTTCGCCGCTCCATCGGCTTCCACCTTGCGCCGTGCTTCCGTCTCTTCGGCCAGCCGACGTGCCGCCTCCAGCTCGCGCCTCGCTTGCGCCTCCTCCTCGCGCCGGTGCAGATCCCGCTGCTGAATGCTCGCCTCGAGGAGCTCGCGCTCCAGCTGGTTGATCAGCGCGGGCTTGTGCCGGAACAGCTCCTCGGCGTCCAGCAGCCTCGCGCCGGTATAAAGGTAGCCAGGCTGACGTCTCTTCCCGTTCCACTCATCGGCCGCCTCCGCGAGACGGCGCTGGACTCGCAGCTCCCTTCGGTCTTCGTCCAGCCACTTGCGCAGCGTGCTCCAGGTGCGGATGAGCACCTCGTGGGCCACCTCCACGCTGCCCTGATCCATTACGATGAGCCGTGCCCCTGATCCTGAGAGCACCCGCAGGACATGCTCGACACGCGCCTCGGGAATGCCTGGGAAGACGAGCTCGGAGCGGGGAACGCGGCGTCGAGTGTCCTCGCGGCCTTCCCCCAGGGATGTCAGACGCACCAGCAGCAGCCGCGCGACCTCGCGCTCCTCGGGTGGGAGCGCCTCGTAGCAGGCCTGGGCGCGGCGCTGGAGGGCTTGGGAGATGCCACCGCTGGCCTCGTATGCGCTCAGGGTGAGCCACGCTCCACGACGTGCACGCCACAGCTGGTCGAGCGCATCTTCCAAGAGCGGCAGGGCCCCGGGCTCTCGTGAGACATCCTGAAGGATGGCGCTGAGCAGGCCCTTCTCGAGATAGGCCCCTACGCTCTGTGCGGGGCGAAGGATGACATCTCGCAGAGCCTCGTCGCCCAGGCTGCCCAGCAACACCGTGCGGTCCTGAAGCAGTTCGCGCAAGGGGGCGAGCCCCAGGCATCGATCGAAGAAGTCAGCTCGCAGTGTGGCCAGGATGCGCAGAGAGCCGCTGCCTTGCACGGCGTCACGAAGCTGGGTGACGAAGGGCTCTGCCTCTCCCGCTCCTGCGTGCCCTGGCGCATGGGTGAAGAGCTCCTCGAGCTGATCGACCACCAAGATGCACGATCCAGGGCTGTCTGCGGTCAGGGTGGCCAGGGCCGTGCGCAGGCCATCCGCGTGCTCCAGGAAGCGCCGGTGGAGCGCATCGGACAAGGAGAGGCGCTGCGCTCCCGAAGCCTCACCTGCAGCCAGCGCATCCGCGAGAGCGCGCACGGGCCTGTCACCGGGGCGCATCGTCCAGGTACGTACACCTGGGCCGAGAGCGCCTCCGGGCCGCTTCACCGCAGGCAGGACACCGCCGAGCACCAGCGAGGATTTGCCGCAGCCCGAAGGTCCCACCACGGCGACAAACCGCTCGCGGCCCAGCTTCTCCAGTGTGCACTCGATGTCAGCCTGGCGGCCGAAGAAGTACTCGCTATGCGCCTCGTCGAAGGCGAGCAGTCCCCGGTAGGGAGTCGGCTCGTCAGGGAGCCTGAAGGCATCCGCAGCCGGGGCATATCCCTGGATGCCTGCCACCAAGCGTGAGAAGGCCGCCTCGCTATCGAGTCCCTCGCGAAAGTCGATCCACGTGCGCAGACCCAGGAAGCCGCCGATCTGCTGGGGGCTGGCACCGGGCAGAAGGACGGGGATGACACGGAAATCATTTCGCTGCTGGACGGCGCGAACGAGGGCCAGCTGCAGCTCTTCGTTGTGCCAGGGGCCTGGGCCGGAGGGACCAAAGAAGACAGCGACGGTCTCGCTCTCTGCGAGCGCCTGCTCCAGGGCGGGTTGCCAAGGAGCACCTGGGACGAGGTGCCACTTATCCAGGAAGGGGTTGAGACCCGCTCGATCCCGGAGCCACAAGGCGAGCTGCTCGACCGCCGATTTGTCTGCGCTGCTGTGCGAAAGGAAGACGTGGAACAGGATGCCCTCGATGTGCTGGCCCGCTGATTCCATCACGGACCGCCCCTGCCAGTGGAGTGCCTTTGTCCGGGTCCCGAATCTGTTCAGCGAAGAGGAGCCGTGTGTCGAGGGAGAGCGGGACGGCCGGCGCGGGCGGACCCGTCAAGAACGGGGGGACCCGCGCCGAGACGAGGGGCCCGCGACCTGTGCGTCCAGGATTGTGGGCCCGTGTTCTGCTGTTCAGAAGCAGCGTGCCTTGGCCGTGACGCCCACGCGACTCGAGTTGCCGCTGAGGAGCCACTGTCCGGCTACCTTGGAGATATCAATGAGCTCACTGTCGCCCTTGAACTGTCCGGCCATGAAAGTCAGGGCACAGACCCTGCCCCTGGTGCCTCCCATGTGAGTGGGATAGCGCTGGCTCTGATCCCAGGAGTACTCACCGCTGTAGGAGCTCACCGTGACGCACCGGGCCCGCGCGAATCCATCCTGTCCCTGGAGATCGCCCGACAGGAACCACGAGCCGCCGCTCGCGTAGACGCCGACCCAGGCCCTGGGGCTGTTGAAGCTGCCGCCCACGCGCGTCAGGAAACACACCCGCCCCGTGGTGGAGCCTAGGTTCACTGGCTGCCGCTGCCGCTCCGTCCAGTCATACGCCGTGGAGTACCGACTGTCGCCAGGCAGCGCCGCGCAGGCCGCGGAAGCTCTCGTGGAGCCCGTCCCACCGATGTCCCACCTCCCCGCATTCGCAAGGATGCGCACAGAGTCGCCACCGTTGTCGAACCTCCCTCGGATCCGCGTGAAGAAGCACGTCCGATCCGCCGTGGACGCCAGCACCGTGGGAGGATGCGGAGAGGACCACGAACCTCCGTTTGAATAGGACAGCTCCTGCGTGATGGTGGTGAGCTCGAGCGCGCTCTCGCCTGTGCCCTCTGTGTCCTGCGCCTCCAGCCCTTCCGGGCCACAACCTCCACCGATGGCAGTCAGCGACAGCACCACCACGAGCTGCTGGAATCTCCGCACGGCATCCTCCTTGGGGTTGGGGAAAAGCTGAAACCCAAGGTGGTGCGTGATTTCCTCAAAAACAGGCCAGCACGGACATATCTGTCAGGCTCTGAAAGCCGGAAGTGAGTCCAGACAAGACGGATGAAGCTTCCCCAACATTCGCAGCTCTCGATTCTAGAGAAGCCCGGCGCATGAATGGGCGTAGAGCTGAAGGATCTGCTTCTCGGACCGCCGCAGCAGGACGCAGCTGCGGGCGTTATGGGAGAGCTTCTCCTCCCGGAGGATCCGCTCATCCTCCTCGAGGGAGGTCGTGTATTCGGCCAGCCGCTCCTTGCAGGCGGCCACGAAGGCGGAGACGGCCTTCTGCTCATTCTCCACACTCAGCATCGACTGCGCGCGGGCGAGCGCGTTGGGCGCCTCTTGGAGGAGGGCCAGTTCTCCGGCTCCCGCGTGAGCGACTCGCAGGAAGGAGAGGACCTCGCCCATCAGCTTGGGATCGAACTGGCGCTGCAGCTTGTAAGAGTGCGGCTCATGGGGACTGGGGAGCTTCAGCAGCCGCTGCTTCTCCTCGGTGAGCGGATCCTCCAGGGGGAGTGAGAAGATCAGCATGACCTCGTCGTGCGCGTTGTCCGCATGTATGAAGCCGTACTGAACCAGCAGATGAAGGTTGTGCCTGGAGCCGTAGGTGGTGAGGACCTCCTGGCCTCTGGCGATGGGGGCCGAGACGTGGACCTCGAAGGACTGCCCATCCGCGGACAAGTCCCAGCCAGAGTTCGCGGGCCTGCCATCGTTGATCATGTCCGCGAGCGGGGCCATGCACGTGACGAGGCTCTCGCCCTGCATCACGCTGAAGGTGCGTGAGACCACGGCGAAGTGCGCCCAGATGAACTGCTCGAGGGTGAAGCGCTGGAATCCGGGGACGTGCTGGCAGAGGTCCTTATGCCGGCTGGCCAGCCTCACCCGTTGGTACTCGACCATCCCGTACGCGAAGGAGCCGCGCAGGAGGGAGATCTCGTCCTGGTTGAAGAAGAAGGGATGCGTGGGGAAGGACTTCGGCAGGATGTCCACGAAGGGCTTCCAGAAGGAGTCCGCTCCCCGCTCCCTCTCCTGAAGGACGAAGGCCACCAGGTACGTCCGCTCGTCATCAAAGCTGGCATGAGCCTCGAGGAGCCGGCCGATCTCCGAGGCTCGGGCATCGTCCACGGTCAGGACACACC
>Ga0247825_10000588_pt1 | contig 23244 bp, 21 predicted proteins | sample 13C_Vanillin_Day_FD_194413 | JGI IMG/M metagenome (GOLD analysis project Ga0247825, IMG submission 194413) | Soil microbial communities from agricultural site in Penn Yan, New York, United States - 13C_Vanillin_Day48 | ecosystem: Environmental > Terrestrial > Soil > Agricultural land | place...
GCTTGTTTCGGTCGTGTGGCTCGGCGCCGCGCTGGCCGCCGAGCCGAGAGCGTTCGACGTCGCGATCAAGGCGGGGGAGCCGGCGCGCACGCTGCGCGTCAAGCGCGGCGACGACGTGGAGCTGCGCTGGTCGAGCGATCGGCGCATCCAGCTTCACCTGCATGGCTACGACATCGAGCGCGCGGTGGAGCCGCAAGCGCCGACCGTCATGGCGTTCAAGGCGAGCATCGCCGGCCGCTTCCCCGTGTCGGAGCACGGCCATGGCGCCCGTCACGGGCGGACGGTCCTCTATCTCGAAGTTCATCCTTAGCGCGCTGCTCGCGGCTGCTGCGCCGCCTGCGTGGGCGCATGGCTTCGGCCAGCGCTTCGACTTGCCGCTGCCGCTGTGGCTCTGGCTGGCAGGCGCGGCTGCCAGCATCGTCGCCACGTTCATCGTCGCAGCGCTCTTCATGCGCCCGAGGAGCGCGCCTGCGCCGCAGCGCAAGCGCTGGGTTGTGCCCGGCTGGCTCGCCGGCCCGGCGCGGCTCATCGTAGCGCTGGTGTTCGTGCTCGCGCTCGCCGCGGGCTTCCTCGGCAACCAGGATCCGTACCGCAATCTGCTGCCAGCGGTGGTTTGGGTGCTGTGGTGGGTAGGCTTCGCTTTCGTCTGTGCGCTCATGGCGGACCTGTGGGCGCCGTTGAATCCGCTCGATACCCTCTATCGCTGGGCCGGGGCGCCTTCGCTGCGCCGGCCGTATCCGAAACGCCTGGATGTCTGGCCGGCAGTCGCGCTCTTCTTCTGCTTTGCGTGGGCGGAGCTCGTCTGGCCGGAGCGCGACGTGCCCGCGCGCCTCGCCTGCGTCATCGTGCTCTATGCGGGGATCACGTGGGCTGGCATGTTCATTTACGGCCGGAAGGTGTGGCTCGAGCGCGGCGAGGCCTTCTCGCTCGCCTTCGGCGTGCTGTCGCATTTCGCGCCGTTCGGGCGGCGCACCGAGGGCCCGGTGTCGTTCGCCTTCATGGTATTCGTGCTGCTGATGCTCGCCACCGTCACCTACGATGGCTTCCTCGAGACCCCGTTGATGCAGACGATCGCCACGGCGGCGCACGATTCGCCGGTGCTTTTCTCGCTTTCGGAGCTCGGCCTGGACGTGTCGCAGCTCGTCGAGACGGTGCTGCTCGCGCTTTTTCCGCTCGTCTTCGTTTTGGTGTTCCTGCTGACCTGCGGCCGCGCCGCGTCGAGTTTCGTCATGACGCTGGTACCTATCGCGGTCGCCTATCACCTGGCGCACTACTTCTCGCTGCTCCTCACCGCCGGCCAGTTCATCATTCCCCTGGCCTCCGACCCCTTCGGCTTCGGCTGGGACCTCTTCGGCACCGCCGGCTACAAGGTCAACTTCGCCGTGGTTAGCCCGTACGTGTTCTGGTACGGCGCGGTGGCGCTCGTCATCGTCGGCCATGTGCTCGCGGTGGTGCTCGCCCATAGGCAGGCGCAGCGTCTTTTCCCCGGCCGCGTGGCGGCCAGCCAGCTACCCCTCTTGGCGCTTATGGTCGCCTACACCACGCTCAGCTTGTGGATCCTGGCGCAGCCCGTGGTCGGCTGAAGTGTCAGGGTTTCTCCTCCTGGCGGCGCTGCGACTGCGCGCGTGCCTGGAACGCAGCGTCGCTCGTCGACCAGTGGAAATGCACGATGCGGAAGAGCCCCCCGGTGCGGCGCAGGATCACCGTCTCCAGGGTCGTCTGGTCGATCGGCGTGCCGTCGAGTTGCCTGCCGGTGACGCGGTAGGTGCTGAGAACCCAGCGCTCGTTGCCCTCGCCGCCGGTGCGACGGCTTTCCAGCTTCCAGGCGGTGGCCACCGCCACGTCCATGTCGAACGGCAGGTGCCGGAAAGCGTACGACTCGGCGGTCGGGTCGACTGCGCCGAACTCGTACACCACCAGCGAGCGGTCGAGCAGCGAAAGCGCCGCCGCCGTGTCCTTGTTGCGCAGCGCCGTGTGGAAAGCATCCACGGTCTCGGCCGGGGTGCGCGCGGCTTGCGCCAGGGCGGCGGACGCGCACAGCGCAAGCAACCACCCGGCGAAGCGCGTCACTGCGGACTCTGGGGAGCGGTCTCTTCGACGATGAAAAGGTCGCCCACCGCAATGCCGTCCAGCGACCCATTGGCCGGCGCTACCGTGATCCGCGACTCGGTATTGCTCTCGACCTGGAAGGCGGCGCCGAAGCGCTCGCCCTTGAGCACCGTGAGGCGCCAGCCGCGCAGCTCGTTCGGTACGTAGGCCGGAGCGCGCAGCGGCTTCGCTTCGAACGAGTACACGCTGCCGAGCGCGGTAACCTTGCCGGGGCTGCGCTTGAGGGCGGCTTCCACCCTGACATCGTCATGGCCGGCATGCACGGGCGCCGCCGCAAGGACCAGCGCCGCCAGACTCAGGCAGCCTGCGCGAAATCCGGCGGCGAAGGCTCGTCGGCCCACTGTGCGATGTAGCCCTTGAGGAACTCGTTGAACTCCTCGGTGCCGGCCGGCAGCCGGCGGCCGCGGTCGGCGATCTCGTAGAGGTCCACGGGCACCACGGGATCGGTCAGCGGCCACATCGCGAGCTTGTACTCGCGGCATGCCGGCACCACGAAACTCGGCACTACCGCCACGCCGGCGCCGGTCGCTACGGTGGCGATAATGGTCTCCAGGTAGTTGAAGGCCATGTCGGGCGGATCGCGGCGGCCGAAGCGCTGCAGGGTGTGCTCCACGAGATGCTGCACCGGATCGTCCGGCGAAATGCCGATCAGGCGCGCGCGCACCATGTCGTCCCAGCGCAGCGCGCGTCCCATGCGCAGGGCATCGGCCGGCGACTGGATCGCCATGAGCGAGAAACGGTGGATCGGAATGCGGCGCAGCCCCGCCACCGGCTCGAGGAAGCAGCCGATCGCGGCATCGAGCTCACCCGAGCTCACCATGGGCACGAGCCTGTTGCGCTCACCGTCGTGCAGCACGATGTCCAGCCCGGGGTCGCGGCGGGCGAACTCGCCGATGGCTCCGGGGAGCAGCCGCCCGGCGATGAGCGGCATGGCGCCCAGGGCGAGGCGGCGGTTGGCCGCCGAGGCGGAGCGGCCGATGTTCTGCGCCGCGGCTTCCAGCTCGAGCAGGCTGCGGTCGGCGATCGGCAGGAAGCGGTGGCCGAACTCGGTGAGGGTGACGCGCCGGGTGGTGCGGTCGAACAGGCGGAAGCCTAGCTGCTCCTCCAGCTCTCGGATCAGCACGCTCATCCCGGACTGCGTAATGAAGAGCTGCTCCGCGGCGCGCGAGAAGCTCTGGTGCCGCGCCGTCAGCAGGAAAGCCTTCAACTGTCTAGAGGTGATATTCATGCTTGGTAGTGATCAGTTGATGACTTTCTAGCAATAGCCGTTATTGGTAACTGCGTGTTTAATCCTATCAAGGAACCCTTGCAGCAAATAGCGGACTTTCGGAACGAGCTTTAGTGGAAACAGTTACATAGGTTGTCGCGGGAAAGCCGGCTTTGATCTTTCCGTCTGGCCTGCGCCGTTTGCTGTCCTGCAGCGATAAGAGAGGAGAAGAAAAGAGCATGAGATCTGCCCTGCGTCGTGCTGCGCAATGCAGCCTTGGCGTTCTTTGCGCAGCCGCTACTAGCGTGGCGCTTGCCGTCGTTCCCGCGACGCCTACCGTGGACGGTCCCATTACTGGGCCGGAGCCGATGCACCCCGGCATTCGAATCGGTCCGGAGGGGACGAACCCCACGGATTTCGACTACGTGGTGGACGAGTATTTCGTTTCCGGAACCGCCGGTCCTGCCGGGGCGACGTACAAGGTGCGCATGCTTATCTGGCGGCCGGCCAACCCGCAGAAGTTCAGCGGCGTGGTGGTCTACGAGCCGACCCACCAGGGCGGTAACGCGCTCATCTGCCAGTTCGCCCGCTACGGGATCCTGCAGCGCGGCCATGCCTGCGTCACGGTGAGCTCGCAGAGCGTGGTGCTGACGAGCACCACGGTCAACCCGGCAAACCCGCGCGGCATCGGCCTGTACATCTACAACCCCGAGCGCTACGGCACGCCGGCCAACCCCATCCTGCACGTCAGCAACAACCAGGCAAACGAAGTCCTGGCGCAGGTCGGCTGGCTGCTGAGGAGCAACCATCCGGCGAGCCCGCTCGCCGCCCAATATCCGGTCAAGGCCCTCGTCATGGGCGGTACTTCGGCATCGTCCGGCTTCGTGCGCAGCTACATGGCGAACGCCCACAACAGCGCCTTCCGCGCCGGCGACGGCAGTCCGATCGTCGACGGCTTCCTGGTCACCGCCACGCTGGGCGGTGCGCCGGTGGAAATGACCGACGTGCCGACCATCCAGCTTCCCACGCAGTTCGAGGTCAACGGCACCAACGCCTATCGGCGTCCGGACAGCGACGACGCCCCCAACCGCTTCCGCATCTACGAAGTCCCCGGGATGTCGCACAACGACTCGCGCGACCAGCCGGCCGAGGTGTTCCCGGGCTGCGTCGGGCCGCTCAGCCGCTTTCCGTATGGCGCCCCGACGTTCATGGCGCTGCAGAAGGTGATCGACTGGGCCGTGGACGGCACGGTGCCGCCGCGCGCGAGCTACATCGAGGTGAACGCCGGCCCGCCGCGCAGCCTGGTGTTCGATGAGCTCGGCAACGCCCGCGGCGGCGTGCGCACGCCGCACCTCGACGTGCCGGTCTATCGCTATGTGGCGCCCAACGTGGCGGTGCCAGGCACGCTATGCAACCAGTCCGGCCGCCAGGAGCGCCTGGCAGACGAAGCGCTGCAGCAGCTCTACCGCAACAACGGCCAGTACGTGAGCCAGTTCAATCGGCGGCTGATGGAGCTGGTGCGCGAAGGCTGGTGGCCGATCGAGTACGCCGAGCGCTACGCCCGGGACGACATCCGGGACTTTACCCACGCGGAATAGAGGAGGAGAGACCATGAACAAGACATTGCGCTTTGCCGCGATGCCGCTCGCGCTGTTTACCGGCTCGGCGCTCGCCGAGATGAGCTGCAGCGCGCTCGGCAGCCAGCTCGCCACGCAGCCCAGCGTGCTGCAGGTGAGCGCCGCCATTCCGCTCACCCAGGTGATCGGCACGCGCTGCGAAGCCAACTTCGTATATTCCTCGCGCGGCGGCCCGGCGCACGGCTACGCCGTCGGGCAGGACCAGCGCATCGTGCTGCGCGTCGGCCTGCCCCTCAATGCCATGGACAACACCGGCGGCTCGCTTTGGAACGGCAAGGTGCAGAACCTCGGCGGCGGCGGGCTGGTAGGTAACGTCGGCGGCGTGACTGCCGCCACCAATGCCGGCTACGTCGGCTCGTCGACCGATTCCGGCCACCCGGCCTCGGACAACCCGAACTTCGCCGTGATCCAGGAGACGCATGAGCTGAACACCGGCCGGCTCGACGACTTCCTGAACGAGAGCATCAAGCAGCAGTACCAATGGGCGCTCAAGCTGGCCGAGGACTACTACGGGGCGAAGCCCATCCGCAACTACTGGAACGGCTGCTCCACCGGCGGGCGCCAGGGGCTGGCGCTGGCATTGCGGCATGCCCGGGATTTCGACGGATTCCTGGTGGGGGCGCCGGCCAACTTCCATACGCGCCTGCAGGTCGCCACCGTCTGGCCGGCGTGGGTCAACAAGGACCTGGCCGGGTTCACGCTGACCAACCCGCAGATGCAGGCGGCGAACGCGGCCGCCATCGCGGCGTGCGACGCCCAGGACGGCGTCAGCGACGGGCTGGTGAGCGATGCGCGCCAGTGCAAGTACGATGCGCGCGAGGCGATCTGCGGCCGGCCGAACGCCCCGGCGTCGAATTGCCTGCTGAACGAGGCGCAGGCCGAAGCCGTAAACCGCATCTGGGACGGGCCGCGCAATGACCACGGCGCCCGCATCTGGTTTCCGTTCGGCCGCGGCGCCAACGCCTCGGTGCTGAGCCAGGGAGCGTTCGGCGGCCCGTGCGGCAGCCTGGGCATCTTCTGCTGGTCGCACCGCGACACCGCCTTCGACTGGTTCCCGCTGCCGATCTCGCAGTTCGACGATGAGACCGAGCTCGCCACCAACGTGGTCGCGCCGCACAGCGACATCGTGAGCGTGGAGCTCGACGAAGCTAAGAAGGCCGGGGCCAGGATCCTCATGTGGCACGGCGAGACGGACCAGTTGATTCCGTGGCGCCAGTCGGTGCACTACTACCGCGAGGCGGCGCAGCGCTTCGGCGGCTTCGAGGAGCTCGCGCCGTGGTTCCGCTTCTACGTCGCGCCGGGCGTCAATCACTGCAGCGGCGGCACGGGGCCGCAGCCGCAGAACCTGTTTGGCGTGCTCGTGAACTGGGTGGAGAACGGCGTGGCGCCCGACTCGATCCTGGCGCAGGGCGGCAGCCTGAATCCGGCGCGCACCCGGCCGCTGTGCCCGTATCCGCAGGCCGCCCTCTTCAAGGGCGGCGATGCCAACGTGGCTTCCAGCTTCGAGTGCGGTGGCAACCTCGAGACGCGCGAGGCCGCCTGCATGGACCAGGTGGCGAAGTTCCAGAAGGAAACGCAGCGGCCGCTCGACATGCGCGGTCTCGACGTGCCGGGCGCGTGCGTCGGCAAGGGCCATGGAAGCCATTAGCGCCAAAGGCCACAACGACTGATTAGAATGCCGCTCGTGAGAGCGGCTTTTCTTGCCGTCGTGTGGTTGCTGGCCGCGCTCGCGCCCGGGGTGGCGCGCGCGCACGGCGGCCACGAGCACCCGGCGGGTGCGGCAGCGCCGCTGCCCGTGCTGGCCGCATCGGCCGAGGCTGCGCCGCCGTGCCTGCCGGGAAGCGGGCATGTCTGCGGGTGCGGCAACTTGGCCGTCTGCGAAGCGCGAACTCAGGCGAGCGTCGCGGCGGCGCCCGTTCTCATTTTCCAGGGGCTCGCCTCGTGGCCGCGCATTGCGTCGGCGGGCGCTGCGCCTTTCTTCCCGAAGCCCTCCGCACCACCGCCTTCTCCCCGCGCGCCGCCGTCCTTCTCCTGAGGGATTGACCGGATCGCCGCACGCTCGCGGCGCGTTTCGCGTTTTTCAGTCGGGAGAAGACATGGGCAGGCTTTTCATGGCGGTGCTCGCCCTCGCCCTCGCAGCCGACGCCGCCGCCTCGTGCGGTACCGCGTTCTGCATGGTGAACACGAGCTGGAACGTGCAGGGCGCCTGGACAGAGCCGGGGTCCCGGTTCGACCTGCGCTTCGAGTACATAGATCAGGACCAGCCCCGGGCGGGCAGCCGCGAGGTGGGCGTCGGCGAGATTTCCAAGCACCACGACGAGATCCGGACCGTGAACCGGAACTGGCTAGCGACCTACGACTACACCTTCAACCAGGACTGGGGCGTGTCGGCGACGCTCCCGCTGCTCGATCGAGACCATGCGCACCTCCACAACCACATGGGAACGCAGATCCTCGACCGCTGGAACTTCACCGAGGTGGGGGACCTGCGCGTGCTCGGGCGGCGGCAATGGCGCGGCGAGAGCGTCGAGGCGCAGCGCCTGGATTTCTACGGCGCCACCTTCGGCCTGAAGCTGCCCACCGGCAAACGGGACGTGCGCAACGACAACGGCGACCTCGCCGAGCGCACGCTGCAGCCCGGCACCGGCACCACCGATCTGCTCGTCGGCGGCTACTTCCGCCGCATGCTCGGCTCCGGCAGCTCGTGGTTCGTCGACGCGCTGCTGCAGCAGCCGCTCAACACGCACGACGAATTCCGGCCGGGGGCGCGCGTGTCGCTCGACGCGGGCTACCGCTGGGAAGCGACGGACCGGCTCGGTTTGATGCTGCAGCTCAACCTGCTGCATCGCGAGCGCGACAAGGGTGCGCAAGCCGAGAGCGAGGACAGCGGCGGCGATGCCATCTTCGTCAGCCCGGGCGCGAGCTATACGCTGACGGACAAGCTGCAGGTATACGGCTTCCTGCAGCTGCCGCTGTATCAGTACGTGAACGGCGTGCAGCTCACCGCCGACTGGGCCATCGTCGCCGGGGTGAGCGCACGTTTCTAGCGGCTACTGCTTCGGGATCCCCGCGGCGAACCAGGCGAGGTTCGCCGCATTGCGGATCAGCAGCACCGGGCTCGCGCATTCTCCCGGCACCGACGAGAGCACGTCGTCGATGCGGAAGTCGCCGTTGGGCTCGAGCGGCACGCCTGCGAGGGTGGTGTTTCGCTCGGTAAACGGCGCCTGCGCCTCGCAGATGAGCGTGGCGAACACCCTCGCGTTGGCGTTGAAGCCGATGTTGTTGCCGCCGCCGAGCAGCAGGCCGCGGCCGTCGACCCTTATGCTGCCGTCCAGCCGTACGTCCGCCCGCAGGTCGGAGATCACCCAGATCTGTCCGGGCGGCTGGACGCCGCGCACGATGTTGCGGTTCACGGTCTCCGCGGTGGCGCCGGTGCCCGGCGCGCTGGACACGGGGATAACGCCGATGCCGCCGTCGAATCTCGCCAGGTGATCGTCGGCCGAGGCCGCCGCGCCGTAAGCAAGCGCGAGCGAGGCCGCCGCGCATAACACGCGCTTCTTCATGATCGCTCCTCCCGCAGTAGTTGGTCTGCAAGCGGCAAACACCGCTTCCCCGCGCGTATTCCGTCCGCTGTCCGGCATGACGTGCGCCATCACCGGCCCTGGAGGGCGGGTCCGCTTTAAGCGTTACGGGAGCAACGTGCGCGCGGCTTCCTCGGCGAGGACGCCGTGCGCCGCCTTCGTCGGATGGATGCCGTCCCAGAAGAGATACTCGTCCGGCTTCTTGCAGGAGAAAGGCGGCGTGCTGGGCGTGATGCACGCCGAAGTCACGTTGCTCAGCCCGAAAAGCTGCGGATTGGCGACGATAGTATTCAGCTTGGCGTACACGTCGTGAGTAACTCGCGCGCCCCTGCAACATAGAGCTGCATGATCTGCACGCTGATCGATGAAAGGGTTTCCTCGACCAGGGCTTGCGCAGCCGCTGAAGGCATAGTTGGTGGCGCCGCCGCCGCGCAGCGCGGGCCGCACGCTGCGGGCGAGGCCGAGCGGGCGTGCAAGCTGCTCGATCCAGGTCGCACCGTTACTCAAGTGGTGGCCGCCCTTGGCATACGGGCGATCCGGAACGAGGAACGCATCCACCGACCAGTCGGGCGGGGTGTTGTTCGTGCCGAGGAGCGCAAAGGCGTTGCCCGGATCGGACAGGCTGTCGCCGAAGACCACGAGGCGCTCGGCGGCGAGCTTGTCGGCGGCGGACGTGGTGGAGACAACGCTCGCGCAGGCAAGCAGCGCGAGGATGAGCCATGGCTTCAGCATGGTGCACCTCCCTGCCGAGCATGATCGCACAAGCGGTTGCTTTGTCACCATCGCTGGATTAGCGTGGGGATAAGAGGAGGAAGGGAGATGAAGAAACATCTGCTGGGTCTCGTGGGGCTGCTCGTCGCGTGCCACGCCTTCGGCGATGCGCCGCCGGTCGTTCCGGGCAGCGTCAAGATCACGGTCTACGACGGCGTCACCGACGACCTGCTGTCCGCGGGGCTGAACCTCGAAGGCTTGCGCGATGCGGCGCCCGCGCCGGGCTTCCTCGACCCGCTGAACCCGACACCCGCCGAGCTGCGCCGGCGCGCGCTCTACAACAACTACCGCGCGATCGTCGATCCGGTCAGCGCAGGCGGCATGGGCCTGCTGTGGGGCCCGAAATCACCGGGCACGCCGGTCATCCCCGGCGCGACGTTCGGCCTGATCCCGGGCGTGGAATACAAGGCGTACCTGCGCGACCGCGACGGCATCCACGTGGACAACATCCCGGCGGCGGTGCAGATCCCGAAGCATTTCAACCCCGACAAGCCGTGCATCGTCGCCGCCATGCCGTCGGGCTCGCGCAGCCTCTACGGCGCCATCTCCATTGCCGAGTGGGCGCTCTTCAAGGGCTGTGCCGTGGCGCTGCCCGGCAAGGGCACCGACACGGGCTTCCACCTGCTGACGCCGGATCTCGCCGACGACCTCGATGGCGTCTACGGGTCGGCGGACGCGCTCGGCGACGAAGCGCAGTTCGCCGTGCGCGAGTCGCCTTCGCTCGAGGCCTACGTCGGTGCGAACCCGCACCGCATCGCCACCAAGCACGCGCATTCCCAGATCAACGCCGAGCGGCTGTGGGGCAAATACGGGCTGAAAGGCATCGAGTTCGCCTTCTGGGCTCTCAACGATCACTTCGGAAAAGAAGGAAAGCATCGTTTTCGTAAAGGAAACACCCTCGTCATCGCCGCAGGCGCTTCCAACGGCGGCGGCATGGCGCTGCGCGCGCTCGAAGCGGACGACGAGCACCTGATCGACGGCCTGGTGGTCACCGAGCCGAACATCCAGCCGCGCGACGGGCGCTTCACCATCCGCGTCGGCGACGAGCCGCCGTTCGACCCGCGTGGCCGCACGATCTACGACTCGATGACGCTCATGAGCGTCTATGCCGCCTGCGCGGCGCACGCGCCCGGCGCGGCCGGCACGGTGCTCTTCGGGCCGCAGGCCCTGGGGATCGCGCGCTGCACGTCGTTGCGCGAGAAGGGCCTGGTTTCCGGCGATACGCTCGCCGAGCAGGCCGAGTCCGCGCGCGAGAAGCTGCGCGAGCACGGCTACACCGCGGCGCAGGACTGGGGCATCGCCTCGCACGACACGCTCGGCCTGTGGCGCTCGCTGCAGGTCACCTACGCGAACAGCTACGGCCGCTTCGCCGTGCAGGACAACCTGTGCGGCATGAGCTTCGCCGGCCTCGCCGGGCTGGTGCCGGGCCCGCTCGCGCCGGATGCGGTGGCGCGGCTCTTCGCCGACAGCTCGGGCGTGCCGCCGACCGGAGGTGTCAACATCTTCGCCGACAAGGCGGCGAACGGGCCGATCGTCGAGGGCGCCGCGATTTCGCCCTCCACCGGCCGCGCCGATCTCAACCTGGACGGCGCGCTGTGCTTCCGCTCGCTCGAGACCGGCAAGGGCCTGGACGGCGCGGGATGGGCGAACTTTGCACGCGTGCAGTTCGGGACTCGCGAAGTGCAGACGACGGGCCGCCTGGATGGGCGCCCTGCGATCGTGATCCACGGCCGCCAGGACGCGCTGGTGTTCCCGAACCTGCATTCCCGTGCGTACTATGCGCTGAACCAGCAGGTCGAGCGCGGCAAGAGCCGTTTGTCCTACATCGAGGTCAGCACCGGCCAGCATTTCGACGCGTTCATCTCGTCGCTGTTCTTCGGCCCAGCCGGCGTGCAGTTCGCGCCGCTGCACTACTACTTCGTGCAGGCGATGGACAACATGTACGCGCACCTCACCGAGCGCGCCAAGCTGCTGCCCTCGCAGGTGGTGCGGCCGACGCCGCGCGGAGCGCAGGCATACACGGCCGGCAATGTGCCGGCGCTACTGCCCCCCGCGAAGCTCAACCCGGCGGCGGGTGATCGCATCCGGTTCCAGGGCCACCAGCTCATCATTCCGGAGTAAAACCATGGACAGCCGACGCGCATTCTTCAAGAAGACGGCAGGGCTCGCCGCCGTAGCCACCGCGCTCGCCAGCGGGGAAGTCCGGGCCGACGGTGTCAACCGGCACAACCTGATCACGGCGGTGAAGCGGGCGCGCATCTTCGATCTCTCGCACCTCTGGGACGAGACCTCGCCCATCGCGGGCGTCAACCCGCCTTACAGCATGACGCTGGATCCGAACCAAGCGACGGGAGCGGCCAACCACGCCAGCACGCGAGGCACGTTCGGCGACAATGGCCAGCTGTCCTTCGCGGGCGAGGTACAGCACTGGAGCGGTCAGCACGGCGCGCCCAACTTCGACACGATCGGCCACATCGGCCAGGACGGGCTGCTGTTCGGCGGCGTGGACGCCGCGGCCTCGACCAGCAACCCGCTCGGCATCGGCCGCAGCGGCGTCGGCGCGCACCTCGACGTCGCGCATTACCCCAAGGAACTGCTCATCAACCACGCCGTGCTGCTCGACGTGGCGCGCTTCATCAACCGCAGCAATGCGCCGCTGCCGCCGGCCTTCAACATCACGGGCGAAATTCTCGCCGACACGGCGCGCCACCAGCACGTGAATCCGCGGCGCGCGGACACGGTGCTGATCCGCACCGGCTGGGGTCAGTACTTCTCGACTAACGCCGCGCTCTATGCGGGAGCCGACGCGGCGGGCGTGGGGGTAACCGGCGCCCAATACCTGGTGAAGCAGGGCGCGAAAGTGGTGGGCAACGACACGCTCACCTTCGAGGTGCGGCCGCCGATCTCCTTTCCGCCGGAAGTGCCCCAGTTCCAGGTATTCCCGGTGCACATGCTGCTCATCCCGCAGAACGGCATCTACATCATCGAGAACTACTACCTCGAGGAGATCGCCGAGGCGAAGGAGTACGAGTTCCTGCTGGTGGTGCCGCCGCTCAAGATCCGCGGCGGGACGGGATCGGCGCTGCGCTCGTTCGCGATCGTGCCGTAGCGCCTGGCGGCGCACGCCGCCGAGCGGTCAGGGAAGGTCTGAAAAAGTCGTCCCCGCGCAGGCGGGGACCCAGTTTCTGCTGTTGGAAAACATGGGTCCCGCAATTCCGCGGGAACGACGGTCCGCCGCTTTCACAGTTTTCTTAGCCACGAGCCGCTATCTTCACCTGCCGGCTGCACACGACCTCGCCGCGCATGAAGCGCTCGTGGTTGGCTTCCACCGCGTCGAGGTCGTAGAGGTAGTTCACCATCACGCCGAGCGACTCGGCGAGGCCCTTGGCTGAAGGGTCGGCGCCCAGGTTGATGCGCTCCAGGCGCGCGCCGTTGTCGAGGTGGAAGCGCGCGACCGGATCGCCGGTCGCCGTGGCGCCGTAGCGCGCGAGGTAGGTGGCGGTGCAGGCCGTGAGCATCGCCTGCTCGTCGCGCTCCAGCGTGCCGTCGCGCGCCGCCGCGGCGAGGCGCTCCAGGTCCGCGCCATGGCGCTCGCGCAGCGCCTCGGCGACCGCGACGCCTTGCGCACCGGCAAGCCACTTGCGCAGTCCGGGCACGGGGGAAAGGGTGCAGAAGCGCTTGAGCGAAGGCACCTCACCGCGCAGCTTCTCGGCGACGCGCTTGATGAGGAAGTTACCGAGCGACACGCCGCGCAGGCCGGGCTCGCAGTTGCTGATGGAGTAGAACGCGGCGACGCGCGGCGGCTTGCCGTCGCGGTAAGGGCTTCTGCGGTCCTCGATCAGCCAGGTGATGGAGCGCGGGATGGCCTGCAGCAGCGCAACCTCCACGAAGATGAGCGGCGTGTCGGGGAGCTGGGGATGAAAGAAGGCGTAGCAGCGCCGGTCGGACTGCAGGCGGCGGCGCAGGTCCTTCCAGTCGCGGATGGCGTGCACCGCCTCGTGCTCGATGATTTTCTCGAGGAGCGAGGCGGGAGAATTCCAGTCCACCTGCCGCAGGTAGAGGAACCCGGGATTGAACCAGGAGGAGAGCAGGTGGCTGAAGTCGGCATCCACCGCCTTCAGCTCGGGACGCTTGCGCAGCAGGCCGACCAGCGCGCGCCGCATCGCCACGATGGTCGCCACGCCGCCGCTCGAGCGGTTGAGGCGCTGGAGCAGCGTGCGCCGCTGCGGATAGACGGCCTTTTGCAGCGCGAGGACGCTTTCGCGCGAGCCGGTCTCGGCGTAGGCGTGCGCCATGCGCAGCACGCGCTCGCGGTCCGGCGCCAGCGAGTCGAGGAAGTCGAAGAACGCGGCGCGCCCGGCATCGCTCAGCTCGCCCCACAGCCGGATCACCTCGGCGGCCACCGCCTCGCCGTTGGAGGTGCCGGCTTCGGACAGCAGCTTCTGGCAGCCCGCCTTCAGCTCCTTCAGCGCGGCCGCGGACCGGCCTTCCGTGGAGCGGGTAAAGAGACCGAACACCGTGCGCATCCTCCCTTGCCTTTGATGTGCATTGTGGCAGGCGCGAGGCGGAGCTGACAGCTACCTGACGTGCAAACTATTGTGCTGCGCGAATCAGTGGCTTCCGCGTGGCAGGGCGGGCGCCGTGGGCAGCGGCGCCTGCGGCTTGGCGCCGGGCTTCGCCGGCTGGGTCGGCGCGGTGTGGACGAACTTCCAGTCGGAGTACTTGCCGGCGCTCTCGAAAGCCGCGTCCCGGACCTTGAAGCCGGCGGTCTTGAAGGGCTTTTCCTCGGAGGTGCTGTGAACCCCGACGATGCCCCCGTCGGGCGCCTTGAGCAGCGCGAACGGCTGGCCGGTGAGCGGGTCCGGATAGAGCTTGCGCAGGTAGCGCTCGGCGCCCGGGCGTCGGGGATCCTTGAGAAGCTCGGAAAGCTCGCGCGGGTACTGGCGCTGCGGGCCCGAGAGGAAATAGCGCTCGATGGCCTTGCGATACTGGTTGCCGGCGAAGAGCAGCTCGGCTTCCTTCTCGCGCGCCGCAGAGGTGTGCCAGACCTCGCCCACCAGCGCCAGCCCGCCGGCGAGGATCGCCACCATGAAGAGCACCGTCAGGTAGGTGAAGCCGCGCTGCGCGCTCACCATTGCGCGAACTCGGTCCCGTCGAGCGCCTTGCCCGTCGCGCCGCTGCGCACGTCCCACACGCCGCCCTTGTCCGGGTTCTCCGGCGGCACCACGATCCAGGTCGCGGCGCTCTCGGTCACCGGGTCGAGCGGCACCTTGCGCAGGTACTTGTCGGAGGCGAGCGCCTCCAGGCTCTCCGGGTACTTGCCCTTGTCGGCGTGGTAGCGCGAGATCGCCTCGCGCATCTGGAAGAGATTCTCGCGCAGCACCGCTTCCTTGGAGCGGTCGATGCTGCCGAAGTAGCGCGGCAGCGCAAGCGTGAGCAGCGTGCCGACGATGGCGAGCACCACCAGCAGCTCGATCAACGTAAACCCCCGAAATGGGGACAGACCCCATTTCAACTGAAATGGGGTCTGTCCCCATTTCCATTTGACGAGGCGATTCACCATTCGCGGTACGGTCGGCCGTTGATGCCGACCGCCTCGGAGCGCGAGTAGATGTCGAACACGTCGTCGCCCTCCTGGGGGTCGTCCGGGGGGCTGGCGTAGGCGCGCACGCCCCAGCTCGCCACGGGATCCACGTTCGGATCGCCGGCAAATGGATCGCGCGGCAGGCGGCGCAGGAAGTAGATCTTCTCCTTCTTCGGGCTCTTCTGGTCCTCGACGCCGGCCACCAGCTCCTCGAGGCGCCGCGGGTAGCCGGATTCGCCGACTTTCTTCTGTATGCGTCCTGCCTCGGAGGCCTCCTTGTAGGCGTCGATCCCTTCGCGGATCTCGCGCAGCGCGCGGCGCAGGTCCTGCTCCTTCGCGCGCTGCACCACCAGCTCGTTCAGCGGCAGCGCCACGGAAGCGAGGATCGCCACGATGGCGACGGTAATCACCAGCTCGATGAGGGTAAAACCCTTCTGGATCATTGCGCGGGCGGCTTCACGCCCCCGAAAGGCACGAGCAGCGGCGCCGCGGGCTGCCGCTCGGCCGGCGGTTGCACGGCGGCCGGGGTCTCGGACTGCGGCGGGGGCGCGGACACGGACGGGATGCTAAGCGGCGCGGCCCCCAGGCGCGGGGTGCCGGTCGAAGCCTCGGTGCCGGCGGCGAACTCCACCGACCCGGCTTCCGGCCGCGCCAGCGTGCGCATGAGGCGTGGCGTGATGAGCAGCACTATCTCGGTGCGGTTCTTGTTGTCGGTGGTGTGCTTGAACAGGCGCCCCAGCACCGGCATGTCGCCCAGCGCCGGCACCTTGTCGGCGATATGCCGGTCGTCGTCGCTGATCAGGCCGGCGAGCACCTGGGTCTCGCCGTCGCGCAGGCGCAGGTTGGTGGCGGCGGTGCGCGTGCCGATCTGGTAGACGAGGCTGGTGGAGCCGGGCGGGCGCACCTCGCGCACGATGTTGCTCACCTCGAGCCCCACCTTGATGCCCACTTCGTCATCGAGCGAGATGAGCGGCTCCACCTCGAGCTTCAGGCCTACGTCGAGGTAGCTGACCGACTCCGACACGAAGCCGCCGGTGGCCGCCGCGGTGGTGGTGATCACCGGCACGCGGTCGCCGATGTGCACGCGCGCCTTGTCCTTGTTCTTCACGCGGATGCGCGGATTGGCGAGCACGCCGGTGATGCCGTCCTGCTGCCGCAGGCTGAAGAGGAATAGCGGGTTGGTGAAGTTGAGCTGCACGATCTCGGAGCTGCGGTTCAGCCACTCGGGCAGCGTGAGCTGGCCGGGCTCGCCCGCGGCGCCCACCAGGCTCACGGCGAGCGCGTCGGGATAGCGGATGCCGAGCTCGAGCAGCCGGCTGCGGCTCACTTCCAGCACCTCGACCTCGAGCATCACCTCCGGCTCCGCGAGGTCGTGCGCCGCGATCAGCCGCTCGGCCAGGCGAATCGCGCTCGGCGTGTCCTTGATGACCAGCAGGTTGATCTTTTCGTCGATGAAGATGTCGCGCGTCTTCACCAGCGTGCGGATCATGTTGGCGGTCTGCTTCACGTCGGCGTTGGCGAGGTAGAAGCCCTTCACCACCAGCTCCTGGTACTCGCGCTGCTTCTGCGGCGTGTTCGGGTAGACGAATACCGTGGTCTCGTTCACCACCTTCTGCTCGAGCGAGTTGGTGAGCAGGATCAGGCGGATCGCCTCCTCGACGGTGGCGTTGCGCAGCGAGATGCTGGTGCGCTGGTCGGTGCGCACGTCGCGGTCGAACACGAAGGTGACCCCGGTGGCCTTCTGCAGCACCTCGAACACGTTGCGCACGGTCACGTCGCGCAGGTCGAGCGACACCGGCTGCGTGGTGGAGGGCTTGAGCTCGGCCGACACGAGCACCGGCTTCACCAGCTTCTCGTCGATGGCGCGCTGCAGGCGGCGCGCGTCGCGCTGCTGCAGATTCTCGGTGAGCACCGGGCGCAGCACGTCCTGCGCCTCGCGGTACTTGCCGCCGCGCACGAGCTGCTCGGCCGTCGCTACCGCGGCGCGGTGGCGGCGGTCGGCCTCGAGCTGGGCCAGGCCGGAAGCGGCGCGCGCGTTGGTGGCGTCGTGCGTCTGCACGCGCCGGTACAGTCCTTCGGCCAGCTCGAAGTGCCCCGACTGGCGCAGCATCTCGGCCTGCGCCAGCCACTGCGCGAGCAGCAGCTCGCGCAGGCGGAAATACTCGGCGCGCAGGCGCAGGTCCTCGGGATCCTTCTTCGACGCCTGCTGCAGCAGCGCGAGCGCCTGCTCGCTGCGGCCTTCGCGGAAATGCTCGCGCGCTTCGTCGACCACGGTGGGCGGCGTGGCGCAGGCAGCCAGGAAGACCAGTAGGAGAAGGGGGGAAAGCAGCTTCATCGCCCCTCTCCCGCGGGGCGCACGTGGACCGTGACGCGCACCTGGGCCTCGAGCTGGGTATCGGCGGCGCGCTTGCGCTCGAAGCGCAGCGCTTCGATGGACGCGACCGGCACGTCTTTCAGCACCGCGCCGAGGAAATCGCGCAGTTGCGGATAGGTGCCGCGCACCGGCAGCGTGACGCGGTAGGCCCACAGGCCCGTGGTGCGGCGCTCGAGGCGGTATTCACCCTGCGCGAGGTCGAGCCCGGCCGAGCGCCCGAGGCGATGCAGCCGGGCCACTTCCTCGGTGAGCCGCTCGGTGGTCGGGAAAAGGTTGTAGAAGCGGCGCAGCTCCTCCTCGCGGCCGCCGGTGGAGGCGGGGCGGAACGGACTGCGCGACTGCAGGCGCTCGAGCGCCGCATTCTGCGCGGCGATTTCCTTGTCGAGCGGCACGAGCGCCGACGCGTAGAACGCGCCGGCGGCGAACAGGATGCCGACGCCGAGCACGCCGGCGGGGCCGAGGCGGCGCAGCAGGGGGTTCAGGCGCAGCTTCATCGGAGCGCCGCCTGCACGGAAAACTGGATCGGGCGCTGCGGGTCGTCGCGCTGCACCTGGTGGCTCACCAGGTGGGTGTCGCCGAGGTTCTTCGCCGCCGCGAGCCGCCGCAGGTACGCGAACATCGCTTCCTGGCTGCGCGCCTCGGCGGTGAGCTTGACCACGCGCAGATGCGCGTCCGGCTGGAGCTGCAGGATGGCGACGTCGCGCGTGGCCGCTTCTTCGAGGCTGCGCAGCAGCGGCGCCCACGGCAGCGTGAGCTCGCGCACCACGGCTTCGGCGCTTTTCGTCTCCTCGTCGATGCGCTCCTTGGGCACCGCGCGCACCGGACGGCGCTCGGGCGAGGCGACGTTGGCCGCCGCCTCGAGGCGCGCCAGCTCGCTCTGGGAATCGCGGTACGTGATGAAGACGTGGGCCGCCACCGCCAATGAAAGCGCAAGCACCCCCATGCCCAGCCATTGCGGCCGGCGAACGGGGGCGACGTAATCGAGCTCTACGCGACGCGGGCGAATCTTCTTGCTCCTCCCGGGAGCATATTACCGCTCCCCGGGAGGTTTTATGACAGTAGTCGATGCGAACTAACGAAGGGCTAAAAAGGTCGTCCCCGCGCAGGCGGGGACCCAGTTCTCTGCTTTTGAAAAACATGGGTTCCCGCCTTCGCGGGAACGACGGTACGCCGCTTTTCCAGAGTTTCCCTAATCGAGTCCGGCGCGTCGGCGCGTGTCCCGATGCCAGTACATGCGCTTGCGGCCGTCGAGGTCGTCGTGCACCACCTTGCCGTTCACGACCGTAAGCACCGAATAGACGTCCTTGATGGCCTCGTCGGACACCTTGCGCGCGTCGAAATAGTCGTCGGAGAGCACGATGAGGTCGGCAAACCTGCCGGCTTCGATGGTGCCGATCCTGTCTTCGGCATTCAGGAACCAGCCGTTGTCCGCCGTGTAGAGGCGCAGCACCTCTTTGCGGGTGATCTGCTGGCCGCCGTTGATCAGGTCGCCGCGCGCATTCCGTCCGGTGACCGCGTAGTACATCCCCAGCCAGGGGTTCATCGGCGAGATCTGCATGCCGTCGGAGCTCATGCCGGAGGGAATGCCGCTGTCCACGATCAGGCGGAACGGCGGCCCGTTGCCGGCAGCGGTGCCGGAGATGTAGCGCCAGCCGCCCACCAGGCTGATGCCGCCGCCCAGGTTCTTCAGCCTGGCAAGGTACTCGTTGTCCATGAACGGCGCGTGCGCGAGCACCCAGCGCAGGTTCTTGATGCCGTCCTCGGTGCCCGGCATGCCCGACAGCTCGTCGTGCACCTGCTGCCAGCTGTCGATGATGAACTTCCAGTCCGGCACGCCCGGGGCGACGTTGAAGCCGAGCGAGTGGTTCTCGTTGCGCCAGCGCGCCTGCGCCACCAGGCGCGTGCCGTTCAGCCAGGCGTCTCCTCCCGGGAACAGCCCGCCCGCGGTGAACTCGCCGATGCCTACTATGCGCAGCAGGTCGTCGCCGTAGTTGTTGAATACGTTGAGCAGGCGTGCACGCAGCTCGGGCGTATCGGGGTCCGACTCCATGTGCAGGAAGTTCACCCAGATGCGGTTGGTGAGCTTGCCTTGCTGGTACAGCGCGCGCAGCGAATCGTAGGCGCGGTAGCGGTCGAAATTGGCGAGCGCGTCGACCGCGTTGTCGCTGTTCGGCTGCCCCGCGTTGGGGAAACCGCCCTGGTCGAGGTGCGTGGTGACGCCGACTTGCGCGGCGTAAGTCATGGCGAAGCCCAGGCCGCGCTTCTGCTCCTCGAACGTCTGCAGCCCGCGCAGCGCGTTCAGCGCGCGGACCGATTGACCGCCGCTGGGGATGGCGCCGTCAGCGTTGACCGTTATGCCTTTGGCTTCAAAAAACGCTCGTCCCAAAGAATTGGTGGCGGTCGGCCCGTTGAAGCCCTGCATGATGAGCACGGGGTGCTTCGGCGTCACGGTGTCGAGCTCGGCGAGCGTCGGCATGCGCGGCGCGGCCGGCGGCGGCGTGAACTGGCTGATGTTGAAGCCGCCCAGGGCCGTGATCCAGTCGCCCGCGGGCACCTCCTTCGTGCGATAGGCGAGCGTGCCCAGCACCTCGGCGATGGAGCGCGCGTTCTCGATGCGCGTGTCGTGCCCCGGGCGCAGGCCGAGGAGCACGATGTGGTCGTGGTTGTCGATGATTCCCGGCACCGCGGTGCGGCCGCGCAGGTTGATGGTGCGCGTGCAGCCGTCGCCATTGCTCAGGCCGTCGCGCCCGACGCCGGCGAAACGCCCATTGCGGATCAGCACCTCGTGCACCACCGAGTCCTTCGCATCCATGGTGTGGATGCGGCCATTCACCAGCCTCAGCGACTCGTTGCCTTCGCAGTCGTCGTCCTTTGCTCCATGCGCGGCACTGGTGGCGAGACACAGGACGGCAGCGGTGAGCGCCACGCCTCGAAAGCGGACTTGCATTTTTCTCCTCCTCCCGTTGGGACTACGTTCGTCTTTCACCCCGCCAGCTCGCGGAACTTCCAGTGCACCGGTGACGCCGGCGCCTTGTCGCCGGCGAGCAGCACCACGTCGGGTGCGTCTTCGCTCAGGCGGTAGCGCTCGCGGTCGAGGAGCTCGAGCCAGGCGCCCTTGCCGTTCAGCACGCCGCTCCAGCCGGCGCGGCCGTGCAGCGCGATGCAGGCCCGGTCGGGCTCGGCGAGCACCAGCCAGGCGCCTCCGGCGGGAATGAATCCGCGCCATTCATTGAATTTGCTCATGAGCTCGGGCTGCACCGAGACGAGCTTCGCCTTGCCGCTTTTGGGGAAGAGCGCTTTCAACTCCTCGACGAGCCGGCGGTCCACCGCGCTCGCCAGGCGCGGCCCGGCGCCCACGGCCTCGCTCGCGCGCAGCTCCCAGTCGCGCGCCCGCTCGCCGTAGACCTTGGCGAAGTGGTGGCGCACGTAGGCGTCTTCCTCCTCGGGCGTGTCGAGGCCTTCGCTCCAGGGCACTATCGCGTAGCGCACGAGCGAGTTGGCGAGCACTACCGTTACCTTGCAGGGCGATTCGAATCGCTGCGCGGCGAGCGCCGCCAGCGCGCCCTGCCACGGCTCGGCGCCGTACGCGGGGTCGCAAGGAATCGTTTCTCCGTTGAGCGAAACCTCGCTCGCCCCGACTTTTGCAACCACCCTTTCAGGAAACAAAAGTGACACGGTTGATCTCCTGCAGGGTGGTCTCTCCGGCGCGCACCGCATCGAGCGCCGCGTCGCGCAGGAAGCGCGTGCCGGCGCGGCTCGCGGCTTCCTTCAGCTCGCGTGCCGGCGCGCGCTTGGTGATGAGCTCGCGGATCTCGTCGTTGAGGATCATGAGCTCGGCGATCGCCTTGCGGCCCTTGTAGCCCGCGCCGCGGCATTCGCGGCAGCCTTTGCCGGTTTGAAATCTCCAGCGGGAAACATCGGTGCTTTCCAGCCCTGACTCCGCCAGCAACTCTTTCGAAGGAGCGTCATCCTCGGCGCAATGCGGGCAGGTGAGGCGCACCAGGCGCTGCGCGAGTATCCCGTTCAGCGCCGACACGAAGCCGTAGAGGTCGACGTTCATGTGCATGAAGCGCCCGATGACGTCGAACACGTTGTTGGCGTGCACGGTGGTGAACACCAGGTGGCCGGTGAGCGCCGACTGCACGGCGATGTTGGCGGTCTCGGGGTCGCGGATCTCGCCCACCATGATCTTGTCCGGGTCGTGGCGCAGGATCGAGCGCAGGCCGCGGGCAAACGTGAGGCCCTTCTTCTCGTTCACCGGGATCTGCAGCACGCCGGTGAGCTGGTACTCCACCGGGTCCTCGATGGTGACGATCTTGTCCTGGCCGTTGTTGATCTCGCTGATGGCCGCGTACAGCGTGGTGGTCTTGCCGCTGCCGGTCGGCCCGGTGACGAGCAGCATGCCGTAGGGCTCGCGCGACAGGCGCCGCAGCTTCTTCACCTCGTCCGGGTTGAGGCCCAGGGAGTCGAGCGAGAGCTGCTGCTGCGTGCTCTCGTAGAGCGACTGCTTGTCCAGCACGCGCAGCACCGCGTCCTCGCCGTGGATGCTCGGCATGATGGAGACGCGGAAGTCGACCGCGCGTCCGCGTTCGAGCGCCTTGAAGCGCCCGTCCTGCGGCACCCGGCGCTCGGTGATGTCGAGCTCGGCGAGCACCTTCACCCGGGCGATGGCCTGCTCGGCCTGGCGTGCGTCCTGGATGAGCTTCGCCTGCGAGAGTATCCCGTCGATGCGGAACTTGATGGCGAGCCCGCCGGGCACGGTCTCCAGGTGCACGTCGCTCGCGCCAGTCATCAGCGCGTCGCGCAGCGTGGAGCGCACCAGGCGCACTACCTCGCTCGTCTCGTCGCCGATCGCCTTGAGCGACAGGTCTTCGACCCGGCCGCGGTCTTCGGCGCCGACGGCGGCCTCGCCCTGCACGTCGTCCAGCGCGCGCAGCGACTCCTCGTGGGCCGCGAGGTAGGCGACGAGGTCGCCGCGATGCGCGAGGCGCCAGCTGAAGCCCTGCGCAATGCGCTCCTCGGCCCAGGCCTGCAGCTCGGCCGAGAACGGGTCGTCGAACGCGAGGAGCAGGCGTCCGCCGGGTGCGCGCAGCAGCACGCAGCCGCGCTGCGCGCATTCGGAGAAGGGCAGCAGGTCGAAAGCCGGCGCCGCCTGGCGCAGCTCCGTCATATCCAAGGATGGAAGTTTGAGGGTGGCCGCCAGCCGCGTGGTGAACGTATCCGGATCCTGCGCCAGGCGTTCCTCCAGCACGTCCACCACGCGCCGGCGCGAGGCCGCAGCCGCGGCGCGCGCTTCGCTCACCTGCTCGACCGTGATGGTCACTGGATGCCTCCCGCGAGCTCGAAGATCGGCATGTACATCAGGATCACGATAGCGCCGATCACCAGGCCGATGAGCGCCATCAGGATCGGCTCGAACAGCCGCGTGAACCAGTCCACCCAGCGGGCCAGCTCCTCGTCGTGGAACGCGGCGATCTGCTCGAGCATCTCGCCCATGTTGCCGCCGCGCTCGCCCACGCCGAGCATGCGCAGCGCCACCGGCGTGGTAAGGCCGGCGGCCTCCAGCGATTGCGATACGTTGCGGCCTTCGCTGATCGCGCGCCGCGCCGCGGCAAGCCGCGTGCGCAGCACCGGGTGCAGCAGCTCGGCGCCCATGTCGAGCGCCTGCACGAGCGGCATGCCGCCGCGCAGCAGCATGCCGATGGTGCGGTAGAAGCGCGCGAGCTGGTACACCTTCAGCCGCTCACCGATGGCGGGGACGCGCCACAGCGCGTTCCCGATCTGCGTCCTGGAGGTTTTGAAGAAATACCATCCGAGAAGCACGAATGCTGCGAGCCCTGCCAAAACCAGAACCCCGTGCGTGTGCATCGCCTGGCCCCAGGCGAGCAGCACCTGCGACACGAGCGGCAGGTCGGCGGCGCGCTCCTCGTAGATATGCGCGAAGCGCGGCACCACGTAGAGGAGCAGGAACAGGCTCACCA
>Ga0247825_10000589_pt1 | contig 23134 bp, 24 predicted proteins | sample 13C_Vanillin_Day_FD_194413 | JGI IMG/M metagenome (GOLD analysis project Ga0247825, IMG submission 194413) | Soil microbial communities from agricultural site in Penn Yan, New York, United States - 13C_Vanillin_Day48 | ecosystem: Environmental > Terrestrial > Soil > Agricultural land | place...
GGTCAGCGTTGCGGATCATCCGGATCGGGAGTCGGCCCTGCGGGTCGAAGCCACGGATTTCACCTGCTATCGCATAGTCCGGCTCACTGACTTCGAAGCGTGATATGGGCCCGATGCCAGAGCGGCCGGCGACGACTGATTCCCACGTACTACCGACGTCGAGACCGACCGGACTCACCACGCCTAGACCGGTCACGACAACCTGCTGGCGGGATGAACCCGATGTCGCTACTCCGACTGCGATCGGTCTAGTCATTCGAGAGTACTCTTCCTTGTCGAACGAGGGGTTGACCTCGTTCTGAGGCCGCACTGCTGACGGTCCTCGTGGATGATTCGCCGATGCAAAGGATGGTGACGAGTTGAAGAATGGCTACCTACTGGTCTGCCGCGTTCGCCCTTGAGACCGACAGTTCTTCATCCGCGAGCTGGCTGAGCATCTCGCGGGTATCGACTAGGTGTGCGTTGAATATCTCCCGAGCGATGTCGAGCAAGTCGAAAATCTTCGGGTCCCGGACGTGATAGTGCACGCTAGTGCCGCTCTTGCGTCCTTCCACGATGCCTTTCGCGCGTAGCAGAGCCAAGTGCTGCGAGGCACTCGCTGGCTCCTCCACGAGATAGGCCTGGATTTCTCCGACCGTCTTCTCGCCCGATCTGAGGCACTCAATGATTCGGATCCTGCCCGGATGGGCGAGTGCTTTGAAGAACTCTGCCTTGAACCTTTTCAGGGCTGTGTCCATGTCTTCCTCGCAATTTACGAGATGCTCGGCCACCCCGCCAGCCTATCTCTCAAGAAGAAGGCGCACTGTTGCTCACGCAGGTATGGTTGTTTGGAAGTCAGACTATCAGGTAATATTGCGACATAGCAAGATAGTCTACTAGAAACATGGTGTTCCACGTCGAGCGCCATGGGGCGGCGGTAGTAATTCATTTGGACGATCCCTGGGTTAATCAGGCGCTGAAGCTGGCATTACTCCTGCTGGTTGCAGCGCCTTTAACAGTACTCTTCCCCTTTACCCGCCGCATCAAGCTCATCTTCTGGGTTGTGGTCGCCGCGTCCGGACTCGCCCTGGCAGCTTCGATAAGCATTGTCATCTCCGGCGACTTAATCGAGTTTCGCCTCTGGTCACCGTCGCCTTACGCGGAGCTGCTGGTCAGTCTGGATGCAACCGGGGCGTTCTTCGCGGCAATCGTGGCCGGGGTTTCGATAGCCGCTGCCGTCTTCGGAAGCTCCTACGCGCATCACTCCGCGCTGGACGATGCGGTGCTCCCTCTTTTCGTCCTGAGCATGCTTTTGGTTGTCGCCGCCGGGAATATCTTTGCGTTTCTCTTCGCCTGGGAGGCGATGGCGCTGACCAGCTTCGTACTCGTCATCGGAGACGGCACACCTCGTCCGCGACGCCAGGCAGCAATCATCTACCTAGTCATGACGCACGTGAGCAGTGTCTTCGTAGTTGCGGCCTTCTTCGTGTTGGCAAACGCGGCGGGCTCAACCTCATTTGTCGACATGGCAGCGAGCCCCCTTGAAGGGCAGACTGGTTCGATCGCCTTCCTGTGCGCCCTGTTGGGCTTTGGCACCAAGGCCGGGCTAATGCCGTTGCACATCTGGCTGCCGCGGGCCCACCCTGTTGCGCCCTCGCATGTTTCCGCATTGATGTCTGCCGCGATGGTCAAGGTGGGACTCTATGGGCTGATTCGCGTCAGCTTCTCGATGCTTGCGCCGGGAGAGGTCTGGTGGGCCTTGTTGCTCATCGGCGTCGGTTCGGTCAGCGCTGTCATGGGTGTCCTTTATGCCTTGATGGAGCACGAGGTCAAACGAATTCTCGCCTTCAGCACGGTGGAGAATGTTGGCATCATTGCTATCGCTCTGGGGACGTCTCTCACGTTCCGCGCCCAAGCCGCCCCTTCTCTTGCGGCCGCCGCACTGGTCGCAGGACTGGTTCACGCGGCCAATCATGCCTGGTTCAAGACCCTGCTTTTTCTGGCAGCCGGCTCGGTTCAAAACGCCACTCATACTCTGAGCCTCGACAAGCTGGGCGGGCTCGCCAAACAGATGCCGGTGACAGGAGCGGCGGTCCTCGTAGGAAGCCTGGCCATCGCCGCACTGCCGCCCTTCAACGGCTTCGTCGGCGAATGGATGTTGATGCGCAGCCTGATAGACCTGGTAGCCAACGAAGGGAGCACATCCGGCCTCGCCGGCGTTGCAGCCCTGGCAGCGTTAGCTCTAACCGGGGGCCTTGCGGCCGCCTGCTTTGTCAGGTTTTTCGGAATTGCCTTCCTGGGCCTGCCTCGCAGTGAGGCAGCCAGCCATGCAGTGGAGTCCGCGGCGCCGATGTACGGCACTCTGGCCCTGCTTGCGCTTGGCTGCGTGGTTACCGGCGTTGGCGGGCCATGGCTCGCACGCGGGCTCGGTGCCATCTCGGCTGAGCTTACGGGCGCTTCAGGTCTGACCGGCCAAGGCGACGAGGTTTTGGTCCTCAGCTCAGGCGCATCTGTGTCGCCGCTGATAATCGCAGGAGTTCTTCTACTTCTGGCTCCGATGCCATGGCTCCTGGCACGCATATTCTGGGGCGCCAACCATCGCGACCGCGGCGCAATCTGGACCACTGGCGTCGTCCACCGGCCAACCATGCAGTACAGCGCAGCTTCCTTCGCCAAGCCCATTCGCCTCTTCTTTGGCCGGCTGCTCCTGCCCGAGAGGAAGATTGAGGTCCACTATCACGGCGCCTCACCCCTGCCCAGACTCGTCAGCTATACAGGGAGGGTGCCGGCTTTGTTCGAGGAGAGACTCTTCGAGCCGGCGCGAGTAGCCGCCATTTGGATGGCGAGTAGGGTTCGACTGCTGCAGGCGGGAAGCGTGCAGTTCTACTTGCTTTACATGATGGCCGCCCTCTTGGTGCTGGTCCTGGGCGTAGCCAGATGAGCGCGATAGTTCTGGGTGCCGGCCATCTGATCGCCGTCGTAGCAATTGCCCCCCTCCTGAACGGAGTGATCCGGTCTGTGAAAGCACGATTCCAACAGCGGAAGGGCCCACCACTCTTGCAGAACTACTTCGACCTCGCTAAGTGGCTGGGCCGCCGAGAGCAGCTTGCTCAATCAACCTCCTATGTGCACGTGCTGGCGCCGTTCGGCGTTCTCGCGGCGAGCCTTGCTGCAAGCCTGTTCGTGCCGATGTTTGGGGACAACACGCCGCTCACGTCGTCGGGTGACCTGCTGGTGCTCTTGGGCCTGTTCGCGCTGGCGCGCGCCTTGCTGGCAATGGGTGGGATGGACAGCGGCGGCGCCTTTGGCCAGATGGGAAGCAGCCGTGAGATGGCGGTTAGCTCCCTGGTGGAACCGGTGCTACTGATCTCCTTGGTAACACTAGCGGTCGTGCCTGGCACGACGCGCCTCGGCGAAATCGTTGCTTTTGGCGACAGCGACCCTGCGAAGTTTCTCAGCGTTGGCTGGGCATTGGCCGCGGCAGCTTTCGCGGTGGTCCTTGTTGCCGAAACGGGCCGCATACCTGTCGACAATCCCGACACCCACCTGGAGCTGACCATGATCCATGAGGGCATGCTAATCGAGTACTCCGGTCGCAGCCTCGCCATGATGCACCTTGCGCATATGGTGAAGCAGGTGTTGCTGATTGTTCTGTTCGCCAACGTCTTCTTGCCCTTCGGTTTAACCGGAGATCATACGGTCGCCAACTACGCGCTCATCGTCCCGTTAATCGCGGCCAAGGTGGTGATGGTGGCTGTTGGCCTGGCCGTCGCCGAGTCCTCCTTCGCCAAGATGCGGCTCTTTCAATTGCCCGATCTTCTCGGTGCGGCGGCGTTTGTCGCCATGCTTGGAGCCGCGGTAACGGTGCTCTACCGATGAGCGAAGCATTGGCCAGTAACCTCATCGATGATTTCGCCATTGGCATGGTGATCGCGGGCATAGGCATCATCTGGGCCCGTTCTTTGGGCTGGGCTTTGATCCTGATCGGCTTGCAGTCGACGCTACTCGCCGGCGCTGCTCTCGGTGCCGCCCTGGCTACTGACTCTACTCACATCCTGGCAGGGGCAGCGCTGACGCTCGCGGTTAAGTCAATCGTGGCGCCAACCGTGCTCTGGCTGGTGCTGCTCCGGCTGCGCACTTCACATGATGTCCAGGCGTCGATTGGCCAGCGGACCGGGACGGTTATCGCCATCGCTATGGCGCTCGTCTTCGGCCAGTCACTCGATGCCAGTCCATTCCGGACCGCCATTGGCGCTGAGCGAGTGCTGCCGACGGCAATCACGGTGATGACCATGGGAATCATGGTGATGGTCACGCACCGGCAGGCGATCATACAGATCGTCGGATTCCTGATGATCGAAAACGGCATGGCGCTGGCCGCCCTGACGGCAACCTATGGCATGCCGCTGGTCGTCGAGCTGGGCATCTTCCTTGACCTGCTGCTCGCCGTCTTCGTGGTCTTCGTCTACAGCGGACGGATGCACGCGATTTTCGGCTCCCTCGACACTCATGAATTGAGGACGTTGAAGGGATGATCGCCGCGGCTGTTTCCGGCCTCGTCGCGGCGCCGATCGCTGCGGCGCTGGTCATCCAGATACCTCTGCTGCGTCGATTCGCGGGCCTGCTGGCCCTTCTCGGAGCGATGCTTACCTTGATCAGCGCGGTCTTAATCGCCGTCGAGGTCCAGTCGAACGGACCCCAGTCAACTTTCAAAGATTGGATCTATGTCGATTCCCTGAGTGTTGTGATCCTCGTACTTATCGCCGTGGTCGGCGTGTGCGCCACGCTAAACTCACTGCCTTACATCGATGAGGACGTGGCTAGTGGTCACCTGCGATCGCAGGACGCGCCTCGCTATTACTCGCTGCTCATGTTGTTCATGGCGACCATGGTCATCGTGCCGGTCGTGGACAACCTCGGCATCATGTGGGTTGCTATCGAAGCAACGACGGTCGTCTCCGTTCTGCTGGTCAGTATCTACAGGACGGGCCAGTCGCTCGAGGCGGCCTGGAAATATCTCGTGTTGGGTTCCGTAGGTATCGCCATGGCGCTGTTCGGCACCATGATGACCTTCTACGCGTCATCTCCCCTACTCGGCGAGGGCAGTCAGAGCCTCGCATGGACTGATCTCCGGGCGGTCGCAGAACAACTGGACCCGGACGTCATGCGTCTGGCATTTGTCTTCGTCCTGGTGGGCTATGGCACCAAGGTCGGCCTGGCGCCGATGCATACCTGGTTGCCCGATGCCCACAGCCAGGCGCCGTCACCAGTTTCAGCGCTGCTCTCCGGAGTGCTGCTTAATTGCGCCCTCTACGCGGTGCTTCGCTTCCGAGTTCTCACCGCAGCCTCGGCCGGTAGTGACTACGCGGACGACCTGCTAATTGCCTTTGGACTCTTCAGCGTGGGACTTGCAGTGCCATTCCTCGTCGTCCAGCACGACATCAAGCGCATGCTTGCCTACCACAGCGTTGAGCACATGGGGATAATTGCTCTGGCGGCGGGCATCGGAGGGCCGGTGGGCCTTTACGCGGCCATGCTGCATCTCGTCGCCCACTCCCTGACCAAGTCCAGCCTGTTCATGGCAGCGGGCTCCGTTGTTCAGGCCTTCAATACACGCTCCATGCACCGGATGCGCGGCGTGATTAAGCTCGCGCCCTTTAGTGGAGCGTCCTTGATCGTTGGAGCCCTGGCGTTGGCAGGTCTGCCGCCGTTCGCGATGTTTACTTCAGAGTACGGTCTCGTTTCGGGTTCCTTCTCGAGCGGCCAAGCGCTCATTGGAGTAATAGGCTTGCTCTTGATCGCGCTGGCTGCTGCGAGTCTGCTGTACCACACCGTGCATGTTGCCTACGGAGAGCCCCGCCCGGGAAAGACGGCGCCACGGCTTCGCGGCGCGACCCTGCTGAGCGTCTCGATACCCTTGCTTCTGCTGCTGCTCGTGAGCATCGCGCCACCGGCAGCGTTCGATTCAGCACTGCGCGACGCCGCCTCTATTATCGGAGGCAGCGAATGAGCAGCCAGACAGCCACGATCCTGAAGGACTGTCCCGTACGGCTGACCCAGCGCCCTTCGTGGGCGCGAAACGAGGTACTCCTGCTGTGCGACCGGTATGACCTCGCCCGTGCCGGCGCATTCCTCGCTGCCAGCGGAGCGAGGCTCTCGACCATGGTTGGCCTCGACCTGACTCCACTTGGTCAGGAATACGCCGTCGAGTACGTATATTCCTTGCCTGCGTTCGATGAGTTCTTGCGGGTCAGAGCCGATGTACCGCCCAACGAGCCTGACTATCCTTCGCTCACGCCCGTGACGCCTGCGGCTCAATGGTACGAGCGCGAAGCCAAAGACCTGCTTGGCCTGATCCCGCTCGACCACCCAGATCCAAGAAGGCTGGTCCTTCACGAGAGCTGGCCGCACGGTTACCACCCTCTTCGCAAAGGGGTGTCCGCCGTCGAGGCGCCGCCTCTGGACCACCGGCGATTTGACTACTTCGAGGTCCATGGTGAGGGTATCTACGAGTTGCCGGTCGGGCCAATCCACGCCGGAGTCATCGAGCCCGGCCACTTCCGCTTCTCCAACGCCGGTGAGCTGATCCTGCACCTCGATGCCCGTCTTTTCTACACCCACCGAGGAGTCGAGAAGATCGTTGAAGGCAAGACTTTCGAAGAAGCCCTGTTTACCGTGGAGCGTACCTGCGCCGTGTGCACAGTGTCGCATGCAGTGTCGTTTTGCAGCGCAGTGGAGCGTATGGCTGGCGCAGAGCTAAGCGAGGCCGCGATCTCGCTAAGAACACTACTTCTGGAGCTGGAGCGGCTCTACAACCACGTTGGCGACATCGGCAACATCTGTGCCGGCGCCGGCTTCCATCTGGGGACCTCCCAGGGAGCGATCCTCAAGGAGCGCCTGCAGCGCCTCAATGAGGGGCTGACCGGCCATCGCTTCCTTATGGGTGTGGTTGGCCTCGGTGGCCTGCGTTACGACTTGCAGCAGAAAGCGCTGACACATGCTGGTCCAACCTTGCTGAAGTTCCGCAAGGACTTCGAGGCCTACCTGGACGCGATTCTCAGCAGTCGCAGCTTCGTCAGTCGGGTGACTGGCCCGGGACACGTGAGTCTTGAGACTGCGCTGGCTTTGGAAGCTACTGGAGTGGCGGCTAGGGCTTCCGGTGTGGCGACCGACTACCGCCAGAACCATCCGCACCTTCTGTACGGTCGTCTAGGTCCGGAGTGCATCGTCGAACAAGCCGGCGACGTGGGCGCCAGGCTCATGGTCCGCGCGAGAGAAGTCTTTGCCTCCCTGGAAATGCTTGACAACATTATTCAATCGATGCCAGGCGGCACAGCCGTCGACGAAATACCGCCCGTCCCAGCTGGTGCCTCGGCATTGGGCTACTCCGAAAGCCCCCGCGGCGCAAACGTCCATTGGGTTATGGCCGATGCAAATTCCCGGTTGTATCGGTTGCGAATCCGGTCAGCCTCCTTCGCCAACTGGCCGATCGTCGCCAGGGCCGTTGTGGAGAACATGGTCCCGGATTTCCCTTTGATTAATAAGAGTTTCGAACTGTGTTACGCATGCTGCGATCGCTGAGGTGACCTTGTGGGCATGATCAGATCCCTGCTAAAACTGGCCGTCTCGAAACCGGCGACCATCGGTTACCCGAACCAGATGACACCGCCGGAGCGAGGCATTCGCGGTACGCCTGTTTTGATCCTAGATCGCTGCGACCTTACGGCGGCCTGTGAGGCCGCCTGTCCAACTGGCGCCATCCAGATCGCTAAAGGCGAATCGGGCGGAGGCTCCTGGCAAATCGATTACGGCGGCTGCATCTTCTGCGGCGCCTGCATCCAGGCCTGCCCCGAAGCTGCGATCGTCGCATCCGATGCCTTCGAGCTGGCCATCCGGCGGCGCGAGGACGCGATTGTGACTCACACCTTCGGAGGTGGCGCATGAACGAAGCCGATGAACTGAGCGGGCAGATTTCTATACATTTGAAGCGCTCTCTGCACATCCGTCATTTGGACAGCGGGTCCTGCAACGGCTGCGACTGGGAGCTGACGGCACTGCTCAATCCGCTCTACGACATCCAGCGACTCGGCATCGATTTCGTCGCATCGCCGCGCCATGCTGACCTCCTCCTGGTCACTGGCGTAATGACTCGCAATCTCCAGGAAGCGGCCCGACTGACTTATGAGGCGATGCCTTGGCCGCGCCTCGTGGTTGCGGTTGGAGCTTGCGCCATTGGCGGCGGCATCTTCTCGCAGACTTACGCCTCGGCTGGCGGCATCCAGTCGGTGCTCCCGGTCGACGTCTTTATTCCGGGCTGTCCTCCTCGTCCCGAAGCAATCATTCATGGCCTGCTGACCGCAGTTGGCCGGCGAGCCGCACACATCAACCAGGGAACCTCTCAGGCTGGTTGAATCCACTCCTCGAACGATGGATTGGCCTTGCTGGGCTCCCGAGCGAAGTCGTTACGATGTCCTCTAGAGTTACGGTTTTGGCTCTCACTCGCGGACTAATATGGCGCGGGCGGGCGCTCCGTCAGCTCCCTCTAGTTTCAAGGGGAGACAAGTCAAGACATAGTCACCTGGCTCGATGGAACTCAAGTCCAAGCCTTCGACAACCACGATGCCAGCGTTGAGCAGGGTTCGGTGGGTTAGCGGCTCGGCCGCTGCGAACGACTCGACTGACAGGTAATCGACGCCAACTAACCGAATGCCGTGCTCCACAAGCCACTTTGCGGCCTCGTGGTCCAGGTAAACAAAGTCTTCCTTGAATGAGGCCCCGGTCCACTCGTCACTGTTGCGTGTGCGGAAGAGCACCCGTTGCGCGCCATCCAGCTCGCAGCGTTCCAACTCAGCCACCCGAATGGCGCTCTTGTTCTCGATCCCTACTACGCGGGCCGGCCCGATGAGCGCATCCAGCGGCAGTGATTCGACACCCGCGCCACCGGGAATGAAGTGACACGGCGCGTCGACGTGAGTGCCGGTGTGCACCCCGAGCGCAAGATGGGATACGTCCGCAGCCTCGCCGGCAGCCATTCGTTTGAGCAGTGTCAGTTGCGGCCCGGGTTCGCCTGGCCAGGTGGCCATCCCAGGCTTCAGCGTTCGTGTAACGTCGTAGATTTTCATTGGTTCCCTCAAGAACTGTCTGGAAAGTCCGGTCGGTGTGATGCGACTTGGGTGACCTATGCCGATCCGGCGATAGATGGTGATTCGCTCTCGCTCAGGTCGCTCCAGAGCAGTGGCATCGGGCGTATTCCCAATTCGCGCACCAACATGTGAGCGGCTACTCTCACTCCCTCGGTAAACGTGGGGAAGGCCATCTGCAGCTCAGCAACGTCCTCGATGCGCATCCCTGCCGCCATGCACGCCGCGACTACCTGAATCACTTCGGCCGAGTATTCGCCGAGCACATGGGCGCCTACGATCTTGTGCTGTTTTGTCTCGACGATCAGCTTGCAGAAGCCTTCCGGCTGCCCGTCGGCAACGGGTCGCACCAGGTTCTCGTAGCGGGCTACAGCGACCGCGCAGTTGTAGCGAGACCGTGCCTCGGCTTCGGGCAATCCGACACTCGCATACTCAGGATCCGTGAAACTACCTGCCGGCACGATGTCGTGATTGATCCGGCGGCATGGCCCGAGCAGAGCGTTTTCGGCCGCCACTCGGCCTTCTAGCAACGCGCTCGAGACAAGCATGCTGCGTCCGTCCACGTCACCGGCCGCGAAGATGTGCGGGACGCTGGTGCGGAGGTAGTCGTCCACGACAACATAGCCGCGCTCTATCTTCACTCCAGCCGTCTCGGCGTCGAGGCGGTCGGCGTTGCTCGGCCAGCCGACCGCGAAGAAGGCAGCGTCGACATCGATGCTCTTTGTCCCATCGCCGGTACGGTAGACCACCCGTACACCGCCCTCGATCGGCTCGAGTCGCTCTACGGCGCCGCTCGTCACGACTTCGATACCCCGATCTCGGAAGGCATGCTCAAGTGCCACCGAAACGTCTTGATCGCTGCGGGGCAAGATCTTCGGCGCATACTCGAGCAGCCACACGTGGCAACCGAAGTCGGCAAGTATTGAAGCGAGTTGGCATCCGGTGTCGGCTGCTCCGATGACGCAGACCCGGCCGGGAAGGGCCGTCAGACTAAGCACGTCCTCATAGGTGAGGCCGAGTTCGGCTCCAGGAATCGGCAACCTTGACGCCCGACCGCCAACAGCAATAACAATCCGCTCGGCGTGCCACTCTCGCCCATTGGGCGCGGTAATCGTCCTGGCGTCGGTGAAGCGCACATCGCCGGCATCCTCGACCAGGTCCACGCCGTTAGATCGAATGTGGTCAGCGAGGTGGCTTCGCTCATAGGCATGGTCTGCGACTCGCTGGGCGTTGGCCAGCGTCGCGGCGAGATCCACTGCTGGCTTCGGACCTCGGAGACCGAAGGCTTCCCATGAACTCCAGTCACGGACGAGTCGTGCCGCACGGGCCAGCGTCCGCACGGGTGCAGGGCCAGTGTTTAGAGTCGTGCCGCCCACCCTTCCTCGCTCAATCAGGGTTACGCCAGCCCCCAGCTCAGCCGCCTGGAGGGCGGCAGTGACTCCCGCGGGGCCGCCTCCGATTACTACCAGGTCAGTTCGGCTGCGGTCGGAAATCATGCGGCTCTCGCTCTTGGGTTGATGTCCAGGACGACCTTGACATCGTCGGTCTGGCGTTCGAGCGCTTCAGGCCAATGATCGGCGGGCACGCGGCGGCTGATCAGGCGTCCGAGCCAGGCGGGGTCGGCCTCGGACAGGACCCGTGCCGCGGCCTCGTAGTGGGTGCGCGCAGCGTTCACACTGCCGAAGAGGACTTTGTTTTCCAGGACCATCTTCTTGTTGAAGAGGCTCAAGTTGACCTCCTCGGTGGCCGGCACAGCGGAAATACCGGTCAGGGCAACAACACCTCCGGGACCAGCTTTCGCGCCCGCAACGCGTAGGACGGAACCAATCCCCGTACACTCGATCACAATCTCGGGCGAGATGTCCAGGTCTGCCGCCGAGCCGGCGTGATAGTGCGCCCCAAGGTCTCTCACAAGGTCAGGCTTGGGCCCGCTGTCGACTACGTCGACGACGTGGGTTTCGAGCCCGTAGTAGCGGGTTGCGAGTGCAGCAAGAAGTCCGATCGGTCCGGCGCCCGTGACCAGGGCGGTTTTCGCCCGCACATCGGTGCGCTTTAGGAAATGAACGGCGAGCATACACGCCTTCGCAACGACGGAGGCCGGCTCCAGAAGGACTCCAAGCTCGCCAAGTCTCGGATCGACAGCAACCGCGAACTGAGGGTCAAGCCGGTACATCTCCCGGGCGTAGCCATGCTGTTCCTTGATGCCGCACTCCCGGAAGTGGACACTGCGGCACATGTCCCATTCGCCAATCGCGCAATGATCGCAGGGTTCCGGGTCCGGCCTCCGCACAACACCAACCACGAGTTGGCCCGGCGAGAAGCCAGTGCCCGCGGCGGCTTCGATAACCTCGCCGAGGGACTCGTGTCCAAGAATGAGACGTTCGTCGTCCGCGGGCGCTTGTCCGTAAGCGCCTTCCATGATTTCGACATCGGTGCCACAGATGCCTATCGCGAGACCCCGGACTAAGATCGCGCCCTCCGCCGAGTCGGGAGGTGCCAGTTCGATCATCTCTCCGGAATTGGTCACACCGGGTCTGACCGCCAATGCTTTCATGGCACCTCGCTTGCACACAGTCGGATATGGGTTCGGTTGAGTATTTCCTCCGCCCCTGATCTCGTCCATGGTTGGTATTCGTCATTCGGAGGAACTAGCTCGGAAATCCTTGCGGTCTGTGGGTCCAGAACGTCATCACCATGTCAAACGAGCCTCCGAGAGTGTTCCGATTGCTTCTCGAGGATGTTGCCGTCTCGCGCCTACGTCCCAACTCGTCGGATGCCGGCCTGAACTCGGCGCAGAATCGCCTCGATAGTGAAGACGTCTATAAATCCTGCGACTGGTTTATGGAGCACAGGTCGTCGGAACGCGGTCAGTCCCTCGTCCTTAGGATTTCCGACTCATCCCCAGGTTAGGTACACCGGGCACTGGTCGAAATGCTCAACCTGATAACAGAGGCGATCCCCATGAGTGAGCCGCAGTAGCTCAGACGATCGATCCTTCGATCGTGTCAGTAGCTAGCAGCCGTGCGTTCCAGGTCTTTCACGATGGCGTCGATCTCAGCCAGGAGACGGCGCCGATTCATGGTGGGGTCCTCGAGTAGCCTGACGATCCGTGCCTGCATGTTCCTGAGGCAGCGGGTCCTGTGCGAGAGCACTACTCCCCACAGTGTGGGATTCTCCAGCGGCTTGATGGCATCCTTGAACTGCTGGTGCGTAGCGTAGCACCAAGTATGTCGGCCTCATTCATGACACTGAGCCTAGAACGGCGTGAGGACCAACACGAAGCGCTGGTGTCACTCCAGCGAGTCGGCAAGGCTGTACCAACAGAAACCTTGGGACCCCGGTCCGCCTGGAATGCTAATCACGACGGCACCTGGAGCAATAGTCCGTGTTCGCCTTCAAGGCCGATCCTGATCGTCGACCGCAGAACACCCGTCAAGTATTCTGGAACCGAGAGGTCGGTCACCCCCGGCTGACCAAGCTGTTCTGCAAAGGCAGCTACGATCCGTTCCCGCTTGCGTTACCCCTCTTCGATGCGCCGTCTGCTGATGTACGGTCTAACGGATGTTGCTTCGCCACCCACTATACGGAAAACAAGGGAGAATCGACGCGATTTCGGCGCGCGACCTCAATCACCGCCGGCAGGTTTTCCAATGTGGGTGCGTTCGCGGCTACGTCAGTAAAAAAGGCCACAGCTGATGCAGGAGACGTGATCGTCAGAAAGTGTGCCACTTCGGACGCGACCCGGTATGAGTGAAGGGTCATCGCTGGAATCTGTATACAATCGCCAGCGGCAAGTATGAAGGATTCTTCCGCCCGAAGAACCTCGAGCTCGCCCTCCAGCACAAGGTATCCCTCATCCCATGGGTGATTATGAGGCGGGGGGCCAGTTTCGCGTGGACCGCGGACATCGACGACTTCGAATGCGCCCCCGTGCAGCAGAGGTCGCATCTCCTCGCCTAGAACCTGAAGAGCCGGCACTGATTCTGTACTCACGACTGGTGCAATGGTGAAGGTCATCGATGTCCGCCTTTCGGAAATTCGGTGGATGACTGAACTCGCTCGCGGGGAATACGGCGATCTCCAGTCGATTCAAGGTGTGGGATAGAGGCGAGCCAGTCCCCAGCTCCTGCAGATCCTCCTCCAGCGGCTCCCACAGAAACCACCTCCAGGTGCAGGAACTCAAGGTGTTCCTTGCTCCCTCAGAATCGAATACGGTCGCATCTTCGAACCATGCCGTCTCGACAGACCCCGCAACAACTGCCGCTTCGGGCTGCAAGTTCATACTTAGCACCTACTTCAAGCCGCCATCGCCGGTCGAAGGCGGCGTCATGCTGGGCAGGCAGCCCGCGGCTCTCGCCGAGATGCAGGCGATGAACTTCGCGCTCTGCTCATCGGCCATGTCCGGAGCCGACGTCCAAGTCATCATCTCGTCTCCTTCGACCGAAGGTGAAGTTGACGAGAATGCGTTCGATGCCACAGGAGGGAAAACCCGCCTCCGTGACCTGGACGACGCCGGTTGCCGTATCGCCGGACTCACTGATGCTGAGCACCTCGGCCTGCGTATTCTGCGACACGCGTCGCTCGATTTCGCGCTGGATTGCTTCCGTGCCCTCGCAGGGCGTCGCGCAGAGGCCGCCCGCCTTGACGGTCGCGTCATCTGCGTAGGTGGCCATGACCGCAGCGACGTCGCCTCGGTTCTGGGCGTCGTTCTGCTCATCGAACAGGTCGCTAAGGTCCACGGCGGGCGTCTGTGCAGCCACGACTGTGGCCCCTGCGATAACAGCCAGCACGACCAGGGGGATGCCAAGAAGCCACTTGGAATTGGAGCGTTTCATTGTGGGTTCCTTCTTTCTGCAATCTCGCGGTCCTTCTCATTCCGGCCTCGATCGCAGCAGCCGCGGGACGCGCCGCCCGCCGTCTGCCAAAGGGGAGGCGACCGGCATCGTCACCGGGGCGGCCCTGATGTCGAGACCAGAACACCGCAAGGCGAATCTACGGCCAGCCGAGCGGCGGCACTTCGGGGTTAACGCTCAAGTTCGGAGCCGGCAGAAGTTGGGTGTTTACACTCAGGGTTCAGCGGCCGCATCGAGGCTGACTCCAATGGCGACGGCCTCCGCGCGGTTGCGCACACCGACGCGGGTGTAGAGATCGGCGACGTGGCGTTCGACGGTGCGCAGGCTGAGGACAAGCTCGTCGGCGATCTCGCGGTTCGTCATGCCCAGAGCAATCAGTCGCAGCACCTCGACTTGGCGCGGAGAGAGTCCTAACGAGGCCAGCGAGCGGCGGCGAGGGGTATCCAACCACGCGCCGGGATCGTCGACGAGAAAGGCTCTGATTGCCGGCCAAGCCAAGGACGAGTCCGTGACAAGGAGGCGCGCGTCACGGAGACCAGCGGCGACTTCACGGGCAAGATCGAGAGATCCCACTACCGTATCTGTGGCGTGGGTGACGAGCGCCGGTGCCGTCACGCTCGCCAATATATCCACAACATCGATCTGCTGAGTCGTATGAAGGTACGTGGCCAGCTGGGCCGGCGTCGTGGATTCCCTGATCGCCTCGGCGAGTTGTTGGGCAAGAATAGGGTCTCGGAAGCCGGTAATGATGCCACCCAGGACGTTCGGCCAGACGGTCCAATCGTCGCTCGCCGCGGGGTTCATCGACAACGCAAGGCTTGTAGGGGAGGTCTCGTATTTCCTCTTTCCTGATGCCCAAGGCTCGAGGAGAAGCAGACGCGAAACCGCGTCACTGTGCTTGGCAGCGTACGCGATTGCCGTGACACCGCCGAGATCAAGGGCAGCAAGTGCGAAACGGGTCAGGCCAAGCGCTCCGACCACCGCCTCCAGGTCCAAGACACGGGCATGAAGGGCTCAAGTCATCTACCGGCTTGTCGGATGCACCCATCCCTCGCACGTCATAAAGGACAACACGCGATCCGGAATCCAGTACGACATCTATGAACTTTTTTACAGACCCCAGTTCTTGCGATATAAGAAGGCGTCACCGTAGATGGCCGACGCAAACACGACAGGACGCCCAGGTCCGAGGGTTAAGTAAGCAATGCTGACGCCATCACTGGTTCGAACGTATCGGACGGGTGGCGTTTCCATGAGTGATTATCCCCTAAACAAGGCCCATATCTCATGCGTAGGACGGCGGCCTGGGCGCGGTGGGCGACGCGTCTCGCCAGCGACGCTCCGAAGGCACAGGCGCACGACGATCGTTTGATAGTGAAACAGGCCTGTAATGTGGCAGTGGCAGCTTCTTACGACCAAGAAGTCTGTCCTGAACCGTAACTCTACGAGAGTTCCACTGGAATAGTCGCCTAAGCAAAGCGCACGGAGGCGCCCTGTCAATAACTGCAACGCGCCTCGAAGGGCGTTTTGCAGAAACGCAACGCATGAAGTGTTGAAGTGGGGCTCAACAATCCAGAATCGGCCATGGCTATGATCAAGGGTCTTAAGCAGGCCTTCAGCCTGCGAGCGCTTTTCTTGCTTCTAACGGTGACAACTCTAAATGTCGTGACGGATTTCGGTGCCTTGCGCGAGGTTGCGGCAGACTCGCCTTCGCGTGTGAACTCCTGCACTGGCCTGGACGCGTGCTTGGGGAGTTCGGCAACCATTGGCGATAATTCCTGTAATGGAATCTATGCCTGCCAGTATAGTGAAGGAAAGATCGGGAACGGCTCTTGTAACGGTGAATTCAGGACCTGCGACGCGAGTACGGGCAAAATCGGAAACTACTCCTGCAACGGCTACTCTGCCTGCTTTCAAAACTCAGCCCACGTCGGAGAGAATTCCTGCAACGGTGTCGGTACTTGCTCGTACACTGCTGGGAAGATAGGCGAGCATTCCTGCAATGGTGGCGAAGGCTCGTGCACTTTTAGCACGATCCAGGTCGGTGACGATTCCTGTAACAGCCCTCATTATGCATGCGCTTTCAGCATGGGGAAAATTGGTGACCTCTCATGCAATGAGTACGCCGCGTGTACGAACATCGATGCCCGAATAGGTGACTACTCTTGCAATGCAATATTTGGCTGCTTTTTCAGCACGGTCAGGATAGGCGATTGCCTGCAAAATGCTTTACAGCCAGCCCAGTGTGCGCGTTAGCAGGAGGACGATTCATCCTAGCCTACCCCTAAGAGCCGTTGGGCCTCGGCTGACGTATCTATCAAGGGACGGACACAGTCATATTCAACGAGGACATCGATACCTGACTAGGCTCGGTGCTGCTCCGACATGCCACGACGAACTCAATCGTTCCAGCGTTCCAAGCGTCACCCCAGGCCGGGGTTCGCGTGAACCGAATGTTCCTTAAAGCCGAACTTCCTTGGAGACGGCCCCGCCGTAATTCCCAAACTGCCCGGCGATAAAGCTGCGATTCCGGTTCGGGTCGCCACAGACGACAATCTGCAGTTCGTCAGCGTCGTGCAGCACCGGTACAAGGCGATCCGGATCGTCGCTCATTGCAAAGCGCTCGGATAGGTTGCCGCGCCTGACCGACTCTATGAGGTTGTATCCCTCCTCGATGCGGGCGAGTTGCTGGTCGAACTGCTTCGCAGGTATGACAGCACGTTCGTATATCCACTGCCTCACATCGGCCTTGGAATAGCCAGCTTTCGCGAGTATGCCGGCGACGAGCGGGGTGAGTCCTAGCACCGGCGAGATGCGGCCGCCGAAGCGCTCCATGGCGACGAGCAAGTTGCCGCCAAGCTCCCGCGTGATCTCGCGTGCGATGACGCGCAGGTGGTTTTCGGCCGGGTCGTGGGTTAGGAAGCTGTGAGTGATCGAGTCCACACCCACGACGGTGACTACGTTGCTGCCCGGCTCGAAGTTGCGGTCGGCGCTCAGCGGTGGCCAGGGACTATCCTCCTCGGCTTCAGCGAGAACCGGGTAGTAGTTACGACCGAAGGTCGCCATATCCGCCTCGCCCAGGCGATAGCCGGCAACATTCATCATGAGAAGACGCAGGAATCGGCTTACCGAAATGTTGGCTCGCGCCTGTGGCCGCAACACGCCCTGGCCCGAGTTGAAGCCGAGCTGCTTTGCGATTGGGCCATTCAGGATGATCAGCGGAGTTATCCCAGCGGTGCTGCCGACATTCTCCAAGCCGAAGGCGGGATCTCCTACCGCCTCCGCGATGGCCAGGAGAACCGGCATGTACTCGGGACGACAGCCCGCCATGGCGCCATTCACTGCAACCTTCCAGACCGTCGCTGGCAGGCGGGTTGGGGGCAGGAGACCAATCACCTCCTCCGGGGACCGGTTGGTGAAGGAGAGGAAGGCATTGACTCGGTCGAGCGTGGGCGGCGCGATCGGCAGGCCGTCCGACCAGATGCGCTCCTGGAAATGATCGTTCACTTCCTCAAAGCTGCCCTTGAAGACGATGGCTCGCGGTCCGTCTGCCGTTGTCGTGCCACCTGCCGCGGCTCCAGATGAAGAATGCGTCAGATGTGACACGAGTTCGTCCACGAGCGGCAGGGAGGAAGCATATATTTGGTCGCGCGTCTGGGCGCCGATATTCGGTAGGGGATACTTCAGGAGCCGGATTGCGGCAAGCCCGCCCGCGCGTGCGACGAGGCCCGCAGACCTCTCAAATCCCGCACAGACGACGGCAACCGCCGGAAAACCCGCTTCCTCGAGCCAGGTTGTCGCCCGCGACACGGCGGGCGCGCAGGTGCCTCAACAGCCGGCAGCGACCACAGCGCCGTCGATGCCATGCTCGCGGGCGAGGTCGGCGATGCTCGCGTCTGGATGATCGCCCCAACGCTTGCCCCGGCCCGGCTCGATCTCGACGAACTTCAGATCAGGGTAGAGGCTGGAAAGATGCTGGCGGAATGCACGCAGCGCGGTGTCGCCGTGGGCGAACTCCGTCCAGATCAGGCCAAGCTTCTTACCGCTAAGACTGTCGAGTGGTGGGGCGGCGAAGGTCTTCTTGGTCGCGCGCACATCTCGCGCGTCTCCCACTGGGCTCACTACTTCGTAGACTGGCTCATCCATCGTACGGTCCTCATACTGGTCAGCTTAGTTATCGAGAGTTGGATCCTTCTGGAGATGCTACACCACCATCTCGGTCCTCGCGGCCTGGTGCTTGAGTTCTAAGGCCCGGAGACTCCAATGGCCACACGATTGTTTGATAGTGACGGGATCAGACACTTCGGAGAGGGCCATTTGGCCCCAACGTAGGGACTATTGGCAGTAGAGGAATCAGGTCCCTGAAAGCATGCTCATCCTGGAGGTGGGCGTGAGAGTGAAACAGTCGGGCGATGCAGGAACCGACCCGTTTCCGGGCCAAAGAATCCGGCGCGGTCTTCTCTTCACCGGTCCTGCCGCGACACTGCTCTACATCGGGCTCGACACCTTCGCTGCTCGACGGCACGTAGGATACGACTACGCTGGCCAGACAATCAGCGAGTTGTCGGCTGTCGGTGCTCCCACGCGACCACTCTGGCTCCCGGTTGCTTCAATCTACAGCTTGCTAATGATCGCCTTCAGCTTCGGAGTCTGGCTCTCGGCTGGGCCAAGACTCGCGTTGCGAGTAGTGGCTCTCATCACCGCCGCAGTAGGCATCGTGGGCCTTCTGGGATGGCCTTTCGCCCCGATGCACCGCCGAGAAGTTCTGGCGGCAGGCGGTGGAACAAGGAGCGACCGTGTGCACCTTGTGCTGGGTGGGGTCGATGCCATTCTCTTCACTAGTGCTGCTGCGTTGGGAGCGACGACTCTCGGGAGGCGATTCCGAATCTACTCAATTCTGACCATCTTGCTGCTCTTGGGGTTTGGCGCCGCAATGAGCGCAGACAGCCCAAGGCTTGCCAAGAACGAGCCAACTCCCTGGATTGGCATCAAAGAGCGCATCGCCATCTTCGGCTCGATGATTTGGATGGCTGTGCTTGGCATCGCCCTGCAGCGCGCGGAGGGTGTTTCCGACCCGAGAAATCGCGAACGGACGGCTGACGCTTGAGACGCCTTGGCAGAACGCGGCCCTTCCGCCGCGCAAACGGTGAGGAGGTACCCGGTAGCATCGCGGAGGTGAAGTACATGAGCCTCGGCGGCTTGGATCAGTGGGTGATGATTCGCGGCGAGAGCCTTGCTAATCCACCTCTGATCCTGCTCTCGGGCGGACCCGGGCTATCCGAAACCAGCCTCTTCCGTCACTTCAATTCACCCCTGGAGAGCAAGTTCACGCTCGTCTACTGGGACCAGCGAGGCAGCGGTAAGTCGTTCGATGACCGGACACCCCGCGCTTCGATGACGGTAGAGCAGTTCATCCTCGACTTGGACGACCTTGTCGAGGCTGTGCAAGAGCGGACCGGGAAGCCGCAGGTGGCTATCTTCGGGCACTCATGGGGCTCAGTCCTCGGCGTGCTCTACGCGGCGCGTTTCCCGGCAAAGGTCGCGGCCTACGTGGGCAGCGGCCAGATCGGTGACTGGCCGGCGGGTGAGTCAACATCGTACGCCTACGCAGTGAAGGAAGCGGAAAGGCAACAGAACGAGAAAGCGCTCAGGGAATTGCGGGCTATCGGTCCGCCACCCTACGACGCGAAGAGTCTCTGGACCGAGCGCACATGGCTGCAGCGGTTCGAGGGTCGTTTGAGCGCCAAGGTCCTGTGGCAAATGGGACGCATCTTCCTTGAAGGTCCGGAGAACTCGCTCATGGACTTGCCGAACCTTCTGCGCGGCTTCCGTTCTACTCTGGACATGATGTGGAAGGACGTCTCGACCTTGAACCTTCATGAGCTGGCGCCGGCTCTGCAAGTTCCGGTGTTCCTCTTTCTCGGCCGGCAAGATCACTGGGTGCCTTCAGAGACCAGCGTCGCTTACCTCAACGCACTGAGCGCGCCTTCAAAGACTGTGGTCTGGTTCGAGCAGTCCGGCCACGAGCCCTTCATGGACGAGCCCGCGAAGTTCAACGCTGCGATCGTGGACCTGGTGCGCCCAACCCTGGACTAATGCACACTACGGTTTGTTAGTGAATGCAAAGTTGATCCCGTCGTCGGAGCGGCTCGGTTTACAGGTGCATCCCGTCCACGTGGCCAGTACTCAAATCATGCCGGGCGTTCCGGGAGCCGCCCTCAACCTCCTGCGAGGTGTGTCAGTCTGACTCGGTGGGGACATCGCCGACGCGGTCGAGGGCAATACAGACCGCCGTGACGCTCTCGGGTGTCTCGAACAGTTCTCCGAGTGGGGACCAAAGCTCGTGGAAGAGGATGACTTCTAAGAGGGGACCTCCGAACGTCACCCGGCCCACTCTGATTGAGCCTATCTTGCCCATCAGGCAGGTCATCGATTGCCTAACTCTGTACGCCGGTGATGCCAAGGTGGAAGAGTACTCGACCAAGTATCGGCGCCTATTATCGCTTCCGAATGAGCACTTCTCTACCATCGCTTGTAAACCAGTTCCTTGCACGGACGATGAAGAAAGAGCGTCAGCACAGGCTCTAAGTTTGTTTGTCCAACGATTCGCCGAAAACTCGCACCCACTCATCCGCGGGTGCAGTGATGCGACACCTTGGACAGTGCATCCCCTCCCCCCTTGAGGCCGTCGCCCCTCCGGGCGAGACTTTCCCCTCCCCTCTCGACACGGAACCTTCGTTACTCACGCCCCAGCCCTAAATCAGCGTTAGACCGGTTGATCTCCTTGACTGCCTGGTCCTCGACCTTGGGGAGGTCCTTCAGGGTGGGAAGCAGTTGAAGCGCAACGAAGTGGTCTGGTCCACAAAGGAAGTGGTAGTGGGAGGTGGGTGATCCACGATTCGAATTCGACTCGACCACGTTTGGTGCTATCGGCGTCCAACTAATGCATGCTGTGACCCGTGGTCACGGTCTGACCTCTGTAGCAGTTGCGGGAAGCTTCGCCAGGGCGTAAGGCGCCGAAGGGACAACGAAATTACTGCCCCGACTGTGGGCCGGCAGCCGCCTTGAGGACGAGCAGCGTGCGCATAGAGCGAGGAGAAATGGAACCCATGCCGAAGAGGGCTAACGGGGAAGGCACCATCTACCAGCGTAAGGACGGCCGCTGGGCGGCACTGCTGACCATCCGCGGTACGAAGCGTAAGCAGTTCCTCGGTAAGACGCGCGCGGAAGTTGCAGCGAAGCTGGCAGAAGCCCAGACCGACCGCCAGAAGGGCATCCCGATCATCTCCAGCACACAAACCGTTGGCCAATACCTGCAGTCGTGGCTCAAGTCCGTAAAGAGCAGTGTCCGCCCGAAGACGTACGAGTCATATGACCTGAACGTCCGCAGGCTAACGCCGTTGATTGGCAGGGGCCGCCTTAACGCACTGACGCCCGACTGATCGAGAACGCATATTCCGACCTTGCGATTGGAGGGCTGTCTAACCGCAGCATCGTTCAAGCTCATACGGTCCTCCAGAACGCGCTCCACAAGGCGGTTCTCTGGCGCCTCATTGGGTTAAATCCTGCGGGGCGGTGAGCGTGCCCAAGCCCAATCGAGCTGAAATGCAGACCTTGAGTGAAGAGGAGGTGCGTCGCTTGTTCACGGTGACGGAGGGCGATGAACTTAACGTCCTCTGGGTTGTTCTTGCGAGCACCGGTCTGCGCCTGGGAGAAGCCTGCGGCTTGAAGTGGATCGACATCGACTTCGAAAACAACCGCCTGGTCGTTCGTCGAGCTCTGCAACGCCAGAAAGGTGTGGGGCAGGCATTCGTCGAGCCCAAGACGGCAAAGAGTCGGCGCACCGTCTACTTCCCGCCCGGTACGGGTGACGCGCTACGTGAACACCGGCGGCGCCAACTGGAGGCGCGGTTGCAGTTTCCTGGTGAGTGGCAGAATGAGGGACTGATCTTCACGCGCTCCGACGGACGCCCCATTGAGCCGGCCAACGCCGCACGACTCTTCGATATCGCGCTAAAGAAGGCCGGGCTCAAACGTGTACGTATCCATGATCTCCGCCATTCAGCGGCCAGTATTCACCTGGCCCGTGGAGAGAACCCGAAGGTTGTTCAGGAGATGCTGGGCCATAGCACGATCGCGGCGACCATGGACATCTACTCTCACGTCACGCCTGCACTGCACGCCGCTGTAGCAGGCAAGATGCAGACATTGTTCGCCAACGGTTAAGGACGTTCGCCTAGGTTGCTGTCACCGTTGCTGTCAGATAGCAAGACGACCACTCCTCTGAGCGGCCGAATAAGGTGGATTCAGAATCGGAATGGCGGAGAGGCAGGGATTCGAACCCTGGATAGACCTAAGCCTATAACGGTTTTCGAGACCGTCGCATTCAACCGCTCTGCCACCTCTCCACTCGCTAGTGTACCGAAGTAGCCAGTAACAGGTAACAAGCGACAGGCTCGGCGAAGCTGGTGTGGAAACGCAGAAGGGGCAGCCCTTTCGGTACTGCCCCTCCATTTCTCGATTCGGTTAGAGCTACTGCAGTCGCAGGGTCACCACGTGGCGGTTGTTGTACTCGCCGCCGCTGAACGTGCCGGTGCACGTGATGATCGTCATGTCGGCATTTCCGCTGGCGACGATGCTGGCGAAGTTGGTCTGGGCGCTGATCGCATAGGAGCTCGTGACGACGTAGTTCTGCACGCTTCCGTCACTGTTAATCCACTGAGCTGTCGCGCCGACGCCCAGGTTGCGGACTGAGTAGAAGACCGCTTGGCCCGGGCCGCCGTTGCGGCATCGGCCGCAGTCGACGTGGCCTGCGAGCACTCTATTCGAGCCACCGAGACCAGGGTGGCTCGGGAAGTTGTACAGCACCGCGTTGTCATAGCCCACCGGGTCGGGCATGGCGCCGCTGGCGCCGACGTTCGTCTGGGTCACCGGTGCATTGATACCAGCAGCTGGAATCACCAGGCGAGCGCCGAGGCCGCTTTCTACGGCGTAACCACCGCTCGCAGTGCCACCCCCTGTGGTGCCACCTCCGCCACCGGTGCTACCACCGCTCGCGGTGCTCGGGCCGCTCCCGCTGCAGTTCGCCAGGTACCACTCGCGCTCGGTGCCGGACTGATAGTCCGTGCCACGAATCTGGTTACACTCGGCGCTCGCCTGGTG
>Ga0247825_10000590_pt1 | contig 23125 bp, 18 predicted proteins | sample 13C_Vanillin_Day_FD_194413 | JGI IMG/M metagenome (GOLD analysis project Ga0247825, IMG submission 194413) | Soil microbial communities from agricultural site in Penn Yan, New York, United States - 13C_Vanillin_Day48 | ecosystem: Environmental > Terrestrial > Soil > Agricultural land | place...
ACCGCGCGCGGATCACCGCTTCGGGTGAGTGCGAACACGGCGTGCTCACGAACATCCGCATTGCTGTCTTTGAGCAATGGAAGAAGAGCAGGCACGATTCGCTGATCACGCATCCGTCCAAGCGTCATGACAACCGTCTCGCGAACGTCCGGATCGGAATCCGCGAGTGCCGCGATGAGTGCCTCGATGGTCTTCGGGTCTGCGGCGACGACATTTTGAGTGGCCATGGCCGTGGCGACTTGCCCGCCGATCTGAGCGCCGAGCTGTGGACCGATCTGGGCGCCGCGTTCCTGGCCGAGCTGCGCGCCGAGCTGTGGGCCGATTTCGTCGGAAGCTGCGCGGTTGATGCGTTCGGCGATCGGATCGGTTGCTGATGCCGAGGCAACCCTCGGGCGGGGTTGCGGCTCGGGCAGTGGCATCCTCGTTGGCGACTCTGCGACCGCCGGTGCCATGTGAGATGGCGTAGCGCTTGCCGACTCGAATTCGTCCACGATCGGCGAAGAGCTCTCCAGACGCACGGCGCCGACCGGCACTGCGATGAGCATGACGAACGCGAGCGACGCGACACGCGTGTGAAGCGTGGACGATCGCCGGATTGCGGGATCCAGGATGGCCAGGAGTCGCCCCTCGAATTGTGACGGCCGTGCCATCGCGAGCCCGACGAGCGGTGACATCCGGCGATGCTGCGCCGTCTTCGCGATGTCGAGCAGGTGAGCCGCGTAGTCGGGACCCTTCTCGCCGGCGGCGAGGACGAAGTCGTCGCACGCCCGCTCGCGTTCGGCGCGCATCCGGCGGGCCGCGAGCCAGACGATCGGGTTGAACCAGTACGCCGCGCACACCAGCTGCGCCAGCGACTGCGTCAGGCAGTCGCGCCGCTTGATGTGCGCGAGCTCGTGGAGTACGACGACGCGGCGACGTTCGTCCGACCACTGCGCCGCATCGACTGGCATCACGATCGACGGACGCCAGACGCCACACACGATCGGCATCGTGACCGACGCAGACTCGGCGACGACGACTGGCCCCGGGATCTCGAAGACCTCCGCCAGCGTGTGTGCCTCGTCGACCCATGGGGCTTCAACGACCGCCGCCGACCTGCGAATCCACCAGGCGCCGATCGCACCGCTGATGGCATAGGCCAGGATCATCGTGGCGCCGACAGCCCAGAGAAGCACTGCGGCGAGCGTCAGATCGAACTGTTTGGTAGCACTCGGCGCTGGTGCTCCCGACGGCAATGCCGGGGTCACGCCATCGCTCGTGGCTGCGGGCGGCGCAGCCTCGAGCGCCGAGGAGATCGCTGATCGCTGCGTGTCGCTGAGCGCCTCTGACTGCGTTGAGGGGAATGGTGTTGGAATCGACACCGTCCAGCGCGGACCGACGGCCGTCATCGCGGACGCGAGCGTCGATCCGGCAATTGCGCAGATCCAGACGAAGTGACGCGCCGAAGCGGAGGCGCGTCGCATTACCGAAGTCAACGCCCACGCGGCACACAGCACCAGGCTGGCGCGTGCGCATGATTCGACGAGGGCGGCCATCAGGTCGGCAAACATCTCAGGCTCCTTCCTTGCGGGCGCGTTTGATCGCGGTATTAAGGCGGTCCCAATCCGCGTGAGAGAGTCGACTCGCGTCCTCGTCGAGCAGCGCCGCGATTGCCTGCGTAGTGGACCCTTCGAAGAAGGTGTTGAGCAGGTGTCGCAACGCGGAGCGCTTCGCCGCGTCTCGCGCCACGGTCGGGAGGTAGACGTAGCGCGACCCGTCCTGCTCGTGTCGCACATGCCCTTTGTCTTCGAGGATTCTCAAGTGCGTGCGCACCGCGGAGTAGCTAGGCGCTGCCGGCATGGCCTGCTGTACTTCCGCGGCAGTTGCACGGCCCGCCTTGTAGAGCACGTCGAGAATCTGCCGTTCGCGACGACTGAGATCGGGTGGAGGGGCGCCCTTGGTCATTGGTGCCAAAAAATTAGCACCACAATTTCTCAATTGTCAACAAGGTAGTTGAGTGGCTTCTTCCGTACCGGCCAAGGTCCACCGGTGACATCCAAACTTTCGGACTACGACAGACAGGTCGGCTGTGTTACTCCGGAGCGCGACATATAACTTGATTCGAGAGACCTGCGGGAGTAGTGTCGCAACCCATCGGCACCACCATCGCGCTATATGTGTGGCGCGATTCCATTGAGCACGTTGGAGATACCAAGTTTAGGGTAGCGGGGAGAGCAAACCTATCGGCGTGACCTCGTTCGGGACGGAACCAATCGACAGAGAGGTGGCATATGCGCTTAGGCGTGAAGGCGCTGGCAGTAGTGGCGTTGATCATCCTCATCCCAGCCGGAGCCCGTGCACAGGCAGTGATCGCAGGTTCGGTCAGGGATACCTCAGGGGCAGTACTTCCCGGTGTCACTGTTGAAGCCAGCAGTCCAGCGCTGATTGAAAAAGTCCGCACGAGCATCAGCGACGGCAGCGGACAGTACCGCGTCGAAGATCTCCGCCCGGGGGTCTACAAGGTCACGTTCACTTTGCCGGGGTTCAGCACATTCGAACGCGAAGGCGTCGAGCTGACCGGCTCGTTTACTGCCACCATCAACGCGGAAATGCGCGTCGGCAATCTTCAGGAAACGGTCACCGTGACTGGAGAGAGCCCGATCGTCGACGTCTCGAGCGCCCGGCGTCAGACCGTCATCAACAATGAGGTGCTCAAGGCCATTCCGACCGTGCGCAGCTACAACGCGCTCGTCGTCGTCGTGCCCGGCGTCGTGACGAACACGAACGACGTCGCCACCGGCACTGCCACCACGCAGTTTCCGATTCATGGTGGCCGCAACAACGAAGGCCGCATGACGATCGACGGTCTCAACGTCGGAAATCCTCCCGGCGGCAATCAGCCACCCGGCTTCTCCGTGGACGTCGGCAACTCTGAAGAGATTTCGTTCACGACGTCCGGCGGACTCGGCGAATCCGAGACCGCGGGACTGGTGATGAACGTCGTGCCGAAGACCGGCGGCAACTCGATTCACGGGTCGGCGTTCTACAGCGGCAGCGGCAAGAACCTTCAGTCGGACAACACGGAAGGCACTGGCGTTGCTGCGCCGACGCCGCTGACGAAGATTTACGACCTCAACGGTGCGATCGGTGGACCGATCATGCGCGACAAGTTGTGGTACTTCGCGACGGCGCGCACACAGGGAAGCACGCGCGTGAACGCGAACCAGTTCGTCAATCTGAACGCCGGCGACGCGACGAAATGGCTCTATGCCCCGGACCTGAACGACCCCGGATTCTCCGACAGGACGTGGGAGAACATCAGCGGACGTCTGACGTGGCAGGTGACGCCGCGCAACAAGATCGGCGGCTACTGGGATGAGCAGTGGGTGTGCCGCAAGTGCGAGGGGAATACGATCGGTATCACTACTCCTGCGGTCGTCTCACCCGAGGCGAACGGCCCGAATCAGACGCTACCGCTCCGCGTGCCACAGGTGACGTGGTCGTCGCCCGTGACGAATCGGCTGCTCCTCGACGCCGGCTTCGGCGGCACGTACTACGGCTGGGGCAACTTTGAGCGCAATCCCAACCCAACGCATGATCTGATCAAGGTTACAGAACAATGTGCGGCCGGCTGCGCGGCCAATGGCAACCGCCCGGGGATCGTGTACCGGTCACAGGACTACGGCGACAACCGCACGGGATCCTATACGTGGAAGGGATCGCTGTCGTACGTGACAGGGCGGCACAGCTTCAAAGTCGGTTATCAGGGAACGCTGATGACTGACGACCGGACCTGGAACACAAACACCACGGATCTGTGGTACCGATTCAACAACGGTGTTCCCAATCAGCTGACGCAGACCATTTCGCCCTGGATCAACAACGCGCGGGCAGGATGGGATGCGGTCTTCGCACAGGAACAGTTCACGATGGGACGGTTGACGCTGCAGGGCGCTGTCCGCTTCGATGTGGCGAAGAGCTGGTTCCCCGAGCAGAACATTGGGCCGGATAGATTCCTCGCGACGCCCTACCATTTCGAGGAAACAAAAGGCGTCAACAGCTACAAGGACATCACGCCCCGGTTCGGTGCGGCCTATGACGTCTTCGGCAACGGCAAGACCGCCGTCAAAATGAACCTTGGCAGGTATCTGGAAGGCGTCGGCGTGCAGTTGACGTATGCCAACTCGAATCCGACCCTTCGAATCCCGACGTCAACGGGTCCTTTCGGCGTGCCGGGTGTCACCAGGACATGGATTGACGCGAACGGGGATCTGACGCCCAACTGCGACTTGTCCAGCCCGAATGCCAACGGAAATCCTGCCGCGGTGAACGGCGGCGGCGGTCCCGATTTCTGCGGCTCGATTTCGAATGTCCGGTTTGGTCAGCCTGTGCTGACCGGGGACTACGATCCTGAACTCCTCAGCGGGTGGGGCGTGCGGGCGGGCGATTGGAGCTTGGGACTCTCGGTGCAGCAGCAGATCTTTACGCGCATGTCGATCGAGGTGGGGTACTACAGGCGGTCGTTCGACGGCTTCACGTTGACTGACAACCGCGCCCTCACCAATGCCGATCTGACGCCGTACACCGTGACCGCGCCGCTCGATTCGCGGCTGCCCGACGGCGGCGGATATCAGATCGGTACGCTCTACGACGTTGTGCCCAGCAAAGCGGGGCAGATTGACAATCTGGCCACGCTCACTGAGAAGTACGGCAAGCAGTATCAGTACTTCAACGGCCTCGACGTGACGGTCAGCCTCCGCCAGGGCGGCCTGACTCTCCAGGGCGGCACGAGCACGGGTCAGAACGTCGCCGATGCGTGTGCAGTGAGAGACCAGCTGCACGAGGTGAGCACGGGGATCGGCGCGGGTCTGGTCGGCTCGACCGTTAGCCCGACGAGCCCATATTGCCATGTTGCATATGGCATGCTCACGCAACTTCGCGGACTTGGCTCGTACGTGATCCCGAAGATTGACGCGCAGGTCAGCGCGGTGTTCCAGAGCAAACCGGGAGCGCTGCTCTCGGCCAACTACGCGATGCCGGCGTCGCAGGTCGCCCAGTTCCTCGGCCGTCCGCCGTCCGGGAACGTCACGAACGTCACCATCAACCTGATCGAACCAGGGTCAGAGTATGGAGACCGGATTAATCAGCTCGACTTCCGCATCGCGAAGAACTTCACGTTCGGTTCGACACGGTCGATGATCTCCGCTGACCTCTATAACGTGATGAACGCGAATCCGGTGCTGACCTACAACAACAGCTTCACGCCGAACGGGCCATGGCTCCAGCCGAACTCGATCCTGACGGGCCGGCTGATTCGCATCAGCGTCGATTTCAACTTCTGACGCGCGAAGCTCACGAAGAACACGAAGTTCACGAAGGTAGAGGCGGGTCTTTAAACCCGCCTCCTCCAGACCCGCCCTCGGCCGACCGATAAACCGGTGATGGCCAATTGCGCCAATTGCGGAGCACCCATGCAGGCTGACCGGAGCACCGGTGTGCTTGTCTGCGGTCACTGTGGCTCGAGCGAGCAGCTCGCCGGAATTGCGGTCCTGATAGAGACCGCAGGCGCGAGCGAACTCATGTGCCCGACTTGCCAGACATCGCTTGCGAACGGAAAGCTCGATGGGTGCCCACTGCTGTTCTGTCAACGCTGCGAAGGGTTGCTCGTCGAGATGGAGAACTTCGTCGCCGTGATCGACGCGGCGCGCGCTCGCGAGCAGCAATCAGCGACCATCCCGCCACGCCGGCAGACGCCCGGCGATCGCACCGTCACCTGTCCCGGCTGCAGTCATCCGATGCTGAGTCACTTCTACGGGGGGCCGGGCAACTTGGTCATCGACACCTGCGAACGGTGTCATCTCAACTGGCTGGACGCAGGGGAACTCCGCCGCATCGCGCGCGCGCCACGCGGGTAGATCTACGACCCGCTCGAAATCGTTTTCGGTGCCGTGACTTCGAACATGAAGCGGAGTGCGGGAATCTTGTTGCCGGGATGATCGTCCGCGTAGGTGAGCTGCGGCTGACGATAGAGCAGCTGAGTTTCGGCCGGCGGTCCCTGATAGATCCCGGGATACAAGTCGATGATGTGAATGCCAGGCGTGCCGGTTGCGTGGAAGTTGATCACGACGTCGCCCTGGCTGTTGAAGCCGCACGCGTAACCCATATAGGCGTTGTCGTAAGTCGCCACGTAGATGTTGTCGTACTCGGTCCAGCCGACGCCCTTCAGATGGATTGTCACCGGCGTGCCGACAGGCCCTGATGTCGCCGAAATGCTAACGATGCTCGTCTCGATGACGAAGAAGGCGCGTGCGAGCGTCTTGTCGCCGTCGCGGAGCGCGAGGCCGTGCAGGCCGCCCAGGTCGTCCGGGACCGTGAGCGGTGATTCGATGCGGCCGTCACTGCCCACCTTCACACTGGCGAATTCCTGTTCCTGCGGCTCGAACCCGTTGCCGCTGACGCGGCTGCCCACGTATGTCTGCCATGCGAGCTGCAGTGAGGTGTTCGAGGGAAATCCGTCGCCGCGCAGCATCACGCGCGAGCCGACTGGGCCCTGGGTCCGATCGAGATTCAGCGTCGCATCCTTGACGTGCACCTCGGTGTTCGGGACTGGCTGACGCTGATACGGTTCCGCAAAGGCCGTCAGCGACGGAGGAGGTCCGGGCGTCGTTCTGAACGTGAACTGCGGGCGCGGGAGATGCGCGACGGGTGACTGCTCGTAGTTCAAATAACCCTGACCCTGATATCCGGTGAGGATCCTGACCACGTGATCGCCCGAGGGTCCTGCTGCACGGAATCGGGCTACTGCCGATCCCTTCGTTCCCGCAGCGGAGACGAATCCCACGAGGTTGTTGTCCCAGTTCACCACCCACGTGCTCTCCATCGTCCGCCAGCCGAGCCCTTTGACTCGGAGCTCGAGCGGCGTGCCCACAGGGCCGGAAGCCGGAGTCAGCTCAAAGCTCTGCGTGACTTCGATGCCGTTCTGTGCGACCGGCTTTCCGTCGATGAGCGCGATGACCTCGTGAACACCGCCGTAGTCTTCAGGGATAGTGAATCGCGCGTCGAGCGCTCCGTTGCTGTCGACGGTGAATTTGCCGAGTGAGATCGTCGCCTCCTCGTACTTCTTGCCGCGGAAGCGGTAGTAGTCCTCGACCACCCAGCCGCCTGTGACCGTTCCCCACGTGAGGTCGACTGTCTTACCCGCGGGCAATCCGGTCGCCTTCGCGATGACGTCGGCTCCAACAGTGGGCGACTTGTAGGTGAGCGACAGTGTTTGCGACGCGGCAGCGAGTGCCGCCGACGTCGAAGACTCAGAGGGAGACGCGGCTGTCTTTGAACAGGCGACGAGTACGGCGAGCGCCAGCAGCGCGAACGCCGAGCGCAGGACCCTCATCGCCTTAAGGAACGATGACGAGTTGCGAGGCCTCGGCGGAGAATGGCGTGAACGTGGCCTTTCTCCCGAACTTGTCGGTCGCCGTCACGGTATAGCTGATGCGGCCAATCGGCGCATCGGCCGGGACGGTCCACGATCCCGTCCAGAGCTCGTACGGCGATCGTATGTAGCCTCGCGGCGCTGGGGCTTTCGGACCCGCGTCGCCGCGCCATCGCATGGGTACATCGACTGTCTTCCCGGCAAAGGTGACGTGTGCGACGAGACCAGCCGTTTGCTCCACTTCGCCGGTGCCGCCATCGATCGCCGTCATGCGGAATCCGACGCGCTCCCCGCGTTTGAAGCGATTCGTCAGGATGCAGTTGTTGGGGTCCGTCGGATTGATGAAGATCGCGGTGTCTCCCCAAATCACCAGCTTTCCTGATGGGTGTCCTGCCTGCGGAGCCGGCGGAGGAGTGGGGGGGGCTTGTGCCTCTAGATAACCGGAAAAGCTGATGACCGACAGGGCGATAAGGCCTGCGGAAAACGCGGCGGTATAAAGCGTCTTCATACGGCCGGACTATAGCCGATCCGTCGGCCGTTGACCACTGGTACGGTCCTCGGTCCCGGTCCACAGTCCTCAGTGAAACTCCTGCTAGAAGGCGATGTAGCAGCCGATGGCGCCGATGACAGTCATCGACAGGCCCCACACGAGGAGCTTGTTGTAGGTCTGCCGGACCTGTTCAGGGTCGCTGATCCCGGCGATGCACATCGCTCCCGTTGTCGAGAGCGGTGACATGTCAACGAGATGCGCGCCGATGTTCATCGACGAGGCGACGCCGAACGGGTCGCCGCCCAGCCGTGCGATCAGGCCAGGTACAGTCGGGAGGAACGCCGGAAGCACGACGCCGGACGTGCTGCTGTAGACGGAGATGACGCCGGTGACAAATGCGATCACCCCCGTGAGCGTGCCGGGCGTCGCAAATTTCGCCAGGATCTCGGTGAACAGGTCGAGGCCTCCGGTTTTTTCGAGCAACGCCACCAGCACGCTGACGCCGCTCACCATCAGGATCGGAATCCACGGCATCTTCCGAATCGCCTGTTCGTGGTCCGCCACGCGCAACGCAGCCAGCACCACCGCGCCCGTAAACGCAGCCATGCCGATGTTGGCGTTGAGAAAGAGGACGAATATGAGGACGACGCCGATGACCGCGAGCGTTACCCAGTGTGAGCCGACCAGGCGTGTCGACTCGGCATCCTGCTCACCGCCGGTGTAGCGATTCTTGAACAGCTTAAGACCACCAAGCAGGAAGTAACCGCCGAAGGCGATGATCGCGTGAGCAACGAGATTGGCGATGTAGGTCCGCATCTCGAAGCCACCGAGCCCGATCTTGTCCATGAGGCCGGTCACGATGATTCCCGTGGGCGCGACCGGGGAGAGCGCGCCGGATTGCGCACCGTTACCGACCATGATCGCCATGAGAAACGGCGGGATCGACGCGCGTGTCGCAACCGCCATCGCCATGGGTGCGAGCATCGCGGCCGTCGCGACGTTGCCAGGCCCGAGAGACGCGATGATCGATCCGAGCACGAAGAACATCACCGGGATGAGACCGGCATTGCCGCGGCACACGCGAACGGCCGCGTGCGCGACGCGGTCGAGGGTTCCGTTCAACTGCGCTTGCGTGAACATCAACGTCACGCCGGCGAGTGTCAGGAATAACTGCACCGGGAAGCCGCTCAACACGTCGTTGAGGCTCATGCTTCCGAGGTACACGCCGACGATCCACGCCAGTGCGAGAGCAAGGACGCCCACGTTGAGCGTCGAGAAGCAACTGACGATCATGGCGATCACGAGCGCGCCAAGGGACAACCAGGCCAGATTCATAGAGAAGTTGGAAGTATAAAGGGCAAAGTAGGGAAGTAAGTGGAAAGTGCGTCAGCGCAGCAGGCTTTCCAGGAGCACTGCCGGATGCAGCGCTTTCTCGCCCGTGAAGTCGGCGATCTGATGCCGACACGATGTACCCGCCGCGACGACCACGGCCCCTTCGGCCTTCGCCCGCACTGCGGGAAAGAGCTTGCGCTCGCCGATGGCGCGCGACACCTCGTAGTGGTCGTGGCCGTAGCCGAACGAACCTGCCATGCCGCAGCACCCGGCATCGAGATCCACGACGCTCGCACCCGGAATGTGTGACAGCATCGTCTTGGCAGGGCCCACGAGCGCCATCGATTTCTGGTGACAGTGACCGTGCAGCAGCACCGATTTGGGTCCGGGCTTCAGCGCGAGGTGTTCCACGAGCCGTGCGGCGAACTCTTCGAAGAGCACGCTGACGGACGCGACCTGCTCCGCCTTGCGACGACTCTCGCCGCGTAGCAGTGACGGAGCGTCCTCGCGAACGGCGGACAGACAACTCGGCTCGCAGAACACGAGAGGCCGGCCGGCCGACGCGTTGGCGTACAGCGCCTCGGTATTTCGCTCGGCCATCTTGCGCGCCGCTCCGAGCAGACCCTTTGAAATCTGTGGCCGCCCGCAGCAGAGATTCGGCGCGAGGGCGGTGCGAACGCCTGCCTGCTTCATCACACGGATCGCGGCGAGCCCGATCTCTGGGTCGTAGTGATTCGTGAAGGTGTCGTTGAACAGAAGGGCGTCCGGTTGCCCGGTCTCCGCTGGCACCAGCGACTGAAGAGTACGCCGCTTGAACTGCGGCAGCCGGCGTCGTCGATCGACGCCGATGAACTTCTCGTTGAGACCTCGCGCCGGGGCACTTCCAGCAATCCAGTTCGACAGCGGCGCGAAACGGCTGCCCCATTTGGCGAGCGTTGAGACGTTGCCCAGCACGCGCGCTTCGAGCGACGTGCCGTGACGCTGCCAGTAGTCCGCCAGGAATTCGCTCTTGAAGCGAGCCACATCGACGCCGACGGGACATTCGGCCTTGCATGCGCGGCACTCGAGACAAAGATCGAGTGACTCGTAGACACCCCGATCGCCGAGTCCCGCTTCGCCGAGTTTTCCTGCGATCGTCAGGCGAAGCACATTGGCGCGACCGCGCGTCGAGTGTTGCTCGTCCCGTGTCGCCATGTACGACGGGCACATTGTCCCTTCGAGCGTCTTGCGGCAGGCGCCGAGTCCGCTGCACATTTCGATCGCGCCAGCCACACCGCCGGCGTCGTAGTCGAAGAACGTGACTGGATTTCGAGCCGAATACTTCGCTCCAAAGCGCAGATTGGACGTGATCGGAGGCGCGTCGACGATCTTGCCAGGATTAAAGAGGCCGTGCGGATCGAAGGTCTGCTTGATGGTTCGGAACGCCCCGTAGAGCCTGGGTCCGAACATCTTCTCCATGAACGGGCTGCGCACAAGCCCGTCGCCATGTTCACCTGAAAGCGCGCCACCGAACTCCAGGACCAGATCGGAAATGTCGTTCGCGATCGCCTCGAACTGCTTCACGCCGGCATCGGTCTTCATGTTGACGACCGGCCGTACGTGCAGGCACCCCACGGAGGCATGCGCGTAGACACCGGCCGTCGTGCCGTGTCGCGCGACGATGCCGAGGAAGCGCTCGATGTAGTCGCGCAACCGCTCGGGAGCAACAGCCGTGTCCTCGACGAAGGAGAGAGACTTCGCGTCCTCCCGCATGGCCATCGACAGGCCCAGTCCCGCCTCTCGCAGGCTCCAGACACGCGCCTGCGCCGCGAGCTCAAGCGCGTGGTGATAGCGATAGCCAAGCCTGTGCGCGCGAAGGTCCTGTTCGAGCGCCTGGAGCCGCGGCGGGAGGTCCTCGGCGCGATCGTCGTAGAACTCGACGCAGAGCAGCGCACCCGGATCGCCCTCGATGAAGCTTTGTCGCATGGCTTCGAGCGCAGCGCTCTTGCGCGTGTGATCGAGGATCGACTTGTCCATCACCTCGATCGCTGACGGACGATGCTTGAGGATGACCGGTGCCGCGGCAAGCGACTCGAGCAGATGCTCGAACTGGACCGCCATCACCGCCTTGGCCCTGGGCAGCGGAACCAGGTTGACCTTCGCTGAAAGCACCACGCCGAGGGTGCCTTCAGAGCCGACCATCATCCGCGCGAGGTTGAACGGACGTCCCGGGACGAAGTCGTCGAGGTTGTAGCCGCCGACGCGACGGAGCACTTTGGGGAACCTGCGCTCGATCTCGTCCTGATGTGTTGTTGCCAGTTCGACGACGGTTCGATAACAGCGGGCCTCGAGCGTGTCGCCGGCGCACTTCCGCGCAAGCTCCCCCTCGGCCAGTGGTCCGAACGTGACGACGGAACCGTCCGACAGGACGACCTCCTGCTCGATAACGTGGTCGATCGTCTTTCCGTAGATCACGGACCGGGCGCCGCTCGAGTTGTTCGCCATCATCCCGCCGAGTGTGGCGCGGCTGGCGGTCGAGACGTCGGGCGCGAAACGAAGGCCGTGCGGGCGAAGCTGCGCGTTCAGCTCGTCGAGCACGACGCCCGGCTCCACGCGCGCCCATCGTTCCTGCACGTTCAGTTCGAGGATGGCGTTGAGGTACTTCGACGTGTCGACGACGAGCCCGGCGCCTATGGCCTGGCCGGCCTGCGACGTGCCGCCGCCCCGCATCGTGATCGGGCTGTGCAGGCGCGCACAGATCTGAACGAGCCGCTTGAGATCGTCGCGCGTTCGCGGGAGCGCAACGCCGACCGGTTGGATTTGATAGACGCTCGCGTCCGTCGAGTAGAGAGCCTTGGAGACTGCGTCGAATCGAAACTCGCCGGAGAGCGTGGTTTCCAGTTCCCGTTGAAGTTCTGAAGCGCTGACTGCGGCTGTGCTCACAGCGCCTCGAGCCCGGCGCGCAGTCGTTCGAGGCCGCGAGCGAGCGTGTCGCCGCCACTGGCAAATGAGACGCGCAGTGTCCCTTCACCGCCGGGACCGTATGCGGCGCCATGAATCACCGCGACGCCGGCATCGTTCAGCAGCCGCAGACGTAGCTGTTCTGACGGGACGCCGGTCTCGCGCGCATCCACCATCGCGAAGAATCCGCCTTCGGGCGGGAGCACGTGCACGTGGCGAATGCCGCTCAGCGCACTCAGCACCAGCGACCGGCGTCGCGTGTATTCGTTGCGCATCTCCTCGACCGCGTCCTGCGGGCCCGTCAACGCGACCGCAGCCGCGTCCTGGACGAACGTCGCTGGTCCGCGGCTCGACTGCTGCAACGACAGAAACATGCTCTGGACGATCGGTGCCGGCGCCGCGCAATAGCCGACACGCCAGCCGGTCATCGCGTAGGTCTTCGAGAGGCTGTTCAGCATCACTGTCCGCTCGCGCAGGTCGGCAGACAGCGAGGAGGGTGAAACGTGTTTGCAGCCCTCGTAGGTGATCGCTTCGTAGATCTCGTCGCTGATGAGTACCAGATTCCGTCGCGTCACGACGTCAGCGATGGCGCGCAGTTCCGACTCGCGAAATACGGTGCCAACCGGGTTCCACGGCGTGTTGAGCAGGAGCACCTTCGATCGCGAGGTGACGGCAGCGTCGATCGCCTGCGCAGTCAGAACGAAACGACCATGTTCGATCTGGGCGCGCACGGGAGCCACGCGTCCACCCGCCAGAAGAATCGGCGAGAGGTAGGCGTCGTAGATCGGATCGGGGACAAGGACCTCATCATCCTCGTTCAGCAGCGCGAGCAGCGCCGAATGGATGCCAAGCGTCGCGCCCGTTGTCACCAGGATCTCGGTGCCCGGGTCGTAGGTCACGCCGTTCTCGCGCGACAGCTTCTCGGCAACCGCCTGGCGCAGCACGATCTCGCCGCGGTTGTCTGGATATCGCGTGCGGCCGCCCTTCATCGCGCGTGTCGCGGCTTCGATGATGTGCGCTGGCGTATCGAAGTCGGGCTCGCCGCGCATCAGCGAAACGACCGTCTGCCCTCGAGCCTGAGCCTGTCGGATGTCGGCGAGGACGGTGTTGACGGCTGTGGGCCGGAGGAGCGTGGACCGGCGAGAGACCTGTAAGGTAGCCAGAACAAAAGTCTACCGCACACGAGTGCTAGACTGCCGCCCTTGCCGTCCCAACTTGCGCGACTCGAATGCTCCCGACCCACCTGCCGGTACGTCGGTGATTACCGCACGCGACACAACCCCTGTCCGAACTGCCAGGCACCGCTCTTGGCTCGGTACGATCTCGATCAGGCCCGGGAGACATTGACCCGTGAGGCGTTGCGAGATCGTCCGAACACGATGTGGCGCTACGAAGAGGTGCTTCCTGACGCACCTCCCGTGACGCTCGGCGAGGGGATGACTCCACTGATTCGTGCGCGTCACCTGGGGGCGCATCTCGGGCTCAACGCGCTTTACATCAAGGAAGAGGGGCAGAACCCGACGGGCTCGTTCAAGGCGCGGGGACTGTCGGCCGCGGTGAGCATGGCGAAGGCGCTCCGGGTCGAGACAATCGCACTGCCGACCGCAGGGAACGCTGGTGGCGCTGCGGCGGCATACGCAGCGCAAGCCGGATTGAAATGTGTCGTGGCGATGCCGTCGGACACGCCGGTGGCGATCGTGCTCGAGACGCGTGCCTGCGGTGCCGACGTCAGGCTGATCGACGGGCTTATTTCACACTGCGGGGTGTTCATCGCTGAGCAAGCCGCACAGCACGGCTGGTACGAAGTATCGACCTTGAAGGAGCCGTACCGCATCGAAGGCAAGAAGACGATGGGGTACGAGTTGTGGGAAGAGTTCGGCGGTGAGTTGCCTGACGTGATCGTCTATCCGACCGGTGGAGGCGTCGGACTGATCGGGATGTGGAAAGCGTTCGAAGAACTCGAAACGATGAGGCTCACTGGCAGCCATCGGCCGCGGATGATCGCCGCTCAAGCCGACGGGTGTGCCCCGATCGTGCGCGCGTTCGAGCGGCGCGCTGAATCGTCGGAGCGATGGGAAAACGCCGCGACGCTGGCCGCTGGGCTCCGCGTTCCGAAGGCGCTCGGCGACTTCCTGATTCTGGCTGATATCTACGCGAGTCGAGGTGAGGCAGTGGCGGTCAGCGAGGCTCGATTGCTCGCGGCGTGTCGCGACATGGCACGCTTCGAGGGCGTGTTCGCCGCGCCGGAAGGGGGCGTGGGCCTGGCGGCGATCGAGGCGCTGGTCACCCAGGGAAAGATCGGGCGCGACGAGTCGGTCGTGTTGTTCAACACCGGGAGCGGCTACAAATACCTCGAAGCCTGGCAGGCTGCATTGCCTGAGTGACGTGACGCGACACCGGCGAACGATCCATGCGCTCGGCGGGCCAGTCGTCTTCCTGTTGCTGGCGGTCATTCCACTCCCCGGCACGCCGTATCCTGTCCGCTGCAGCATAGGGCTGCTCGTCTGGATGGCTTGGTGGTGGATGGCGGAGCCAGTGCACCTTGCCATCACGGCGTTTCTACCCGTGATCGTTCCCGCGCTCGCCGCATTTGCTCGTGTGGAGACGATCATGCCGGCGTATGCAGAGCCGCTCGTCTTCCTGCTGCTCGGCGCCAACATGCTTGCAACGCTCTGGCGACGGTGGGGCCTCGACCGGCGGATTGCGCTCGTGTCGTTGATGGGCATCGGCACCAGCACTCGACGGCAGATCGTGATTTGGTTCGTGGCGGCCGCGGTCCTGAGCTCGGTCCTTCCCAATGCCGTCGTGGCGGCGTCGATGATGCCGGTGGTGGTGGCGATGGTCCGGTTCATCGGTATCGAGGACGCGCGCAAGAGCGCGTTTGCGTCTGCGCTCCTCATTGCGGTGGCGTGGGGTACGAGCGTGGGCGGGTCGGGTACGCCGCTCGGAGGGGCGCACAACCTGCTGGCAGTGCAGTTCATTGAACGACAACTCGTGACTCACGAGTTCCTGTTCACGACGTGGGTGATGCGGCTGCTGCCGCCGACGATCGTCGTGGCCGTCGCATCGGCTGCCTTCATGCGGTGGGCGCTCGTGCCAGAGCTGGAGCACGTCGACGGATCGCGCGCCTACTTCGCGCAGGAACTGCGGACGCTTGGAGCCATGTCGGTGCCTGAGCGCTGGGGCCTGGCGCTCTTCGGGCTCGCGATGCTCATCGCATTTACTAGGCAACTCTACGCGACGCTGTTGCCCGGCCTCACGCCTACGCTTGCGTTCCTGACCGTCGCGATCCTGAGCTTCGCCATCCGGTACAAAGGTGTCGCGTTGCTCGAGTGGGAGTACGCAGAGAAGCACATGGTCTGGGGGCTCATCTACTTGTTCGCGGGCGGATCGGCACTCGGACAGGTGCTGAGCGACACGGGCACAGCGACGTTCGTCGCCGATCGGATGGTCCCGCTCGCGGCCGGTGGCGGACTGCTCGCCGTCGCGGTGTTCTCGCTGCTGACACTCGTCATCACTCAGATCACGAGCAATACAGCCACCGTGGCGATCGTCGTCCCGATCACGATTAGCACGTTCCAGGGTCTCGGGATGAATCCGATTCCGTTCGTCTACATCGTGACGCTGGCGGCGAACTACGGCGTGATGCTCCCTTCGTCTTCGGCGGGGCCGGCGATCGCAGCAGGTTATGGCGTGAATCTCAGGACGATGATGTCAGTTGGATTCTGGCTCAGTGCAGTGATCTGGATCCTGCTCGTCGTGATGGGGTATGCGCTCGCGCGATTCTGGCCAGGCTTCGGCGTTGCGTAACTCTAGACCCGACTGGAATCGGCCAGCCGTGTCGACTCCTCGGGCGTGAGCATTGTCGTCGCCAGCGGCAGCAGGTCCGCGAGTTGAGCGACGGTTCGCGCGCTCGCAATTGGCGCCGCGACCGTCGGGTGGGCGAGCAGCCATGCAAGGGCGACAGCAGCAACGGTCGTGTGATGCGCCGCAGCGATGTCGTCCAGCGTGGCGAGCACTCGCGTGCCGCGTGCATCGAGATACTTCTGCGCACCTTCGGCGCGCGCGCTGTCAACCGTGATGCCCGGTCGATACTTCCCGGTCAGGAACCCCATCGCGAGTGCGAAGTAAGGCACACATGCCACGCCCTCGCGGGCGCAGACATCGGACAGGGCGCCTTCGTATTCGTTCCGGACCATCAGGTTGTAGTGAGGCTGCAGCGCAACGTAGCGTGCAAGGCCCTCGCGCGCCGATGTGGCGAGCGCGGCTGACAGACGTGCAGCTGTGAAGTTGGACGCGGCTATGTAGCCCACCTTGCCTTCGCGCACGAGCGCGTCGAATTCGCGGAGCGTCTCATCGATCGGCGTGTTGAGGTCGTCGGCGTGGGCGTAATACAGGTCGATCCGATCGACGTTGAGACGTTTCAGCGACGCCTCGGCGCCTGCGCGAATGTTCTGCGCACTGAGACCGAGTCGCCCCGGGCACCGACCCACCTTCGTGGCGATGATCATCCGATGCCGGCAGCCGCGCGCGGCCATCCATCGCCCGATGATCGTTTCCGATTCACCGCCGACGTGGCCTGGTACCCACGCGGAATACGAGTCAGCGGTGTCGATGAAGTTGCCACCCGCCGCCGCGTAGGCGTCGAGGATGGCGAACGATTCCTGCTCGTTCGCGGTCCACCCAAAGACGTTGCCGCCGAGGCAGAGAGGGAAGACGTCGAGGTCGCTCCGGCCGAGAAGTGGCATCGGCTACACCTCGGCCCACGTGAGTGGGCGCGGTGTTTTCCCGTCGACGTCCGTGAATCCGTACTCAGCGGCGAGAGCAGCGGCAATGACCACCGATCCATTCCATCGCGCCACCTCCGGATCGTTGGCCAGTGCCGAGACCGCGCGACCGATGAACTCAGGGCTCTCGGAGTTGCTCAGATCGAAGACTCCTGCCGCGAGCACTCCTTCGGTGCGGACTAGGCCCGGATACAGCGAAACGACAGCGATCCCGTGGGACGCGAGCTCATGCCCCATGTCGGACGCCATCCGATCGGTCGCGGCCTTGGCAAGGCCGCATACGGTGTTGCCGCCGTACTTTTTGCCCGCCCACGACGAAACGTGAACGATGAGGCCTCGACGTGCGCGGACCATCGCGCGTGCTGCATGCTGGCTTGCCACGTACGCCGCGCGAACGCCCGTTGTGATCATCGCGTCCCAGCGCCACGCCGGCTGCTCCCAGAACGGCGCCATCCACGTGAAGCGGCCGTCCTCTACCATGTGTTCGTACCCGCCCCACGCCACGTTGACGAGCACGTCGAGCTGGCCAGCCTGCTCGTCGATCTGTTGAAAGACTCTCGCGACGGCTTGATCGTCGTTGTGGTCGCAGGTGAGTTTCGTGATGCTGGAGTCGAGCTCGGCGTCCGCGATCGTTCGACCTGTTGCGTAGACTGTCGCGCCGGCATGGGCGAGACCGAGCGCGACGCCGCGCCCGACACCGCGGCTGGCGCCTGTGACCAGTGCGATACGTCCATTGAGATCGGCCATAGGACTGCCGAGACGTTACCTTTCAGGAGCGAGCGCTGTAAAGCCGACCGCACCGCAACGCGCGACGAGAATCGATTGACCAGCGTAAGTTCTTGTCCGATAATCACATCGGCGTGGAGCCACTCCGCACAGATCCTTCCGACTCTGGCCCGTTGAGCGAGGCCGAACGCGCCGCGCGTATCGAACAGTTGTTGTTGTCCGGTCTCGACCACTACTTCGGTGGCAACCACGAGCAAGCGATCAATGTGTGGACGCGTGTGGCGTTTCTCGAGCGAGGCCACGGCCGTGCCCGCGCGTATATCGAGCGCGCCCGCAGCGCACTTGCTGAGCGTCAACGCGAGTCCGAAGAGAGCCTTCACAAGGGAATTGCCGCGTATCAGGCCGGCGAGCTGCAGCGGGCACGAGCGCTTCTGACGCAAGCGGTCGAGCAGGGCGGCGCCAACGAGCTCGCGCTTGTGTTTCTCCAGCGGCTCGGACGTCTCGATTCAGTTCCACCATCGTCGCAACGCGAGCGGCCTACCAACAGACCTGCGTCCACGCGGCGTCATTCAGACACCCGGGTGACTCCGAAGAGTCACTGGTTGGCTACGGTCGGCGCGAGCGTCGCCATTACGGCAATCATCCTCCTTGGTGCTCTCCGCACGGCGTCGTGGTTGCGAGAATCTCCAGTCGCGGTTCGCGCTGGCGATTCGGCGTTGCGCGAGCCGCTTCCGATTGTGCGCGATGCAGAGCGCCGCATCGGTCGCGCTCAGGTGCTCCGCGGTGACGGTCGTCTACGTGAGGCGCTCCGCGAGCTCGACATCGTCGAACTGGGAGACCCGCTTCGACCGCAGGCCGATCGGTTGCGGTCCGAGATTCAGCACGTGCTGTTGTCGTCATCGCTCAAGCAGCCATCGGCAGGAGAACAGTCGCGATGAAGTGTCCGAAGTGCGACTACCTGGGTTTTGAAACCGGCGATCGCTGCAAGAACTGTGGATACGACTTCTCGTTGCTGGCGTCTCCGGAACCGGAGCCGGCCGATCTTTCGTTGACGTCACCCACTCGAGACGATGTGCCGGTCGGTGAGTTGTGGCTGGCTCATTCCATTGCGACACCTCAGTCAACCGAGTCGCAGGACGCGCTCTCGTCGCTCGAATCGTTTCCGCTGTTCTCGCCGGCCGGTGCAGGCGACGAGCCGCTGATCAGAACACCTTCAGAGCCGCGCGCGCCGCTCGCGGTGCGACGTTCGTCGGATCTCTCGCGTTCACGCAGTGGATCGCGGGCACCGCGCGCGATTGAGACAGGACTGACTCTCGAGTTTGCAGCAGAGGAAACTCTGGCCGCACCCGTTCCATCGTTCGGGCCGGAGGTCGTCACGCCGAGCCGTCCTGAAGTTGTCAGCGGGCAACCGCGGCGGGTGGCTGGGCCGACGTCTACGTACGCCGATGCTGTGGCAGGTCTGGGACGTCGAACGCTTGCGGCACTCATCGATCACGCGATTCTGCTCGGCATCGATGTCTTCGTGTTCTTCTCCACACTGCGGATGACTGCGCTGACGACGGAGGAATGGCGGTCGCTGCCGCTCCTCCCGTTCCTCGCGTTTCTGGTTTTCATGAAGCTGGCGTACTTCTCTGCGTTCACTGCGATGGGAGGCCAGACGATTGGCAAGATGGCCGCGCGAATTCGGGTTGTTGCCGACGATCAGCTGATCATGGATCCGGCCCGTGCGATCAAGCGGACGTTGACCGGCGTTGTTTCGCTGGCAACGCTTGGCCTGGGATTGATCCCGGCCCTGATCGCCCCCGATCGGCGTGCGCTTCATGACCGCGTGGCGCATACGCACGTAGTCGATCTACCATCCGCCTGATCCCTCAGGCCCCTGCCGGAAGCGGTCTCCTTCAGATGCGTCTCGGCCTCTTCATCGCCACGTGCGGGTACCTCGGCTACGTACCTGTGGCTCCCGGCACATTTGGGTCGGCGGCGGGCCTCGTCGTTTTTGCCGCTCTACGCTGGTCAGGTTCTCCTGCTCTGGAACTGGCGGTCATCATCCTCCTGTTCGCTGTCGGTGTGTGGAGCGCTAACGCCGCGGAGAGACATTTCGGCGGTGTCGATCCGGCGCCGGTCATCCTCGATGAAGTCGTAGGGATGCTGATCACGCTCGCGTTCCTGCCCGTCAACATCACCGGAGCCATCGTTGGTTTTCTGTTGTTCCGCCTGCTTGATGTCGTCAAGCCGTGGCCGGCGAACCGCCTCGAGGCGCTGCATGGTGGCCTTGGCGTGATGGCAGACGATGCGATGGCTGGGGTGTATGGGAATGTCGCGATGCGATTGCTCGTAGTTGCGTTACCCGCAGGGTGGCTCGTGTGAAACCGATCGCCAGTGCCGCCATCATCGCTGTTGGCAGTGAGATGCTGACGCCATCGAAGATCGACACCAACTCGCTCTTCATCACCGAGCAACTGAACCTCCTCGGGATCGACGTGAAGGCAAAGGCTGTCGTCGGCGACGACAGACCAGAACTCGAACACGTGTTGCGGTTGTGGCTCGCTCGCGCGGATCTCATCGTCATGTGCGGGGGCCTTGGTCCGACCGACGATGACCTGACGCGAGAGGTCGTGGCGGCGGTGCTCGATCGGCCACTCGCCGAGGACGAAGCGATCACCGCGCATCTGCGCACGCGCTTTGCCTCTCGAAACCTGCCGATGCCGATGCCCGAAAGCAATCGTCGCCAGGCGATGGTGCCTCGCGGAGCGAAAGTGCTTGCCAACGCGCGAGGCAGCGCGCCGGGTCTGTGGATCGATCACGGGGATCGGCTCGTCTTGCTGTTGCCAGGACCTCCGCGCGAGCTACGACCGATGCTCACAGAGCTCGTCGACGGTCCGCTCAAGGACCGGGGCGGAGGCAGCGCCCTCGTCCGACGAATCGTGCGCGTCGCGGGCCGCATCGAATCGCACGTGGATGAGAAGCTGCATCCGTTGTATGACGTGTGGGAGAAGGCGACGCCCCCAATTGCCGCGACGATTCTGGCGACGCTGGGATCGATCGAGCTGCATGTGTCCACTCGAGCACCCACACGCGAGGCCGGGGACGCGGTGTTGGAACGTGCGGTTGTCGAGGCTGTCGACGTTCTCGGTCCCGACGTGTACAGCACCGACGGCAGACTGCTCGAAGCCGTCGTCGGCGATCTCCTCGTCGAGCGCGGACTACGGATCGGAGTCGCCGAGTCGTGCACGGGCGGCCTGCTCTCGTCACGACTCACGGATGTGCCAGGCAGTTCGCGGTATGTGGACCAGGGGGTGGTCGTCTACTCGAACGAAGCGAAGACACAGCTGCTGGACGTGCCCCCCGATCTGATTCGCGCCCACGGCGCTGTGAGCGAACCGGTAGGAGTCGCGATGGCCGAGGGAATCAAGGCGAAGGCACGTGTGGGCGTCGGTGTTGGCGTCACCGGCATCGCCGGGCCGGGCGGTGGTACACCCGAGAAGCCCGTTGGGACCGTGGTGGTTGCCGCGGTGACCGACACCGATCGTCGCGTGCGGACGTTTCGATTCTTCGGCGAGCGCGAGCTGGTGAAGTTTCAAGCCTCGCAGGCTGCGCTCGACATGGTCAGGAGGATGCTCCAGGTGTGAGGCTGTTCGTTGCAGTCGATGTGGGGCCTGACGTTCAGCGAGCAGCGTCGCGGACGATCGAGGACTTGAAGCGTCGTACCGAACAGCGTGCGCCGCACGCGCGCGTCACCTGGGTGAAGCCCGAACAATTGCATCTCACCGTTCAGTTCATCGGACAAGTAGACGCTGCACTCGGCGAGCAGATTCGGGCGGCAGCGGCACGTCCGCTCAGGGCGCCAGCGTTCGATCTCACGATCGAAGGAACAGGGACGTTCCCACCCGAACGTCCACCGCGAGTAATCTGGGCGGGAATCGGCAAGGGCATCGACAATCTGCGCTCTGTCGAGCAGGAAGTGCGCGCGCGGCTGGACGGCTTGGTTCACTCGACCGACGAGCGCGACTACCACCCACATCTGACGCTCGGTCGCGTGAAGAATCCCGCTGGCCTTCGGCCGGTCGCGCTGCTGGAAGGCCTAGAAAGCACCGTGTTCGGCGTCGTCAGGGTCGCCGCGGTTACACTGTTTGAGAGTCGACTCTCCTCGTCCGGACCAACGTACATCGCGCTCGGTCGATCGGAACTCGCTCACGTCTGAATGAACGCCGTTCTCGCTGTTACCTTCGGGTACCTCGTGGGCTCGATCCCATTTGCCTTCCTGCTGTCCCGGCATCGCGGGATCGATTTGCGTCGAGCGGGCAGCGGTAACATCGGCGCATCAAACGTGCTGCGCACGACCGGCGTACGCGCCGCTGTGCTGGCGATGGTTCTCGACGGAGTAAAGGGGGCGCTGGCGGTCCTGGTCGCGCAACTGTTATCTGCCGGCCCGGTCGCTGGGGTCATCGCAGCGTTCGCGTCGGTCATCGGGCACGTGTATCCGATCTGGCTGCGTTTCCGTGGAGGAAAGGGCGTGGCGACGGCGGCGGGCGCGTTCGCCGTGCTCGCCCCTGAAGCGCTCGGCATTGCGTCGTGCGTGTTCCTGATCGCCGTGCGCGCCACCCGCTTCATCTCGGTCGGGTCGATCGCGGGCGCGCTCACGCTCGCGCTCGTCGCCACACTGAGCGACGCACCGGGCATCATCGCAATCGGCGCGGCGGCGTCGGCGCTCGTCATCATCTATCGACACCGCGAGAACCTGGCTCGGCTCGTGGCCGGCACCGAGCGCCGCATCGGGCAGCGCGTGGTGAACGGGTCCGTTCAATAGGAGTGTCCCATTCGTCAGGTTGCCATTCTCGGAGCAGGAGGCTGGGGCACGGCACTGGCCGTTCATCTGGCGCGCATCGGTCATGACGCGCGTCTGTGGGCGCGCGACCCGGCGCTGGTGGCAGACATGCGTGCGCGCGGCGCCAACGCGGTGTATCTGCCCGACATCCGTTTCCCGTCGAATCTGTCGGTAACAGACGATCTGTCTGCCGCCCTCGCAGGCACGGAATTCATCGTCTCTGCCGTGCCGTCGCACGGCACTCGCGAGATCCTCAAGCGCGCGGCGCCCTATGTGCATCGAGGCGCGACGATCGTGAGCGCGACGAAGGGCCTCGAGCAGGACACCTTGTTGCGTGTCTCGGAGATCATCGGACAGGAACTGCGTGACGTCGTGAATGTCGCAGTGCTCTCCGGCCCGAGCTTCGCCGCGGAAGTCGCTCGCGAATTGCCGACCGCCGTGTCGATCGCCTCGCGCGACGCGCAGGTGGTGAAGCGAGTCCAGGAAGAGTTCAGGGCGCCCTACCTGCGACTGTATGGCACCGATGACGTCGTGGGTGTGGAGATCGGCGGTGCGCTCAAGAACATCATCGCCATCGCGGCTGGAATGGTCGAAGGGCTCGGCCTCGGGCACAACGC
>Ga0247825_10000591_pt1 | contig 23113 bp, 24 predicted proteins | sample 13C_Vanillin_Day_FD_194413 | JGI IMG/M metagenome (GOLD analysis project Ga0247825, IMG submission 194413) | Soil microbial communities from agricultural site in Penn Yan, New York, United States - 13C_Vanillin_Day48 | ecosystem: Environmental > Terrestrial > Soil > Agricultural land | place...
GGGCCTGCGGCGGCGCCGTCCGCCCGATGCGAAATCAATAGATCGCCGGCGGCGCTATTGCGCCGCCTCTGGTGTATAACCTCCCTGCCATTGCTGACCCGTCGTGTCGGCAGGCGGAGGTTTCCCATGCGCAGAATGACCGTTTTGGCCGGCGCCTGCGTGTTGCTCGCTGGCGCTTCCCTATCCGCTCAACAGGCACGCGGCACGACCGCGCCGCAGGGTCCCACTCTTCAATCGGCGGTCGCCGCACTCAATGCCACAGGTGTCCGTTCGATCAAGGTCACGGCGAACGGGCGTCTATTCGTGCTCGGTCAGCCGCCGACGGCAGCAGAGCCCTGGCCGATGCGGCAGGTGAAGGAATACACAGTTCAGATCGACTACGGCCCGGGAGCGATGCGCGTCGAGCAGGTGCTGACGATGCCGACGCCGGCGCCGCGCGGGGGCGGCGGAGCGATCACCGGCGAGCAGCGGCAGATCCAATACGTGCGCGGAGCCTACGCGTGGAACGAAACGCAGCCCGCCGGTGGCGGCGCCGCGACGTTCGCGCCAGCTCCGGCCGCTGCGGCCGATCGGCTGATCTGGATGTGGTCCGCCACGCCGCAGGGAGCGCTCAAAGCGGCCGGCGCCACATTGGCCAAGCCGGTTGCCGACGGCGCGGAGATCCAGCTGACGGTCGGTGGTCGATATCCGCTGCACGTCCACATCAACAAGCTGAACCAGGTCGATCGTGTCCGCGCGTGGGTGCCCAACGACGTGTTCGGCGACATGCTGATCGAGACGACATACTCCGGCTACCGCAACTTCAACGGGCTGCAGTTTCCGGCGCGGATCCAGCAATCACAGGGCGGGCATCCGACGGTGGACCTGACCGTCACAGGCGTCGAAATCAACCAGTACGTCGACATTTCAGTCCCCGCCGACGTGCGCAACGCGGCCGCACCGGCAGCGCCAGCGGCAAATACGGAAAAGGTCGCCGACGGAATCTTCTGGATCACCGGTGGCTCGCATCACAGCCTTGCGGTGGACATGGGCGACCACGTCGTCGTCATCGAAGCGCCGCAGAACGAGGCGCGTTCGGATGCGGTCATTGCCGCGACGAAGAAGCTGCTTCCCAACAAGCCGATCCGGATGGTCGTCAACACGCACCTGCACTTCGATCACTCCGGCGGATTGCGCCGCTATGTCGCCGAGGATGCGACCGTGGTGACCCACACGGCGAACACGGCGTTCTTCGAGAAAGCATGGGCGGCCCCGCGGACGCTGTTGCCCGATCAGATGGCAAAGGCCGGGAAGAAGGCGACGTTCCAGGGCGTGACCGACCGCTCGGTGCTGAAAGGCAGCAACAACCGGACGATCGAGCTGCACGTGCTGCAGGGCAATCCGCACAACGAGCAGACGCTGGTGGCGTGGCTGCCGGCAGAGAAGGTGCTCTTCCAGTCGGACATGATGAACCCGCCGGCGCAGGGCGCGCAGGTGCCGCCGCCGACGGCCACCGTCACGAACTTCTACGACAACCTGATCCGGCTGAATCTTCAGCCCGACCGCATCGTCGGCGGCCACGGAAATCGAATCGCGACGGTGGCAGATCTGAACACGGTCGCGGGCAAAAAATAACGTTCGAGTCGTTCGGATCGATCAGATCTTCCGCAGCTTGACCCTCCGTATCGCGTGATCGCGCCCTTTCTCGAGTATGAGATGGGCGCGGTCGCGCGTCGGCAGCACGTTTTCCCGCAGATTGACCAGATTGATCGACCGCCAGATCTGGCGCGCGGTCTCGCGCGCATCGTCAGGAGACAACGCCGCGTAGCGGTGGAAGTACGACGACGGATCGCGGAAGACCGTCTCACGCAGCATCAGGAACCGCTCGACGTACCACAGCTCGATGTCCGACTCCTGCGCATCGACGTAGATGGAAAAATCGAAGAAATCGGAAACGAATACGCCGCTCCCCGCCTGCAGGACGTTCAGGCCCTCGACAATCACGACGTCCGGGCTCTGCACGGTCTCGAACTGTCCCGGAACGATGTCGTAGGCAAGATGCGAATAAACCGGCGCGGCAACCTCGGGAACACCTGACTTCACGTCGGCCATGAACCGCAGGAGGCGGCGCACGTCGTAACTCTCCGGAAAGCCCTTCCGCTGCATCAGGCCGCGCGCCTCGAGCACCCGCTGCGGCAGCAGAAAGCCGTCCGTGGTCACGAGGCTGACTCTCGGATGCCCCGGCCAGCTCGCCATGAGCGCCTGCAGCACGCGCGACGTGGTGCTCTTCCCCACCGCGACGCTGCCGGCGATGCCGATGACGAAAGGAACCCGCGGCGTGTCCGTGCCGAGGAACGTGGCCGACGCCGCGTGCAGGTTCCTCGTCGCGGCAACGTAGAGGTTCAGCAGCCGCGAGAGCGGGAGATAGATGTCGGCCACCTCGTCGAGCGACATCCGTTCGTTGACGCTGACGAGACGACGGAGCTGCGGCTCGGTCAGCGGCAGTGGAGTGGCCGCGCGCAGGTTCGCCCAGTCGGCGCGCGTGAACTCGACAAAGCGGGAGACCACGACCTGCCCTTCGCTCATAACTTCACGAACATCGCCAACGCCATCGCCAGCCCGACGACCACCACCGTATGGCTGACGGCGGTCTGGCCGGCGCGGCGCGCGGTCCCGGCGCCGATCAGCGCGCCGACGATGGCGCCGGTCGCCATCAGCAGCGCGTCGTCCCATCGAATCAGATCGGTGAACAGCAGATACACGATCGCGATGCCGTTGATCGCGACCGCGAGCAGATTCTTGAGGCCGTTCATCTGATGGATGTCGGTATGTCCCATCAGGCTGAGCGCCGCCAGCATCATGATGCCGATGCCGGCGCCGAAATAGCCTCCGTAGATCCCGACGATCAGCTGAAACAGCATCGTCCACGACAGCCAGTGCGATCGGGCGTGGTGCATCGCGGTCAGGTTGAAGCGGCGCTGAAGACGCTCCTGCGCCATGAACAGGAAGGGCGCGAACAGGATCAGGACCGGGATCAACCGCTCGAACAGGTCCGGAGGCGTGATCGTGAGCAGGATCGCACCCGTCAATCCGCCCATGAGGCTCGGCACGATCAGGGCGTAGACGCGCGGATCCGCCTGACGCATCTCGCGGCGGAACCCCCAGGTGCCGCTGAGCGATCCCGGCCACAGGGCAACGGTGCTGGTGGCGTTGGCGTGGAGGGCTGGAACCCCCAGCCAGATCAGGGTGGGCACCGTCAGAAGCGTTCCGCCGCCCGCAACTGAATTGATAGCCCCGCCGGCACAGGCGGCGAGGAAAACGAACAGCTGGTGCACCTGAGCCAAGCATATCCGCGGTGGCACCCCTGAAGGGCGGCGGCACCCTGAAGGGGTGCCCTACGTTTCCGCGCGGCCTTCACAGGGGACGCTTTGCTGTCGTTTGGTGACGAAGACAGGCGGGCACGTCAATGCATTTCGACCTGAACCGCTGGCCCGTCCTTTGCCCTTGGCCCTGCGTCCCAGGGTTGCGCTGTGCCATGGAGGGTCCAGACGATGAGATGCTGCCTCACCCTGCTTTGCCGGGCGTTGGTCGTCCTGACCATAGCCGCCCCGGCGGCGGCCCAGAACCGCCCGGTGCCGCGTCCCGCGCCGGACTTTCTCTTCGAAAAGCCACATGCGTCGGTGACGGTCCGCGGGAGCTGGCTTTTCACGCGCGCCGACAGTGATTGGTACGACTTCGTCTCGAATCTGTTGACCGTCGAGAATCAGGACTTCAACGCACCCGGGTTCGGCCTCGACCTGAACGTGCCGCTGACTTCACGCCTGGAAGCCCAGGCGTCGTTCGACTTCAGCCGTTCGAGCACGTTGTCGGAGTACCGCGACTTCGTTGACAACAACCGGCTTCCGATCCAGCAGACCACCAGCCTCCGCGAGATGAACGTCGGCGGCAACGTCCGCTACCTGCTGATGGATCGCGGGCAGCAGGTCAGCCGGCTCGCGTGGGTACCGAGGCGTTTCGTTCCGTTCGTCGGCGCCGGCGCAGGGGCCTTCAACTACAAGCTGCAGCAGACGGGCGACTTCATCGACTTCCAGGACTCGTCGGTATTTGGCGACAGGTTCGTGTCGGAGGGATGGGCACCGAGCGCGCAGGTCTTCGGCGGCGTTGACGTGCGCGTGTTCAAGCGGGTGAATGTGACGGTCGATGGACGATACTTGTGGGCAGCGGACGACCTCGGGCGCGATTTCCTCGGCTTCGAGCCGATCGACCTGGCAGGGTTCCGCCTGTCGGGCGGCGTGAATTTTCAGTTTTGAGCGTAGCTTCCGCCTTCAGGCGGAAGATCGTTTACTGGAGTTGATATGAGATCAGCCCTGCTCGTCGCCGTATTCGCCCTGCTCGCCGTTCCGGCGCGCGCACAGACGAACGACCTGCGCTGGGAGCCGTGGCTGGGCTGCTGGAATCTCACGGTGGACAACCTCCGCCCGCGCGAAGCGCCCGAGGCTGTGGCGGGGCGCGCGGCGCGTCAGCCGGCCACGACGATCGACGGCGCCCCGCGTGTGTGCGTGAGCCGCACCCCCGAGGGCGTCCGGCTCGAAACGACCGTCGGCCCGCAAACCGCAATCGATCAGACGATCGTCGCCGACGCGGCCGCGCACCCGGTGAACGACGGCGAGTGTTCGGGCACCCAGCGCAGCGAGTGGTCGAAGAGCGGACTTCGGCTCTACTCGACGGCCGAGATCAGCTGCAAGGCCGATGCTGGTCCGCGCAGGGTCTCGGGGTTGTCGCTGATCGCCCCCAACGGCGACTGGCTTGACATTCAGGCGGTCGCGATTGGCGAGCGGGAGACCGTCCGCGTCAAGCGGTACCACCGCGCCGCCGATTCTCCTCGCACAGGGCGTCCCGACGTCGCTGGCTCACGCCTGACGCTGGACGAGGTGAAGGAAGCCGGCACGCGAGTGTCGTCTGGTGCACTCGAGGCGGCGCTCATCGAGACGCTCGCAGGATTCGATCTGAGCAGCAAGAAGCTGATGGAGCTGGCGTCCGCCGGTGTTCCTGAGCAGGTGATCGACTTGCTGGTCGCACTGTCCTATCCGGACAAGTTCGTGATTCAGCGTCTGGCACAGGTCGCGCCGTCTGGACAGTCCACCTTCGCGCGGGACCCGTTCATGATTGGGCCCTATGCGACGCCGTATTTCTACGACGGCTATTACTACGGGTCGCCGTACTTCTACGAGCCGTTCGGCTACCGCGGCTACGCCTTCCTTGGATACGGGCCAACGTTCGTGGTGCAAGGTGTGGATGGAAACGGCGGCGGATCCAGCGGGTCGGCGAGAGGAGACGGACGCGTCGTCAACGGCATGGGATACACGCGCGTAACACCGCGATCGGAGGCACCGTCCACCGCCGCGACGCCGACGAGAGCCGCGTCGAGATCGTCAGGCTCTTCACCGCCCTCGTCAGACTCGTCGTCCTCATCCTCCGGGTCGTCTTCGTCCTCCGGCTCATCGTCCTCGTCGGGCTCGTCGGGTGGCGGAAGCGCTTCGTCTGGCGGCGGGTATTCGAGCGGCAGCGGTTCGAGTGATTCGGGCCGGACGGCCGTCCCGCGCTAACCGAGTCCAGCCTGAAGCTGTACGAGCAGCGCACCGGGTCGCGTATGAAACGCGATCCGGTGCAGCAACTGCAGCGCCTCTTCGAGGCCGCGCTCCTTCAGTAAGGTTTCCAGGTCCACGAGAATCACGTCGCTGTCGATTTGAATGCCCGGCGGCGTCGTTTTGATGAAACCGGCGATTGCCCTGACAACCAGCGTCAGCGGTCCGCTGGACGGCAGCGACCATCGCAGCCGCAAGACGGCGTCGCGCGGAAGGTCCGGCTGCCGCTCGATTCTCACCGCAACCGGGATCGAAGGCATCAGGCGAGTCCGCGGCTCGACGCGAACCAGCGCTTCATCCGCCTCGAGCAACGTTACGTGAACCGACGCCACATGCGGGTGTCCCGCCAGCTTCCTGGCAATGAAGCGGTTGATGAGCGTCTCCCGGATCGGGATCTCGCCTACCAGGGAGGTTCCGGCAATCTCCCCCGGATCGACCCCATATCGTTGGAATAGTTCGTTCAGCTTCTGCATGGTGCAAACCGCCCGGCTGGCCCCTGCGTCCATATTGCCGGAACATCTCATCGCTCAGGGCGTAAGATTCCGTGGAGTTATTTTGATGCGACCTTTTGCTCCCGCTTTTGCCGGCTTCCTGGCCATCGCCGCGGTTGTGACGGCGGCGGCGCAGCCACCCGCACCCGCACAGGGTCCGCCGGCGCCGGGCGCTGGCGCGGCCAAACCGGAGCCGCCGCCCTCCCCTGCCGCGGTCGAGCGCGCATCTCAGATTCTGGCGGAGACGAGGAAGGCACTTGGCGGACCGGCGCTGGATGCGGTGACGAGCGTCGTCGCCACGGGACGAACGCGCCGCGTGCGCGGGGACAACCTGGTCCCGATCGAATTCGAGATCTCGATTCAGATGCCGGACAAGTACGCCCGCAAAGACGAATCGCCGGCCGAGGAGAGCGAACCGACGTCAACCGGATTCAACGGCAGCGACGTCATCCAGTTTCCCGTCCCGCCGGCCAGGGCCGGTGGTCCAGGTGCGCCGCCGGGCGGGCGGCCCGGTGCTCCGGCGCCGACGCCCGAACAGCTTGCCGCCCAGCAGGCCGCCCAGCGCGCTGCGCGCCTGACGACGACCAAGCAGGAGTTCGCGCGGCTGGCGCTTGGAATGTTCGCCAAGTCGCTTGACACCTACCCGATGACGTTTGCGTTTGCCGCGCAGGCGCAGGCGCCGCAGGGCACGGCGGACGTCATCGAAGTCCGCGGCGCCGGTAATTTCGCCGCCAGGCTGTTCATCGCGTCGGACACGCATCTGCCGATCATGCTGAGCTGGCAGGCTCCGCCGACCAACGTGATCGTCACGACGCCAGGACAGCCGCCGCCGCGAACCGTGGCGCCCGGCGCCGTGATCATTACTGCGCCTGCCGCGCCGTCGCCAACGGCAAGCGCCGAAGAAAAGGAGGCCTACACGAAGCAGGTGACGGCGATGCGTCAAAAGGCACAGGCCACGCCTATCGAATACCGCTTCTATTACGCGGACTATCGCGACGTGAACGGGATCAAGTTCCCCTTCCGCCTCCGCCGCGCCATCGGCACCGACACGACGGAGGAAACGATCTTCGATCGCTTCCGGGTCAACACGCAGATCGACCCGCGAAGGTTTGCCGTCCAGAAGTAGTTGTGAAGACGCGCCTTTAGGCGGACCTGTCAAACAGCGTCGCGAACGCCGGCCGGCGAGTCACGAGCAGTGCGGACGAGGCAACGGCGAAGAGCAGCGCCAGCCAGCGCGGGCCGGACATCTCGCGCCAGTGCGCACGCAGATGAGCCAGCGCGATCGCCACCCGCGATTGCGGCCGGTCTGCAGCGAGCTCAGGTTCCGCCGGCGACTCCACCCATAAGTTCTGAATGGGACCCTCCGTCGGCAGCATGGCGATGATCTCCGTCGTCACCTGCGGCGTCACGCGGCCGGGAAGCAGCCGGGGAGCGTCGAGAAAGGCGTGCGCGGCCGCCGATCGGCTGGTCAGAGGCGCACCAACCGCGCGCAAGTACACCTCGTTGAAGTGTCCCAGCCGCGACGGATGCGGCACGACGTGGAAGACGAGCTGTTTGCGTTCGCCGATAAACAGGATGTCCCCGTCGTCCTGCATCCGGCGCAGGACGTCGCGAATCTCATAGATCGTCTCGAGCGGCGTGTTGATCAGGCCGATGTCCACGGCCAGTCCCATCGTGTGCACGGGCACCGAGGTGATGGCATTCGGATTCGTCGTCCGCAGCTCTTCCTGGTAATCAGAATGGCGGACGAGACTCGTGATCTCGACCGGCCCGCTCTTCACACGCGACGCGATCTCCAGCAGCGCGCCGATAGTGGCCGCGCGTGCGGCCGTATAGCTGCTCTGGTTCGCGAGATCCATTTCGCCGATCGGGTGCGGTCCATCCAGCCGCGGGACGATGTTGAAGCGCAGCGGCTGATCGGGCAGCGGAACGAGTCCGCCGTTATCGAGGGCGCCGGCAAGCTCCCCATACTCGCGGAGCAGCAGGAAATCCAGATGATCCTGGTAGACGCGGCGGATCGTTTCAGCGGATTGGGCGCTCGCTGTGGCGAGCTCGATCATCATCCGATCGAGTGCCGGCATTCCGGCGAACGCCGGAGGAGCACAGGAGACGACGCCAGTGATCGCGATGCACACGGAGAGGAGCAGTCTGCCGACCATAGACGCGTACCCAGTGTAGCAACCGAGTCGAGCTGAACTGGGGACCTCAGCCGGCTGAAGCGGGACGGATCACGTCCTCGATGAAGATCTCGATGAGGTGCGGCTCGTAACGGCCGCGCTCGGCGCCGGCGCGCAGCATGCGCACCACTTCGGCAGCATCCGTCCGCCCGGCGCGGTATGCGCGCTCGGGTCCCTGCGACGTGAGCGCATCGTAATCGTCCGCAATCGTGACCACGTTGATCTCGCGCGCCCACCAGCAGCCCAGCCGCTCGTTGCGGTTGGTGGCGTAGTCCTCACCGTGGCGGCGCGCCACGGTGACGATGAACGGATTGTTCAACTCGGGCCGGCCCGCATCGCGCAGCCGATCGATCATGCACGGCCCCTTGCGGCAGTGCGCGTCGCGCACGATGCTGAGCAGGTAGTCGGCGCGCCGGGCCGCTTCTTCGGCGGCGTCGCCCCGCAAGTCGGTCCCGCGCATCAACTCGATGAAGGGCGCGCAGTCTTCATGCTGCTTGCCCAGATCGTGCAGCAGCGCAGCGAGCATGATTTCGCGGATGGTCACACGGAGCGGCGTGATTCCGCGTGGCGGATGCGCCGCGGCGACCGCGCGCTGGTTGACCGACAGCGCGAGCTCGCCGGCGAGCTTCATGACGCGGAATTCCGGACAGTAGCCGGGATCGAAGAACGTGGCCTTCGACGGGGTGCCTTCGATGACGATCGCCTGGGGACCCGAGTAGCGGGCGAAAATCCCGTCCGCCACGGCATCGATGTCTACGTTGGTCTGAACGAAGTCCGGGAGGTCGCTTCGCCGCCGCCCTGCGCTGCTTGCTCGCATGCCCGATTAGGTTTCTATAGTCATGCCAAAACGGCAGGACGCAAAACGCCCTGCAAGCGGGACCAGAAGCGAACGGCTGCGCTGGCCGACCGACCACTTTTGACAGCAGCCCTGCAGGCCGCGCCGCAGCACACGTCCGCCACTGATTCCTACATTGATGTCGACATGATCAGCGCAAACAACACGAATGTCAAAATAAACTGATTCGCATCAATCGCCGGAGCCGTCCGGAACCCATTGGAAATCTGAGAGATGTGGCCGATCCGTGGACCGGAACGGCTGTGGCCCGTGAGTTGCTCTGCCGGAGCACATGAGCTTTTCACTTGCCGTGGATCGGGTTCGCGCCCACTTCAACGAGATGCCCGGCCTGGAACTGACGGTGCCGCAGACCGTCCGCCTCGTCGGGTTCGGAGTGGACGATTGCCGCTTCGTCATCGATGCGCTCGTGGACATGGGGTTCCTGCGGTGGACGGCGCGGCGCACGATCGTCCGCACGGACAGCGTGTGGGGACGTGAACCCGAGTCGTCCTACGTTTCTGTCAGGCGGCGCGCAGAGCGGCACAGAACCGTCGATTCGGAATAACCCCCGGTAAGATCCCCCGGTGTCCTCTCTGTCCCGGCCGGCAGCGTCGTCCGATCTGCGTAGCGCGCTGGTTCAGCCTCCGGCCGGGCTGTTCGGCCAGTACGATCTCGATCGCACCTTCGATGAAATGTTCGAGGCGCCGGCGCTCGCGCGCCCGCACTATCAGGCGCTCGTGGACGAACTGGCCCCGGTTTCGCTCGACGACATGCGCCGCCGCCAGGTCGAGGCCGACCGTGCATTCCTGACGCAAGGCATCACCTTTACGGTGTACGGCGACGCGCAGGGCACCGAGCGGATCTTCCCCTTCGATCTGCTGCCGCGCCTCGTCACGGCCTCCGAGTGGGACACGCTCGAACGCGGTCTCGCGCAGCGCCTCATCGCCATCAATCTTTTTCTGAAGGACATCTATAACGAGGGCCGGATCCTCGCCGAGGGCGTCGTGCCGCGCGAGCTCGTCTTCAGCTGCCGGCACTATCGGCGCGAAATGCGCGGCGTCCGTGTTCACCGGGACGTCTACGTGTCGGTCGCTGGCACGGACCTCGTCCGCCTCGAGGACGGCCGTTTCGTGGTGCTCGAGGACAACCTGCGGGTGCCCAGCGGAGTGTCCTATATGCTGGCGAACCGCGCCGTCACCAAGCGCGTGTTCCCCGGGTTGTTCAACAAGTACAACGTGCGGCCGATCGCGCATTACGGCCAGGCTCTGCTGGCAACGCTGCGCGCGCTGGCGCCGCCGGACCGATCGGATCCGACCATCGTCGTGCTGACCCCTGGCGTCGGCAATTCGGCATACTTCGAGCACGCCTTCCTCGCCCGTGAAATGGGCATCTCGCTGGTCGAAGGACGCGACCTGCTGGTCCACGACACCGTCGTCTACATGCGCACCACGTCCGGCCTGCGGCGGGTGGACGTCATCTATCGCCGCGTGGATGACGACTTCCTCGATCCGCTGGCCTTCCGGTCCGATTCACACCTCGGGGTGGCCGGCCTGCTCAACGCGTACCGCGCCGGCAACGTCAGCGTCGTGAACGCGATCGGCACCGGTGTCGCCGACGACAAAGCTGTGTACGCGTATCTGCCGGCGATCATCCGCTTCTACCTGTCGGAAGAACCGATTCTGTCGAACGTTCCCACCTACCTGTGCGGAAACGGATCGGATCGGCAATACGTCCTCGACAATCTCGACAGTCTCGTGGTCAAAGCGGTCGGCGAGTCCGGCGGCTACGGCATGCTGGTGGGACCACACAGCACAGCCGCCCAGCGCGACGAGTTCCGTACCCTGATCCTCGCCGAGCCGCGCAACTTCATTGCCCAGCCGACGCTGGCGCTGTCGCGTGCGGCGTGTTTCGTCGGCGGCGGCGTCGAGCCGCGCCATGTCGATCTGCGCCCGTACGTGCTCTACGGCGACAAGGTCACCATCGTCCCGGGCGGTCTGACGCGCGTCGCGCTCCGCAAAGGATCGCTCGTCGTCAACTCGTCCCAGGGCGGCGGCAGCAAGGACACCTGGGTGCTGCTGGAATAGCCGATGCTGCTGTCCCGCGTGGCCGACTCGCTCTACTGGATCAGCCGCTACCTCGAACGCGCGGAGCACACCGCGCGACTGGTGGACGTGGCCCGCGATCTGGGCCTCGACCGCGCGGCGGCCGCGCGGTCACGCGCCATCGAGCGGCTGTACAGGAGCCTCGGGTTGCCGTCTGCCGAGGGCGAGCAATCGCTCGTCCGGGTCGCCCTGTTCGACACGTCGCATCGCAACTCCGTCGCCGCGTGCGTGATGGCCGCGCGCGAAAACGCACGCCAGGTGCGTGAAGAGATCAGCTCGGACATGTGGGAACAGATCAACGACCTGTTCCTCCGCGTCCGCAAGCTGCAAGAAGCGTCGGCTGGCGGCCGCACGCATTACGTCTCCCGGGTCATCGTCGAGGGCGTCCACCTGTTTGCGGGCATCACCGACGCGACGATGGGCCATGCGGAGGGGTGGCAGTATCTGCAGGCGGGCTGCTTTCTCGAGCGCGCCGCCTCGACGGCGACGCTCCTCGACGCGTTTCTCGTCGAGAAGGGCGATGCCGGACCGGCGGCGCTCGATCAGGCGGACTGGGTCGCGCTGCTGCGCTCGTGCTCGGCGCTTGAAGGGTACTGCCGTCGATACACGGCCGACGTCAGGCCGGAACGGGTGACGGAGTTCCTGCTGCTCGACGCTGAATGTCCGCGATCTGTTCGCTTTGCGGCGACGAAGCTCGAGGGGGCGCTCAGGGACATTGCGCGGTACACGGGCCGTCCAACAGGGGGACGCGCGGAGCGGTTGTCGGGGCGGCTGCGCGCGTCGCTCGACTACGGGCAGGTGGACGAGATCCTCAGCGATGATCCGCATGCATACCTCGCCGGCGTCAGCCGGCAGTGCGCGCAGATCCACTCGGCCGTCTACCAGAGCTATATCTCGTACGCCATCGAGACGGCGCTTCCCGCGTAAACGTCATGCGATACAGCGTCCGCCACGTCACCCGCTTCACCTACGACACGCCGATTACCGAAAGCGTCATGGAAGCACGCATGCAGCCGCGGAGCGACGGCTTCCAGCGCTGCATTCACTTCGCGCTCACCACGACGCCGCAGGCGCGGGTGATGACCTATCCCGACCACGACGGAAACGCCGTCCATCATTTCGACATTCCCGCGCGGCACTCGCGTCTGGTGGTGACCGCGGAGGCGCTGATCGATTCGATTGAGCGCGACCCAGCGCCCGACGCGCTCGGCCCGGACGCCTGGACCGAGATCGATGCGCTCGCTCGGTCCGGCGAATGGTTCGAACACCTCACGCCGAGCGCGTTCGCGCAGCCGACGCCGGCTCTCGCTGAATTCGCGCGCGAGCTGGATTTGAACAGAACCGAGGATCCGCTCCGGCTGCTGCGCCGTCTGATGCGCGACATGAACGACCTGCTCGAATACCGGCCGAAGAGCACGCGCGTGGACTCGCCGATCGACGAGGCGCTGACCGCGCGGTGTGGAGTGTGCCAGGACTTCGCGCACATCTTCATCGCGCTCGCGCGTCAGTTGGGGATCCCGTCCCGATATGTCAGCGGCTACCTGTTCCCACAGACGGAGATCGAGAGCCGGACTGCGGCACACGCCACGCACGCCTGGGTGGAGTGTTATCTGCCGGGGCTCGGCTGGTCAGGCTTCGACCCGACGAATAACGAGGATGCCGGCGAGGGGCATATACGGGTGGCCGTTGGACGCGATTATTCGGACGTGCCCCCGACGCGCGGGGTCTACAAGGGCGCGACCGCGGTCAATACGGAGCTGGCGGTCGCCGTCCGCGTGGCGTCGGTCAAGCCGCCGGTGATCGGTGATGTGCTGCCGTTTACGCCGTGGATGTCTCGTGACGCTGGCGCCCCGCTATCCGACCCGGCTGAGTCTCAACAGCAACAACAACAGCAGCAGTAAGGCACCCTTAAAAGGGTGCCCTACGGTAACGCTGTAGGTGGCGCGCTGACTATTCCGTGCCGAGTCAGCGCAAACTCCTTCGGCTCATCGCCGAAGCCGAAGTCGATCGACTGCAGGCACGACACAAGCTTGTGGAAGTGCAAATACATCACTTCCCTTCCTTCCGCGTCGTATGCATGCCCGTCCCGCCACGTCATCTGCCAGTCACGATCCCCCGCCAGCAGGTCCTTCTGATACTGCGCCGTGATCGTCATCTCCTGTTCCCAGTAGATCTTCGGCCGGGCCTTGAAGGAGCTCTTCGCGATGCGCTCGCGGAGACAGTTGGTCAGGATGTTTTCGTCCACGCGCACGTAGTGCGGATTCGTCAGATGCGCGAGGACGTCGGGAACGATCTCGAACGTCCGATTGTTCGACTCGGTGTTGCGCCAGAACGTCCCGTGGCCCCCGAGCTTGCGCTGGCGCGGCGAAATGACGATATGGGTGTTCAGCAGATCGTCGGTGACGAAGCTGCGGACGTCACCCCAGACGACGTCCAGGTCTGAATAGGCCCACCAATCGAATTCGCGCAGGTCGTCGGCGAACATCAGCCCATAGAGCGGCTTGAAGTCGCAGATTTTCCGCACCAGCGCGGGATCAATCGTGATCGTCGTGCCGAGCACGGCGGACGCGCGGGCATTGAACTCGCGCAGGTCCGTCCGCCTGATGGTGACGTTCGGCGGCGCCGGCACCTCGAAGTCGGCGTAGATGAGCCACTCGACGTCCGCGTTCGTCTGGCACGACCTGAAAAACGCGGGGAGCCATGGCGGGGGCGTGCCGAAGAAGGTGTTGACGATGGCGACGCGCGGTCTCGCGTTCAACGGGTCGCGACCCAGCGATCCCGCGCGGCTCCCTCGCCCGTCAGCATTTCGAGCAGGCGGGCCTTGGTTGGAGCATCCGGACTGAAGCGCGCCTGGTAGACATAGCGCAGAAAGTCCGGTGGGGCATCGTCCGGGACCGAGGCGCCGTGCGCGCCCGTGGAATTGAGGAACATCAGCGCGCTGTTGCCGATGCCAGGCACGTCGCGAGCAAGCACGCACTCTTCCGGTTTCAGCCACAGCGGCGAAGTGTGCGCCTCGTCGCGCTCGTGAACCAGCCGGTACAGCTGCGTGCCGTAGGTGTGCGCCGCGTTCCGCGGCGCGGCATAGAACAGGGCAACGAGAAAGGCCCAGCGCGGATCGCGATGCGGTTTGATCAGGTACCCGCGCCGGCGCAGCATCAGCCGCGGATTTGCCGCGCGCAGCGTGATGCCGGACTGCTCCCACGATCCAAGCGACGGCCACGAGGAGCGCACGAAGTCGTCCAGCGCGGGGCGGAACGCAGCGATCACGGCCGGCAGCAGCGCATTCTCGACCGCGTCGTGAAAGACGTCCCACACTGCGCGGCTGAAGGCCGGAGCCATGACGAACGGGACCGGCATTTCGTCCCGCAGATCCGACGTCTTCTCGAAGAAGACAGGCGCCGGCAGCGAGTCGATCATGCGGTCGAAGAAGTAGTCGGGAAAGACGTTTTCGACCACCAGATGCGGGCACGGCTCGAGCTGCAGCCGGGCGCGCCCGACCGCGGCCGTCACGTGGGCGAGGATCTCCGTGCGGTCGACGCGCGAGCGGAACTCGCTGACCTTGGCCGCGGATTTGGCGTCCTGGACGTAAACCGACATGCAGCGATCAATGCGTGCCTGAAGCTCGGGCAGCGCCGCGAGCGCGGCGTCGTGCGCGGCCAACGCGGTCTGGAGCTCCTGCCGGCCCTGCTCGGCCGTTCGGCGGATTTCCCGCAGCTCGCGGACGACGTTCTTCTGCTCGCGCGCCATCTCTTCGCGCAGCGCCGTGATCATCTTTTCCGTGGCGCGGCGGCGCGGAAACAACCGGTCGAGCCAGCGGCGGGCAGGGGCGTCGGCGGGCATCCGGTGCTAACTGTAGCATTCGCTCCGCGCTGTCATCGATTGACTCATCCGTCGCGTCCTGCGTGGATGACGGTCGAGCCGGAAATGCATTGAAAGTGGCCTGAAAATGTATGGTCCGGATCTTGCCGGAAGCATGGGTGGAGGAAACGAACCCATGCTCCGCACTGCAGCAACGACGACCGCAATCATCGCTCTTCTCGCCGGCGCGGCATTCGCGCAGGGCAACGGGCGGAACAGCGCCCGCAATCAGGGCATCCCGCCCGGACAGATGCCGCCCGCAGGACAGTGCCGGGTGTGGTACGAGGGCCGGCCGCCCGGACAGCAGCCGCGTGCGACCAACTGTGACGATGCCGAACGTGTCGCGTCGCGCAGCCGCACCGCGCGCGTGATCTACGGCAGCGACGTGTATGGCCGCAACGATCGCTGGGGCAACCGGAACGATGACCGCTGGGGCGGCCGTGACGATCGGATTGGCGATCGCCGCTACGCGCGCCAGGGCTTCGACCAGGGCTATCGCGACGGCATCACCAAGGCGCAGGAGGACACGCGCGACGGCGACCGCTACGACCCGGCGCGCCACGATTGGTACAAGTCCGGCAACCGCGGCTACGACAGCCGTTACGGAACGCGCGAGGACTACCGGGCCGATTACCGCTCGGGCTTCGTCCAGGGCTACGACAGCGCTTACCGTGGGAACCGGAACACCGACCGTACCCCCGACCGTCAGGGCGACACGATCTGGGAGAGGATCACCGGTCGTAACGACGGACGCTAGCTAGCCGCTCTTCGAATGCGATTCGTGGGGCGAGCCGGTTCAGGGCTCGCCTCGCGATCGCTACCTACTTCAGTTCCTCAATCAACGCGTCGATCTGCTGATACTGGAGGCAGCCGGCCGTCATCTGCGGCGCCGGCGGGCAGCCGGTTACCCGCCAGCCGTAGTCCTTCTCGATCGTTTCAGCGATCGTCGAGCGGCTCGCCCCTTTTCTGATTAGTCCCTGCAGCCGCGCGCGCATTGCCGCAATGCTGCCGTTGAATCGCGCCAGGTCCGCCTTCGTCGCCACCGGCCCGTGGCCGGGTATGACGATGTCGAAGTCCAGTTGCAGCGTTCGCTCGAGCGTGCGCGTCCACTCGATCAGGCTGCCGCCCTGCACGTAGTCGACGTAAATCGGCACACCGGGTCGCGAACTGCTGATAAACAGATCGCCGGTGTGAATCGCCTTCAGCTCTGGGAAATAGATAATCGCATCGCCGCTGGTGTGGCCCCTGCCGAAGTAGTAGGCCTCGATATCCTTGCCGCCAAGGTGCACGTCCAGCCGATCGCTGAACGTGACCCGCGGCAGGCCGATCGGCGTGCCCGGCGTGTCCTCGTAGTACGGCCGCTTCAGGTTCTTCAGGTTCGCGTAGACGTTCCGGTGCGCGATCACCTCGGCAATCGGCAGCATCCTGAAGTCGCCGCCGGCGTGGTCGTCGTGCTGGTGCGTGTTGATCACATACCGCAGCGGTCTGTCGGTGACGAGCTTCACCTGGGCGAGGATGTCGGCGTGGTTGCGGTCGAACATGTCGTCGACGAGGACGACGCCTTCGGAGGTGGCGTAGACGGCGACGTTGCCGCCTTCGCCGGAGATCATGTGCAGGTCACCCTGCACGCGCTGAGCCTTGAGCGGTCCGGGCGGCTTGTTTTGCGTGTATACCCAGCTGCTCTGGGCGGCGAACAGTGCCGCGAGCGACACGGCCAACAGGAGTCGGCGGCTCACTTGACGGGGGCGATCGATTCGACGCGAATCGTCTTCGTCTTCGCGTCGAGCGTGCCGGTCACTCGCACCTTCTGCGCCGCGTATTGTTCGGGTGTTTTCTGGTCGCTGAGGACGTAGGCGCTCTTGCCGTCGAAGAGGACGTAGGCTGAGCCGTGCGACGCGACGCAGGCCCTGGTGCACTCAGCGTCCGTCGGCCCCATGCGCATGTGGCTATGGGTGCCGAGCGGACACATCTCGTCGGTGATGATGCCGGTGAACGTCTGCTTGTCCTGGGCGGCAGAGAGCGCCGCCGCAAGAAACAGGCTGAGGACCACCGGCTTCATCGTCTACTCTCCCGGGATCATCAAATGGGCAGTCGACGTGCCCGCATTCATGATCCAGACGCCGCCCTGCTTCGCGTTGTCCGGCAGACCCAGCGACTGCGTCGTCGCACCCGGCGTCGCAATCGTGTAGTGGGTGCGGGCAGTGGCCTGATCGTTACCCATCAGATGCCAGAAGATCGATCCGAACTGCGGCTTGGCGCGGCTGCCATCCTTCTCGGCGGCATCGAGCGCAGCCTGGCGCTTGGCGCGGTCGGGTTCGGACTCGAACTTCATGTTCTGGGTGACACGATCCATGTTGGCGACCATCGTGCACTCGACCGAGAACGGCTGCGCCTGGCCGGGCAGCCCGGACTTGTCGAAGCAGACGATGCCGTTGGTGCCCTTCCGCAGCGTCGTGTACGTCCAGTCGCTCGGGTTCCACTTGATGACCATCGCGGCGTTGCGCAGCTGCGCCGGCGCGGCGAGCACCGCCTTATCGACGTCCGCCTGCGATGCACCGGGCTCGAGCGGCAGCGCGGGCGCCGGCGCGCCGCGTCCCTGAGCCAACACGCTGGTCGAAACGGCCAGCACCGACAAAGCTATTACCAGAATGCGTTTCATACCAGCCTCCCTTATAGAGGCCCCATTGTAGGTCAGCCGGGTTGAGGTGGAAGAACTGGAAAAGTGGAAAAGTAGAATCCGCCGCTATGGACGCCATCATTACGGACCTCGTGCAGCGCTTCGAACGCGGTGGGCTGACGCGGAGGCAGCTGATTCAGGGCCTGTCGGCGCTCGTGGCCGCCGGGACCGCGGCCGCGCCGGCGGCGGCGCAAAACAGCGGGTTGCAGGCGATCGAAGTCGACCACACGTCGGTTCTCGTCGCCGACCTGCAGCGCTCAGCCGACTTCTACGCAAAGGTCTTCGGCCTGACGCCCGTCAGCGAGGACAAAGCCAACCGCATCCTGCGGCTGGGAACCGGAGGCGCAGGCGTGAACAGCACGCTTGTCTCGCTGCGTCAGCAGAGCCCGGCGGGCGACATCGATCACTTCGCGCTCACGGTAAAAGGATTCAATCGCGACGCCGTGACTGAGGTCCTGAAGAAACACGGACTTACGCCGGCCAACAACATCGAATTCGGATTTCACGTGAAGGACCCTGACGGCGCGGTCGTTCAGATCGTGTGAAGCCGGTGGTTCGCACGCTATGCGCCCCAGTGCCGAAGAAGGCGCCCCGATTGACGGCTCGTGAGGCGACGACGGACTAGCGAGGCGCCTGGCAGGACCAGTTCGCCGCGTCCTTCAGGTCGCCGCCCTTGTGTTCCGCCGCCTGCGGATACGCGCACAGCGGGCGTGTCAGACCGTTCGCGCCAGTGCCGATGATCGAGTTCGGCGCGATGCCCTTCTCGACCCAGCGCTCCAGCGTCCCGATCTGATCGAACCCGTTGATTCCCGGACCGCCGCCGCAGTGCCCCATGCCGGGCACCATGAACAGGCGCATCCAGTCGCTCTGATTGCGCCCCATCTTGTTCAGCACCTGCTCGTAATACCAGACCGTCGTTTCCGGCGTGATGCCGGTGTCGGCCCAGCCATGGAACATCAGCAGCTTGCCGCCACTCGACTTGAACCTGCGCAGGTCCGGGTTCACCGCGTCGACGTAGCCGATCGTGTCGTCGAGGAACTTCATGTCGCGATCGAGATTGAACTTCTGCCAGTCGAAGTTCGGGTCTTCGTAGGCGATGCGGACGAGATCGAACGTGCCGCCTCCCGGATTGATATTGGCGGGGCTCGCACCAATCGGATTGCCAAGCGCCTGACCCGAGAAGATCAGCTCACCTTTTGAGTTCTTCACACCGCCATAGAAGGTCTCGACCGTCTTCATCTTCGCGTCGGTCAGGCATCCGGTCGTCTTTCCGGCCGTGCACTTGAGCGTGGAGAAATCGACCTTACAGGCACGCGGGTTGTTGAGGAATCCTTCCTTCAACGTGTCGCACGTGTTCACCAGGTTGTTCACGAGCGCGGCGTCCTCGGCCGTGAGTTTCTGTTCGGGGTTGCGTACCAGCCGCGCGCTGCGTTCGACGCCTGCCGTCCACATGTGGATGTGGCGGCTCGCGAGCGCACCGGCAATGATTCCGTCGTAGTCGTCCGGATAGCGCTGCGCTTCCATCACCGCCATGCGTCCGCCGGTCGAGCAGCCTTTGAAGTACGAGTACTGCGGCGCCCGGTCATAGAACGCTTTGACGATCTGCTTGGCCTTGACCGTCATCTCGTGTGTCGCGCGATAGCCGAAATCGATCATCTTCTCGGGGTGGCCGATCGCCCAGTCGCCGCCAGCCTGCTGGTGGCCGGTATCCGTGCCGGCGGTCGCGTAACCGAGGCGAAGCGCCTGCGGCATGTCGTTCGTCATGCCTTGAATCGAACCGGCGAACCCACCGTTGCCGACGCCCATGAACTTGCCGTTCCATTTGTCGGCGGGCGGCAGCCACAGTTCCATGTTGATGAGCGAGTCGGATGAGGGCTTGAGTACCAGTTGAACGCGGCAGTGCTCGGGAATGATGCGCGGCGCCGGAGGGCCGCCACCGCGCGGGCCTGCGGCACCCGGCCGCCCGCCCTGCGCCTGTCCCCCGCGTCCGCCGTCGGCGGCGCCTCTGCCAGCTCCACCAGCGCGCGCCGGCGCCGGCGTTGGCGGCGTTGGAGTCGGCGCAGGTCCTTCAACCACCAGGCGAGCGCTGGTAATCGTCGTGTTGTCGAGCTTGAGGCCGGTAAGCGCGTCGCAGGACGTAGGTGCCGCTGCGGCGCCGAGAAGCATGAGAGCGATGCTGCCGATCATGAGGTGTCCTCCTCCGCCGCAGGTCCGCCTGAAGGCGGACACTACATGCGAGGCGTAGCATGGGGCGCGCTCACCGGCTCTTGCAAGAAGAATCTTTCACGAGGAGCATGAGCGAATGACCCCCGAGAATCGCGGTGCCACGACCGACGTAGTCGACAACCTCGACACAAGCCGATTCGAGCTGACCACCGACGGACAAACGGCGTTCCTGCTCTACAAGAAGACGCCCGAAACCTTGGAACTCATCCACACCGAAGTGCCGGAAGCGCTTCGCGGAAGACACCTTGGCGATGCCCTGGTTGAGTACGCGCTCGACAAGGCCCACGCCTGGCACCTGCGCGTAGTCGCCGTGTGTCCATTCGCGCGAGCGTATCTGCGCAAGCGCCGATCGCGTGAGGCGTGAGCGCGTCGGGACCTCTTCTCAGGGCGTGCCGCCAACGTAGCCGGCCAACATTAACGCCACAGTCCTGATCGCGCCGTCCAGCGCGCTCGCCCACGAGGCGGCTTCGGCGCGACGACGCTCGACAACGAGCTGAATCGCCGTGGCGCGCAGCGGCTCCGCGAGACCTATCACCATCGACAGCGTCACCACTCCCGTCACGAAAAAGCCGGGAGCGGCGGCCATCGCGGCGACGACAAACGCGGACGCCGCGAGCAGGAAATACTGGGTCGCAACATCCGGTCGCAGATAACGCGCCGCGGCGGCGCCAGCTGCCTCCGCCAGCGTGATCGCACTGACCAGAACCGTCAGGTGCATCGGCGTCGCGCTTTCACCGATCTGCGCCATGAAAAGTGTGGCGCTGGCAGCGCCGCCGATCAGAGCCGCCGGAACGATTAGGCGCAGCGGCCGGCTCGTAGCGCCAGTTGGTGGAGCGGTCTCGTCAGCTTCGGCTGAACGCGTCGGCGCCGGCGGCGGCGAGGCCAGAGCGAGTGCTATCGCTAGTCCCAACGCCGCCAGGACTGTCTCGGCAATCCACGCGGCCGCGAATCCCATCGTCTCGACGAGGACTCCGCCGGCGACGATCATCGCGACCAGGCCGATCAGCTCGAGGCTATGCGTCTTCGCTTCGATCTGCTGGAAACGCTGCGGCTGCCCTTCGGCGACGCACGACTCGTACAGCAGTGCCTGGTCGGCACCCGATCGGAACGTGTCGCCAAGCGCGACACACAGGCTGGCGAGGACCAGACCGGAGACACCTTCGGCCAGCCAGCACAAAAGCATCGCGACGACCTGGATCGCCGAGCCGAGGATCAGGCTTCGACGATGACCGAACCGATCGGCAAACCGGCCGGTGGGGACCTCCAGCAGCGTGATGGCGATCTCGCCTGCCGCGAGGATCGCGGCAACTGCCACCGGCGAGACGTGCTTGTGTTGCACCCACCAGAGCAGATAGAGGGCGTGCGTGATCCCTTCGACCGACACGACCCGGTAGAAGGGATAAAGCACAAGGTTTCGTCGGAACGGGGATCAATTAGGAGGCATGCTGGAATTAGAAATACCACGGGATCCCGGTATCATGCTTGCCGTTGGCTCCGACGTGCGCGGTCGTCATCCCGACCTACAACGAGCGTGAAACGCTGCCCCACCTGATTCGGCAGCTCATGGAATTCCCCAGCGTCCGGGTGCTCGTCGTTGACGACGGCTCTCCTGACGGAACCGGCCAGATCGCGGACAACCTGTCATCGACGTTCCCGGGGCGGATCGAGGTCATGCACCGGCCGCGCCCGGCCGGACTCGGCTCCGCCTATATCGCCGGCATGCAGCGCGCGCTCGGCTATCAGACCGACCTGATCGCGCAGATGGACGCCGACCTGTCGCACGATGTCAGGTATCTGCCGGATCTGCTTGCTGCCTCGTCTGCTGCTGATCTCGTCATCGGCTCCCGCTACGTCCCGGGAGGAGGCGTGTCGAACTGGTCGCTCGATCGCCGTCTGCTCAGCCGGTTTGCGAACCTTTACGTCCGCGCGATCACGGGCCTCCGTGTGCGCGACGCCACGGCTGGATATCGCTGCTGGCGGCGCGAGACGCTCAGCCAGCTGCCGCTGGAGCGGCTGAAGTCGAGCGGCTACTCGTTTCAGGTCGAAATGGCCTGGGAAACCGTCCGCCGCGGCTTTCGCGTCGCCGAAGTTCCCATCGTGTTCGTCGAGCGCACTCGGGGACGCTCCAAGATGAATTGGCCGGTCATCCTGGAGTCGATCTGGCTGCCGTGGCGGCTGCGGGGAAGGACGAACGACCGTACGTGAAACGGAATCGCGTGGCCGCGGGCGTTCTGATCGCCGTGGCGGCACTGAGCATCTTCGCCCTTCGCGCATCCGACAGCATGGCCGACTTCGAAGTGTATTGGCGTGGGGCCACACGAGCCGCCGCCGCCGAGCCGCTCTATCGCGTTGACGACGAGCACTATCGCTTCAAGTATTTCCCGGCGTTCGCAGTTCTGACGATTCCGGTGGGGCTGCTGCCGCTGCCGGCCGCGAAAGCCGTCTGGTTCACGGCGTCAGCGTTGCTGCTTGCGCTGCTCGTGCAGTTGAGCGTCGACGTGCTGCCCGAGCGCCGGCGCGCGAACGCCATTCTCGCGGTGGCAGCGATTGCTGTGCTCGGCAAGTTCTACGGCCACGAGCTGGTGCTCGGTCAGGTCAACGTGCTGTTCGCGGTGCTCGCCGTGTGCGCGCTGCTGGCGATGAAACAAGGCCACGAAAAGCTCGCCGGCGTTTTGATCGCGTTCACGATCGCCATCAAGCCGTACGGTGTGCTGTTCATGCCGTGGCTCATTGCGCGCCGGAAGGCGGCGTCGGCCACGGCTGCCCTGCTCACGCTCGCGGCGATTAGCGTCCTGCCAGTGCCGCTTTACGGTGTAGGAGGAACGATCGCTCTTTATCGCGACTGGTGGGACACGGTGAGCGGCACGACGCCGTCAAATCTGCTGAATCCGGACAATGTGTCGTTCGCCAGCGCCTATGCGAAATGGTTTGGAGCAGGCACTGTGGCAACATCGCTGGCGTTCATCACGGCTCTCGCCGCGCTTGCCGGCACCGTCGTCGTCCTGCTGTATCGCCGGGGCCTCGTCTTCCCTGAAGCGATCGAAGGCAGCGGTCTGCTGATGCTCATCCCGCTGCTCTCTCCGCAGGGTTGGGACTACGTCCTTCTGCTGGCTACGCCTGCAG
>Ga0247825_10000592_pt1 | contig 23093 bp, 23 predicted proteins | sample 13C_Vanillin_Day_FD_194413 | JGI IMG/M metagenome (GOLD analysis project Ga0247825, IMG submission 194413) | Soil microbial communities from agricultural site in Penn Yan, New York, United States - 13C_Vanillin_Day48 | ecosystem: Environmental > Terrestrial > Soil > Agricultural land | place...
AAATCGCGCTGATTCTCACGCATTTTTTACAGCGATTCGAGGCTGATCGCATGGCCGAGCCCGCCCTCAATATCCCCTCCGACTACGACGCCGAATCCATCAAGGTTCTCAAGGGCCTCGATGCGGTACGCAAGCGGCCGGGCATGTATATCGGCGATACCGACGACGGCTCGGGCCTGCACCACATGGTCTACGAGGTCGTCGACAACGCGATCGACGAGGCGCTGGCGGGCCACGCCACCGAAGTGACGGTTCGGCTCAACCCGGACGGCTCGTGCACCGTGCGCGACAACGGCCGCGGCATCCCGGTCGACATTCACAAAGGCGAAGGCGTCTCGGCGGCCGAGGTCATCATGACCCAGTTGCATGCCGGCGGAAAATTCGACCAGAACTCCTACAAGGTGTCCGGCGGCCTGCACGGCGTCGGCGTCTCCGTTGTCAACGCGCTCTCGACCTGGCTCAAGCTGTCGATCTGGCGCGACGGCAAGGAACACTCGATGGAGTTCCGCGACGGCGACGCGGTGGCGCCGTTGGCGGTGACCGGCGAGGCCGGCGACCGGCGCGGCACCGAGGTGGCGTTCCTGCCGTCGAAGCAGACCTTCACCATGACCGAGTTCGATTTCGGCACGCTGGAGCACCGCCTGCGCGAGCTCGCCTTCCTGAATTCCGGCGTCCGGATCGTGCTGTCCGACATGCGCCACGCGGTCGAGAAGCGCGAGGAGCTGTTCTACGAAGGCGGCGTCGAGGAGTTCGTCAAATATCTCGACCGCAACAAGAACTCGCTCATTCCCGCGCCGATCATGATCAAGTCGGAGCGCGACGGCGTGATGGTCGAGTGCGCGATGACGTGGAACGACAGCTACCATGAAACCGTGCTCTGCTTCACCAACAACATCCCGCAACGCGACGGCGGCACCCATCTCGCGGGCTTCCGCGGCGCGCTGACCCGGCAGGTTACCGGCTATGCCGAGGCGATGGGCGGTGCGCGCAAGGAAAAGGTCGATCTCACCGGCGACGATTGCCGGGAGGGCCTGACCACCGTGCTGTCGATCAAGGTCCCCGATCCGAAGTTTTCATCGCAGACCAAGGACAAGCTGGTGTCGTCCGAGGTGCGGCCCGCGGTCGAAAGCATCATCAACGACCGGCTGGCGGCCTGGTTCGAGCAGCATCCGGCCGAGGCCAAGAACATCGTCGGCAAGGTGGTCGAGGCCGCTGCCGCCCGCGAGGCGGCGCGCAAGGCGCGCGACCTGACGCGGCGCAAGGGCGCGCTCGACGTCAATTCGCTGCCCGGCAAGCTCGCCGACTGCCAGGAGCGAGACCCGGCGAAGTCGGAGCTGTTCATCGTCGAGGGCGATTCGGCCGGCGGCTCCGCCAAGCAGGGCCGCAACCGCGAATTCCAGGCCGTGCTGCCGCTGCGCGGCAAGATCCTCAACGTCGAGCGCGCGCGCTTCGACAAGATGCTGGGCAGCCAGGAGATCGGCACGCTGATCACCGCGCTTGGCACCGGCATCGGCACCGAGGAGTTCAACGCCGAAAAGCTGCGCTATCACAAGATCATTATTATGACCGACGCCGACGTCGACGGCGCGCATATCCGCACCTTGCTGCTGACGTTCTTCTACCGGCAGATGCCGGAGCTGATCGACCGCGGTCATCTCTACATCGCGCAGCCGCCACTCTACAAAGTCAGCCGTGGCAAGTCCGAGCAGTATCTCAAGGACGAGCGCGCGCTCGAGGACTACCTGATCGCGACCGGCCTGCAGGAGGCCGTGCTCAAGCTTGCTTCCGGCGAGGAGCGGGCAGGCGTCGATCTTCATGACGTGGTCGAGCAGGCCCGCGTGATCCGCAACGTGCTGGCCGGCATCCACAGCCGTTACAACCGGAAGGTCGTCGAGCAGGCGGCGATCCTCGGCGTCCTCAATGCGGAGATCTTTGGCGACGCCGCGAAGGCGTCCGCTGCCGCGCCTTACATCGCGAAGCGGCTCGATGCGCTGGAGGACGAAACCGAGCGCGGCTGGCAGGGCAAGTTCGTCGAGGGCGAAGGCTTCCTGTTCGAGCGTACCGTGCGCGGCGTCAAGGAGGTTGCAGTGATCGATCATGCGATGCTGAACTCCGCCGACGCCCGCAAGCTCGACGAATACGCGGCTGCGTTGCAGGGCGCGTACGCCAAGGCCGCCACGCTCCGCCGCAAGGGCGACGAACTGCCGATGGCGGTGCACGGCCCGGTTGGATTGTTTGAGGCGATCGTCGCGGCCGGGCGCAAGGGCCTGACCTTGCAGCGCTACAAAGGTCTCGGCGAGATGAACCCGGAGCAGCTCTGGGAGACCACGCTCGACATCGACGCGCGCTCGCTGCTTCAGGTCAAGGTCAAGGAGATCGACGAGGCGAGCGACATCTTCGCCAAGCTGATGGGCGACGAAGTCGAGCCGCGGCGCATCTTCATCCAGGACAACGCCCTGACCGCGAGCGTCGACGCGTAAAAAAGCGCGGCCTGCCAGGGGCAAGCCGCGCGTAGATCACACGGACGGAGCAACCCGCGCGCGCCGCAACTCATGCGGGGCGCGTTTTCGTCATCAGCAGCTTGACGCGCGGTGCCAGTGCCAGCCGTGCGGGATGTAGGCCGCGCTGCAGCCATAGCCGCCATAGCCCAAGGCGCCCGCGGTCTGCAGCAAGGCGCCGCCGGAGTAGACGGTTGGCGCGTAATATGGCCGATAGCCATAGCCGTACCCGCCGCCATATCCGTAGCCGCGGTAGCCATAGCCACCGCCGTACCCGCCACCATATCCATAGCCGCGGTAGCCGTAGCCCCCGCCGTACCCGCCGCCATATCCACCATAGCCGCGGTAGCCGTAGCCACCGCCGTACCCGCCACCATATCCATAGCCGCGGTAGCCATAACCCCCGCCGTACCCGCCGCCATATCCATAGCCGCGATAGCCGTAGCCGCCGCCGTAGCCATTACCTCTGTAGTATCCATTGCCTCCGGAGTACGACCGGTAGGTCGGAGCGTAGCCATCGGCATAGCCGTCGCCGTTGTAGTCGGTGCTGTAGCCGCCGCGATACAGCGGCCGCTCGTAGTAGCCGGTTTGGATTTCAGGGCCGCGCTCGTAATAGACTGTGGTGCCGCGCGAACCGCTGTCGTAGTAGCGCGAGCCCTCGTAGTAGGTGCGCTCGCCGCCGTAGTAGCCATCGCCCTGATAGCCATTGCAGTCGCCGCCATAGCAACCGGCCGACGCTTGCGTGGCTGCGCCGAACATCAGCGCAACGGACGCCGTCAACGCATACGCGACGCGTCTCATTTTAATGCCTCCTCAAATGCCACATTTCAGGAGGCTCGACTGTAGCTCGAAATCAATATTTCGTTAACCATATATGTCTTTGACATCACAATATTTTTTAAGATTATTATGCCACAAATCCGGTTCAAAATGGCACAGCCTTCACAAGCCGGAATGCGCGCGAAAAACGCGCTTCCGAAACTTATCCTGCGATTGCCGCCGCTTAGACGCGCTCAGACTACAGTCCTCCCATGGCGCGCGGCAGCATCCGTTTCAGCACGTTGTCCCGGTGAATGAAGTGATGCTGGAGCGCGGCGCCGATGTGCATCAAGACGAGAAGGGTGACGAACCAGCCCGTGTACATGTGGAAAGCAAACAGCTTGGTCGCGAGCGCTTCGTCCTTGCCGACGATCGCGGGCAACGTGAACAGGCCGAAGAACGGCGTCGTTGCGCCATAGATGGAGTTGGCGAGATAGCCGACGACCGACATGGCGAACAGCAACACATAGAGCAGGCCATGTACGGCCGACGATACCGCCCTCTGCCAGCGTGCGATGGCCGGATCCGGGGCCGGCGCGCCGACCATCAGCCGGTTGATCAGCCGCAGGATCATCAGCAGCAGGATCAGCACGCCGAGTGATTTGTGCAGATTGTAGAGCGTGTCCTGGAGGGGACCCTCGCTCACGTTTTTCATCGCGATCGACACCGGGATCGTGGTGAGCACACAGGCCGCCACCGCCCAATGAAGCAGCTTCGACGTTGCCGGATAACCGCCGGTCCTCGTGCCATAGGTCATGGTTGCCTCCGCCGCCCTTGCGACATTTCAGCCAGATAACGTCGCCGAAGGGCAAGGGGTTCATGGCAGTTTTTGTGCGGCGAACCGCTGCATGTTCGCATCAAGTTTGGAGCGGCTTTTGCCGAGAAATGCTCTAGGATAGCGGGGCAATACCCAGGGAGAGAGCCGTCATGGGCGCATTCCGTTTTGCCTTTGCGTTGCTGGGAATCCTCTGCTTCGTCACGCCGGCGCTGGCCGACAAGTTTCCAAGCCGTCCGATCAAGTTTGTCGTCGGCTTTCTCGCCGGCGGACCGAACGACATCGTCGCCCGGATCTTCTGCGACTTCCTGCAGCCGCATCTCGGCCAGCCCTGCGTGGTGGAGAACAAGGCCGGACAGGGCGGGATGATCGCGGCCAAGTCGGTGATCGAATCGCCGCCGGATGGCTACACCATCATGTTCATCGCGCCGAACAACGCCATCGGCCAGACGCTCTACAAGAACCTGCCGTTCAATCACGTGCGTGACACGACGCCGATCGCCGGCACCATGCGGCTCGCCAACATCATGGTGGTGCCGCCCGACCTGCCGGTGAAGACGGTCGCCGATTTCATCGCCTACACCAAGGCCAATCCGGGCAAGGTCACGCTGGCGTCGTCCGGCAACGGCACCTCGGTGCATATGTCGGGCGAGCTGTTCAAGATGATGGCCAGCCTCGACATGGTGCACGTGCCCTATCGCGGCTCGTCCGGCATTTATCCCGATCTGATGACCGGCAAGGTCCACGTGCTGTTCGACAACCTGCCGGGCTCGATCGAGTTCGTGCGGACCGGCAAGCTCAAGGCGCTCGGCGTGACGACGGCGAAACGCAACGACGCGCTGCCCGATGTGCCGACGGTCGGCGAGACCGTGCAGGGCTATGAGGCGAGCGTGTTCTACGGCGTCGCGGGGCCCAAGGGCATTCCGGCCGAGGCGGTGGAGGTGCTGAACAAGGCGTTCAATGCAGCCCTCGCCGACCCGAAGATCCGGCTGCGCATCAAGGAGCTCGGCGGTGAGCCCACGCCGATGACGCCCGCGGCGTTCGGCAAGCTTTTGGCCGACGAGACCGAAAAGTGGGCCAAGGTGGTGCGGGCCGCGAACCTGTCGGTGGAGTGATCGCGAAGTAAGAGCGAAAAGCAAACGGCCGCGCGGTTTCTGCCGCGCGGCCGAAGTTTTGCGGCAAGCGAGCGTCTACTTCTTCATGTGCCTGGCAAAGAAGTCGGTTGCGCGCTTCCACGCCACGTCGCGGCTTTCCTTGTGGAAGCTGCCGCGCTCGTCGCAGTGGAAGCCGTGGCCGCCTTCCTTGTAGACGTAGATCTCGCAGTCGCCGCCGCGTTTCTGCTTGATGATCTCGACGTCGGTCATCGGGATGCTGGCGTCCTTCTCGCCGAAGTGCAGCTGCACCGGGCACTTCGGCTTCTCGTCGGCGAAGGCGACGATGCGGCCGCCGTAATAGCCGACCGCGGCGCTCAGCCCCGACAGCCGGGTCGCGGCAAGGAACGCGATCGTGCCGCCCATGCAGAAGCCTATGATGCCGATCGGGCCGACGCCCTTGATGTCTTTGATCGCGGCGTCGGTGTCGCGCATCATCGCGTCCCAGTCGGGCTTGGCGACGAAAGTGCGCGACTTCTCGATCTCCGGCGGCGTATAGCCGGATTGATAGTCCTTCTGCGTGCGGTCGAACAGCGCCGGCGCCACCGCGACGTAGCCTTCCGTCGCGAAGTCGTCGCAGACTTTGCGGATGTGCTGGTTGACGCCGAAAATCTCCTGAATGACGACGATGCCGCCCTTCGGCGCGCCTGCCGGATCGGCGCGATAGGCGCCGAGTTGATGGCTGTCGGACGCGGTGAGCGTGAAATGCTTACCCAACTGAACCTCCCGATGTTCGCATCACAGTGAAACTCGCTTCGATCGGCCGGAACGGGCTTAACCCGGCCGACCTGAATATCTGTTTATCATTGCAGATCAGGGATTTAAACCGGATTTGGGCACTCCTGGCCTGAACCTTTCCAAAGCTGCATCGACTTATTGGCGGATAGGCAATCAACGATCCTCCAGGACGCGGTCCAGGGATCACACAGGAGAGACCCATGTTTCGTAAATCCGCCCTTCTGGCCGTTGCTGCGACCGCAGCCCTCGGCTTTGCACTGCTCAACCCGACCCTCGCCAGCGCCAAGGGCCATGGCGGCGGTCACGGCGGCCATCATGGTGGTCATCATGGTGGTCATCACGGCCATCATCATCACGGCCATCATCATCACGGTCACCACCACCATGGCCATCACCACCATCACCGCCGCCACTGGCACGTGCACTATCGCCGGCCGATCTGGTACAGCGCGGCCCCGACTTACTACGCGGCTCGCCCAGTTGCCGGCCCGTGCACCTGCCTGAGCAAGGAGTACACGCCGCAGGGTCAGGTGCTGTTCAAGGACCGCTGCACCAACGAGGCGGCGATCAACCCGCCGCTCCAGCAGCAGGGTGCGGCCGAGATGCCGCAGCAGACCTCGGCGACCTACCAGCAGGCGCCTGCGAACATGCTGCCGCAGCAGCCGGTGCGGTAAGCCAGACCTTTCTGGTTTGAGACGGAGAACCCCGGCCATGCGCCGGGGTTCTTTGTTATGGCGTCTTCAGCCGCGACAGCACGCGCGCCTTGCTCGCAATGTCACTTTGCAGGCGCTGCCGGAATTCGGCTGCGTCCAGGTAGCGATCGTCAGGCTGACCCGCGCGTTTGGCCGTGATCACGTAGATGTCGTCCTTCGCCGCATCCCGGCACGCCGCGCGGAGCCTGGATTGCACCGGCTCCGGCGTGGACAGCGGCGCCAGCAGTCCGCCGAAGCTGACCGGAACCACGTCGTAACCCTGTTCCTTGACGGTCGGCACGTCCGGGAAGGTCGCGATGCGCTTTTCGCCAAACACCGCGATGATGCGGATGTTCTGTCCGACCTCGGTGCCCATCACCAGCGAGACGAAATCGAGGCGGCCACCGAGCAGCTCGGTGATCGATTGCGGGCCGGTGCGGAACGGAATGTCCTTGGTGTCGACGCCGGCGGTCTGTTGCAGTTCCTCCATTGCAAGGTGCGGAATGGTGAGCACGCCGGGATGGCCGTAGTTGAGCTGACCGGGCCGCTGCTTCGCCGCAGCCACCAGATCGGCCACCGACTTGAGCGGCGAATCCGGCCGCACCGCGAGCCCCATCGTGTTGACGAAGGTCTGGCACACCGGCGCGAGCGAATCCGGTTTGTAGCCAGTCTCCGAACCTCCACGCGCTTGCGGCAGCACCGACAGCACCAGCGCCGGTGTGAACAGCAGCGTGTAGCCGTCCGGCTCCGCGCGCGCGACCGAGGCGGTGCCGATGGCGCCGCTGCCGCCGGTGCGGTTCTCGACCAGGAATTGCTGGCCGAGACGGTTCGACAGGCTGGTGGTCAGCGCGCGGGCGAGGATATCGGGCGCGGTGCCCGGTCCGAACGGCACGACCACCTTGACGACGCGGCTCGGATAGTCGTTTTGCGCAGCGGCGGGCAGGGCCGCAGCAACAACTGTGCCCACACAGGCGATGGCGGAAACGAACGCGCGAAACATTGCAGCCCCCTTATTCGTAATGCACGGCAATCCAGATCGTCGGCGCGTCCTTGTCGGTCCATTCCACGCGATGGCGCGCATGCGCCGGGATATGTAGATAGTCGCCGCGTCTCAGCGTGCGCGACGCGGGTTCGCTTTCGAAGCGAACCGCCGCCGAGCCGGCCAGCACGATCACCCATTCGGGCCTGTCCTGATCGTACCAGAAGCCTGGCGGGCTTGAATGGCCCTGGGAGACGATCCGCTCGATACGGACGTTCGGTGCTGTGAGCAGGGCCGTGAATTGCTCGGCTGCAGGCGCATCGGCAATACCGGCGAACAGGTTGCCGCCATCGACCGTCATCGCCGCCCTCCGTTGCTGCGGAAAGCGCAAGCTTATCAGGACGTCTTCAAAAGCCCGAACGCCTCGGCCAGCAGCTCATACGAATGCTTTCGCGCCTCGTGATCGTAGATCATCGTCGTGACCATCACCTCGTCGGCCTTGGTCGCTTCGATCAGCGGGACGAGATGCGCCATCACCTTGTCTTTTCCGCCGACCACGAGGCGGGCGCGGTTCTGCGCGACCAGCGCGCGGTCGGTCGGCGAATAGCTGTGCGCGGCGGCCTCCTCCGGGCTCGGGATCGGCTGGTAGCGTCCCTGCCGCCGCAGCGCGAAATTGAGATCGACCGAGGTGGCGAGCCGTTCGGCCTCCGCGTCGGTGTCGGCGCAAACCACGTGCACCGCGAGGATGGCGTGCGGCTCGGGCCGCTGCTCCGACGGCTTGTACTGCTCGCGATAGCCGAGCATCGGCCCGGTCGGATCGAAGTCGGAGAAGTGATGCGCGAAGGAGAAGCCGGCGCCGACATGGGCGGCCAGCTGCGCGCTGTAGCCGCTCGAGCCAAGCAGGAAGATCGGCGGAAGCGGCACATCGGACGGCATCGGCGTGACCTTGCGGAACGGATGGCTTTCTGGAAATGCGCGCTGCTCGAAGGCCAGCAGTTCCTGGAAGCGGTCGAGGAAATCGTCGCCCGCGGGATCGTCCTGCCGCCGCCGCAGCGCGTAGGACGTCACCGGATCGGTGCCGGGCGCGCGGCCGAGGCCCAGATCGATGCGCCCCGGAAACAGGCCTTCCAGGACCTTGTAGCGTTCGGCGACCTGAAGCGGCGCATGGTTGGGCAGCATCACGCCGCCCGAACCCACCCGCAGTTGCTCGGTCGCGGCCGCGATCTGGCCGATCATGATGTCGGGCGCCGAGCTCGCGATGTTTGGCATGTTGTGGTGCTCGGCGACCCAGTAGCGCGAGAAGCCACGCCGGTCGGCATGGCGCGCCAGGTCGATGCTGTTGCGCAGCGCCTGCGGGCCGGAATTGCCGGTGGTGACGGGGGAGAGATCGAGGATGGACAATGGATGCAAAGGGGCCATGGCACAGAGGTAGCGCGCCCGGCGCGCTTTTGCCATGTGTGAACTACGCGCCGACAATCCGTCTCCGCGACAGGACCCGCGGCGCGGAGGCTTGCCGCTAGAACGGCTTTCCGGTCGGGAAGCCGAACAGGTTGTCCAGGTCGTTCCGCTGGGTCGCGCGGGCGGCGGTTCGGCGGGCTGCCGGTTTGGCGCGGGCAGTTGCCACCGCCGGGGCGGGGGCGACGGCGGCGGTGTCTAACGTGCCGCGCGGCTTGGGCAAGGGAATCCGCTTGGTAGGCAGCTTGACGGTGCCGGGCAGGACTTCGTCGGACAGTGCGGCGATGACCAGGGGCGCTTCGGCCATCGACGACTTCGAGCTTGCGTCGGTCTCCGGACGCTTCTCCGGCTCGGATTTCACTTCAGGCTTTGCCGGCGGAAACGTCAGATCGACCGCGGCCGGATCGGGCAGCGGGATATCGAACACCGGTGACGGTGCTTGCGACGGTGCTGGCGGAGCCGCCAACGGCGCCGCTGTTGCAATGGCGGGATTGTTCCTGGGCCTTGCGGGCGGCGCAAACGTGAGATCGATGGGTGCGGGCTCGGGCAGCGGGATGTCGATGACAACTGGCGGCGCTGCGCTGGGCGCGGGCTCCGGCGCAAGCGCTGCGACCACCGCGGTGTCCGCTTCGGATGCGGCACGACGTTCTGCTTCGATGGCGATCGGCGGCAGGATGACGAGCGGCATCATCACCGGCGGCACGCGATCGATCGTCGGCTGGGAGCCTGCCGGTGCCGGCGCCGCCGTGCCCACCGCAAAGCGCATGTCATACATCACCGGTACGGCGCTCTGGCCGCGGCGCAGGTCGCGGTCGGCGATCGCCCCAACGGTGAGCGGCGCGGCGTGAGCCGCCATCACCGGCATGGCCTTGTGCAGCCCGTTAACCGATGTGGCGAGCCGCAGGCCCGCGAACACGACGATGAAGCCGCAGCAGAAAGTGATCGCAATCAGCCGGATGCTCGGAAGCATGTTCGCCCATCTCGTCTTTTGCGGACGCGTGGTATTTGAGGCTTGGTGTTTGGCGTCTGGACGGAGCCTTATCTGAGTCGTCCTGTGGAAAAAAATGGAATTTCCAAGGCAGCGCTATCGGTTGCGGCCTGTTGCGCGGGAGCCGCAGTGGCCGCCCGGCCCTCTGGACGGAACGCGGGCTGTCTTGGATGATCGGTGCCGGAGCGGCTGCCTCAATGATGGCCTTGAGGCTGCCGTGTGATGATCGAATATTAGGTCTCGGGACCCAAACAACTTGGGTGCGACAGGAGCAGCGGGATGGCGTCGGTAAGCGACTGGAAAGTGCCGGCCTCCGTGCAGCCGAGACCGGAAGACTATGCCTACGACCTCGAAGCGGCGCTCAGCGCCGTCGTCGGCGTGCGCGCGATCGTGCCGTCCGATGCGTTCACCGCCGATACGCTTGGAACCGAACGCGCGGGCAACGGCGTGCTGATCCGCGCCGACGGCCTGGTGTTGACCATCGGCTATCTTGTCACCGAGGCCGAAACGATCTGGCTGACGCTGATCGACGGTCGCGCCGTGCCGGGCACGGTGCTGGCCTACGACCAGTCCACGGGATTCGGCCTCGTTCAGGCGCTGGCGCGGCTCGACCTTCCGGCACTGCCGCTCGGATCTTCAAGCTCCGTGTCGGTCGGCGAACGCGTGGTGGTCGGCGGCGCGGGCGGGCGGCAGAAGTCGGTGGCGGCGCGGATCGTCGCCAAACAGGAATTTGCCGGCTACTGGGAATATGTCGTCGACGAGGCGATCTTCACCTCGCCGTCGCATCCGAACTGGGGCGGGACCGCGCTGATCGGCCCGAACGGCGATCTGCTCGGCATCGGTTCTCTGCAATTGCAGGCGGGCCGCGAGCTGGGCCCGCCCGGCGACATCAACATGATCGTGCCGATCGATCTCCTGCCGCCGATCTTCGACGACCTGCTGACACTGGGGCGGCCGAACAAGCCGCCGCGGCCGTGGCTCGGCCTCTACACGACGGCGATCGAGAACCGCATCGTGGTGGTCGGCCTCGCCAAGGACGGTCCGGCGCAAAAGGCGGATCTTCGCACCGGCGACGTGCTGCTGTCGGTGGCGGGCGGCGAGGTGCGCGATCTCGCGGCGTTCTATCGCCGGATATGGTCGCTCGGCGCGGCCGGCGTCGAGATCCCGATGTCGATCTATCGCGACGGCAAGACCATCGAGACGCGCCTGAAGACCGGCGACCGCAACCGGTTCCTGAAAGCGCCGAAGCTGCACTAACTCCGCCCGATCAACGCGCGCAGCATTTATCACCGGCGATGCGGCCGCGCGGTCATTCGCTCGATTGATGCTTCGCCCGCAAACATTCATTGCCCCGCATCGCTGGCTTGCGTCCCGCGGCGAGACGGGCCCTACCCACAGTGCTAAGACCGTTGCGGATTTGCCGGGAATACATCAGTGCTTGTGCCTCCTCATGCCGGGTCCGCGCCCGCAGGCGAAGTCGATTCCAGGCAAGCCTGGATCAGGCTTTGTGTTGCGCTGGCGATCGGCACCATTGGCGGCGTCGGCATGTGGTCCTTTGTGGTGGCGCTGCCCGCCGTGCAGGCCGATTTCGGCGTGGCGCGTGGCGAGGCGTCGCTGGCTTTCACGCTGACCATGGTCGGGTTCGGCGGCGGCGGCGTTCTGATGGGCCGGCTGGCGGATCGGTTCGGCGTCATCGTCCCGATCCTTGCCGGTGCGGTGCTGCTCGCCACCGGCTTTGTGTTGTCGAGCATGGCCGCCAATCTTTGGCAGTTCTCGCTGGCGCAGGCGCTGATCGGACTCGGCAGTTCCGGGTCATTCGGGCCGCTGATGACCGACATCTCGCACTGGTTCGCGCGCCGCCGCGGTATCGCCGTCGCCATCGCATCCGGCGGCAACTATCTCTCCGGCGTTGTGTGGCCGCCGCTGGTACAGTATTTCATCGCCACCCAGGGCTGGCGTCCGACCCAGATGGCGGTCGGCATCATCTGCATCGCAATGATCCTGCCGCTGTCGCTCTTCATGCTCCGCCGGGCGCCAGCGCAGCCGGCGGGCCACGACGGCGCGGCTGCCGCCGGGCAGCGCGATTCGCTCGGCGTCTCCTCGAACACGCTGATGGGTCTGCTGTTCGTCGCCGGTATCGCCTGCTGCGTCGCCATGGCGATGCCGCAGGTCCACATCGTCGCCTATTGCGGCGATCTCGGTTACGGCCCGGCGCGCGGCGCCGAGATGCTGTCGGCCATGCTGGGCTTCGGCATGATCAGCCGCATCGCCTGCGGCTTCATAGCCGACCGCATCGGCGGGCTGGCGACGCTGCTGCTCAGCTCGGTGCTGCAGGGCCTGGCGCTGGTGCTCTATGTCTTCTTTGATGGTTTAATTTCGCTTTATGTGATTTCGGCGCTGTTCGGCCTGTTCCAGGGCGGCCTGATCCCGATGTACGCGATCATCGTGCGCCAGTTCTTTGCGCCCAACGAAGTCGGCATCCGGATCGGCATCATTCTGATGGCGACGCTTGGCGGCATGGCGCTGGGCGGCTGGATGTCGGGCTGGATTTTCGACCTGACCGGCTCCTATCGGGCCGCCTTCCTCAACGGCATCGCGTGGAATCTTGTTAACCTCACCATTGCCGCCTGGCTGATGCTGCGCGCGAACCGCCGGTTCGCGGTGGCTTGATTTAAAATCGATAAAATTGCGCTGATCGGTTTAGCGAAAATGCAGCCCGCGACCGCTAGGGTGCGCGCGATAGGGGCCAATTCGCGGGCGGCATCTTCGGTAAATCAATGGCTGATCAGCAGATCCAGAAGGCGATGGAAGCGCTTGTTGTCCTGTTGGCAGACAGCAATGCCTATACGCGCCGCTTGACCCGAACGATGCTGACCAATCTGGGCATCAAGTCGATCTACGAGTCGGTCGACGGCATCGCCGCGCTGGAAGCCATCCGCACCATCAATCCGGACGTCATGATCCTCGAATGGGATCTCCCGGTGCTGGATGGTCCTGAAGTGATGCGTGTCGTGCGTTCGCCCGGCGTGTTTCCGAAGCCGAGCCTGCCGATCATCATGCTGACTGACCGCGGTTTGCGTTCGCGGGTGACCGAAGCGATCCGGCTTGGCGTCAACGAGTTTCTGGTGAAGCCGATTTCGCCCAAGACGCTGCAACTGCGGCTGCTCGGCATCCTGCTTAATCCGCGGCCGATGGTGCGCGCCGGCAAGTACTACATCCCGATGCCGCGCCGCCGTATCGATCTCAAGGAATTCATTTCCGCGGCGTGACACGCGCGCTTCGCGCTGCTGTCAGAGTTCAGTCTCAAAGACCAAGCTCGACTCTCGCCCAGTCCAACGCCGTGCTGCTGTTGAGAAAGCGAGTCACCGCGAACTCGGCATCGGCGGGCCGCGCGCCGCCGAACACCGCGGTGCCGACCAGCGCGTCGCATTCGTTATGAAACGCCGTCGCCATCGCGACCGCTCCGCCGCCATTGGCGATCCGGTACAGGCGGCTGCGGCCCTTCATCCAGCCGACCGTGATCGTCTTTCCGGCATCGAGCGCTGCAGCATGACCGCCGATCAGATTGAGGTCGCTGAGCCGTCCGAGCTCGTCGTCGTCAACGACGCCGTTTGTGCAATTGCAGAAGCCGACCTTGGCGCGCAGGTAAACAACGGTTTCGGCTCCGCAATGGGTGGCTGCGCAGCGGTAGGCCTTGCCTCTGCCCCACTCGTCCGTCGGGAACGGCCATCGCACTTCCGCCCACGCAGGCTGCGATGAAGGCGCCGCACGGCCCGGCAGGACGAAAATGATCCAGACGAAGACAGCAAGCGCCAACGCACCGCCCATGCCGAACGCCAAGGCGACGGCGATGCGGTTTCGTGAACCGGTTTGACAGGGCGCGACGTCAGGCACTGGTATTCTCTGCGCTGCGGCGATTCAGCGGCGACGACGTTACGGCTTCGGGGTGCGATCTTGCAGCGGTCCCTGCCGTCAACCTTAATGCAGCGGGATTGCGCGCGTCGGAACGGGCCGGTGCGTGAGAAGTGCAGGGCTCAGGCCGCGTCGCGCCGGCGAAGCGTCACGATATGGGCCGTATCCTCTTCGCTCGACGAGCGAATGTCCGACATCGTAATCGCCAGGCGGTTGCGGCCGTCTTCCTTGGCTTGGTACAGCGCCTGGTCGGCCCGCAGGAGCAAGGCCGGCAGCTCGAACGGCCCGTGCCCGCTGAAAGCCACGCCGGTGCTCACCGTAGCTCCAACCACCCGGCCGTCGATGTCGGCCGCGGTGTCCTCGAACGTCCGCTGGATCCGCTCGCCGACCGTCGCCGCGATTTCGCGGCTGGTGTCGAACAGCACCGCGACGAACTCGTCGCCGCCCCAGCGTCCGACCGTTCCGAGTTCGCCGATATGCGCTTTGGCAGTCTCGGCGAAGATCTGCAGGGTGCGGTCACCGACGGGGTGACCGAAGCGATCGTTGACCCGCTTGAAATGATCGATGTCGAACAGCAGTACCGCGACCGGGCTGTTGGCGCTTGCTGCCGCGCGCTGCGCCATCGCCTGCTCGAGAAAGCCACGGCGGTTGGCGATGCCGGTGAGCGCGTCCGTGCTCGCCGCGGTGCGGTGATGATATTCGGTGCGTTCCTTGGCCATCGCCAGCAGGATGAAGGCGATGGAGATCGTAAACAGAAGGCCCTCGAGGCTCAGGAGTTCGAGCCAGCCGCTCATCGCCAGCCCGTTGCCGGTCTCGGCATTCGACATCGTGCCGATCGGCGTACGCAGCAGGAACAGCGAGCCGTGCGTGAACAGCATGAAGATCGCGGGCCAGCGCGACACCAGCGCTTCGTCGCGGCTGCGCCAGAACTCGTAGGCCGCAAGCCAGGTATAAGCGGTGACGATCCCCGATCCGACCAGCAGGCGCAATTCCGGCGACGCTGCGAAGGCCGGCACGCGGCAGGCCACCAGCCATATCGCGACGCCGATCAGCGCCAGCGCCGGTTCGGCCGCGCGGCGGTCAAACACACGCGCACCGCACCAGGTCAGCGCGAAGGATGCGAACAGCACCGCATTGCCGAAGTCGATGGAAAGGGAATTCGGCACCGAGCCATGCAGGCCGAGCAGCATGATCGACACCGCGCGCAGCAAATGGGCGCTGCCCCACCAGGCGAGCGCCCGTTTGCTGAAATTCTGCGCCCAGGCGAAGAACAGCAACAGGCCGAGAATAATCTCGACCTGCATCGTCACCATGAACAGCGTATTGACGTCGAGGTCCATTTTCGAACGGCACGCAATGAAATTGGTGTAGGCGACGCTAAGCGGACATGCGTAAGAAGCCGTGAAAACGCTCGCAGTGCGAAGCTTAATGGCGCATGACGGTTAGCCGGTTGTTACCGAACTGCACGCAGGTTTTGGGGTCCCGCGAGTCTGGCTGCGCACGCCCTTGGAACCGGGTCCGGACGTGCTAGAACGGCACAGAGTTTTGGGGGCCTTCTCAGAAGGGCAGTGGCAATGAACTGGACCGAGCGGCGCGAGCGGCTGCGCGCCATCGTCGATGGTAAACGATGTGTTTATCCGGCGTCCGTCTACGACGGCATTTCGGCGCGGATCGCCGCCGACGTGGGCTTCGAAGCGATGATGTTCGCGGGTTCGGTCGGTTCATTCAGCGTGATCGCGGCGCCCGACATTTGCGTGCTGACCCTGACCGAATTTGCGCAGCAGGCCTACCGCATCAACCGCGCCGGATCGCTGCCGCTATGCGTCGACGCCGACCACGGCTACGGCAACGCGATGAGCGTCAAGCGCACGGTCGAGGAACTGGAGACCGCGGGCGTTTCGGCGCTGACCATCGAAGACACGCTGCTGCCGACCGCGTTCGGCGGCGAAGAGGGACAGCTTCTTTCGATCGAGGAGGGCGTCGGCAAGATGCGCGCGGCGCTGGCCGGGCGTCAGGACTCTCGCCTCATCATCGTCGGCCGCACCAGCGCGATCGGCATCACCGGCGTCGAAGACACCATCGCGCGGCTGAAAGCCTACGAGGCCGTGGGCGTCGACATGCTGTTCATAGCGGGCCTCAAGAACCGCGAGCAGCTCGACGCGGTGGCATCTGCGGTGAACAAGCCGCTGTTTCTCGGCAGCGTGCCCGAAGACATGATGGATCTCGATTATCTTTCGGCGCGCAAGGTTCGCGTCTGCCTGCAGGGCCATCATCAGTTCTGGGCCGGCGTGCAGGGCGTCTACAACACGCTAAAGGCGCTGCGTGAAGGTACGAAGCCGTCGGAGCTCAAAAACGTCGCCTCCGCCGACATGCAGAAGAAACTCCTGCGTCAGGCCGATTATGCGAAGTGGTCCAAGGATTTTCTGAAGACAAAATGAGGAGTAGACCCATGCGTGCCTATCAATTGCCGAAGGGCGGCGCGGGCATCGACGCGCTGACCATGGTCGATCGCGCGCAGCCCAAGCCCGGCCATCGCCAGGTTCTGGTGAAGGTCGCGGCCTGCTCGCTGAATTATCGCGATCTCGGCATTGTGCGCGGCACCTATCGCATGGGCGTGCCCGACAACATCGTGCCGCTGTCGGACGGCGCGGGCGAGGTGGTCGAGGTCGGGCCGGGCGTCAAGCGCGTGAAGGCGGGCGACAAGGTCACCGGCTGCTTCTTCCAGCGCTGGCCGGGCGGCGAGGCCGCAGCCGACGTACACGCCAGCGCGCTCGGCGGCGGCATCGACGGGATGCTTGCGGAATACGTCGTGCTGGAAGAGGAAGGCGTCGTCAAAGTCCCGGCGCATCTGTCGTTGGAGGAGGGTGCGACGCTGCCGTGCGCGGCGGTCACCGTCTGGCACGCGATGATGGAGCACGCGAAGCTGATCGCAGGCCAGATCGTTTTGCTGCAAGGCACCGGCGGTGTTTCGGTGTTCGGGCTTCAACTCGCACGCGCGATGGGCATGCAATCGGTCATCACCTCGTCGAGCGATGCCAAGCTCGCCAAAGCCAAGGCGCTCGGCGCAAGCCACACTGTCAACTACAAGAGCACGCCCGACTGGGAGAAGTCGGCGATGGAGTTCACGGGCGGTCGCGGCGTCGATCACGTCGTCGAGGTCGGCGGGCAGGGCACGCTGATGCGCTCGTTCGGCGCGCTGCGCATCGGCGGCAAGATCAGCATGATCGGCAATCTCAGCGGCGCCGCCACCGAGCTCAATCCCGGCCTGATCATGGGCCGTAGAGCCAACATCCAGGGCATCTCGGTCGGCTCGACGCAGATGTTCGAGGCGCTCAACCGCGCGATCGCGGCGAGCGGCATCAAGCCGGTGATCGACAAGGTGTTCGGCTTCGACGAGGTGAAGGCCGCTTACAACCACATGGCGGCTGGCGCGCACTTCGGCAAGATCGTCATCCGCGTGGGCTGACGTTTCAACCGCGGTTGATCAGCTTGCGCACCGTGCCGACGGTGAGCGCTATCACATAAATCCAGACGATGACTGCGCCCAGCCCGAACACCGTGCGGCCGAGCGTCTGGCCCGAGGTCTGCATCTCGCCGAACGGACCGGACACGGTGAACGCACGCGGGCCCGAGCCGATCGCAATCCAGGTGCCGATGGTCGCGAGCGCGCCGGCCACGCCGATGCCGAGCGCGCGATACGCAAGCTTGAGCCAGAGCGCTGCGCCGGCCGGAACGTCGGTCGCGCGGTCGTGCATCCCGGCCCGGGCGCGCACCATGCAGGTAAGTCCTGCGAACAGGAACGCCGCGCCGGCGCAGAACACCACGAAGGCCGGACCGTTGGCTTCGGGCATCGGCACAATGCCGCCCGAGCCGAGCATGAAATAGAGACCGGCGGCGACGAAAGCGCTGCCGAGACCCACAATCTCATAGGGAGAAGCCCGGTCCGGCGACGGGCTTTGCGGCTGGTCCTGAACGCTCATGCACGCCCTCACGCGACAGCGGTCGGGCAGTGTGAACGGTCATGGTTGCCAATCCGTTGCAGCGCCCGGCGAGGCGTCAGGGCAGCCGGACAAAACCTGCGAAATAGCGGGCGTTTTCGGCGTGCGGGCCCCACGAGGTGGCGAGCACCACCAGCACGACGAAGCGCGGTGCGTCCCCGTTCGCGGACACAGGCGGCGCGATCACGTCGGTGATCCGCAGTCCGGCGGCACAGTCATTGTCGCTGGCCGGCCACGTGATCTCGGTCTTTTGCGTGCCTTGAACGGTCCTTTCCTGTGGATCGAGTTCATCCATCTGCAGGATGATCATATGATCCACGGGTTTCGGATCGTTGACGCAGCGTTCGTGATCGCCGGGTGTGAACCGTGCCGAGGCCCGGTAGACCGGCTGCATGTCCGGCACCGGCCCGGATAAGGTGGCGCCCATCACGAAGTCGATGATGGCGAGGCTTTCGGTGCGGTCGGTGATGGTCCGGCCTGCGAGTCTCCGGCCTGAAAACTCTGGGCCGGACTCGACGATGCCGAGGGCTTTCAACCGCGCCGCGGTCTGCTTTCGGATTTGCGTCCGCAGCGTCGCGAGCTTCTTTGCGCCGGGAATGTTGTCATCGTTGCTCAGCTTGATCTTGTGGCTGCCGACGCGCAGCGGAAACTCACCGTTCTTCGACACACCGAGAAAGCCGAACGGAAAGCCCTTCGCCGAAGTCGCGCCGTCGCGCGTGACCACGTCGATCGCGGCCATCACGGTGTCGGATGTATCGTCGTCATGGAACTGCTCGTAGGCGAACAGCCGGCCGTCGCGTGAAAAGCCGATCAGGCTGACCTCAGGCGCCGACGCGAGTTCGCGCGCCTGCGTGGAAGCCGATGCAGCCAGCAGCAGCGCTGCAGCCAGCGTCCCCCGAACGCGCAGCATCAGTCCCATCCGCCGCTGACTCGGCCCGACGGATTGGCGATCCGGCCGTTGGCGCGCTTGAGCGCGGAAATCTGCTTCATCTCGGCGTCGCTCAGGGTGAAGTCGAACACCTTGAAATTGTCGGCGATGCGCTGCGGGTTGGATGAGCGCGGGATTGCGCCAAGGCCCTGCTGCATCAGCCAGCGCAGCGCGATCTGCGCGATGCTCTTACCGCGCGCTTGCGCGATGTCGGTCAGCACCGGATCGCTGAACAGCCGGCCGCGGCCGAGCGGGCAGTAGGCGATGAACGCCATGCTGCGGGAGCGCACCGCGTTCAGAAGCCGGGTTTGGTCGAGGTAGGGATGGCACTCGGCCTGCAGGCACACCAGCGGCTCGGGACAAAGCTTGATGGCCTGGTCGAGCAGGGCGATATTAAAATTGGCGACGCCGACGTTGCGCGCCTTGCCCTGCCGTTTGGCCTTCGCGAGCGCCGGCATGGTCTCAGACAGCGGAATCTCGGGATTGGGCCAGTGCACCATCAGCAGGTCGACATAGTCGGTCTGCAGCGCCGCGAGGCTGTCGTCCACCGATTTCGCGAAATCGTCGGCGCGCAGATATTCGTGCGACACCTTGGTGGTGAGGAAGATGTCTTTCCGGGGCACGCCCGACTGCCGCATCGCTTCGCCGACGGTGCGCTCGGTGCCGTATTTCCGCGCGGTGTCGATGTGGCGATAGCCGGACTTCAGCGCCGTCACGACCTCGTCGGCGGTCATGCTGCCCGTCATCGGCGAGGTGCCGAAGCCGAGCGCTGGAATCTCGACGCCATGCGCCTTCAAAGTGAGGGGAGCCGTGGATGTGGTGAGCATGCGATGCAGTTCCCGTTGCGGTGACCGCGCGAAGTTAGCACGCGGCTCTGCCATGCGGGATGGCTTGTGACCGCGATCCGCGCGAGGCACAGTCGGGCATGCATCGGACGCTGCCCGGAACGGTCCGGAGTTCATTTCGAATGCGGCTCATGGGAGGCTTGCTCGTTGCACCCCTTTGCCTGGCACTCCTGGCTGCGCTGTCGCACGCACAAACCGGTCCGCCGGCCGCGCAGGATGCCAAGATGTGCCGCCTGCTCGCCTACGAGAATTATCCCCAGCAGCGGCCCGGCAAGGCGGCCGGCAGCGGCGCGCGCTATCAGTTCTACAGGGATTGTCTTGCCAGGCGCGCCGGCAGCGAGCCGCCGCCGCCAGCGCCGGAAAAGCCACGCTAGGACAGGGCGCGCATTGATCGGCCGCAGGGCCTAAGCGCGCGTCAGCCGCGCGCCCTCACAGCGTCTGCTGCTTGTGCCCGCATTCCTTGCAGGAGAACTTGACCCGGGTCTGGCCCGGCTCCGCCGAAACCCGGTTGGGCGCGCCGCACTTGCCGCATTTGGTTTCAATGCGGGTGTTGCCGGTCTTCACCGTGACGTTGCGCGCCATCGCCTCCTTGATCAGCCGGTCGGCTTCCGCGCGCATAGACTCCTTCGACATTGCAGTTGTTCCCCCGGCGATGATCGGGATTTGAGGAAAAGCGGCGTGGAACGCTCCGAAAGCGCTGCGAACTGGCGCGCCCGAGAAGATTCGAACTTCTGACCTCTGCCTTCGGAGGGTAGAAACTAGGGTTTGCGCGGCATTGCAAGTGTTTGTTTTCTGTTGCGCAACCGATTGATTTACCTACGTTTTCCGTTGACGCCGGTTGCGCGGCATGGCTACCATTTGCGCTCACCTGCTAGCTATCTGCTTGCTAGCAACAGGGCTTAAGGGGAGCAGCACCGGTGCCACAGAAAACTGCCGTCGGCGTCACCGTTCGCCGCGGCGCGACTGGCGAAGAATACAAGCATCTCATTCTCGCTGAGAACGCGACAGCCGCGCGCCAGTTCGCCAGACCTCGCGAGCAGCCCAGGGGGATTGGCGAAGCGCCGATGAACTCTCGATCAAAAATCGGACTGCGGCAGATCGGCGCCCTGCAACCCGGACAGACAATCTGGGACGCATCACTGCCGGGCTTTGGCGCGCGCCGGCAGAAGAGCGATGCCGTGAGCTATGTGCTGTACTACCGAAACCATGAGGGCCGGCAGCGTTGGTACACCATCGGCCGTCACGGCGCGCCATGGCTGCCTGACACCGCCCGAAACGAAGCCAGGAAGCTCCTAGGTGACGTCGCCAAGAACAGTGACCCGGCCGCGGACAAGCGGTCGGAGCGCCGCGCCAACACCGTCGCCGAGCTTTGTGATCTCTATCTGGACGATGCCCTGGCCGGCCGGCTGCTGACGCGGCGTCGCGTTCCCAAGAAACACAGCACGCTTTCCATCGACCGAGGCCGGATCGAGCGGCACATCAAGCCGCTGCTCGGCCGTCGGTCCGTCACCGCGGTGACCCGGGAGGACATCGATGACTTTCTGCACGATGTCGCGCAGGGCAAGACCGCGACGAGCGAGAAGACGGCGAGGAAGCGCGGGTTCTCCCGGGTGAGAGGCGGCCGCGGGACGGCGACGAGGACGGTCGGACTGTTGGGGGCGATCTTTACCTATGCGGTGAAACGCCGGATGCGGCCTGACAATCCTGTTTTGGGCGTTGTCCGCTTCGCCGACGGCAAGCGCGAACGGCGCCTGACTGATGACGAATATCGCGCGCTGGGAAATGCATTGGATCAGGCGGAAGCCGATTGCATGTGGCCGGCGGCGGTTGCGGCTGCACGGTTCCTGGCGCTGACCGGCTGGCGCAGGGGAGAAGCCCTCAATCTGCGCTGGAACGAACTCGATCTCATCCGCGGCTCGGCGTTTCTCGGCGACACCAAGACCGGCCGGTCAACTCGGGCGCTGTCAAATCCGGCGTGTGAATTGCTGAAAGCCCTGCCGCGTGTGAGCGAGTGGGTGTTCCCGGCGTCCCGCGGCGACGGTCCCGTCGCAGGGTTCCCCAAATTCTGGAGACGGATCGCAAAGCTCGGAGATTTGCCCTCCGACATCACGCCGAATGTGCTGCGCCACAGTTTCCAGTCGCTTGCGGCCGACCTCGGTTATTCGGAGCTGACGATCGGCACGCTGGTCGGGCACAAGAAACATTCGGTCACGTCCCGATATGTTCATGGTGCCGACGCGGTGCTACTCGCGGCAGCCGATGCTGTAGCGATTCGTACTTCTGAATTGATGAAGGTGCGGTCTGTGAAACGACCGCCTGTGATCGCTCTGCGCCGGGCTGGGTGAGCTGCGGTGGCAAAAGCCAAAATATACTCCGTCCTCCTTACTTGTCGCGAGCGCCCCGACTTGTCCGACGCCGATCGTCGGCACATTGGGAGGTGGCTGCCCGAGGCGAAGGATCCGGTTTGGGACAAGATTGCAGCGGCAATGACACGAACAAACGCGGCGACCCTGAAGGAGCCGTATTCGGATTTGATCAATTCGGCCCTGAAAGCAAGGGCGTTTGCTGAGGAAAAGACGGTTGGTCCTGCAATTTCGAGGAAAAGGCGTCTGCGGGAAACAGAGGTGGTGTGCTCTGACCTGCTACTGCTCGCGAATAAAATGGAGGATGTGGCTGAGCACTATAGCAGTAGCGAATGGGCTCAGCTGGAGGTCTCGCAAGTAGACTCTCGATGGTTAGGCACACCGTATGGATGCGAAGCAGAATCGGCGTTGAGCTGGCTCAGGAATAGAGCGGGTGATCTCAAGTTCATGTCTATAAAATTGTCGGAGCACAGTCGATCCGAGGAAGTAAGTCGAGTGAGCCGTCAACGCAAAGGTAAGAACCGCCTTCACTCGCGCGAGATCGGTGTTTTTGTTCGTATGATGCAAGATTGTATGTTCGTTTTTTGCCGAAAGCCCCAGTATCCCGCCATTGCTGCTCTGACGAACATCGCTTTCCCTGACGCCGACGTGCTGGCAGAGGATGTCCGTTCGTTTTGCCGGCCAACAACGCGGGCGGAACGTCGAGGGTAAAAACCGGTGCACCCAAGCCGCGAAAGGCCAAATTTCGTTGTTCTGTGCACCGGGATTTGCTGGAAGATGTTGGTTCGTCAGCGGTCGGGACACACGCGGTCAGAACGGCGGAAGCAAAGTCGGTGCACTCAAAGTGCTAAAGGCTAAATTTCATTTTTCGGTGTGCCGAGCATCTCAGAAGATTTCATGAGATAGCAACGTGTAGCAAATCCACGGGAAACCGATGGCGGGCTATACGATG
>Ga0247825_10000593_pt1 | contig 23088 bp, 22 predicted proteins | sample 13C_Vanillin_Day_FD_194413 | JGI IMG/M metagenome (GOLD analysis project Ga0247825, IMG submission 194413) | Soil microbial communities from agricultural site in Penn Yan, New York, United States - 13C_Vanillin_Day48 | ecosystem: Environmental > Terrestrial > Soil > Agricultural land | place...
CGCTGCGCTTTCAGCTGATCTTCGACCTGTGCGAGGACCTGCGCGTAGATTGCCGCGTTCAGCAACTCGTGCCCAATTACCTGCAGCGCATGCTGTCGGCCTCACGCGCGGGCCATCGCCATTCCGATACCGGCGTGTACTACAGCCTGGCGGTGAAGAGCATCGAGGAGGCGCTCGCCGCCTGCCGGGACGACGGCGCGCGCGACCCGCGCTTCGCTCCGCTGCTGCGCCCCGGCGCGACGGTGGCGGACGCGTGGCGTGCGGCCACCGCGATCTACCAGCAACAGGGGCTGCCCCCGGTCACCGATCTGGAAGCTTTCCACGCGGCGTATCTGCCCGGGCGCGGGCCCAACACGTCGCGGCTCGCTCATCCACAGCAGCAGGATCAGCAACAACAGCAGACCCAATCGGGAGCCGAGGGCGAGCAGCGGCCGCAAGAGGAGGGCGAGGAGCAGGACGCGTCCCAGGAGCGCGCCGACGGGGGCGACCAGCGCGACGGCGGCCGGCAGCAGGAGATCGCGGGCTTCGGCGATACCAGCGGCGCGTCGAGCCGCGCGGCCGGACGTTCCGAGGAGCAGCGGGCGAATACCGGCTCCTCCGACAAGGGGCTGCCGTACCCGGAGTGGGATTACCGCGAGTCGCGCTACAAGCGTAACTGGAGCTGGGTGCAGGAGAAGAAGCTCGGGGAATCCAACATCAGCGAGACGAACCGGCTGATGAACCAGTATTCAGCCGCGTTGAAGCGCCTGAAAAAGGCGATTCAGGCGCAGAAGCCCACCCGGCTCGCGCCGAAGCTTCAGCAGCTCGACGGCGACGACATGGACCTCAACGCGGTGGTCGGCTATGTCGTGGAGAAGCGTGCCGGCCGCTCTCCCAAGCCGGCGATCTACCGGCGGCGCGAGATGCGCCAGCGCGAGATCGCGGTCACGCTGCTCGCCGACATGTCCACGTCGATCATGCAGCACCTGCCGGAGGGTGGCGGGCGCCTGGTCGACCGCGTGCGCGCGGGCGTGCTGCTGTTCGCCGAGAGCATGGAGGAGGTGGGCGATCCGTATTCGATCGCCGGCTTCTGTTCGAAGTATCGCGACAATGTGAGCTACTACGCCATCAAGGCCTTCGAGGAGCCGCTCACGCAGAACATCCGCAGCCAGATCGGCGGCATGTCGGGCCGGCTCGCGACTCGCATGGGCGCGGCGATCCGGCACGCGACCGCGCGCTTCGAGGGCATCGAAAGCCGCCGCCGGCTGCTGCTCATCCTGTCGGACGGGCGCCCCGAGGACTACGACGACGGCGGAGACCGGCGCTACCTGCACGAGGACACGCGCATGGCGGTGAAGGAAGCGGTCGCGAAGGGGGTGCACCCCTTCTGCATCACCGTGGACACCATGGCGAACCAGTACCTGCCCCAGATCTTCGGCCGCGGCCACTACCTGGTCCTGGACCATATCAATTCGTTGCCCAACAAGCTGCCCGAGATCTACTTCCGCCTGCGGCGTTGAACGTCGCGACTGGCACGCGGGCGGTCATCCATCTTTCGCTGCGGCTCGTATCAGGCAGCGGGGGAACACCCAGCCGGAGAAGAAGGGGGCATCCATGGACAAGCCGTCCGTCCGCAAGCAGGAAAAGTACGTGCCGCTCACGAAGGCGCAGTTCCGCGAGCGCTTCTTTGCCCGCTTCTACGATCCAGCATTCGACAAGGTGCGTCCCGAGCTGGAGAAGGTGTTCGAGGTCGCCTGGGATGGCTACATCGTTTACAGGAAGTCTCCCCGGAGGCGGCCGGCGGGGCCGGGCTTCGCCGAGCCGGGCTACGAGCTGCCCGTCGAGTGGCTGGAAGCGCGCGCCCGGATACAGGCGGCGGAGCAGCGCCAGAAGGATCCTGCTTCGCGCTCGCGCATCCTGGTGGTGAACGCCTCGACCCGCAGCGAGCATACGTGCCCGGGAGAAATTTCCAAGTCGCGCCGTCTTGCCCAGCACGCGCAGGGGACGATCGAGGCCCTGCCGGGCTTCGAAGTCGATTTCCTCGACATCTCCACGCTCGCGGACGAGCCGCTGAAGGTGATCTACCCGTGCAAGGCTTGCGTGTCGACGGCCCAGCCGCTGTGCCATTGGCCGTGTTCCTGTTATCCCAATCACGCGGTTTCCCAGGTCAACGACTGGATGAACGAGATTTATCCGCGCTGGGTCGCGGCGCATGGCGTCATGATCGTGAGCCCGGTCAACTGGTACCACGTTCCGGCGAGCTTCAAGCTGATGATCGACCGCCTCGTGTGCGCCGATGGCGGCAATCCCGATCCCACGACGACCCACCTGAAGGACCCGGCCATGGCGAAGGCCCGAGAGCTCGAGGGGTGGGGCTATCCCAAGCACCTGGCAGGACGCGCGTTCTCGATCATCACGCATGGCGACGCGGCCGGGCCCGAGAACTTGCGGCGGATGCTCACCGACTGGCTCACCGACATGGAGCTCATCCCGGCGCCGCGCATCGCGCAGATCGACACGTGGATCGGGTGGTACGAGCCGTATGCCACCAGCCACGACGCGCTGGACAAGGACACTGAATTGTTCACCGAGGTCGGCAATGCGGCGCGGGCGCTCTCCAGCCTCGTGACGCAGATCCGCACCGGGGCATACCAGCCGGCGGATGCCGGCCTCAAGGACCCCCGCGAGAAGTGATGGCGCCGTCCGAACGCCAGAAGCCGGACGCAACCTCAGTGGTGCGCGTCTGAGGGGATGGTCGGCAGCGGCCCGCTGCGCACGTTGTTGAGGTGGCGCTGGCGTACCAGCGTCATCGCCACCGCCACGAACAGGCCGAAGATGACGATGACCGTGTAGATGGAAAAGTCGAGCCAGATGAGCAGGGAGTAGATCGCCAGCATCGCCAGGATCGACAGGTTCTCGTTGAAGTTCTGAACCGCGATGGAATGGCCGGCGCCCATGAGGATATGTCCGCGGTGCTGGAGCAGCGCGTTCATGGGCACCACGAAGAAGCCGGCCAGCGCGCCGATCAGGATCATCAAGGGGATGGCGACCGCGATGCTGCGGACGAAAATCATCACGATGACGATGACACCCATCGCGATGCCCACCGGGACCACGCCGACCGCGCGATTGAGCGGTATCAGGCGCGCAGCGACGATCGCGCCCGCTCCGATACCCAGGGCGCAGATGCCCTGCAGCAAGGTGGCCTGGGACAGGGAATAGCCCAGTGCCACCGCGGCCCACTTGAGCACGATGAATTGCAGTGTCGCGCCGGCGCCCCAGAAGAGCGTGGTCGTGGCAAGCGAGATCTGCCCGAGCTTGTCGCTCCACAGCAGCTTGACGCAGTGCGCGAACTCGTGGACCAGGAACAGCGGATTCTTGCTCGGCGCGCGGTGGTCCACGCCGGTGTTGGGGATGTAGAGGTTGAAGACCGCGGCAATGGCGTAGAACACCACGATCAACAGGATGGCGGCTTCCGCAGGGCTGTCGATGCCGGTTTCCACGGTCGGCAGGTCGAACGCGAGCAGCTTGGCCGACACCTGGGAGGAAATCAGCGTGCCGCCGAGCACGGTGCCCAGTATGATCGAGAGCACCGTCAGCCCCTCGATCCACCCGTTGGCCACGACCAGCTTATGGTGCGGCAGGTACTCGGTCAGGATGCCGTACTTGGCGGGCGAGTAGGCGGCCGCGCCAATGCCGACGATGGCGTAGGCGAGAAGAACACTGATGTAGGCCGATTCGCCCGGCTTGGCCGCCCACGCGAAGAAGAAGAGCAGCAGGCAGCCCGCGATCTTCACGAGATTGGTAATGAACATCACACGGCCCTTGGGCATCGAGTCCGCGAACGCGCCGACAAAAGCGGCGAACATGACGTACGACACCGTGAAGAAGAACTTGAGCAGCGGAGTGACCCATTCCGGCGCGGCCATCTGGATGAGCAGCGCGATCGAAGCGACCAGCAGCGCGTTGTCGGCAAGCGACGAGAAGAACTGCGCCGCCATGATGATGTAGAAACCCAGCGGCATGCGGCTACTGCGTGAAAGGCGGAAGGCGGAGCGCGAAAGGCGAAGGGAAAAAAGGCGGGACGGAATGGAAGGCGAAGACCCGGTGCACCGCGGCGATGCCGATCGGATTGTCTTCCTTCCTCATTCCGCTTCCTTCATACTGCTTTCGTCCTTCGTGAAGCTCGCGTTTTATACCACAGTTAACCGAAATGTGGTTGAATATCAACCCTTTTTCGTCGAGCGCCAGGAGCGAGGCGTGAGCAAGAGCGGCCCGGTAGCGGCACTGGCGATCGCCTTGCGTCTCACGCCTGCCTCAGCTCCGGCATAACCCATGGCCGATCGCCGCCTCCAGGTTTTTTATACCGTCGCCCGGCATCTGAGCTTCACCAAGGCTGCGGACCAGTTATTCATGACGCAGCCGGCGGTCACCTTCCAGATCAAGCAGCTGGAGGAGCAATTCAGCGCGCGATTGTTCGAGCGCAGCCATGGCAGGATCGCGCTCACGCCGGCGGGCCGGCTCGTCATGGACTATGCAGGACGCATCCTCGGCCTGTCCGAGGAGATGGAGACGCGCGTCGCCGAGCTGACCGGCGCCACCGGCGGGCCGCTGTTGCTGGGCGCGAGCACCACGATCGCGGAATTCGTCCTGCCGCGCATACTGGGCGAGTTCAAGGCCGGCCATTCCCTCGTCCACGTGCATCTCACGGTGGGCAATTCCGAGCTGATCGAGAACCGTGTTGCCGACTATGCTCTCGACGTCGGGTTGATCGAATCGCCGTCGCACCGTCCCGGGCTGAGCAGCGAGGTCTGCTGCGAGGACGAGTTGGTCGCGATCTGCTCGCCGGCGCATGCGCTGGCCAGCCGATCGGCCGTGCGGGCCGGGGATTTGGCCGGCGAGCCGTACGTGAGCCGCGAACTCGGCTCGGGCACGCGCGAATTCGTCGATCAATATCTGCGGCAATGCTCGGTGGCCCCGGAAGATCTCAATGTCGTCATGGAGCTCGGGAGCCCGGAAGCGATCAAGGGCGTGGTCGAAACCGGCCTGGGCCTGGCCATCGTGTCGCGCGCGATCGTGGCCAAGGAGCGCAAGCTGGGCACCCTCGTGGCGCTGCCCCTGGAGCCGCGCTTGATCCGGACCTTCTCCTTCGTGCACCCGAAGGAGAAATTCCGGTCGAAGCTGTTGACGACCTTCGTCGAATTTGCAACTGCGCGGATGAAAAAGCTGAACAATGGCCCCTGATCGGCGCTGAATGGCCTGGCACAAGTACGAGTCGGGAGCACAAGGCGGGCAACGGCACGGCTGATGACCCTTAAGGACGGGCATGGGCACGAAACGCGAGGAAAAGAAGCTGCTCGACCTGTTCGACCGGCTGACCTCCGAGCAACAGGAGAAGCTGATCGCCTTTGCCGAGCTTCTGACCGAGGCGTCCCCGGGCGTGGCGTCGGCCACCGAGCCCGTGATCATCCCGCGGCCCGCCCGCGAAACGGTCACGATGGCCATACGCCGCCTGGTGCGCGCGTATCCGATGCTCGACCGGCGGCGGTTGATGGGCGAGGCGGCGCAGCTCATGGCGCAGCACGCGCTCCAGGGGCGGCCCTCGGTCGAGGTCATCGACGAGCTTGAAAAGGTGTTCGCCCGGCATTACGAGCAGTCCAAGGGGAAAGGCGAGAGACGAAGGGTGAAATGATGGGTCCTGCTCCGAGCGGTTTTCCTTTCCACTTTCGCGTTTCGCCTTTCGCCTTCGGTTGATGCGTCCTCTCTTCGCCACCATTCATTCCACCGCGCTGCGCCACAATCTCGGCGTCGTCCGCCGCCGCGCTCCCCGGGCGAAGGTGATGGCGATCATCAAGGCCAATGCGTACGGCCATGGCTGTGCGCGCGCAGCCGGCGCCCTGGCGGAGGCGGACGGGTTCGGGCTTCTGGAGCTCGACGCGGCCGTGGCCCTGCGGGAATCGGGCGTGCAGCAGCGCATCGTGCTGATCGAGGGCTTTTTCGACCCGTCGGAGCTCGCGGTGATCATCGAGCACCGGCTCAGCGTGGTGGTGCACAGCCCGGAACAGGTGAGAATGCTGGAAGAGGTGCAGGCCGGCGCGCAGCTCGATGTCCTGCTCAAGGTCAATACCGGCATGAACCGCCTCGGCCTGTCGCCCGCGCGCTATGAGGAGGCCCGGAAGCGCCTGGAGCGCAATGCGGCCGTGAGCGGCGTGACACTGATGACGCATTTCGCCGAGGCGGACGAGGCGCGGGGAGTTGAATGGCAGATGGAGCGGCTGCGGCGGCTGCCGGGATACGAGACGCTGCCCCGAAGCCTCGCCAATTCGGCGGCCATCCTGCGTTTTCCCGAGACCCATGACGGCTGGGTGCGGCCAGGAATCATGCTCTATGGATGCTCCCCGTTTGCGGAGCAGGCCGGCGAAGACCTGGGGCTGAAGCCGGCGATGACGCTCGAAAGCCGCCTCATCGCGGTACAGGAACTCCAGCCAGGCGAAAGCGTTGGATACGGCGGGCTGTTCCGGGCGCAGCAGCGGATGCGGATCGGCGTGGTCGCCTGCGGCTATGCCGATGGCTACCCGCGTCATGCGCCCACGGGCACGCCCGTCGAGGTGGCGGGGCGGATGACCGGGACAGTGGGGCGGGTGTCAATGGACATGCTGTGCGTGGACCTCGGTCCGGTGCCGGACGCCCGGCCGGGCGCGCGGGTCGTGCTGTGGGGAGGCGGCGTCCCCGTCGAGCGGGTGGCCGCGGCGTCGGGAACGGTGGGCTACCAGCTGCTCTGCGCGGTGGCGCCGCGTGTACGTATCGTGGAGGGATAAGTTTTCGGCGCCGGCGAAACGCCGGCTGTCATCCGGCGGTCCGCGGTGTATCATCCTCGCAGGCGTTCCTACTCCCTCATGTATCTCCGAACCACGCCGCTGCAGAAGTATGCCGTTGCTGCCGGCGTGGTACTGATCGCCTTCCTCCTGAGATACAGCCTGTACGGCACGCTCGATCACCGCCTTCCGTTCGCTTTCTTCCTGCCGGCGACCATCATCGCCGCCTGGTTTGGCGGCCTCGGGCCCGGTCTGCTCGCGGCGGTCGCCGGCCTGCTGCTGGGCGATTATTTCTTTCTGCCGAAGCACGTTTCGGGCGACGCGATGACCGAACCCGAGCGTACCGCCATCGGCCTTTACGCGATGAACTGCGTGTTGATCGTGATCCTGTTCTGGCGGCTACACATGCGCCTCAACGATTTGAACGATCAGCTTCGCCGGGCGAAGGGCTCGTCGTAAGATGCGGTACGCGCCCTGCGTGGCCGCGCGTTAGTTGTTAATCCCGAATTCCGAATCCCGGTATCAGAAAATGGCCAAAGCCAAATCCGTCTACGCCTGCACCGAGTGCGGCGGCCAGGTGCTGAAGTGGCAGGGGCAATGCCCGCACTGCCAGGCGTGGAACACGCTGGTGGAGGCGATCGCCGAGCCGGCGGCGCAGGGCGGCAACCGCTTCGGCCTCGTCGCGGAGGCGGGCAAGCTGCAGCGCCTGTCGGAGGTCGAGGCGCGCGAAGAAGCGCGCATGCCCACCGGCATCGAGGAATTCGACCGCGTGCTGGGCGGTGGCCTGGTCCCCGGCGGGGTCGTCCTGCTAGGGGGCGATCCGGGGATCGGGAAGTCCACCCTGCTGCTGCAATCGCTGGCCGGCATCGGCCGCGAACGCCGTGTGCTCTACGTGACCGGCGAGGAATCCAGCGAGCAGGTCGCCCTCCGGGCCCGGCGGCTGGGACTGGACGTGAAAGGCGTGCACGTCCTGCCCGAGATCAACCTGGAGAAGATCCAGGCCGCGCTCGCTGGGGAAAAGCCGGAAGTGGCCGTGCTCGATTCGATCCAGACCCTGTATTCCGGGCAGCTCCAGTCCGCGCCCGGATCGGTCGCGCAGGTGCGCGAGTGCGCGGCGCAACTGACGCGCATCGCCAAGAGCGGGGGCGCCGCCATCGTGCTCATCGGGCACGTCACCAAGGAAGGCGCCCTGGCCGGTCCGCGGGTGCTCGAGCACATGGTGGACACGGTGCTTTACTTCGAGGGAGACACGCACTCGAGCTTCCGGCTGATCCGCGCCTTCAAGAACCGCTATGGCGCGGTGAACGAGCTGGGCGTATTTGCCATGACCGAGAGAGGCCTGAAGGGCGTGTCCAACCCTTCGGCCTTGTTTCTTTCGCAGCACGGGACGGAGGTGGCGGGCTCGTGCGTCATGGTGACGCAGGAGGGGACGCGGCCGATGCTGGTCGAGATCCAGGCGCTCGTGGACGAGGCGCACGCGCCCAATCCCCGCCGTCTCTCGGTCGGGCTGGAGCAGAACCGGCTCGCGCTCCTGCTCGCCGTGCTGCACCGGCATGCGGGCATCGCCTGCTTCGACCAGGATGTTTTCGTGAACGCCGTCGGCGGCGTGCGGATCACCGAGCCGGCGGCCGATCTCGCGGTGCTGATGGCGGTGGTGTCCTCGCTCAAGAACAGGCCGCTGCCGGCCAAGCTGGTGGTCTTCGGCGAGGTCGGCCTGGCGGGCGAGGTTCGGCCGGTGCAGCGCGGACAGGAGCGATTGCGCGAGGCGGCGAAGCTCGGCTTCACCCACGCGCTGATCCCGCACGCCAACCGCCCCAAGCAGGCGGTGGCCGGCATCGAGGTCACGGCGGTCCGGCGCGTCGAGGAAGCCGTAACGCGCATGCGCGATCTCGTTTCGCAGTAGCGCGCCGGCGCTGGCCGTCTTCTCATATGACGGACTCTGCGCGCGCCGTTTCTCGGCGTGCCGTCCTGCGGTAAAATGGCGGCCCTTCCAGCACGATAATCCGAGCAATCCCGGGAGCAGTCATGAAGGTTCTGGTAACGGTGAAGCGCGTGATCGACCCGTACGTCAAGGCGCGGGTCAAATCCGACGGCAGCGGCGTCGAGACCGCGAACGTCAAGATGACCATCAATCCGTTCTGCGAGATCGCGGTCGAACAGGCGGTGCGCATGAAGGAGGCGGGCGTGGTGACCGAGATCGTCGCGGTCTCGATCGGCACTCAGCAGTCCCAGGAGACGCTGCGCACGGCGATGGCGATGGGCGCCGACCGCGGCATCCTGGTCGAGACCGACGCCGAGGTGCAGCCGCTCGCGGTCGCAAAGGTGATCAAGGCGATCGTCGCCAAGGAGAACCCGAAGCTCGTCATCATGGGCAAGCAGGCGATCGACGACGACTCGAACCAGTCGGGGCAGATGACCGCGGCGCTGCTCGGGTGGCCGCAGGCGTCCTTCATCTCGAGCATCACCGTCAACGGCGATAGCGCCGAAGTGACTCGCGAGATCGATGGCGGACTGGAAAAGCTCACGATCAAGCTGCCGGCGGTGGCCACGACCGATCTGCGCCTGAACGAGCCGCGCTACGTCACGCTGCCCAACATCATGAAGGCCAAGAAGAAGCCGCTCGAGGTGGTGAAGCCCGACGCGCTCGGCGTGGATGTGACGCCGCGGCTGAAGACCCTGAAGGTCGAGGAGCCGCCCAAGCGCGGCTCGGGGGTCAAGGTAGCCGATGTGCAGGAGCTGGTCGCCAAGCTGAAGAACGAGGCCAAAGTCATTTGATGCGAATGACCGGTGACCAGTGATCGGTGACCGGTAAACCGAGAACAAACAGTCAGGAAATCCCAGATGTCAGTTTTAGTGATTGCGGAACACGACGGGAAACAGCTCAAGCCGGGCACGGCGAATGCCGTGACGGCGGCGGCGAAAATGGGCGGGGACGTCACTGTGCTGGTCGCGGGGCACCAGTGCGCGGAGGCGGCCAAGGCCGCCGCGAGGATGGCGGGCGTCAAGAAGGTGCTGCACAGCGAAGCAGCGCATTACAACGGCCTGGGAGCCGAGAACCTCGCGGCGCTGATCGTGCCGCTGGCGGCGCAGTACAGCCACGTCGTCGCGCCGGCGACCGGCTTCGGCAAGAACCTGATGCCGCGGGTGGCGGCGCTGCTCGACGTGCAGCAGATTTCCGATGTGAGCGGGGTGGTGTCGCCCGATACCTTCGTGCGGCCGATCTACGCCGGCAACGTCCTGGCGACGGTCCAGTCGGGCGACAAGATCAAGATCGTGACCGTGCGCGCCACGGGATTCGATGCGGCGGGCGAGGGCGGCAGTGCTCCGATCGAGACGCTGGCTCCCGGGCCGGATACCGGGCTGTCGAAGTTCAACGGCCAGGAGCTGACGAAGTCGGCGCGGCCGGAACTCACCGCGGCCCGCATTATCGTCTCAGGCGGTCGCGGCATGGGCAGCGGCGAAAACTTCAAGATCCTGGAAGCGCTTGCGGACAAGCTCGGCGCGGCCGTCGGCGCCTCGCGCGCCGCGGTGGACTCGGGATTCGTGCCGAACGACTACCAGGTCGGACAAACGGGCAAGATCGTCGCGCCGGATCTGTATATCGCGGTCGGCATCTCGGGCGCGATCCAGCACCTGGCGGGCATGAAGGACAGCAAGGTCATCATCGCCATCAACAAGGACGCCGAGGCGCCCATCTTCGCCGTGGCCAATTACTGGCTCGTCGAGGACCTGTTCAAGGCGGTGCCGGAACTGACCGCGGCGCTGTAGGCGCATGTCCGTTCCCGGCGGCAGCCGGCATCAGGGCGCGATTGCCGGTCGCGCCTTTTTTCATTCGTGGGGGATCGATTCATGAAGGACGCCGCTTTCGGCATGCTCGACGTGCCGGGAATACCTCCGAAGCCGAGGGAGACCTCGATGATCGGCGTGTCCGAAGTCGGGATACCGCTGCGCGAGACCGAGGACCTGCTCGAGATCGCGGCGGCGCTCATTGATTACGCCAAGATCACCGATCACACCGGCCTCATCGACCGGCATACGCGCGCATGGGTCCGGCGCAAGATCGCGCTCTACAACTCGTACGGCGTCCCCGTCCTGCCGGGCGGGATTCCGCTGCAGATTGCCGTGGTGCAGGGCAAGGTGCGCGATTACCTGCAGGCCGTCCGGGACCTGGGCTTCGCCGGCGTGGAGATCAGCGACGACGTCATCGAGCCGTTCGAGCAGGGCTACCGCGAGGAGCTGATCGCCCGCGGGCGCGAGCTGGGCCTGAAGGTGACGACGGAAGTGGGACGCAAGAACGTCGGCGCCGTCCTCGACCTGGATGCCACGGCGAGGCAGATCGCCCGCGATCTGCAGCTCGGCGCCTACAAGGTCTATCTGGAAAGCGCTGAAATCCAGGCAGTCGCGGAGCGCGATCCCGCCGGCCTTGACCGGCTGCTCGCCTCGGTGGACAAGTCCGCGGTCCTGTTCGAGCTGGGACTCGTGCAGCCGCTCGAAAAAGCGGCCTGGCTTTCGGGGCGCTACGGCGCCGACATCAACTTTGCCAGCGTCGCCCCGCCCGACGTGGTGCCGGTGGATGCGATACGCCGCGGGATGAATCGCAAGTCATCGTACCGGTTTCTCGCGGGTAAGCGCCCCGTGAGATGATAGGCGGGCTGCCAGCCCCCCCAAGCGCCGATGTCCACCTATTCCGCCCCCCTGAAGGACATTCAGTTCGCCGTTCGCGAGCTGGCGGGGCTGGCGGAGGTCACGGCGCTTCCCGCCTTCGGCGAAGTGAATGCCGAGCTCGCGCAGCAGGTCCTGGAGGAGGCGGCGAAATTCGCTCGGGAGGTGCTCGATCCGCTCAACCGGGCGGGGGACCGCCAGGGCGCGATGCTCGCAGACGGCAAGGTCACGGCGCCCGCGGGATTCAAGGAGGCGTATCGCCAGTTCATCGAGGCGGGCTGGAACGGTCTCGCCGGGCAGCCGCAATACGGCGGGCAGGGATTGCCGCACGTGATCGCGACGCCGGTCCAGGAAATCTGGAAGAGCGCGAACATGGCGCTGTGCCTGTGCCCGATGCTCACCTCGGGCGTCATCGAGGCGCTCAAGGTCCACGGCTCTCCCGCGCAGCAGCAGCTCTATCTTCCGAAGCTCACCGCGGGCGAGTGGGCCGGGACCATGAACCTCACCGAGCCCCAGGCGGGATCGGATCTGTCGGCGGTGCGCACGCGCGCGGTGCGCGAGGGCGATCACTATCGCATCCAGGGCACCAAGATATTCATCACCTGGGGCGAGCACGACATGGCCGGGAACATCGTGCACCTGGTACTCGCCCGCACGCCCGACGCGCCCGAAGGCGTCAAGGGCATTTCGCTCTTCATCGTCCCGAAGTACCTCCCGAAGGCGGATGGAGCGCCCGGCGAGCGCAACGAAATCCGCTGCGTCTCGATCGAGCACAAGATGGGCATCCACGGCAGCCCGACCTGCGTGCTCGCCTACGGCGATCAGAAGGGCGCGATCGGCTATCTCGTAGGCGAGGAGAACCGCGGCCTGGAATACATGTTCACCATGATGAACCACGCGCGCCTGGCGGTAGGCGTCGAAGGCGTGGCCATCGGGGAGCGGTCGTACCAGCACGCGCTCGATTACGCCAAATCGCGCGTGCAGGGGCGCGAGATCGGACAGCGGGCGGGCGATCGCGTCACCATCATTCACCATCCCGACGTGCGGCGGATGCTGATGAGCATGCGGGCGCAGACCGAGGCGATGCGCGCGCTGGCCTATTTCGCGGCGGCGACGCTCGACAAGGCCCGGCACCATCCCGATCCATCCGAGCAGCGGCGCAGCCAGGGGCTGCTCGACCTGCTGACGCCGGTCGTGAAAGGCTGGTGCACCGAGCAGGGCGTGGAAGTGGCCTCGACGGGCGTCCAAATCCATGGCGGCATGGGCTTCATCGAGGAGACCGGCGCCGCGCAGTACCTGCGCGATGCGCGCATCACCACGATTTACGAGGGCACGACCGGCATCCAGGCCAACGACCTCGTGGGCCGGAAGGTGGGCTACGAAAAGGGCGCGACGGCGCTCGCGGTGATCGCCGCCATGCGCAGCGTGGAGCCCGCGCTGGCCGCAGAAGCCTCGGTCCGCGCGAGCTTCAAGGAAGCGGTGGACGGGCTCGAAGCGGCAACCCGCTGGATCGTGGAGACATTTCCGGCGGATCCGCGGGCCGTGGCCGCCGTCTCGGTGCCTTATCTCAAGCTCTTCGGCACGGTGGCGGGCGGCTGGATGATGGCGCGCTCGGCCGTGATCGCGCGGCAGCAGCTCGAGCAGCCGGAGGCGGACCAGGATTTCCTGCAAGGCAAGCTCGCCAGCGCGCGCTTTTATGCCGAGCACGAGCTGCCGCGGGCGCTGCCACTGGTGCGCGAGGTCACGCGCGGCGCGGGCAGCGTGCTGGCGCTTTCGCCGGATAAGTACTGAACGCACTGAAAGCGGGATTCGGTGATTCGTGCATCGCGTTGCCGCGCCATGCCCCGGTATCGTCTTGGCGACTCGGCCTCGAATCACGTTTCACGAATCACGCGTTGGAGAGACGGAAATGGCGTGGACATTGCTGATCATTGCCGGCCTGTTCGAGGTCGGCTGGGCGATCGGGCTCAAGTACACCGAGGGTTTCACGCGGCTGTGGCCGAGCGTCTGGACGGCGGCGGCCATGGTCATCAGCGTCGTGCTGCTCGGCATCGCCCTGAAAACCATTCCGGTGGGTACCGGCTATGCCGTCTGGACCGGCGTGGGGGCCGTGGGCACCGCGATACTCGGCATCATCCTGCTGGGCGATCCGGCAACGTGGCCGCGGCTTGCCTGCATCGCGCTGATTGTTTCGGGCATCGTCGGCCTGAAGCTCGTCAGTTGAGACTCGGAAATCGGACAAGGAGAACACATTGACCACGCCGCCGTTACTGACCAACCCGCTGGCGGAGCGCATGCGCCGGGGCGAGCTCGGCCTCAACCTCATGATCCGCCACGCGCGCACCGTGGATATCGCGCTCGCCGCGCGGACCTGCGGATTCGATGGGCTTTTCTTCGACCTCCAGCACGGCGTGATCTCCGAGCAGGAGGTGTCGCAGATGGCCGTCGCCGCGATGAACATGGGCGTCACCCCGCTTGTGCGCGTGCCGGAGAAGGACTACGCGGCGGCGCTGCGGATGCTCGACAACGGCGCGCTCGGCATCATCATGCCCGAGGTCACCACCGTGGAGGACGCGCGCCAGTCGGTGGCGGCGTGCAAGTATCCGCCGGTCGGCAATCGCGGCGCGTTTGGCGGATGGGCGCACTTCGGTTACCGCGCGCTGCCCGCCGGCGAGGCGCGCAAAGCCATCAACGATGCGACGCTGCTGATCCTGATGATCGAGAGCAAGGCGGCGCTGGACAACATCGAGGCCATTGCCGCGGTATCCGGGGTGGACGTGGTTCACATCGGGACCAACGATCTTTCAACCGATCTCGGGCATCCCGGCGAGCTCACGCATCCCGATGTGCTTGCGGCCATCGAGCGCGTGGTCAAGGCGTGTCGCGCGAACGGCAAGATCGCCGGCGTCGGCGGGCTGTACGGAGGCGAGGCGGCCACGAAGGCCTTGTCCGCGGTGATCAAGCTGGGGGCGCGCTTCATTACCTCCGCCAGCGAGTGGAACCTGATGATGGCGGCGGGAACGCAGCGCGTCAAGGAACTCAGGGCGCTGCTGGACTGAAATGACGCGCGGGTCGCGGGTGGCGTTCCCGCGGCCGGCGAGTCACCCGGCCTTGGGAACGGTGACGCCGACCAGCGTGTCTCGCGTGAGAATGCCGGCGAGCCGCTCTTCGCTCCAGCCTTCGGTCCCCTTGGGGCGCATCGGCACGACCACGTATCGCATGTCGGCGTTGGAATCGTGCACTCGAACGATCACGCTGTCGGGCAGGGTCGTGCCGAACTCCCGCAACACCGCCCGGGGCTCGAACACGACGCGCGAGCGGTAATTGCGGCTCTTGTACCACGTCGGCGGCATTCCCAGCAGCGCGCGCGGGTAGCACGAGCACAGCGTGCAGACGATCACGTTGTGCACTTCCGGCGTGTTCTCAACCGCGATCAGCCGTTCCGCTTCGAGTTCGATGCCCATCTCCAGGCAGGCGGCGCGCCCGTCGGCCAGCAGGCGGTGCTTGAACGCGGGATCCGTCCAGGCGCGGGCCACCACCCGCCCGCCGCGGTAAGGGAATTCCTCGTCGAAGAGCTCGATGCGCCGCTGGATCTGTTCCGCCGTGACGAGGCCGCGGGCTTCCATCAGCTCCTGCATGGCGCGGCTCATGATTTCGTACTCGGAAGGCGGCCCGCCGGGTTCCTCGCCCGCCGGCGCATGCGCGTCGTGGCCGTGGTCGTGCCCATGGCTGTGGCCATGCTCGTGCGGCCGCTTTGCGTAATGATCGAATGAGCTCATGGCGCTCCCGGTTGCCCGTCTGGCTCGAGCCAGTGCTCGAATATTTCCATCTCGATGACGTCCCGCTCGGGGCCTCGGTACTCCGGCCACACGTGCCGCTGCGCGAAGCGCACGCGGTAGAGGATCTTCCGCGGCTCGCCGTCGAAGCCGTAGGCCAGCTCTTCCGGATTGGGGAAAGCCCCGCAGATGCGCTCGATCTCGCCGCGCTTGCCGCGGATGTAGGCAGGCGTTCGGCGGTGGCCAGGCGGAAACAACCGCTTGACCTTCACGCGATCGCCGACGTTGAAGCGGTGTCCCGGCGCGGGAGTATAGGTCGATCGCGCGCCTTCGTTGCGCATTACCGCTTGCCTTTCTGCTTGACCGGCGATTCCATCTCGTCCGGAACATTGAAGCGGCGGCGAATCTCGTCCATTTTCGCTTCGAGTTCGGCCTCGGTCATGAGGCCCTTTTCCAGCAGGAGGGTGCGCAGGGCCGAGGTGGTGATCTCGAAGTACGCGAGTCGGCCGTACTCGGGCAGGCTCTCGGCGGCCCGGCGCAGCTCATCGGTCTTGACTATGCCAGCCAGCGTGAGCGCGCCGCGCAGGGCGTTCGCCTGCTTCTCCCAGAACTGCATGCCGTGGTCGGTCGTATCGATTGGGCCCGCCGGCTCGCCACCGATGTCGTGCGGACCGTGCGGGTGAGAGGGAGTAGTCATGGAAATGACAGGGGACAGGTGATCGAAAGATCAATCCTATTCTAAAGGCGAAAGGCGAAAGGCGAAAGGCGAAAGGCGAAAGGCGAAAGGCGAAAGGCGAAAGGCGAAAGGCGAAAGGCGAGGTCTTTTCTTCCGTCTCTTGCCTTGCGGCTTCCCCCTTTAGAGCGTCGGCCCCGGATTCCCGATCGCGCGCTCGGCGAGCTGCATCACGATCCAGTTATAGGCGTCGTCCACGGAATCGGTGTGGTGCAGCAGCTGAAGGTCCCGGGCGTTGATGGTTCCGTGGCGTACCAGCGCTTCAAAATTGATGATTTCGCGCCAGTACTCGGTGCCGAACACCACGATCGGCATCGGCTTGCGCATCTTCTGGGTCTGCACCAGGGTGAGAAGCTCGAACAGCTCGTCGAGGGTACCGAAGCCCCCGGGAAACACGATGACCGCCTTGGCGAGGTAGGCGAACCAGAACTTGCGCATGAAGAAATAGTGGAAATGCACCGACAGCTCGCGCGTGACGTACTGGTTGTCGAACTGCTCGTTGGGGATCGAGATGGTGAGCCCGACGCTCATGCCGCGGGCTTCGGCGGCCCCGCGATTGGCGGCTTCCATGACGCCCGGGCCTCCGCCCGTGCAAACGACGAAGCGCTTCTCCTTGTGATCCAGCTCCTTGGACCACTTGGTCAGCCGGAAGGCCAGCTCGCGGGCTGCCTCGTAGTAGATGGACATCCTGACCGCCATGCGCGCAGCCTCGACGTCGCCGCCGGATTTCTCGGCGTCCTTCAGGAGCGCCGCGGCTTCTTCCCGCGGCTTCAGGCGGGCCGAGCCCATGAACACGATCGTATCGTCGACGCGGTAGCGCTCGAAGCGGTTGCGCGGCTCGAGATACTCGGCCAGGATGCGCAGCGAGCGGCCTGCCTTGCTGTTGAGGAATTCATCGTTCTTGTAGGCTTTCACGGAGGCGCGGCGGCGTTCGGTCATTGCGGGCTCTCGGTGTGGGTGACGAATAATGTGGGGTGAGCGATGATTCGAAGGACGATCACCGATTGCCGCCGGCCTGCTCGAGGCCTTTCTCCGCGAAAATCGGGCCGGCGTCGGGAGAGAGCAAAAACCGGATCGCGGCCTCGGCCCCGGCGCGGCGGCTCGACTGGGAGAAAACCGCAATAGAGGTCTCGAAGACCTTCTGGATTTCGTCGGGGATCGGACCCACGAGTTCGACGCCCGGCACCGCGAGCAGTTCCACGATCTGCTGGATGGCCAGCTCGGCTTCTCCCGACGCTACGACCCGCGCGATGTAGCCGCCCGGCCGCGTCACCGTCTTCCCTTTTATTTCCGCGGCAATGCCGAGCCGCTCCAGCAGCACCGGCACGTACATGCCGCTCGCGCCATGCACGGTGTGCGCGATCGACCGGGCCGACAGGAGGGCGCGCTTGAAGGATTCGACGGTGCTGATGTCCGGCTTGGGCGAGCCGGCGCGCACGGCGACGCCGACCCGTGCTCGCGCGAACGGGCGGCAAGTCTCGTCCGCCACGATGTGCTGCTGCGCCAGCGCCGCCACGGCCTCTGTGCCCAGGATGAGCACATCGCCCCTTTCTCCGCCCTGGACGCGCGCCAGCATGAGCTTGGCGGAGTCGTGCGTCACCACGTAGCGGAGGCCGGAAGCCTGCTCGAACGCGGGGGCCAGCGCATCGAGCACGGGAACCGAGCTGTGCGACGTGAGGATCCTGAGCACGGGATCCGGTCCCCCTGCGGGTTTTTTCATCATGAGTGCAATGATAAGTCAGGTTTCTGTGGCTCGCTGTCAATCAGGAGATAATGAACAAGGCATGAGCGCGAATCTGGAAAACGCGGGGCGGCTATTCTCGCGGGGATTGGAGCGGCATCTTTCCGGGCACTGGTCCGAGGCGGAGGCGCTGTACAAGGAGGCATTGGCGCTCGCGCCCGGCCGTCCCAGCATACTTTTCAATCTCGGCAGGCTCGCGCTCGATCAGAAGCAGTTCGGGGAGGCTGAAACCTGGCTGTCTCAGGTCGTGCGCGCGGAACCGGGCGACTCCGAAGCCCGGTGCAGCCTCGGTATCGCCCTGGCGCGGCAGGGGCGGCCCGAAGAGGCGCTGTCGCAATTCGACGAGGCCCTCGCGCAGCGGCCTGGTTTTGCCGCTGCCCACGCCGAACGCGGCGCGGCGCTGATTGCGCTGATGCGGCTGGACGACGCGCTGGAGAGCTACGCGCGCGCCATCGAGCTCGAGCCCGACTCGCACGAAGCGCGAGCCCGTTTCGCGCGATGCGCCGCGATCGCACCGCTTGCCTTGGAAGGACTGCGACTGGAAAGTCTGGAGCGCGCGGTATTGACCTGCCTGCGCGCCAGCGGCATCGATCATCAACAGCTTGCGCATGCTGCCTCAGTGCTGTTGGAGGCAAGGCACGGACGCATCAAGCGCCGACTAGGTGACGGCGGATTCGACATTGCCGCGGTATACGCCACGCATCCCGAGGACATCCGGGCCTTGTTCCGCGATCCGGTCCTGGCGGTTTCGCTCGAGCAGATCCTGGTGACCTACAGCGCGGACGAGTCCTTCTTCACGGGTTTGCGACGCGGCCTCCTCGCATTGGTCATCGGTCCGGATGCGGGGCGGCTGGCCGGGGCGGTCGAGCCCCTGGTCTCGGCGCTGGCGAATCAATGCTTTCTCAATGAATACGTGTGGGACGTGGTCGATGCGGAGTCGGCCCAGGCGGATCGCCTGGCGGCTCGCGCCGCCGCCCCGGATGCTCGGGACGTCGAAGCGGCGATGGTCGGATGTTACCTTTCACTGCACGAGGTGCCCGCGCTTGCGCGGAAACTCGAGACCCGGTTGGAGCCGGCCGCCAGTCCGTTCGCCCGGGTGCTGGAGCGGCAGTTGCGCCAGCGGCGTCGGGAAGCGGAAATTGCCGCTAGCCTGGCGCTTCGCGGCCGCATCGAGGATCCGGTCTCGCTCGCCGTCAGGGCGCAGTATGAGGAGAATCCGTACCCGCGCTGGCTCACGGTGAATCGCAATCCGCCGGCGCCCTACGTGGACTGGATTGCACACTGGATTGCTCCTCATTCCCGACCTTTGCCGTCTACGGCAGTCAATCCAGCCGTCCTGATCGCAGGTTGCGGCACCGGCAAGGGTGCGATCGCGTTGGCTCAGGCCTGCGAGCACTCGAAATGTCTTGCCCTGGATCTCAGCCGGGCGAGCCTCGCCTACGCGGCGCGCATGGCCGGCGAGCTCGGCGTCTCCAATATCGACTTCGTGCAGGGCGATATCCTCGCCCTCGCCGACGAAGCCCGTTACGACCTGGTGAGCTGCACCGGCGTGCTGCACCACATGGCGGATCCCGAGCTCGGCCTGAAGCGGCTGCTGCAGGCGCTCAAGCCCGGCGGCTACCTCATGATGGCCCTCTACAGCGACCGCGCCCGCCGTGACGTTGTCGCCGTTCGCGAGCTGATTGCCCGACAGGGCCTGGATCCCTCCGCGCGCGGCATCCGCGCGTGCCGGAAGCTCATCTTGGGCGACCTGGCGGACCGCTTCCGCGCGCTGATCGAGGAAGACAATGACTTCTATTCGACCTCGATGGTGCGCGATCTCCTGTTTCACGTGCACGAGCGCCGTTACCGGATACCGGAAATCGGCGAGATGCTTGCCCGTCACGGCCTCGAGTTCCTGGGATTCCAGACGTCGCACCCTGCGATCAAGGGCCTGTACCGGGAACGCTATCCCGGCGACCCGGCCATGCTCGATCTTGGCAACTGGGATGCGCTGGAGCGCGAGCATCCGCGGCTGTTCCGGTCCATGTACCAAGTGTGGACTCGAAAGCCGCCCATCCGATAACACCTCGGTCACAGGAGGGCGCCGGCGACAAAGTCGTCCGTGCGGAAGAATGCTCGAAGCCCCCACGGGGCAGCTATAATGGGGCGACAAGGTTCTAACAACAGCGAAAACAGGGAATGAATTCGAACACCCGGGGATGGGCAGTTCAGTGGAGCATCTTGCGCGCCGGCGCGATCTGCGCGGCCCGGGGTCGCCGCTGGGACTGCAGAAGGCGCGGCCGCGCAGCCCGCTCGGACCGGACGTAGAGGGCGCGATGCGACTTCGCGTGCTCGGCTGCTCCGGCAGCATCGGCGGCCAACACAACCGCACCACCTCGTTCCTGGTCGACCAGGATATCCTCATCGACGCCGGGACCGGCGTGGGCGATCTCGCGCTCTCCGACCTGACGCTCATCGACCATATCTTCATCACCCATTCGCATCTCGATCACGTCGACTCCATTGCGTTCTTTCTCGATTCCGTCGGCGCGCTGAGGCCCAAACCCGTCACCGTCTACGCGACGGGCCCCACGATCGAAATTCTCAGGAAGAATCTGTTCAACTGGGATATCTGGCCCGATTTCACCGTCATACCGACGCCCGAGGAGCCGTGGCTGCGCTATCAGCAGGTCGAGGTGGGGCAGGTGATCGCTCTCGGCTCGCGCAAGATCACGGTGCTTCCCGCCATCCACACGGTGCCCGCGGTCGGCTACCAGCTGGACAGCGGCAAGGGCAGCCTGGTCTTCACGGGGGACACGGGTCCGAACGACGCGCTGTGGGCGGTGGTGAACCGCATCGAGAACCTCAAATACCTGATCATCGAGACGGCTTTCTCCGACCGCGACCGCAGGCTCGCCGAGCTGGCCTTGCACCTGTGCCCGTCGATGCTGGCCGAGGAGCTGGCGAAGCTGCAGCGCGCGGCCGAGGTCTACATCACGCATCTCAAGCCCAGCGAGATTGAACTGACCATGCAGGAGATCGAAGAGCTGTCGGGCAGCCTGCAGCCGCGCCTGCTTCAGAACCACCACGTATTCGAGTTCTAGACCGGGTCCTGCCGCTGCTTGCGCGCCGCCCCGGCAGGATGGAAAATTCCGCTCTTCCGCTGCGGTTTGTGCCCGCCGCGGGACTGACGCCCTCATGAAGAAAGAAGTCTCCGTCGAAGAACTGCAGTTTGGGGTCTACGTGTCCGAACTCGACCGGCCGTGGACGGAAACCCCGTTCATGTTCCAGGGGTTCGAGCTCAAGGACGAGAAGCAGCTGCAGGTACTGAAGCAATACTGCAAGAAAGTCTTCATCGACCCGGAGAAGGGCCGCGACCTGGTGGACGCGCGGCTGCAGACGGCGCCGCCCGGGCCCAAGCCCGCCAGCGTGCTGGCCGCCATCAAGAACAAGACTCGCTACGAGGAGCAGGTCAGTGTCGACGCCGAGCTGCCGCGCGCCCGTGCCGCGCAGGCCAAGACCGAAGTCGTGCTCAAGGACATGCTCATTGCGGTCAAGGCTGGCAAGGCGATCGACGGGCCGCGCGTGCGCGAGGCCGTCACCAGCATGACCGACAGCGTCGTGCGCAATCCCGATGCGATGCTGCTGCTTTCGAAGATGAAGGAAAAAGGCGAGCGCAATCTGGACCGGGCGGTCGGGGTTTCCATCTACATGATCACCTTCGGCCGCTTCCTGCAGCTCCCGCGCGAGCAGCTCGACCTGCTCGGGATGCTCGGCCTGCTTCAGGACGTCGGCAAGATGCGCCTGCCCTCGGATCTCCTGGACAAGACCGGGTCGCTCAGCAGCGACGAGCTCGATACCTGCAAGCAGCACGTCCTCCATTCAGTGGCCATCCTGAAGGAAACGACGGGCATTCCGCCGGAGCTGCCGCAGCTTGCTTCGCTGCACCACGAGCGTTACGACGGTTCGGGCTATCCGCAGGGCCTGAAAGGCCCCCAGATCGGCCTGTTCGGCACCATCGCCGGCCTCGTCGACTGCTTCGATGCGCTCACGCATCCGCGGCCCTACGGCGATGCGCTGGCTCCGTCCAATGCCCTCAGCATGCTCTACAATTGGCGCGACATTCATTTCGACGGGCCGCTGGTCGAGCAGTTCATCCAGTGCATCGGGATCTTCCCGGTCGGCGCCATCGTCGAGCTGAACTCCGGCGAGATGGGAATCGTCATCGCGCAAAACCTGGCGCGGCGGCTGCAGCCCCGCGTCATGGTGGTGCTCGATGCGAAGGGCGCCCAAAAAAGGCCGCCCTTGATCCTCGACCTGGCGAAGGACCCGAAGGTGACTCCCGAGATGCCTTACCGCATCAAGCGCACGCTGGAGAAGGGCAGTGTCCCAATCGATCCGTCCGAATTCTTCATCTGAGGCCGGCGAGCTGTCTCGGGGCCTGGACGCTGCCGAAGGCCAGGACAGCGCCTCCGGCATAGGTCTGCGCGCGCTGGTCGACCGCTTGGCCGAGGAATTCAGCGCCGATGGACCCAGCCTTGCCCGCGTCTCGGCCATATTTCGCGACGTCCGCGACAAGGCCCCCGATCTCTTCGTTCCCGCGGCGGGAGCGCTCGGGCCGGCCCTGGAAGCCGAGGGCGGCGACCCCGGGCCGATCCTGACCGCGCTGGGCGAGTGGGCGCTCGATGCCGAGGCCGAGCCGATCGAGCGCATGCGGCGCGACTGCCAGCGCTTCCAGACGGCCATGACGCGCGGCGTGCTGCGGCTGCATGCCGGCGATGCGGAGCAGTGCGCCGACGGGCTGCTGGCGCTGCAGCGGTTCAATTTCCTGCAGCTCGCGCTGCTCGCCTCGTTGGCCGCGCGCAGTCAGGGAGAGGGCGGCGTGGTGCGCACGCTGCCCACGCCGGAATATGCGGCGTTCATGGAGATTTTCCGCACCACCATCGAGGGCCACAAGCAGGAAGGCAAGCAGCTGGGCCTGCTGCTCATCGAAATACCCAAGATCGAGCAGGTCGATCGCCTGCTCGGATTGCAGAGAGGCGAAGCCTTCATGCTGCGGGTGACCCGCCGCATGCGCGAGGGCGTGCTGCGCAAGCAGGACCAGCTCGGCCGCGTCAGCCGCAACCAGCTTGCCTGCCTGCTGCCGCGCATCGCGGGCGAAGGCGTGGCTATCCTGGCTGCGAACAAGGTGCTGGCCGCACTGGAGGCGCCGGTCCCCATCGGGGACCAGTCCTTCGCGCCGGACGCGGTCATCGGGATCGCGGTCTACCCGGAGCACGGCGGCGATCAGCAGACGCTCGTGCGAAACGGCAAGCTGGCGGTACGCGCGGCGGGCGCTACGGCCGGGCGCACGGCCGTTTACGAAGCGGCCCACGGCGAGAGCGAAGAGCTCAAGATGCG
>Ga0247825_10000594_pt1 | contig 23071 bp, 18 predicted proteins | sample 13C_Vanillin_Day_FD_194413 | JGI IMG/M metagenome (GOLD analysis project Ga0247825, IMG submission 194413) | Soil microbial communities from agricultural site in Penn Yan, New York, United States - 13C_Vanillin_Day48 | ecosystem: Environmental > Terrestrial > Soil > Agricultural land | place...
GAAGGCCACTGCCCAGCCGGTCCACGGCGTGTAGGCCACTGCCGCCCCATAGCCGTAGGTCACGGGCGGTCCATACCAGACGGTGCCGATCCACGGGTCATAGACATAGCCTGTGCCGTAGACGACCACGCCGGACACCGGATCGATGATCGAGCCCATGTAGCCTGGCGAGTAGCCCACGTAGACCGTATCGGGCGTGGTCTCGTAGATCCGCACATAGGTCACGTAGTGCAGCGGCGAGTTCGGCGGGATGGCGTAGATGGCCGCCGGCACCGACCGGGCGACGGCCCACGGCCCGCGCACCGAACCCGCGACGAACCACACGCCGTTCTCCACCGCGTAGTAGGCGCTGTCGCTCACCCGGATGATCGGCGTCGGCGAATTCGCGACGTACGACAGCGAGGTGCCGTCAATCGACCGGAACCTCGGATCGCCATCGAAGCGCGGCGGCGTGAGTTGAGTGCCCGTCACCTTCACCGCTGCCGTCTGCGGCACCGAAGCCGCAATCGCGGCTTCGCGCGCCTGCGTCGTTCCGGCGATGGATGCCTTCACGTTCTCCTTCGGGCTGTCGTCGGGAATCTTCGCGAATTCCGCCGGCAACGCATTGGCCGGCACGTACTCCCACGGACCGTTGTCGGTGGTGGAGCGGAACCAGCGCCCGGCGATGAGCACGTAGGTCATGTTGTCCAGCATGTTCTTGAAGATGTTGCCGGTCGTGTTCTCGACGTACAACAACTGCGCGCCATTCACCGGCACGGGTCGCGGCATCCCGTCGGTCACGATGAGTTCCGTCGGCGCGGTGGCCACGACGATCGTCGGCGTCTGGCTGTCCAGGCGCGGCGCCGGACGGTCGGCCGTGGTCTGGCCGGTGAGCGGATCGATCGAATGCGCGTCGGAAGCCTGCTGGAAGGCCTTGCCGAGCGCAGCCGAAGGCGCATGGAGCACGACCCAAGGCCCGCCGATGGCCGGCGCGCTCATCCAGCCGTCGAACACCTTGAGGTAGTGGGTTCCTGTGCTGTCGCGCAACAGCAGGGGCCGGGTGTTTAGCACTCGCTCGAAAGGCACACCCTGCATCCGGCCGTACCGGGCATCGCCATCGATGTAGACCAGGATGGCAGGCACGGTCGAGAAGACGACCTTCGGAGGGTCGTTGCGCAGCGGCTGGCGGTCGCTCGCCTGCTGTGTCTCGATGATGTGCAGCGCGACTTCGAGCCGGTCCAGCGCGATCGTGCGCGACTTGCCGCCGATGGCTTGCGCGATCGCGTCGTTCCAGGCCTTCGACTGGACCTGCGTCGATGAAGGGAAGTCGATCCTGGTCAGCCGAACGCTGTCGATGGTGACCACACGCCGGCTCTTGTCCCTGAGCGTGCGGGCATCGAGGGTCACGACGCCATAGCGAGTCTCCGGATGGTCGGTGCCGATCTCCACCTGCACTGCCGATCGGCCCGCGAGCCTGACGCCGTTCCAGCTGTCGAGCTGCGGCTCGAAGACCACCAGGGTCACGTTGCCTGTCTTGACGGTGCGAGGCCACGGGGACTCTGCGCCAATGGCTGCGGCGCTCGCGGCGCCGGAAGCCATCGCGTCTTGCGCCCATGCCGCACGACCCTGACCCAGCGCGGCGAGGCAGATCGCCAGAGTGACCACGCTGCTTGCGACACGACTCATGAATTCTCCTGATGAACCCTGGCGACCTAGGACGATCTGACCACCGCTGGCGGCGTCCAACTGCCGTCGAGCGCGGCCTGTTCCGGCCAGTAGGACCGGATGTAGAGCGAGAAATCGCTCGCGCCATCGGCAGGCGCGGGGAGCCAGTTACTCTCCTTGTCCACGCCCGGTGACTGGCCCTGCACGTAGATGGTCAGCGAACCATCCGTGCCGTACTGCAGCGTCTTGTTCTTGGTGCCGACGGAGTAACGCGCCAACGGATTCGGCTCGAAGAAGTGATGGCGGTTGTAGAGCGTGAGCGACCAGAATCCCTTGACTGGCGGCGTCGCGCCCTTCGCGAAGGTCACCGTGTAGCGGTTCGCGCTGTTCAGCCGCTCTCCGGCATCGTCGAGGTCCTGGTAGAAGTACTTGGTCTCGTTCTGCTTGTTGACGAAGATGTTCGACTTCGCCACCGCGGTTCGTGTGAAGTAGTCACCGCCGAAGTTCGCACCGTTCGCGATGGTCGACCAGTGGTGCGGCAACTGCCGCCCGTAGTTGCGGAACTGGAACAGGGGCTCGATCAGGTCCTTGTCCGCCGCTGCCAGCGCCTGGTTGAAGACGTCCCTGACGCGCGCGTCCTTGCTGGCCGCCTCCACCACCGCCAGAACCTGCGCATAGCGTGCCGATTCGCCGGCCATCGGCCTCGCATCGGCCAGCGCTGCCGGCAACATGTCCAGGAACTTCTCCGGCGGCACCCACTTGGTCTCGGCGCCGTCGCCGCCGGCGTCCGACGGGTTCTTCACCGCCGGCACCTTGCGCCAATCGGTGACTTTCATCTTTCCATCGAAGCTCGCTACCGGATACAGGCCGATCTGGTTGATGACCGACTGCACCGCCTGCAGATCCTGCGCGGTGTCCTCGCGAAACACGCGCGGCACCACCACGCCGGTGCCGGTCTGCGACACGAACACCTTGCTGATGCCCTGCGGCACGGTGCCCACCCAGTTCGGCCCCGCCAGCAAGTAGAAGCCAGGCCGGGTGCCGTACATCCGCCCCAGCTCCGCAAAGCTGTCGGTGCGCGAATCCACCACCTGGTACACCCAGAAGCGGTCGCCGAAGTCAGGCACCTGCACGACCACCGGCGACACGTCCAGCGCGAGGATGCTGTTGCCGTAGACCACATCCTGGTTGGGACACGCCACTGCACGCTCCGCGGGGTCGATGTAGTCGGTGAGCATGGTCACCGAATTGAGCGGCCCGACCGGCAGCACGCCACCCAGCAACATCGGATGCGGCAACGGCCCGAAGGTGATGCGGCGGTTGTAGACGTTGACGATCGGCCATGCCCAGAAGAAGGCGTCCCGCGCGACGAGGCGCACGTAGTCGTCGGTGAGCTTCATCCGGGTATCGGGTCCGGGGATCACGTGGGCCATCGTCATCTCCTCGATATGTTCTTGGGTGCCGCGGCTCTCAGGCCGCGAACACCTGAGTCCAGTCCCGCTTCATGCTAACGACATCGATGCCGTAGTCGCCTGCGTGATCGAGCGCCTCGACCAGCGGGCTCAGGCGGAACTCACGGTCGTAGGCGAACTCGCGATCCGCATCGTCGTGATGCAGCAGCAGTGCCAGCCGCGCCCCGCTTCCCGACTTGACGTAGCGCAGCATCGACAGGTCGCCGTCGGAATTGCCGAAGGCCAGGATCGGTCGCCGACCGATGTGCAGTCCGATGTTCTGCGGCTTGACGTCGCGGTCGTCGAAGGTGCCCAACTCCGAGAGCTTGAGAAGTTCGGCACGCCCGTCGCGCATCTCGAAGCGTGTCTTGACGCTGCTACCGATGACCTGCTCGGGCGGAATGCCGTAGACCTCCTCCGCGAAAGCGCGCATCAGATCAACGCCGCCGCCGGAGACGATGAAGTTCTTGAAGCCATTGGCACGCAGGAAGTCGAGCAACTCGATCTGGGGCTGATACACGCACTGCGTGTAGAGCCGCCCCAGCTTCGGATGCCTGGCGGAGGCCAGCCAGTCGCGCGCCACGCTCATGAACTCGTCCTCGGTCACGCCGGCGTGGGTGGCGAACGCGATCTCGAACGCGGCCTGCTTCCCCAGGCTCGCGATGGTCTTGAAATCGTGCTCAAGAAAGGCCTTGTAAGGTTGGCGATCCTTCAAGGTCGGATCCTTCTCGGCCAGCGCCTTGAGACGGTCGTAGGCAAAGAAGAGTTGCGACTGCATCGGCTGCTCGCACCACAGGGTGCCGTCGTTGTCGAAAGTCGCGATGCGCTCGGCAGGCCACACGTAGTCAGGCCCGCCCTCCTTCGTCACGCGGGCGACGAAGTCGAGCAGGGCCTGCTTGGTCGGGCCGTCGGTCCAGGAGGCTAGAGGAACTTGGCTCATGGCAATCAACAACTGAAGGCGTCGCCGCCCTCAGTTGCTGCCTCCGGCCGCAGCCTCCGACATCTTCGCGAGCGCATCGTCGATCGTGAAGGTATTGGGCTTCTGGATGGGGGGGAAGTCCTTGAACGTGGCAGCGAACTGGTCCGCGATGGTGTATGCGCCGTAGAGGATGTACGCGTGGTAGAGGAACCACTCGTAGTAGCTGTTGGACGTGACGTCGGCGCGCTCGAACGGATCCGTTCGAAGATTGAAGACCTTGGGCAGCCGTAGCGCCACGAATGGCTCCCCCCAGATCCGCATGGTTCCCTGGACGCGCTGCTCCATGAACACGACCTTCCAGTTGTCGTAGCGGATGCCCAGCACGTCGCCGTCGTCGCTGATGTAGACGAAGAGCTTGCGCGGACTCTCCATCTCCTTCCCTGTCAGGAAGGGAAGCAGGTTCATGCCGTCGATGTGGTTCTTGTACGTTCGCCCGATGGCTTCGACGCCCTTCTTCACCTTCTCCACGATGTCGGGCTCGCCTGCCATCGCAAGGAATGTGGGCAGCCAGTCATGGTGCTGGACGATGCCGTTGGAGACGGTGCCGGCGGCGATCTTGCCGGGCCAGCGCACGATCATCGGCACGCGGAATGCACCTTCCCAGTTGCTGTTCTTCTCGCTGCGAAACGGCGTCATGGCGCCGTCGGGCCAGCTGTTCATGTGCGGGCCGTTGTCGGTCGAGTACATCACGAAGGTGTCTTCGGTGATGCCCAGTTCGTCGAGGTAGTCGAGCATCTCGCCCACGTTCTTGTCGTGGTCGATCATCGTGTCGTGATAGGGCGACTGCCAACGGCCGGCCTGCCCCAGGCTTTCCTTCTTGGTGTGCGTGAAGAGGTGCATGTGCGTGGTGTTGAGCCAGACGAAGAACGGTTTGCCGTCCTTGTTCTGACGACCGATGAAGTCCTTCGCTGCGGCAACGAACTCGTCGTCGCAGGTCTCCATGCGCTTCACGGTGAGCGGCCCGGTGTCCTCGACCTTCTGCTTGCCAACGCGGCCCCACCGCGGCTCTTCGGTCGGATCGTCCTTGTCCGTCGCCCAGGAATGGACCACGCCGCGCGGGCCGACCTTCTTCCTGAAATCCGGGAAGTCCTTCTCGGGGTAGTAGTCGTACATCTCCGGTTCTTCCTCGGCGTTCAGGTGATAGAGGTTGCCGAAGAATTCGTCGAAGCCATGGTTGGTCGGCAGCATCTTGTTCAGATCGCCGAGATGGTTCTTGCCGAACTGGCCGGTTGCATAGCCCTGGTTCTTGAGCAGCGCGGCGATGGTCACGATCTCGGTGTTCATGCCGATGGGCGCACCCGGAATGCCGACCTTCGAAAGGCCCGTGCGATACACGCTCTGCCCGGTGATGAATGATGAACGCCCCGCGGTGCACGACTGCTCACCATACGAATCGGTGAACTTCATGCCCTCCTTAGCCAGCCGATCGATGTTGGGCGTCCGATAGCCCATCAGTCCATCCGAATAACAGCTGAGGTTGGTGATGCCGATGTCATCACCCCAGATCACGAGAATGTTGGGCTGCTTCGCTGCCGCTGCCGGTTTCTTCGATGCCATTGCGAGCTCCTTGGTTGGTCCACGGGCATTCGCCCGGCGCTCCAGGCGGGGACCTGGGCGGTCAGGGCGATCGATGGGCGCCGGCGCGACGGAATTCCGGCGCGCCGAGGCGTACCGCTAGCATGCGCACGCCGTCAGGAAAGCGCACTTGTCCCAAGGTGAAGCAGCTCTTGCACCTTGGTGCAAGGAATGGCAGGGCTCTTGGCCCGGAAGTCAGCAGGGTCTTAGAAACGTCAGGCGTCCAGCGTCAGATGCTGCCCATGCAACGCCGCGGCGGCAGGTGATGCCAGGAAGGCGATGGTCTGCGCCGCCACTCCGGTCGACACCCACTCGGCCGGATTGACGTCCGGCATGGCCTGCCGGTTGGCCGGCGTATCGAGCACGCTGGGCGCGACGCTGTTGACGTTGATGCCGTGCGGCGCCAGTTCCGCCGCCGACGCCTCGACCAGGCGCTGCAAGGCGCTCTTCGACGCGATGTATGCCGACATGGCCGCGGCGCCGCGCGATGCGGTTTTGGCGGTGACGGCGATCACGCTGCCGGCCTTCCGCTCGATCATGGAAGGCACCAGCGACTGCGAGACTGCCACGAAGGACCACGCATTCAGGGTCATCATCCGGTCCCAGGCCTCGCGGCTCAGCGCATGGACGGGCTCGCCCATCTCGAAGCCGCCGGCGATGTGGACCAGCGCGTCGACCTGCCTGAAGGCGTTCAGGATGCGCTGCGCCGCCCCGGCCATCGCCGGCACCGAGGTGACGTCGGCTTCGAGCAGCAGGTGTTGGGAATTCTCGAGCCCCGGGAACGTGCTCGAGAGGTGGTCCATCCGATGGTCGATCAGGGCCACGCGAGCCCCTTGGTCGAGAAAATGCTGGACGACGGCGCGGCCGAGCGCGCCGGCCGCGCCTGTCACGACCACGTGACGGTTGTTGGCTTCGGTCATTGGAGGACTCCTTGTTCGGCACGGATGGTAACGCCGGCGTCGCCCCGGTTCGTCGCCAACGGCCTCTGGACTGGCATCATCGAGGTTTTCGTTTTTGCATCGGAGACTTTTCATGAAAGAAGTGGTTGTAGTCAGCGGCGTGCGCACCGCCATCGGGACATTCGGCGGAGGACTCAAGGACGTCCCCCCCACCAAGCTGGCGGCGCTGGTCACCAAGGAGGCGCTGGCTCGCGCCAAGGTCGACGGCAAGGACGTCGAGAACGTCGTCTTCGGCCACGTCATCAACACCGAGCCGCGCGACATGTACATGGCACGCGTGGCAGCCATCGAGGGCGGCTGCGCCCAGGAAACGCCGGCATTGACGGTCAACCGCCTGTGCGGATCGGGCCTTCAGGCCATCGTGAGCGCCGCGCAGAGCATCCAGCTCGGCGACGCCAAGGTGGCCGTGGGCGGCGGCGCCGAGAGCATGAGTCGCGCGCCCTTCGCCTCGCTCAGCGCGCGCTGGGGCGCCCGCATGGGCGACACCAAGATGGTCGACATGATGCTCGGCGCCCTTCACGACCCCTTCCAGACCGTCCACATGGGCATCACGGCAGAGAACGTCGCCAAGAAATGGGGCATCAGCCGCGAGACGCAGGACCAGACGGCCGTCACCAGCCACCAGCGCGCGCAGAAGGCGATCGAGAGCGGCTATTTCAAGTCGCAGATCGTTCCGGTGACGCTGGAAAGCCGCAAGGGCCCGACCCAGTTCGACACCGACGAGCATGTGCGCTTCAACGCGAAGATCGAAGACATGAGCAAGCTCAAGCCCGCCTTCCTGAAGGAGAACGGCACCGTGACCGCGGGCAACGCCTCCGGTGTCAACGACGGGGCTGCCGCCGTGGTGCTGATGGAGAAGGAAGAAGCCGCACGCCGCGGCCTCAAGCCGATGGCGCGCATCGTGGCGTACGCCTTCGCCGGCGTCGATCCGGCCTACATGGGCATCGGGCCGGTCCCGGCATCGCGCAAGGCGCTGGAAAAGGCGGGCCTGAAGGCCTCCGACATGGACGTGATCGAGGCCAACGAGGCCTTCGCCGCACAGGCGTGCGCGGTGAGCAAGGACCTGGAACTCGATCCCGCCAAGGTGAACCCCAACGGCTCGGGCATTTCGCTCGGCCACCCCGTGGGCGCGACCGGGGCGCTGATCACCGTCAAGGCGCTGTACGAGCTGGAGCGCATCCAGGGCCGCTACGCGCTGGTGACCATGTGCATCGGCGGCGGACAGGGCATCGCGTGCATTTTTGAACGCGTGTGACCGACCGTCCCAAAGTTGTGGCTATAATCGTGGGATTGCCTGAAACGACATACCAGTCGTCGCTCAGGGGCTCTTAGCTCAGTTGGTAGAGCAGCGGACTCTTAATCCGTAGGTCGAGTGTTCGAGTCACTCAGGGCCCACCACCAACACTGAAAAAGCCTGCTACCGGAAACGGCAGCAGGCTTTTTTCTTGCGCTTTTCAGGCCCGCTCACCCATGCGCCAGCAGCATCTTCAGGAAGGTGATGCCGTTGCGCTGCCCTTTGTCCTCGTCGCAGTTGTTGAAGATGATGTGCGTGTTCCGCACCTTGTAGGCGATGCGCAGGGCCTCGACGACCAGTTCACGGATCTCTTCGTCGGGGTAGTCGTAGTCGAATCGCTCGGCGGCAGAGGGGGCGCCCCGGGTGTTGTAGGTCTCGGTGTTGCGGCCGTGCAGCCGCAGCAGCGCGTAGTCCGGATCCGTCGTCTCGACCAGCATCGGCACGCTGTTGTCGAAGCCTTGCGGCCCGTCCACGATGGTGTGCACGGCCTTCATCTCGCGCACGAAATCGAGGGTCGCGGCGCGATGGGCCTCGTCGAGCCATGACCGGTGCCGGAACTCGATGCTGACGGTGTGGCCCTCCATCATCTCGACGCAGTGCTCCACATGGGCATGCCCTTCGGGATTGCACATCAGCCAGGGCGGAAACTGGAAATGGACGAGTCCGAGCTTGCCGCCGATCCTGAGCGGCGCCAGCGCATCGACGAAACGGCGCCACAGCTCGGCCCGTATCTCCGGCGGGGTGCTGCGGTAGTAGAGCGTCTTGGTCGAGCCCAGGGCTTCCTTGATGTCCTTGTGCATCACCTTCGGGTCCGTCTGGTGGCCCGTGAAGAGCCGGAAGGCCTTGACGTTGAAGGTGAAGGCATCGGGCGTGCGCTCCACCCAGTTCTGCGCTGTGACCGGGTCCGGGATCGCGTAGTAGCTCGAATCGACCTCGACCAGCGGAAAGATCGACGCGTAGTAGCGCAGTCGCGCTTCGGGCGTCTTCGCTTCCTTCGGGTAGAAGCGCCCGCAGTCGATCAGCGTCTTGTCAGTCCAGGAGGCGGTGCCGACGAGGATGGCCATCGGCGCATGCTAATGGCGCCGTCGGCCCAATGCGATTTGTTACGCGCCCAGGTATGCCCGGATCGCCGTCCTCGCCTGCCGCGAGAGCGCCTGCAGATCGGGCTGGCCGGTAGCCCCGATATGGGCATGCGCGATGAGGCCGTACATGATCGTGAAGCTCACGCGCGCGGCGTCTTCCTTCTCGCACGACGGCGACAGGTCGCTCGCCGCGCCAAGGGCGCCAACCCACTCGTCGACGAAGCGGTCGTACATCTTGCGATAGGCGTCCGGGCCTGAAAGATGCCGCTCGAGAAGGTAGTGCGCGCCCCATTCGAGCGGCTGCTCGCGGTGCGCCTCGATCTGCGACTCGATCACCGCGTCGACGATCTCGCGCAGCGACCGGCCCGCATGCCGCTCCACGGCATCGTGCAGCGCCATCAGTAGCGCCTTGGACCGCAGGTGCAGGCACACGCGCGCCAGGTCTTCCTTGCTCGCGAAGTATTCGTAGAAGCTGCCGAGGCCCGTACCGGCGACCGAGACCAGTTCGCGGATCGTGATGCCCGCATAGCCGCGCTCCACCAAAAGCCGAACAAAGGCTTCCTGCAGGGCCTGCGAGGTGTGGCGTGCGCGGGACTGGCGCGGCTTTCTCGTCGGCGACACGGGGGAACGGCCGGCCCTGGCTTTCATGCGGCGGAACCCGAACACCCTCGACGCGTGTTGTTCCTAGAATTTTCGACGCCCATCGGATGCATTTTGCAGCGCGGAGACACCATGACCGACAGCCCCCAGCCCACCGACGCTCCCTCGCCCGCCGTGTTCAACCGCGAGGGCGACACCTGGCACCCCAGCCTCCTGGCGCGCGGTCCGTGGGACCCTCGCGCACAGCATGGTGGTGCGCCTTCCGCGCTGCTCGCGCACATCGCGGAAAGCGCAATGCCCGAGCCCGGCTGGCAGCTGACACGCCTCAGCGTCGAGCTCGTCCGGCCGGTGCCCATCGCGCCGCTGACCGCACGCCACGCGGCGCAGCCCTCCCGCTCGACCACGCGCGTGACGATCGACCTCCTCGCCGGCGACACGCTCGTCGCCCGCGCCCATGCGCTCCTGCTGCGCGGGCAACCGATGTCGCTGCCTGCCGGATTGCCACGCCCGCGATGCTGTCGCCGCTGCCGCAGGATTGCGAGGATCGGGTCCGCATCCCCGGTCTCCCGGACGGCGAATATTTCCATCGCATGGCGGTGGAGTCGCGCGTCGCGCACGGCGACCCGGCCCGGCCCGGCCCGGCCGCCGCGTGGTTCCGGCTCATCGTGCCGCTCGTGCAAGGCGCGCCCACCTCACCGGCCATGCGCGTGGCCGCGGCGGCGGATTTCGGCAACGGCCTGAGCTGGATCCTCTCGCCCGAGCGCTACCTGTTCGCCAACGCCGATCTCAGCGTGCACCTGCATCGCCCACCGGTGGGCGAATGGGTCGGGCTCGCGTCCGAAACCCAGGCCGACGCAAGCGGCGCGGGCACGACACTGTCGCGCCTCTACGACGAGCAGGGCCCGATCGGCGTCGCGATCCAGACGCTGGTGCTGCGCGAGCGCGGCGCCGCGGCATAGGCGCCCTCTCCTTTCCGAACCTCGCATTCCATCGAGACACACCATGACCGGCATTCATCCCCATAACCAGGCTCCCGAACTCAAGGACTACAACGTCTACACCAGCGACCCCGTGCTGCGCCGAGCCGTGGAGCGCGGCGGTGCCGGGTGGCGTGACGCCGAGCTCGTGCGCCAGGGCGCCGAATACGGCGCGGAAGCCACGCTGCGCGCCGCCGAGGACGCCAACCGCCACGAGCCCGAACTGCACACGCACTCGCGCACCGGCGAACGCATCGACCTCGTGAAGTTCCATCCCGCGTGGCACACCATGATGTCGGTCGCGCGTCGCAACGGCATCGCCAACCTGCCCTTCTTCGACGAGCGCGCGTCCGCCTGGACGGCCTACGGCGCCTCGCTCTACATGCACAGCCAGATCGAATCGGGCTCGACCTGCCCGACGACGATGACCAAGGCCTGCATCCCGGTGCTTCGCCACAACGCGTCGTTGTACGGCCTGGTCGAATCGAAGCTGGCTGCCATGGAACACGACGAGCGCGACCTGCCGCTCGAACACAAGCGATCGATCGCCGTCGGCATGGGCATGACCGAAAAACAGGGCGGCAGCGACGTGCGCACCAACACCACGCGGGCGGTGCCCCTCGGCCAGGGCCCATGGGGCAGCGAATTCCTCATCACGGGCCACAAGAGGTTCTTCTTCGCGCCGATGTGCGACGGCCACCTGGTGCTCGCCAAGACGGACGAGCGTGGATCGACCTGCTTCTTCGTGCCCCGCTGGCGGCCGGACGGCAGCAAGAACCCCATCCACATCCAGCGCCTGAAGGACAAGGCGGGCAACCGCTCCAACTCCAGCAGCGAGGTCGAGTTCAAGGAGGCATGGGGCGTGCTCGTGGGCGAGGAAGGCCGCGGCATCCCGACCATCATCGAAATGGCGACCTTCACGCGCCTGGACTGCGCACTGTCCAGCGCCGGCTTCATCCGCCAGGCGCTGGCGCAGGCGCTGCACTACACGCGCAACCGCCATGCCTTCGGCAAGGCGCTGATCGATCAGCCCGTCATGACCGAGCTGCTCGGCGACATGGCACTCGAATCAGAGGCTGCAACACTGCTTGCGATGGACCTCGCCTCGCATTTCGGCTCCACCGAAGCGCTCGACGTGGCTTGGCGCCGCCTCATGACGCCTGCGGCCAAGTTCTGGAACTGCAAGCGCGCGGTGGCGCTGGCCGGCGAAGCCATGGAAGTCTTCGGAGGTAATGGCTATGTGGAAGACGGGCCGATGGGCCGCCTGTTCCGCGAAGCGCCGGTCAACTCCATCTGGGAAGGCTCGGGCAACGTGATGAGCCTGGATGTGCTGCGCGCCGTGTCGCGCAACCCGGACGACGCACACCTCGTGCTCGACCATCTGCAGGACGTGGCCTCGCAGGACGCCCGCGTGCTGGCGCAGGCGCATGCGCTGCGCGATGCGATCCAACTCCCGCCGAGCGAACTCGAACGCCAGGCCCGCCGGTTCACCCAGCGGCTCGTGCTCACGGCGCAGGCCTGCCTGATGCTCCAGCACGCGAGCCCCGAGGCATCCGCCGCCTTCATCGGCAGCCGCTTCGATCCCGACTGGGGCCCGGTGGCCGGGATCAGCGCCGGCACCAGCGATCCGGCCGCGCTGCTGCGCGCGGCATGGCAATGAAGGGACTCAGGCGCGTGCTGCGGTCGTAGGCTGGACAAGCCACGGGGGATTGCTGCACGCTTCGCCTTTCATTCCTGAAAGCAGAAAGGCGGTCATTCCATGGACTTGAAGCTCAAAGGCAAGCTCGCACTGGTCTCCGGCAGCACCGCGGGCATCGGCCACGCCATCGCGGCCGCGCTCGCCGCCGAAGGCGCGCGGGTGATCGTGAACGGACGATCCCAGTCTTCCGTCGATGACGCTGTGGCTCGCATCCGCGCCGGAGAAGGCGGCGAAGTGCTGGGCTTCGCCGGAGACCTCAGCACGCCCGCCGCCGCCGAAGCGCTGGCGGCCCGGTTTCCGAACATCGAGATCCTCGTCAACAACCTCGGCATCTTCGAACCCAAGCCCTTCGAGGACATCCCCGACGAGGACTGGACGCGCTTCTTCGACGTCAACGTGCTGAGCGGCGTCCGGCTTGCGCGCCTGTGCCTGCCGGCGATGAAGCGCGCGAACTGGGGCCGCATCATCTTCATCTCGAGCGAAAGCGCACTGCAGATTCCGGCCGAGATGATCCATTACGGCATGACGAAGACCGCGCAGATCGCCGTGGCGCGGGGGCTGGCCGAATCGCTCGCGGGGACCGGCATCACCGTCAACAGCGTTCTGCCCGGACCGACGAAGTCCCGCGGCGTCGGCGAATTCGTCGAGACCCTTGCCAAGGCCGACGGCAAGTCCTTCGAGGCCTTCGAGAAGGAGTTCTTCGCGAAGGTCCGGCCGACCTCGCTCATCAAGCGCTTCGAAGCGCCCGAGGAGATTGCCGCGCTGGTCGCCTACGTGGCAAGCCCGCTGTCTTCCGGAACGACCGGTGCGGCGCTGCGTGTCGATGGCGGCTGCACGAAGAGCGCATTCTGAGCCTCAGGGCACGAGCACGCGGCGCGCAGCCGCGAGCTCACATTGGCGCTGAAGCTGTTTCTGGGCGCCTTCGCTTGAACGGCACATCAGGGGCTAACTGTCGATTGCCCCAAAGGACTATTGCGGCGCGAGGCATCCGGAGCGGAGACTCCGCCTTTCGCCGCTACAACGGCCCGGCGCATCGCGCGCACAACCCGAGGAGCAACCGTGTTCAAGTCCCTCTTTGGATGGCTCGCAGCCGCCCTTGTTGCCAGCGCGGCCCAGGCCCAGGTGCCGCCGTTCCCTCCGAGCTTCAAGACCCAGGAGATTGCCGTCAACGGTACCAAGGTGCATGTCCGCGTCGGCGGCAAGGGCCCGGCCGTGACCCTCATTCACGGCTACGGCGAGACGGGCGACATGTGGGCGCCGATGGCGGCCGACCTCATGAAGGACCACACTGTCGTGGTGCCCGACCTTCGGGGCATGGGCCTCTCGGCGCACCCGGCCGGCGGCTTCGACAAGAAGAACCAGGCAGTCGACATCGCGCAGGTGCTCGACACCCTCAAGATCGACAAGACCGACCTCGTCACGCACGACATCGGCAACATGGTCGGATTCGCGTTCGCCGCGCAGTATCGCGACCGGGTCGGGCGTTTCGTGCTGATCGATGCGCCGGTGCCCGGCGTCGGCCCGTGGGAGGAGATCCTCAAGAACCCGCTGCTCTGGCACTTCCGCTTCGGCGGCCCCGACATGGAGCGCCTGGTGGCCGGCCGCGAACGCATCTACCTCGATCGGTTCTGGAACGAGTTCTCTGCCAATCCGAAGAACTTCGACGAGGCCTCGCGGCGGCACTACGCCAAGCTCTACGCCAGACCCGGCGCCATGCACTCCGGATTCGCGCAGTTCGCGGCCTTCGATCAGGACGCGGTCGACAACAAGGCCTTCCTGGCGGAGAAGGGAAAGCTCGCCATGCCCGTGATGGCCATCGGCGGCGAAAAGTCATTCGGGCCGACCATGGCGGTCGTGATGCGCTCCGGCGCCGACAACGTGACCGAGGGCGTCATCCCCGGCTCGGGCCACTGGATCATGGAAGAGAACCCGAGTGCGACGGTGAAGATGGTGCGCGGGTTCCTGGGCGGGGCGAACTGACCCCGCGGTGCGGCGCCCGGTGTCGTCGAAGACCCCAAAGGCCGCACCCCGGCATCCGCCTATTGCGAAAGCTGCTTGACCATGCGGTACATGAACTCGCGGCCGTCGTAGAGCCGCGGGATCGCGACGCGCTCGTCCAGACCGTGAGCGCGTGCGTCGCTGGGCTCCGAGAAGATCCCGGAGACGCCGTACATCGGAATGCCGATGTTGCGCATGAAGCGGCTGTCGGTGGCCCCCGTGCTCATCGTAGGGACGACGGGGATGCCGGGCCACATCTGCTGTGTGAGGGAATCGACGACGCCCAGCACGTCGGCGCGCAGCGGCGACGGCGGGCTCTTCAGCGGCGGATTGCTCGCTTCCATCTTGATGCGGCTGCTGCCCAGCACCTTGCGCAGCGCGGCATCGACTTCGGCGGGATCGTCGTGCGGCAGGATGCGGCAGTTCACCGTGGCCTTCGCCGACTGCGGCAGCGCGTTCTCCGCATGGCCGGCCGTGATCTGCGTCGCGACGCAAGTGGTGCGCAGCGTGGCGTTGTAGAGCGCCGAGCGCGACAGGCGATCGGTCGCGGCCTCGTCCGGCTTTCCTGACGCGACGGCGCGCATGTCTTCGGCCATCTGGCCGGTTTCGAACTGGGCGCTTTTCTCGAAATAGCTGCGCGTGACGTCGGCCAGCTTCACGGGGAAGCGGAATGCGCCGAGTCGGTCCAGCGCCGCGCTGAGTTCGTAGATGGGGTTCGCGGGCGTGGGCAACGAACTGTGGCCGCCGACATCGCGCACTTCGAGCTTGTAGGTGGTGTACATCTTCTCGGCCACCTGCACCCGGTGCAGCACGGGCTTGCCATTGTTGAGCTGGCCGCCACCGCCTTCGTTGATGCCGAACTCCGCATCGAGCAGCGCTTTCTGGTTGTTCACCAGCCAGAAGGCGCCGTTGGTTGGCACGTCGCCGAGTTCCTCATCGGCAGTGAGTGCGAGCACGATATCGCGGGTGGGCTTGAAACCCTCGCGCTTGAGCTGGCTGAAGATCGACACGAACGAAGCCGCCATGGCCTTGTCGTCCGACGCGCCGCGCGCAGTGAAGTAGCCGTCGTCTTCCTTGAGCTTGAACGGATCGGTCTTCCAGTCCGCGCGGCGAGCCTCGACCACGTCGATATGGGCCAGCAGCAGCAACGGCTTCTTTCCGCCCGTTCCCTTGAAGCGAACGACCAGATTGCCCTTGTTCGGATAGGGCTCGAAGAGTTGGATTTCATCCGCCTTGAAGCCCGCATCCAGCAGGTGCTTGCGCATGGCTTGCGCGGCTTCGGTGTTGTTGCCCGTCAGATGCGTCGTGTTGATCTCGACGAGTTCCTTGTAGATGTCGTGGAAGCGCTGTTGCTCGGGCGTCAGCGGCGGCATCTGCGTGGGCGTTTGAGCACCGGCCCAGGAAGTGGCACACAGCAGGGCTGCCGCGGTGCAAAGTCGTAGCTTGTAATTCATTGGTTATCAGTCTCCGGATTGAACGCTATGCAGGCCTCGCCATTGATGCGGCGCAGGCCCGATTCAGTATAGAAGGCCGTGTGGAACGGCCCTGTCCCAGAAACGACGTGGGACGCGCTCTAGAGGCCGAGCACATCGGACATGTCGAACAGTCCGCTCCGCTGGTCCGCAAGAAAACGCACGGCGCGCAGCGCGCCATGGGCGTAGGTCGCGCGGCTCGATGCCTTGTGGGTGATCTCGATGCGCTCTCCGGTGCCCGCGAACAGCACGGTGTGATCGCCGACGATGTCGCCACCGCGAACGGTCGCGAATCCGATGGTCGATGGGTCGCGCTCACCGGTGAAGCCTTCGCGTGCGTAGACGGCACAGGCCTTCAGGTCCCGGCCAAGGGCCTCGGCAACGACCTCGCCCATCCTGAGCGCGGTGCCTGAAGGCGCGTCGATCTTGTGCCGATGATGCGATTCGATGATCTCGATGTCGTAGCCGACTGACAGCGATTTCGCGGCCAATGCGAGCAGCTCGAAGGTCACGTTGATGCCGACCCCGGTGTTCGGTGCAAACACGATCGCGACGTCTTTCGCGGCCTCACCGATCTGTGCCTTCTGCGCGTCGTCGAAACCAGTCGTGCCAATCACGAGCTGCACACCGAGTTCGCGGCACATCGCGAGGTGCTCGAGCGTGCGCTCGGGATGCGTGAAATCGATCAGCACATCGGCTCCGGCGACACCCGCACGCAGATCGGAAACGACTTTCACACCGGTCTCGAACCCGAGCGCCGCGCCGGCATCCTGATTCATCGCACTAAGACCGGCGAGCGCGCCTGTGAGGCGGCAATCCGGCGCCTGGCGGATGGCTTCGATCAACATGCGGCCCATCCGGCCGGTTGCCCCCGCGATGGCAATGCGGCGTTCGGCAGAATCGTTGGGGGAGAAAGTGTGCATCTGGCGATTGTCCAACGTGAGGGCTCAAGCCCCTCCTCCGAGAGCTTCCGAGCCCGTGCGACCTAGCGGGCTTTGGCGGGACAATGAGGCTCCTCTCTCCATCGCCCGGCGCGCGCGCCCTTCTTGCGTGAATCTGCATTTCGACCTCTTCGACCTGAAACTCTTCGCCTATGTCGCCGAAGCGAGGAGCCTGACGCGCGGCGCCGTCAAGGCTTGCATCTCGCTGGCCGCGGCGTCGACACGCATCAAGCAGATGGAAGAAGCCATCGGCGGCAAGTTGCTGCACCGAAATGCCCAGGGCGTGACGCTCACTGCGGCGGGCGAAGCCCTGCTCTACCACGCCAAGCGAGTGATGCAGCAGATGGAGCATCTGCGCATCGACATGCAGGACTTCGGCAAGGGGATCAAGGGGCATGTGCGCGTGTTTGCCAACACCACGTCGATCACCGAGTACCTGCCCGAGAAGTTGGCCGGCTTTCTCACCCTGTATCCGGCCGTGCAGGTGGACCTGCGCGAATACCTCAGCGAGGAGATCGTGCGATCGGTGGCCGATGGCGGTGCGGACATTGGCATCCTCGCCGGCGACGTGCACACGGGCGATTTCGATGCACGCCCCTTCGGCCGCAATCAGTTGGTGCTGGTGGTGCCCGCGACGCATCGCTTCGCGGGCGCGGAATCGATGGCCTTCGTCGACACGCTCGAAGAGCAGCACGTGGGCCTGCACCATGGCAGCGCGATCCATCGCTTCCTGCTGCGCAAGGCGGAACTGGCCGGCCAGGGCTACAGCCCGCGCATCCAGGTCGGCAGCTTCGAGGCGATCTGTCTCATGATCGAAGCCGGGGTCGGCGTTGGCGTGCTGCCAGCCTCTTCGGCGCGGCGCCTATCGCGCGCCCTGCGCATCGCCACCGTGCCGCTGGCCGATGCATGGGCCGAGCGCGAGCTCAAGATCATTGCGCGCAACCGCGAACAGTTGCCTGCATCAGCGCGGGAGTTGTTCGACTATCTGGCCGGTTGAATCACCGCACGAAGCACTGCCTGCGCCTTGAGCACCACAGGCCGGTCGACCATCTTGCCGTCGACCGCGACCGGCGCACCGCCGCTGGCAGCATCGGCATCGATCACGCGCCTCGCCCAGTCGACCTGCGCCGGTGTCGGCGAGAAGCCCCGGTTGACGACCGCCACCTGCTTCGGATGAATGCACAGCTTGCCGCCGAAGCCGATGCGCCTCGCCTGCAGCGCATCGGCTTCGATGCGCATGGGATCGTCGATGGCGGTGCTCACACCGTCCACCGGCGCTTGCAGGCCCGCGAGACGCGAAGCCAGGACGATCCGCGAACGGAAGAACAGCAACTCCGGCCCGTCACCCTCGATGTCGAGATCGGCCTGGAAATCGATGGTGCCAAACACCAGGCGCTGCACGCCGGACACAGCGGCGATCGCGTCGAGCCGGTCGATGCCGCGTGCGGTCTCGACCAGCGGCAGCAGGGCCACGGCAGGCAGCGATGCAGCGATCGTGCGCAGCACGTCGGCATCCTCCGCCTTGGGCAGCACCAGCGCTTCGACACCGCCATGGCTGCACAGGGCAAGGTCGGCCGCATGCCAGGGAGTACCCACGCCGTTGATGCGAACAGCGACGAGAGGGCCTGTGCCTTCGCCTCTTTCCCGACCGGCAAGCCACTGCGCCACCTGGGCGCGCGCCTCCTCCTTCCGATCGACTGGCACGGCGTCTTCGAGGTCGAGCACGATGGCATCGGCGCCGCTTTGGCAGGCCTTGTCGAAGCGCGCGGCCTGATGGCCAGGGACGAACAGCAGGCTGCGGGCGACGGCCCGCCCGGACGACGGAGCGAGTGACATCGGCGCCGCCCTTCAGCCCAGCAGCCGCCCGATGCGCGGCTCGCTGGCCAGGCCCCAGACGCGTTCGCACAGCGCCTGCGCCTCTTGCGGCGTCGCGGCCTCGCCATACTGTGCCAGCCGCTTCATCTTGTCTTCGATTTCCGCGCGGCTCAGCGTGTTGCCGGGGTCGCCCTTGGGCTCGTCCACCCGACCCGACAGCGTGCGGCCGTCGACCGTGGTCACGCTGACCTTGCCGATCCAGCGCGCGGGATACGCGGTGTCGACTTCGCGGTCGAGTTCCATCATCACTTTGTCGCGGAAGGTGGCGACTTCGGGTGCGAGAAAGTCGCGATCGAATTCGGTGAGACCCGCGCGCCCGTGCACGGCAATCAGGCCCAGCACCGTGCCCATCGAGAACTTGCCCTGATGCACCGTGGCCGGCACCACCACGCGGCCCAGCACATCGATGGCACCCTGGTGCACATGGGTGACGACGTGTTCGATATCGCCGGCCTTCAGGCCGTTTTGCGACATGACCTGGAGCAGCGCATCGGCAGCGGGGTGCGTATGACGGCACGACGCGTGAAACTTGAACGAAGTCTCGGCCAGCGCCCAGCGCGTGCCCAGCCCGTCAGCGAGCCTCGCGGGATCGGCATCGGTCGACATGCCCACGCCCAGTCCTTGCGCGCCTTCGAGCACCTGCGCGGCACCGGTGAAGCCGTCCTGCGCGAGGTAGGCCGACATCAACCCGCTGGCCGCCGCATGGGCACAGTGAAGTTGCTTCGAATCGGCGGCGTCGCGAAGAAACTCCCACACGCCTGCCGACTGCGTGCCGGCCGAGCCGAAGGCATGCAGCATCTGGTCGGGTGAAATTCCGAGCAGACGCCCGACCGCCGCAGCAGCAGCCAGGGTGCCCGCCGTCGCCGTGGTGTGAAAGGTGCGGTAGTGCGAGCGCCCCAGGAATTCGCCGACGCGGATACCGACCTCGTAGCCGGCCACCACTGCCGTCAGCAATTGCTTGCCGCTCGCGCCCAGCGCCTGCGCGGTCGCGAGCGCGGGCGCGAAGACCACCGCCGCGGGATGGAACACCGAGCCGTTGTGCACGTCATCCTGCTCCACGTAGTGCGAGGCGGCGGCATTCACGAGCGCGGCGAAGACCGGCGAAGTCGTGCGACGCGAGATCAGCACTTCGCTCGGCCCGTCGGCCGGCCCCATCATTTCCGCGAAACGCTGGATGCTGCGCACCGGCCGCGCCGAGCGCGCGGCGAGCACGGAGCCCAGCCAGTCGAGCATCAGGTCTTCGGTGCGGCGGATCACCGCATCGGGAACTTGCTCGAACGAGAGTTCAGCTGCAAAGGTGGCAAGAGCTTGGCTGGGATGCTTGTTCATGGCGAAGTTCGATCAATCAAAGAGGGAAGAATCATCGGCAGTGGTGAGGTTGGTTTGGGTCGATCTCACACCACGCCTTGGTTGCGGAAGCCTTCAATCGCTGCCGCGTCGTATCCGACTTCGGCCAGGATCGAATCCGTGTGCTGCCCCAGGGTGGGAACCGCGTCCATTCGGGGATCCCACTCGCGCGGCATGCCCGGCGGCCACAGTGCGGGAATCACGCCGGCCCCCGTGCCGACCTCGGTCCAGCGCTCGCGTGCGCGCAGTTGCGGGTGCGCCCACACGTCCTGCATCGTGTTGGCTTGCGCATTGGCAATCTGAGCCGCCTCGAGCCGTTCGATGATCTGCGCCGCGCTGAAGGGCGCAAAGGACTGAACGATGATCTCGCGCAGTGCCTCGCGCGACGCCGTGCGCAGCGTGTTCGAGGCAAAGCGCTCGTCGGTCGCGAGCGCCGGCTGCTCCAGCACCTTGGCGCAGAAGACCTGCCACTCCCTCTCGTTCTGGAGGCCCAGCATCACCATCTTGCCGTCGCCGGCCGGGAACGGACCGTACGGATAGATGGTGGCGTGCGCCGCCCCTGCGCGCGGTGGCGGCGCGGCACCGTCGAAGGCGTAGTACATGGGAAAGTTCATCCACTCGACCATGCTCTCCAGCATCGAGACGTCGATGCGGCAGCCCTTGCCCGTCTTGCCGCGCTGAATCAGCGCCGCGAGGATGTTGCTGTACGCGTACATGCCCGCTGCGATGTCCGCAATCGAACAGCCGGCCTTGGCCATCTCGCCCGGTGTTCCAGTGACCGAGAGGAAGCCCGATTCGCTCTGGATCAACAGGTCGTAGGCCTTCTTGTCGCGGTAGGGGCCGGGCTGTGCCGCGTCATCCCCATAGCCGGAGATGTCGCAGACGATCAGCCCCTTGTGTTCTGCCGACAGAGTCTCGTAGGACAGGCCCAGGCGCGCCGCGGCACCGGGCGCGAGGTTCTGCACCAGTACGTCGGCCTCGGCGACGAGGCGCTTGAGTACGTCCTGCCCCTGCGGATGCTTCACATCGAGCGTCAGGCTTTCCTTGGAGCGATTGGTCCAGACGAAATGCGATGCCAGGCCGTTCACACGCTGGTCGTAGGCGCGCGCGAAGTCGCCAGTGCCCGGCCGCTCGACCTTGATGACGCGCGCGCCCAGGTCGGCCAATTGGCGCGTGCAGAACGGCGCCGCGATCGCGTGTTCGAGCGTAAGGACGGTGAGGCCTTCGAGCGGACGGGTCATATCAGTTTCATTTCAAGTAGAGAGCGAATTGCCTCATTTCAGGAATACCGCGGAACCGGCTTTGCCGGGCCGCAGTGTTGCCCCCTGCAAGGGGGTGGGCGGCCGCTGAAGTGGGCAAGCCTGGGGGTGTTCAAAAGGATCTTGGCAAGCCCAGCATGTGTTCGGCCACATAGCTCAGGATGAGGTTGGTCGAGATCGGCGCCACCTGATAGAGCCGCGTCTCGCGGAACTTGCGCTCCACGTCGTATTCGGCGGCGAAGCCGAAACCGCCGTGGAACTGCAGGCAGGCATTCGCCGCTTCCCACGACGCCTTGGCCGCGAGGTACTTCGCCATGTTGGCCTGCGCGCCACAGGGTTCGTGCGCGTCGAATCGGCGGCAGGCTTCGTAGCGCATGAGGTCCGCTGCCTCGATCTCGATGAAGGCCTCGGCGATCGGAAACTGCACGCCCTGGTTCTGTCCGATGGGCCGGCCGAAAACCACGCGCTCCTTCGTGTACGCGGTGACCTTGTCGATGAACCAGTAGCCGTCGCCGATGCACTCCGCCGCGATCAGCGTGCGCTCGGCATTCAGGCCATCGAGGATGTACTTGAAGCCCTGCCCTTCCTCGCCGATGAGGTTCTCGGCCGGGATCTCCAGGTTCTCGAAGAAGAGCTCGTTGGTCTCGTGGTTGACCATGTTAAGGATGGGCCGCACCGTGAGCCCGTTGCCGATGGCTTCGCGCAGGTCGACGATGAAGATCGACATGCCTTCGGACTTCTTCTTCACGTCAGCCAGCGGCGTGGTGCGCGCGAGCAGGATCATCAAGTCGGAATGCTGTATGCGAGAGATCCAGACCTTCTGCCCGTTGATGACGTAGCGGTCGCCCTTCTTCACCGCAGTGGTCTTGATCTTGGTGGTGTCGGTACCGGTGGAAGGCTCGGTCACGCCCATGGACTGCAACCGCAGGTCGCCGCTCGCGATTTTCGGCAGGTAGTGCCGCTTCTGCGCTTCGGAGCCATGGCGCAGCAAGGTGCCCATGTTGTACATCTGGCCGTGGCAGGCTCCGGAATTGCCGCCGGCGCGATTGATCTCTTCCATGATCACCGAGGCTTCGGTGAGCCCGAGGCCTGAGCCGCCGTACTCCTGCGGAATCAGCGCGGCCATCCAGCCGGCCTTGGTCAGCGCGTCGACGAACTCGGCCGGGTAGGCGCGCGCTTCGTCGATCTTGCGGAAGTATTCGTTGGGGAACTGCGCGCACAGGTCGCGCACGGCGTCGCGGATGTCCTGGTGGCGGGAGGTGGAGTCGCTCATGGAAATGGGATTGAGTTGATGGGGGTGGACTTCATTCCAGCCGCGTTGTGGCCTGCATCAGCAGGGCGCCCTGCGCGTCCTCGGCCCACAACGCGACGGTGCCGTCGGGCTGTGGTGCATGGCCGCATACACGCAGCAACTTGCCGCAGGTCAGCGGACGGACGGCCTGGAAGCTGTACGAACGCACCGCACGGCCGGGGTTGCTCTGCTGCGCCGCTTCCAGCAGGAACGTGGCAATCAGCGGGCCGTGCACGATGAGGTCGTCGTAGCCCTCGACCTGCGTGACGTAGGGATAGTCGTAGTGAATGCGATGGCTGTTGAAGGTCAGCGCCGAATAGCGGAACAGCAGCGGCGCATCGGGCCGGTGCTCGATGGACCACGCCGGGTCGGCGGGCGGGGCCTGCGGCGGAGCGGACTCGCCGGGCTTGGGTGCTTCGCGGTAGACGATGTCGTGTCCCTCGCGCAACAGCAGCGTGCCGCCGGCGTGCACTTCGTGCTGCACCTTCACGAACACGAGCGCACCGCCCTTGCCTTGCTTCAGGCTGACATCGGCCACGCGCGAGGTCTTGGTTGCAGGGGTTGCGAGTTGCAGCGGCGCGAAGAATTCAAACTGGCTGCCCGCCCACATGCGCCGCGGCAACTCGCA
>Ga0247825_10000595_pt1 | contig 23062 bp, 20 predicted proteins | sample 13C_Vanillin_Day_FD_194413 | JGI IMG/M metagenome (GOLD analysis project Ga0247825, IMG submission 194413) | Soil microbial communities from agricultural site in Penn Yan, New York, United States - 13C_Vanillin_Day48 | ecosystem: Environmental > Terrestrial > Soil > Agricultural land | place...
CCGGACCGGACACCTCCGGCCGGAAGATGGCCACTTCCTTCTGGTGCTCGATCTGGGCGAACGTCGAGTCGGCGTCCTTGAAATAGACGACGCCGAGCGGGTCGGGGTCGGGAATGAAGGGCCGGAGCGGGTATTCCGCGACCAGGACCGTCGCCGCGATCTCGTGGTCGGTGAACCGGAGGAAGCTGGTGTCGACCTCGAAGTGCTCGACGAGATCCTGCAACACGCGGGTGGCCACGGGCTTGAACGAGACCGCATCGACAGGCGTGAGCCGGGACGCCACGGTTGTCACCAGGGTCTCGAGCTTTTCGGTTTGCTTCTCGGTGTTCACGGGCCCTCCTGTCCTTACGATATCCGCCTGCGAACCCGATCGGCGAGACGCTCGCTCCGAACCGACGGGCCCGGCGCATGGCTGAGCCGTAACACCATGGCGAGCGCTTCACCTCCCTTCGCTCCGACGACGTCGAACAGTTCCTCCCGCAGCCTCTCCAATGGTGCCGCATACCGTGGTGAGAGTTGTTCGAGTTCCGCACTTTCCACACCGTAGAGAAATACCGGTGAAATCGGCTGGACGGCGAGCCCGAGCGTCTGGGCGTGTATCCACACACTCTCGGTCGCCTCACCGCCGCGCACGTAGTCCCGAGGGGTGCTGCCCGGAATCGCAACGACCGCGACAGCCGAGCTCGACGAGACGCGGTCCGCAGTCGACTTACCCAGCGCCTGTCCCCCGTCCTGTGCGCCCAACCGTTCCATGACGTCGGGTCTCCGCAGCAGCGCGAGGGTCGACAGTTCCGCCGAGTCGAGTTCCAGTGCGCGAATGTCGATGCCGGTCTCGACCGAATCCAGGGGCGGCCACCGCAACTCGCCGATCATTTCGCGGTGCAGGGTCGGTGTGAGGAATCGGATGCGGTCCGACTCCGCCAGGATGGCGCCGATCGTCGCGATGTCGTCCCGGTCGGTCACCAGGCAGAGGCGTGCACCCTCCCGAGATGCCGCCTCCGACAGAAGCCGTGCCTGCGTGTCGTCCAACGGCCGGGGCACGCCCGGCCTGCGGTTGGTGGTCCGGTCGAGCATGTGCTCGTAGCGGTCGGTGAGTTCCCGGTCGTTTCCGCTGCCGAACGTCATCGTGGCAACGGGAAGTCCCGGGTCCCCGTCGTGGATCGTCACGGTGCCGAGCCGTCCGGCGGCCGACGCGGCGATCCGGGCGTTGTGCAGGGCGGCGCCGACCGCGACATAACTGCCCCGGTACCCGACGTCCATGGCCGTCGAGTGCTCCGGGGCCAGGGAGATGGTCAGCCCCTCGCCGTCCGCCGCGATCGTCCACGGCTGGACGTTGCCGCCGGACGGCGCGCGGGCCGCTGCATGCACGACGGCGTCGACGGCGTCGTGCGAGACCGCGGCAGCCGCCGCGCGGTCCACGGGCTCCTTCGGCAGGTCGCGTGGTCGCGGCGGATCGGTGAGGGCATCGAGATGCTGGTCCAGATCCATGCGGCACCGACCCGACGCGAGCGGTTGTCCGAGCCCGATGCGCCGCACGGCCGCCGCGACCTCCGCACCGCCGAGCAGCACCTCACCCCCGAGCTGAGGCCACGTGGAGATGGTTTCGTCCACCTCCACCAACGACGCGGCCATCGTCGCCGACAACTGTCCGGCGTCGAGAATCCGCAGTACGAGCGGAATCTTGTCCCGTGAGCCGAGCCCCGCCAGCGACTCCACGTCGACGTCACCGATCACTCCGTGGAAGACGGGTCGATCGGGTTCGAGGTCGAATCGCTCGACGTCCAGCAGACCCCTGTCACTGGTCGCCATCAGCACCGGCAATCCCCTGCGCCTGGCCTCCCGCCGTAGGGACACCTTCACGTCGAGAGAGTCGCATTCGTCGATCACCACGTCCGTGCCGTCCAGAAACTCGGCCACCGACTCGACGCCGAGACCGTCCTCCCATAACGTCACAGTGACGTAGGGGTCGATCTCCGCGATACGGCGGGCGGCGACGACGGCCTTGTTCACGCCGAGGTCCAGGACGCTGCCGGGAACCCGGTTCAGGTTGGACAGTTCGAGGGTGTCGAAGTCCGCAAGCCGCAGGCCGCCGCACGCTCCTTCCAGCGTGAGCGCCAACGCGACCGCGTGACCGACACTCAGACCGACGATCCCGACGGTCACATCCTCGAGACGTTCCTGCTCGTGCGCGGTGATCTTGTTCCGATTCCGGTCCAGCCGCAGCCGCCGAAACGACGTGCGCCCGAGCAGACGCACCACGGTCCGTCTCCACGAGTAGTACGCCCACACCGGAGACTCGTCCAGCACGCCGGCCGCCGGCATGGGAACGAGGGAACGCAGAGCGTCCCTCTGGTGGTCGAGCCGATCGACGAAGGCTACCGCGGGGTCGCGGCGGAGACGGTCGAGTACCGCCGCGTCCCCGGAGTGGCCCTCGTCGAGCAGCAGGGCGGTGTACTCACCGTGGGTTTCGTTCACGAGACGCTCCGCATCGGCCGAACGACGCCCCCTCCCGTCCCCGTCGCGATGGCTGCCGACGGCGTCGGTCGGGACGTCGTGAGTAACAGTTGGGCCAGCTGCATTGCTTCGGCGCGGCCCCTGCGCCTACTCCGATCCCACCACATCAGCCGCGTCTCGTAGCGGTCATCCGGATAGGGCACGGGAGCAATATGGTCGGCCACCACCCCACCGGTGGTTCGCCACGTGTCCAGGACGTGGGATGCGGCCGTCGCGAGCATGAACTGGACGTCGAGCAGATCCATCGAGAAGGTGGCGAAACGGCCCAGTGCGCCGACGAGTTCACCCCGCCTGGCGGCGGTGTCCGACACCCATGCACCCTTCGCCTCCACGACACCGAACGGCAATCGGTCCTCGATCATTCGACGGACGGCAGGAGCTCCAGGATGGTTGCCCCATTCCGTGATCGCATGCGCCTGACCTGCGGAAAGGTAGGGTCCTTGCGTCCGGACACCTGCTGCGACCGAACCGTTCGGCTCGATGGCGACGAAGAAGATCGCGGTGGTGTCGCCGCCCTGTATCCGGCGGTATTCGAGAGCCTTCTCGGCGCCGTACTTGCGATAGCCCGCTACTGCACCCTCGAGATATGCTTCCCACAGCTCAGGCTCCTCGGTGGGCCGGGCGACAACGAAGCGACACTCCGATCGCGGATCCCACACGCTCAGAGTTCGGTCAATCAAGGTGTCGGTCGACCGTGCGTCGATCTGCGGACGCGACAGCTGTTCAACAGGCATTGGCTTTCCCATCGGAGTCGGTGCGGCAATTCCGGGGACTCACGGGTTACGTAAAGACCCCAAGAACTGGACACACGAACCCGGTCACAGCCCCGCGGCTACCTATTTTCCGCGTTTACACCGGATTTGTCACCTGTGATGCCACAAATGGGCCCAAAAACAAACTTCAAGTCGGTAATTGTCGGCCTGGAATTAAGTGAGGGAAATGAACAGCTCGACGTTGATCGGAGCGCGGAAGACCTCGACCTCCTCCGCATAGGCCCGTTCGATCCGCCCTTCCTTCTCGGCCAGCTCGGCCTGAATCCACACATCCTCGATCGGGTCGGACGACCGCCCGTCAGGTGTGAACTTGGCGAAATAGCCGGCCGGCACACGCACCAGCACGTCACCGATCTCGAGATGGCCGAGGTCGATACACCGATATCCGATCACGGCGGTCCACCCCAGATCTGGGACCGCAACATATACGGTGGTCAGCTCCGCGATGCCGCGTTGCTGGATGCGCTCGCGGGTGAACTTCATCAGGTCGGTCGAGTGCGCCGACGAACTGAGCTCCGTGCGCGGCAGAACAAGTCCGCCGAAGTCGGCGGACTCACGCTTGACGATCTCGAAACTCATTGCGGCCCCTGCATCGTGGCGGGTGGCACGATCGCCACGTACAGATCGATTCCGAAGGCGTGCGGGTAGAACTCGAAGTCGCCGGTGTAGGACCGTTGAATCTGCTGCGATTCCTCCGCATCGCGAATCTGCCCCCAGAGCGCGTCGAAGAGATCGGGGAACGTTCCGACCGAGGAGAACTTCGCATAGGTTCCCGCAGGAATCCGCGATACCAGATGCCCGCGTCCGACCTGATCGATCGAAGTGCACTCGTAGCCCACGATTTGGGTGTAGTACGAATTGATCTCGGGAGCATGGTCGACATAGGCAGACGCCAACGGCTTGTCCACGTTCTGCGCGAGAAGGGTCGACCACGTCTTTTCGAGGTCCTTGTCGCGCGCTTTTCCCAGCGCCCTCTTCGGACTGCGGACGGCCAGTCCGGCGACCAGTGTCTCTTCGCGTTCGACTATGACGAACGGCATCGGGCACCCTCCGATGTCATCGGCACATTGGGCTTCAATGGCAATTATTGCTCGCCCGCCTTTAATTCGGAGGACGAGATATCACCATACCTCCTCCAGTATCCGCGGTCTGCGTCCTTAGTCGCGAAAACCTCCACGGCTAAGTAATCACCTAATTGATCGAGTCTCCACGAGACGTCAAACAAAAGGGCAACCATCCTTTATTCGGGGATCGAACATACTTGAAGTTGGTTTTAGGCCTTGCAAGACGACTTGAAGTGTGGTTTATTGGACGGATCGAGACCTTGGGTGTGGCGCAACTAACACGCAGAGCGACCTCCAGATCTCGGTGACGAGGGGAGACTGCCCGTGCGCTGCCGACTATGCGACTCCGATCGCTTGCGAAGCGTCCTGGATCTGGGGGCGACGCCGCCGTGCGAGCTCTTCTTGACCGAGCAAGGCCTGGACCAACCCGAGACGAACTATCCGCTGCACCTGCGCATCTGCGAGGCATGCCTCCTACTTCAGGTTCCGGCCCTGATCTCTCCGGAGGACACTTTCACCGACTATGCCTACTACTCCTCCTACTCGGATTCATGGGTGGAGCACGCACGGCAGTTCGTCCGCTCCTCGGTGGCGCGGCTCGGCCTCGACGCGAGGTCGTTCATCGTCGAGGTCGCGAGTAATGACGGTTACCTGCTGCAGCACGCGGTCGACGCCGGGATCCGCTGCGTCGGAATCGAACCGTCGCACAACGTCGGCGCGGCCGCACGTGAACGTGGTGTTCCCACTCTCACCGCATTTCTCGACGAGGAACTCGCCGCCGATGTCCGCGCCGAGCACGGTCCGGCAGACCTCGTGGTTGCGAACAACGTGTATGCGCACATCCCCGACCTCCGCGGGTTCACTCGCGCGCTGCGTACGCTCGTCGCCGACGACGGCCAGCTGAGTATCGAGGTGCACCACGCCCTGAATCTGATCGTCCGCGGGCAATTCGACACGGTCTATCACGAGCACTTTCAGTACTACACACTCCTCTCCGCCATGCGTGCGCTTGCCACGGCCGGCCTCTCGGTCGTCGATGTGGAACTTCTGGAGACACACGGCGGCTCGATCCGGATCTGGGCACGTCCCGACACTGCCGGCGAGGTGCCCACCCCGCGCGTCACCGACGTGTTGAAGGCGGAAGAAGACGCCGGACTGCACACCGTCGACGGATACCGCCGACTCGAAACTCAGGCGAGAGTTGCTCGACAAGAACTGCTCGGGTTCCTTCTCGACTGCCGGGCCCAGAACAGGACCGTCGTCGGCTACGGCGCTCCCGGCAAGGGAAACACCCTGTTGAACTACTGCGGAATTCGCCCCGACCTACTCGAATACACGGTCGACCGTAATCCGTACAAGCACGGCCGGTACACGCCGGGCACCCGAATCCCGATTCTCGATCCCCGGCAGATCGAGAAAGATCGGCCGGACGTCGTCCTCGCCCTGCCGTGGAACCTCGAGGCGGAGCTGACCGAACAACTGCACTACATCCGCGAGTGGGGCGGAGAGCTCGTGTATCCGCTCCCCTCCCTCCATAGAGCGACATTCCAACCCGAGAGCGTGGCAAGGAGGCTCACGACATGAAAGTTGTCCTGTTCTGCGGCGGATACGGCCTACGTATGCGCAACGACCACAACGACGTGATCCCGAAACCCATGCAGATGGTCGGACCACGTCCGCTGCTATGGCATGTCATGCACTACTACGCTCATTTCGGCCACACGGAGTTCATTCTGTGCCTCGGGTACGGTGCGGAGGCCATCAAAGACTACTTCCTCGACTACCGCGAAGCGGAATCCAACGACTTCGTTTTGCGTGCGAGCAAGATCGAGCTGCTGAATTCCGACATCAGCGACTGGTCGATCACGTTCGTCGATACTGGTCTGGAGTCCGCGATCGGCGAGCGTCTGCGACGCGTTCGACAGCACCTCGGCGAAGACGAGTACTTTCTCGCGAACTATGCAGACGTACTCACCGACGCCCCCCTCGACGATGTCATCACGAAGTTCCACGAGTCGGGCGCGGCTGCATCCATGCTCGTCGTCACGCCCCAGTCCTCGTTCCACTGCGTCAACGTGGCCGAGAACGGCGAAGTCAAGGAGATCATCCCGGTAAGCCGGCTGCCCATCTGGGAGAACGGCGGATACTTCGTCCTCAGTCGGGAGATCTTCGATCTCCTACCCCCTGGCGGCGATCTCGTGGCTGATGTGTGTGAACGCCTTGCCGGTGAAGGCCGCTTGTTCGGGTACCGCCATGAGGGGTTCTGGAAGCCGGCGGACACTTTCAAGGAGCGCGCCGAACTCGATTCGAACTACTCGCAAGGCATCCATCCGTGGATGGTGTGGGAGCAGTCGCAACCCGCACACAGCGCGTTATGATCAGCCTGAACACACTGGGGCTCCGCGAAGTGGCGGTGCTCGGTGCCCACTGTGACGACGTTGCGATCGGGCTCGGAGGCACCCTCCTCACAGTTGCTTCCAGCACTCCCGGCCTTCGCGTCCGGGCGCTCGTGCTGGCCGGCGCCGACGCCCGACGCGAAATCGAGGAGCGTCATGCGTTGGCGGCATTGTGTCCCGCCGCCGACCTCGAACTCACGGTTCTCGACGTTCCGGACGGATACGCACCGGCGTATTGGGAGCCGATCAAGAAAGCAGTCGAGGCGTTCGGGCGCGATTGCCATCCCGACGTGGTGTTCGCTCCGCACCGAGCCGACGCGCACCAGGACCACCGAATGCTGGCGGAGCTGGTTCCGACGGTGTTCCGTGACCACCTGATCCTGGGGTACGAAATCCTCAAGTGGGAAAACGACACACCTCGGCCGTCGATCTACCACCCGCTCACCCGCGCTGTGGCAACGGAAAAGGCGCGGATACTGCTGAAGCACTATTCCTCCCAAACCAACCACGATTGGTTCGACGAAGACTCCTTCCTCGGGCTGACGCGGCTGCGGGGTGTGCAGAGCAGACAACCCCACGCGGAGGCATTCGTCCTCGAAAAGGCAACCATCCGATTCGGAAGGACCTGACATGCGAGTGCTCCTTACCGGCCACCAGGGGTACCTGGGTTCGGTGATGGTTCCGGTATTGCACACGCGCGGGCACGACGTCGTGGGTCTCGATTCCGGACTCTTCGCCAGATGCGTACTCGGTCCTGCACCCGCCGACCCTCCCTCTTTCGATGTCGACCTGCGGGACGTGACAGAGCAGCATCTGTGCGGCTTCGACGCCGTGATTCATCTCGCTGCACTGTCGAACGACCCGCTGGGATCTCTCGCACCGGATATCACGTACGAAATCAATCATCGCGCGTCCGTCCGGCTGGCTCGCCTGGCGAAGCAAGCCGGTGTGCGGCGATTTTTGTATGCCTCGACATGCTCCGTATACGGTTCGGCCGGTAACGAGTTGGTGACGGAGTCCGCACCACTGCGTCCACTCACGCCATACGCCGAGAGCAAGGTGCGCGTCGAGGAAGACGTAGCCGCACTCGCCGACTCCGGGTTCTCTCCGGTTTTCCTGCGCAACGCGACCGCCTTCGGATTCTCCCCCCGGCTGCGTGCCGACATCGTCCTCAATAACCTGGTCGGCACCGCGATGCTGACGGGCACAGTGCGAGTCTTGTCGGACGGCACGCCGTGGCGCCCGCTGGTACATGCCCAAGACATCGCCACCGCGTTCGCGTGTGCACTCACCGCGCCGGTCGATCGGATCCACTGCGTTGCCTATAACGTCGGGACCGAGACCAACAATGTGACGGTGGCACAGATCGCCGAGGCCGCCGCCGCGGCGGTCCCCGGCTCACAAGTGCTCATTACGGGAGAGACGGGCGCGGACCCGCGGTCCTACCGCGTCGACTTCTCAGCCATCCGCACGGCATTCGAGGACTTCGTGCCGCGATGGAGCATCGTCGACGGAGCGGCCGAATTGTACGACCGGTGTACCCGCTGGGGCCTCACTGACGTGCTCTTCACGCAGCGCTTCACCCGACTCGCCCATCTTCAGCAACTCGAGCGCGCCGGTGTACTCGATGAGTCCCTGCGGTTCCAGCGAGTTGGAGCCGGCCATGAGTGACAGGAACTGCCAGGAACGATCACAACCGTTCGAGCAAGGCCGTCCAACTCCCCGCCGCGGCGTCACGGTCACTGATCAGCGAGACCGGAAGCGGCCACGATATCGCGAGAGACGGGTCATCGTGGGCCACCGCGATGTCAGCCGTCGGATCGTGCTCACGATCGATTCGATAGCACACATCCGCGACCTCGGTGAGTGCCTGGAATCCGTGCAGGAATCCGGGCGGAACATAAAGATGTGCGAAGTCCACATCGTCGAGCCGGAATGCCTCCTTCTGCCCGAACGTCGGCGACCCCCTGCGAATATCGACCAGGACATCGTAAATTGCGCCATGAGCACACCGGACCAGTTTCGCCTCACCGGGATTCGCGCGTCCGTGCATGCCCCGCACCACGCCGCGCCACGACCTGGACTGCGAATCCTGCAGGAAGTCGGCGGCCAGAATTCCGGTCGCTCTCACATGTTCATCGAACTGGCCGGCTTCGAACGTACGAGTGAAGAGACCTCGGTCGTCGCGATAGGGCACGGGCCGGAATACCCGGACGTCCGTCAATTCGGTGGTTTCAACGTGCACGCTGCAATTCTTGCGCACAAGGGCCGGGTCGGTCACCGATTCCATCGCACCGAGGTTACGACATGATGGCCTGTCGGGGCTGTGGGGTCGCCGTGTTCGATCGGGTACTCGATCTCGGTTCGATGCCCGCGGCCGACTTCTTCCCTCCTGTCGGTAGTCCGATCACCCCGGCCGAATCGGCGCACCGCCTGACAATGGCGGTGTGTCGAGAGTGTGGTCTTGCTCAGCTCGTCGACGACGACACCGTTCCGGAGGAGCCACGTGGCGTCGAACCAGAGGCTTTGATAACGCAAGCATGCACAGCTGTTCGTGCCGTCGCCGATGCCGGATACCTCACGGGCGACACTGTCACCGAGTTCGGCAGCCCACACGGCGGAACATGGTTACCACTGCTCACCGCACGGGGGTTCCGTGTCGCGACAGACCGCAGGACAGCCTCTGTGGTGATCGATTGCTTCGGGATCATGCACGAACCCGACCAGCGGGCGGCCTTATCGGGGCGGGCAGCGGCACTCGACGCCGACGGCACCCTGCTCATCCAATTTCATTCCCTCACTACGATTGTGAAGCATCAGCAGTGGACGGCACTCCGGCACGGGCACTTCGCATACTATTCATTGACTTCACTCCGCCGGTTGTTGTGCGACGCAGGACTACACCTCACACACGCCTGGGTATTCGACCTTTATGGCGGCACGGTCTTGGCTGCCGCACGCCGTTCGCCGTGCGCACCCCCGACACCTCGTGTTCACCGCATACTCGCCGATGAGCGCATGACCGGAGTCACGAACCCCGTCACTGTGCAATCCTTGCAACTCGCCGCGGACACGAATGCGACAGCCTTTCGCGACTGGCTGACAGCGATGTCACGGCGGCATTGTCGAGTGTTTGCCTACGGCGCCGCATCTCGGGCCGTACCACTGTTCGCCCACGCGGGCGTCGACCGAAGCCTCGTCGCGGCCGTAGCCGACGCATCCGCCGCCAAACAAGGACGGCGAATGCCCGGCACCGATGTGCCGATCATCTCGCCTGAGCAACTACTTCGCGCTCAGCCGGACAAGGTTGTGCTCACGCTGCCGGATCTACTTCCCGAAGTGTCGCAGCGCTATCCGGAACTCTCCGGACGGTGGGTCCTTCCATCTGAGACGCAACGCGTCGCTGCTCCCGCGCTCGTCGGAGCTCGGAGTCGGGAGCACTCGGCGCCGAGACACCCTGATACATACGCGGACACGCAGACGACCCGAGACGGCCTGCTCGATTCGCGTTCAGCCGCCAGCAACCGAGATGAAGTACAGCCATGACCACCAGCACCCGTCGGATATTGCGAATCGGACCCTTGTATCCACGACCTCCCCTGACGCGCGCGGTCCGCGACTCCGCAGCCATCGTTCCGGATTCGCTGCCAGCTCCCAGCCGACCCTTGTCGAGAACGCGTGCACGAACCTACCTGCTACCGATCGCGACCGACTTCATCGTGCTGTCGATCGTCTGTTCAGCGACACTGATCGATCGTCCCGCGCAGTTCGCAGCGATAATCGTCGCGATCCTCGCGCTCACAGGTGCGTACCAACCCCACCTGACGCTCTCACTACTCGACACCCTGCCCCGACTTGCACTCGCAAGCACGCTGGCAGCAATGGGCACCGCGGTGATCTTGACCCCGAACGGCACATTGGTGGGCGCAGTGAAGCTGGCAGCAGTAACCCTCTTTGCCGTCGTACTGTCCCACAACGCCACCAACGCGGTCGAACGGTTCTTCAGACGGAAGCTCCGCGGTGGTCGTCGAACGGTGATCATCGGCGGAGGACCTGTCGCGAAGATACTGGCGAACAGTATGGTCGCCGAGCCGTCATGTGGACTGCAGTTGATCGGACTTCTCGACGACTCCCCTCTCGCCGAGACCGCGCACAATGGGAACGTACAGATCACCCCACTGCGAGGGAACCTGTGTGAGTACCTCACGACCCACCACATCGACACGGCGGTACTCGCCTTTCCCCACGCCGTCGATGGCGCGGTCATCCACGCGTTGCGTGAATGCGACCGCATCGACTGCGAAATATTCGTTGTTCCCCGACTATGGGAGCTCACTGCGGTCACCGGCGACATGGAACACATCGGTGCCGTCCCATTGAAGAAGTTTCGGCGAGCGGCGCACCGATCTTTCCTGTGGCGGGTGAAGTTATGGATGGGCCGAGTCCTCAGCGCGGGGGTGCTTGTAGCGTTGGCCCCGACACTCCTTGCGATCGCCGGCGCGGTGTACTTTTCGGACCGATCAGCCCCGGTGTTGTTCAGACAGAAGCGAGTCGGCTTGGACGACCGGGTGTTCGAACTTCTCAAGTTCCGAACAATGAACCCGGCAAGCGACCACGAATCCGCTACGCACTGGTGCATTGCACATGATGCCAGGATCGGGCGCCTCGGTCGGATCCTACGGGCGACGTCGCTCGACGAATTGCCGCAACTGTGGAATGTAATTCGGGGAGACATGACACTCGTCGGTCCGAGGCCTGAACGTCCCCACTTCGTCGACAAGTTCCGGGCCACGGTTCCTAATTATGAAGCGCGCCACCGCGTACCGACGGGAATAACGGGCTGGGCCGCAGTCAACGGACTACGCGGCGACACGTCGATCGGGAATCGCACCCGCTTCGACAATTACTACATAGAGAATTGGAGCATGTGGTTCGATGTCAAGGTGCTACTGCTGACGGTAGTGGCGGTAGTCAGGCTCGGAGGCAAGTAACCAGCTACAGATCTGCAGTGGCACAATTCCGCCGAGAGTGGGCACCCAGTACTCGGTACTCGGCACCCACGGCCGACTCAGCAGTCGACTTGCAACCTAGCCCTTCGCGCCACAACGGTGCGGGATCGCACGGCGAGCCGCTGCACCGCCGCCCTCATCAGGCGCAGGTCACCAGCGAGAACATCTGCAGAACAGACGAACTCGGGATAGTCACGAGCAATTCGGTGATGGAAGCGAAGCATGTCCGACAACTTGCTGACCGTCGATGTCCGACTGCACATGTTGAACGTGGAGTCCCGCCACGCAGCCACGAGCTCGGGCATCCCGAAGAACATCCCGAAGGCTGTCACTCGCGCGAACAGATCGACGTCCATCGGGAAAACGAGATCACCGCGGAATCCGCCCACACGATCGAAATGCTCTCGCCTGAACATCGCGGCCGCTGTCGGTCCGAAGTCGGCCGGCCCTCGTCGGACAATTGTCCTCATCAGAGTGCGCGGAGTATGAAGCCCCTCCAAGCCGGGAATCCCCAGTCGTGACTCACGCAGCGCCCCGCCTTCGTCGATCACGTCGAACTTAGCGGAGCTGAGAGCTATTGCCGGATCGTCCATTACACGAAGTTGCATCTCGAGCGACCCCGGCATCAGGACGTCGTCTGCACAGACGACCTTCACCAGTCGTCCGGTCGAGAATCCCACTACCCTGTTCCAGTTGGCGCCGATCGGCAGAACGACGTCGTTGCGAAAGACTCGAACCCGTGGGTCACTGAACGAGCGCGCAATCGATTGTGTGGCGTCGTCGCTCGCATTGTCGAGAATGACCAGATCGATTTCGACGTCCTGATCGAGGACCGATCGCACCGTCTCTTCGAGAGTGTTGGCGGCGTTATATGCCGGAACGCAGACGGAAACCGTGGCAGCAGCCATCGCTTTTCTCCCACCAAACCCTCGACGCGAGCGACAGACATGATCCTCGTTGTGCACCAATGCTTCCTGGCGACAGGACTGCTTTAGATTCTATCACGCGGAGCGGCTCGCGGCATCGGCTCGAACGAGCATTGCGAAAGTCCCGCAACGACATCGCGCGTCCGTGCACAGCAATGTAGAGTTTAGTAATCCGGTACCGAATGGACCGGCGTGACAGCGCAATAGCAACGACAGCCGGCGCGACATGAACTTTACGGTGGGTAGTCCACAACTCGACAACACTCGGTCTCTGCGGCTCCATATGACGGGGGCGGAGTGGTTCACATCGGGACATGGTGGATTGAACCGATACTTCACCGACCTGTATTCCACACTGAATGAACGCCCCGGCGTCGATGTTTCCGCTGCAGCGTTCGGTAAGCCCGAGCAGGGCGGGCATTCGTGGGGCCCGGTCGGTGCATCGACACTGCGCCGCGCATATACCGCTTTCCGCGACGCCAGCGCTCTACCGCCGGACGCGGTCATCGACCGTCATTTCTGCCTCTATGGGCGCTCGGCGCTCGGCGCGCATGGCAAACACCCACTCGTTGTTCACTTCCACGGGCCCTGGGCGGCCGAAAGTCGCATGGTCGGGGCCAGTGAGGCAGTTGCGCGGTCGAAGTACTGGATCGAACGGCTCCGCTACGCCGGCGCAGATCGCTTCGTCGTGCTGTCCAAGCACTTCCGCAATCTGCTCGTCGAGAGCTACCAGGTGTCAGAAGGCAGGATCAGGGTTATTCCTCCTGGTGTCGATCTCAACCGATTTCGCCCATCGGACCACCCCTCGGCGTCATGCACGATCCTCTGTGTGCGGCGCCTCGAGAGGAGGATGGGTATACATGTTCTGCTCCGTTCATGGCAAGCAGTCATCGCTGCTCATCCCGACGCCCGACTCGTGATAGTCGGTACGGGCACCGAAGAATCGGCGCTCCGGGTTCAAGCTGCCGAGTCCGGCTACGGCGACGCCATCACCTTCGAGGGCACCGCCACTGACGGACGTCTGGCTCAGTTGTACGGACAGGCAGCGGTAACCATCGTCCCATCCGTCGCCCTCGAAGGGTTCGGACTCATCGCGCTCGAATCCCTGGCCTCCGGGCGCGCCCCGATCGTGACCGAGTGCGGCGGATTATCTGACGCTGTGCAGGAACTCGACACTTCCTTGATCGTTCCTGCCGGCGACGCCGATGCGCTCGGAGACCGGATCGTTCGTGCTCTGGACGGAGACATTCCCGGGCCCGGACAGTGCCGTGCTCACGCCGAAACGTTCTCCTGGGCCGCCGCCTCGCAGCAGCACATCTCGATGTACGAGGAACTGGTCTCATGACGAAGGCCCTGTTCATCACACACACAGCCGCACCCTCCGGAGCAGAGTTGGCCACACTTCGATTGGCAATCGCTCTGCGCGACACTGGGTCAGATGACTCCAGGTGTCGGGGAATCGATGTCGCGGTGGTGTGTGCGCAGGACGGGCCAATTGTCGATCGCATGCGCAAGGCAGGTGTGGAAACCATCGTCCTGCGAAACACTTTCGACAGTCGCGCCATGACCGTCCACAGCAGGAGCCTGCGACGACTCATCGTGGGATTCTTCGGACTCGTCAAGGTCGGGTGGTCGGCCGGTGCGACCGCGAGGGCGACAAGGGCGACAGTTCTTGTCGCAGAGAGTACCAAGGCACTGATCATCGGCGCCGTCGCTGCGAGACGCGCACGGATCCCACTCGTCTGGCAGGTGCACGACCGGGTATCCGCCGAGTACTTCGGAGGTCTCCTCTCGAGCGTCATTCGCGGGCTCGGCTGGGTGGTCAGCCGAGGGTACATCGCCAACAGCAAATCCACGATGAGCACGCTGTTCGCCTGGCACAGGGCAGCGCTCGTCGCATACCCCGGAGTCGAACCGCGCAGTCTCGACGATCACGTAAGTCAACGTCGCCCCTCCGAGACTGTTGTCGTCGCCGTCGGACGCTTGACGCCCTGGAAGGGTCAGGACGTATTCCTGCGCGCGCTGGCCGAGACGACTGTTCGACCTGAGCGCGTCTATCTCGTCGGAGGGACGCTCTTCGACGAGGAAGCGTTTCGTGTACGTCTGGAGCGCCTCGCGCACGACCTCGACCTTCCAGTCATCTTCACGGGACACGTCGACCACCCTGACGCCTACATGCGGCGTGCCGACATCTTGGTGCACTGCTCCGTCATCGCCGAACCGTTCGGTCAGGTCGTGGTGGAGGGGATGAACGCGGGCTGCGCGGTGATCGCCTCCGGCCCCGGTGGCCCAACCGAGATCGTCGAGTCGGGGATCAACGGGCTACTCGTCGACGGCGGTGATCAGGAGCAACTGACAACGGCGTTGAATACATTGATCGGAGACCGTGAGCTCCGTCGACGTCTGTCGGCAGCGGGCCGACGGCGCGCCGCTCACTTCGGCATAGCCGCGTCCGCTCGCGACATAGCATCGTTTCTCGACACCGTGACTGCTACGCCGAAACGTAAGCGAGCAGCACATGCCTGACGATCGCAGAGAAACCCACATCGTCACTGTCGTACGTGACATCGCATTCGTAAGCTTCGGGAAGTACGGCCAGTATGTCATCACGGTGGTGACGCTTCCGTTGATAGCGCGACTTCTCGGAACTGAAGGACTCGGGCTACTCGCGATCGGAATGTCCTCGTATTTCATCGGATCTCTGCTCGTCGATCTCGGTATCACCCAGTTTCTCGCCGCGATGGTCCACAGCGCAGATATCAATCAGCTCCGCGGAAACTACCTGCTGATCCGAGCCGCCATCCTCGGGACCATCGGTGCCGCACTGATCTCCAGCCTGATCGTCGGCGTCGAGATCCACCTTCACATGATCTTGCTCGGGTTGTTCGCCGGTGGGTTCTGGTCCCTTTCGGAAGACTGGGTTCTCATAGGGCAAGGTCGTTTCGGAGCCTCGATGGCGTATCAGGGCATCGGCCGAGTCACATATCTCGTGCTCCTGATGTCGTTACTCCCACGCCTACCCCATCCGTCCGTCGCACTCCTCTGCTTACTCGTGTCGTCCACTCTGACTGTCGCGCTGACCTGGCGGGACTCTGTCAAGAAATTCGGCCGCCCTTGTCGTCCGTACAAAGTGATGTCCATTCTCCGAATGGGAGCACCCGTTCTCACCTCACGTTTGCTCGTGGCAAGTTACGGCCAGGGCGCCGCAGCGGTCTACTCCTCGGTGCTCGATGCGGTGTCCATCGGCCTGTATTCTGCCGGAGACCGACTGGTGCGAGCCATACAGTCCTTGCTCGACCCCATAGGCTTCGCTCTGCTGCCACGCATGGCCCGCCACAGCAACGACGATCGGTTCTGGCGACGCGCAACCCAAGCACTGGTCGTATGTCTCGGCGCGGCCGGAGTCGCGACTGTCGCGGTGTGGATTGCAGCCCCGACCTTGATCAACCTCATCTTCGGAAGCGAGTTTTCCGAGGCGATTCCGCTCCTGCGGGTCGAGGTTCTCATACTCCCCGCGACCGCCTTGACGTCATTTGTCACCACCGCGGTCTTACCCGTCAAGCAGGACACGAGCGGCGTCTTGATCGGTGCAACCGTCGGAACGTGCGTCGCAGCCGCTTCATTGTTCGTCGCTGCACTGACCCAATCGGTGTGGGCCCTCGTCTACGGCACATTGTGCTGCGAGTTTTCCGTGGCGCTGTGGTACGTCGTCCGTATGCGGCAACTCGCCGGTCGCGAACGGAACGAGCGTAATGCCGGCAGCACCGTCACAGAGGTCACACTGGTGCACAAGGAGAATCGACTATGAAGATCCTGTATGTCGGCGACGACTGGGTCGGAAGCAACGCTCGATCGCTCGCCAATGGCTTCCGGCAGGCGGGACACGACGTCATCGTTGTCGACTCGACGTCAGTGTCACTTCCGACGCGGCTGTCACCTCCATGGATCTATGCGAAGGCTACTCACCGGCGTGCTCCCCGGAGCGTCGAAGCTGTTCATTCGCACATCGATGCGATCGCTGCCGAATTCCGGCCCGACATGGTGTTCGGATTCAAAGCAGTCTTCCTCGACCAGCGACGCCTCCTCGGCGTTCCGGCGAAGTTCCATGTTCACTACAGCCCCGACGACACGTCGAACCCTTACAACACGTCACCCGGCTACCTGGAACTCGAGAACGAATGGGACCTTGTCGTCACCACCAAGCGTCACAACATTCCGGAGTTACTCGACCGTGGTGCGCGCGCCGTCAAGTTCGTTCTCAGCGCGTACGACCCAGCGTGGCACCACCTTTCGGCACGACGCGACTCCCGGCAATACGTCGTCGGGTTCATCGGAGCCTGCCGTCCCGACCGCCGCGATCGCTTGATCTCGTTGGCACGAAAGTACGGCGGGAAGATGCTCGTTCGAGGGCCTGGCTGGCGCCGAGTACCCGAGTTGCAGGTCACCCACGCCCACGTCGCGGGTCCGGTGTACGGAGAACATTTCGCCTCGGAAGTCGCATCCGTGACGGCGAACCTCGTTCTGCTCAACTCCGAAAACCGGGACACACACACCTGCAGAAGTTTCGAAGTGCCCGCCTCCGGCGGACTCTTCGTGGGCGAAAGGACAAGCGAACATGCGGAACTTCTGGAGGAAGGCACGGAATGTCTCTTGTTTTCGAACGAGAACGAGTTGAACGAGATCGTGGAATGGTGCGTGAAGAGTCCCGGCCAGGCGGAGAAGGTTGCCAAGTCGGGTTTCCGGCGGATCGTGGAGGGTAGACACAGATATGTGGATCGTGCCCGAGAGATCGTCGATGTAATCGGCTGACAATCGAGAATCGGAACGCGATATATGAACAATCCCGAATTCCAGATACTGCTCGTCATAGGAGCACTGGCGACAATCGTCATCGCCGCTGCATACGTTCACGGAATCGCACGTGTCTTCCTCATCGCGCAGGCGGCCTACTGGAGCCTGTCCTACCTCGCGCGTCCGATCGTCCTTCTACTGGTGCGGCCGCAACCACGGTTCGGCGACAGCATCGCCGATCCGCGACTAGCCACGATTGGATACGACTACGGGATCGCGATGGTCTTGCGACCCGTGGTGTTCGGGCTGTGGGTGTACGCGATCATCGTTGTGGCGTATGCGGTCTGGACCCGGCATCGCTCGGCGCGTGACCGTGACGCGTGCGTTCCAGTCCGTTCCGCTGTTGACGCGAATCTGATTCCTACACTCTGGACCATCTATGCGATCGGCGTACTCGGTCGAGTTGTATCGTACGCAACAGGTTCCACCGCCTCCGCCGGACAAACACAAAGCCCGAACCCGATACTCAGCTTCGTGACGCTGATGGCGGTTATCGGCGCCCTCGGGCTGATCGTCTTCTACCGACCGGCCAATCGCAGGGCCACTATTGCGGTTATCGGTGCGCTGACTGTCATGGAGTTGATGTGGACTGTCGCAATCGAATCGAAGACACCGATCATGGGCGCCGCGCTGGCGATTGCAGTCCGCTTCGCACTCACCGGATGGTCCAGGCTCAAGGTCGCCGCCATCGCGGTTATCTCGGTTCTGGGAATAGCCGCGTTCGGCTGGCTGCAGGCCATCAAGGCATCCGCACTCGCGAAAGCACAGTCCGAGATTCTTGATGCGAGTTATCCGGCAGCCATGCAGCCTTTCCTCAGCATCCTGCGCAGATTCGATCTGCTCGAGGCCGCGACGGACAGCTACTACCTGGGCGGACGGCCTTGGCTCACCCTGTCGGACGTCACACACCATGCGCTCATCAGCATGGTGCCGGAACAGCTTCTCGGGACCTCGAAGTTCCAGTCCGGGACCGCGTGGGCAATCGAAGTCCGCGGGTCGTCTGTCGACATGACGAGGGTGTCCGTCTCACTGGCCGAGGGAAACATCAACGAGGGTTTCGTACTCGGCGGGTATCCCGGGGTCGCCGTCGGCGTCGTCTTCACCTTCGCGTTGGTGTTGGCGGGAGTGCGTGCCTTGCATTCACGGCACATAATCTTGATCTCTATGGGTCTCATGCTGATCGAGGTTCCCGTCTTCTTCGAGCGGGGAATTCTGGGCAGCATGGAACTCCTCGGAAAGTCACTTCAGGTGGCCATTCTGGTCTGGATTGTCTACCTGCTCGTCGGAGAATACCGAAGACGCACTGAAGGGTCTTCGAAACAGAAACCGCAGGAAGCGCCACACACACTCGTCGGCGCGGCACGGTCGAAAGGTTGGATCGGTACGTCCCTCTCGCCGATCGGCATGCCCGCGCAGTCGGCGATCACCCCGCCGTTCACGGTCGGGCCACGGAGAACGCGCGCAACTCCTGCTTACTTCGATCGGGGAATTCTGGGCAGCATGGAAGTCCTCGGAAGGTCACTTCAGGTGGCCATTCTGGTCTGGATCGTCTACCTGCTCGTCGGAAAATACCGAAGACGCACGGAAGGGTCTTCGAAACAGAAACCGCAGGAACCGCCGCACAGGGAAATTGCACTCGTCGGCGCGGCGCTGTCGAAAGGTTGAAGGACATGCGATTGATCGACTATTGGCACATTGCTCGCCGCCGCTGGATTCTCATCTCGGCGATCACAATTCTCTGTGTGGCGGGCGCAGCCGGCTACAGCTCCATGCAACCGACCACGTATCAGTCGACCAGCCGACTGTACGTGACGATGGCAACCGGAACGTCGGTGAACGACGTATACCAGGGTGGTCTTGCCGCCCAGCAGCGAGTGACGTCATATGTAAACCTCGCCGCGAGTTCGAATGTCGCTCAACGTGTCGTCGACCAACTCGGTTTGCCGATGTCTGCCGGAGAGCTGCAGGGCAGGATCACCGCCTCATTCCCCCCGGCCACCGCGCTGCTGGACGTCACGGTCACCGATTCGACAGCCGAGGGTGCCGTCATGTTGACCGACGCCGTGGTATCTCAGTTCCGAAGGTTGATCGACGAATTGGAGACCATCCAGACAGACGCGGCTCCCGCTGCGAGGGTCTCGGTCGTCGATCCGGCCACAGATCCCACCGCGATCAATGGACCCAACTCGCGGCGGCTGCTCGGTATCGGCCTTCTCGCCGGATTGGTGCTCGGCTGTTTGGCGGCACTCGTGAAGGACCGCATGGACCGCACGATCCGGACATCGCATGAACTCGGCGAAATTCTGCCGGTCCCCGTTCTCGCCATTCTCGATGTCGGGGAACCCGGTGCTATCGGGGAGGCTCGCCGACTGCGCACTCGATTGATCCAGGCGGGTGGTGGCGACAATGGGATGACAGTGATGCTCACAAGTCTGTCGGCACGTTCACAACCGGATGTCTCGGTCATGCTCGCGAAGGCATTCGCAGACAGCGGTCGGCGGGTCGTGTTGATCGATGCGGATACCACGGGAAGTGGCATCTCCAACCATCTTCCCGTGTCCGACTCGGGCCTCGCAGACCTCCTGCGCACCACTTCGTCCCCCGTCGACGAGTTGTCTACATGCGCTGACACCGGGATCAGCGTGCTGGCCCTCGGATCTGTCGACGATCGAACCAGTGATCTGCTCGCATCCGAACGCCTCACGCAGATCGTATCCGCACTCCGTTTCGACTTCGACTACGTCGTCATCGACGCCGCCCCGGTCGGATCTGCCGCCGACGCATTGACGCTCGCCGGGCGTTGCGACGGCACAGTCGCTGTCGTCGAAATGGGGAGATCCACGTCGCCGCAGGTACTCGGTGCACTGGCGACGTTCGATCAAGGTGGATCCCGGCTGATCGGAGCCGTAGCAATATCGAAGAAGCACGCCAACTGGCTCCGCAAGATCTTCCGCCGGCCGAACAGCGGACCACTCCGAACGAGGAGGACCGACACCGAGCCGCAGAAGGAGGAACCTGTGATCGTCCTCGATGCATCGGCAGACACACTCGAGGCGGATCGGTGACCGACGATGTCCTGAATCGGCGGCGGTTGCTGGCTCGTTCACTGGGTGTCGCTGCAGCACTACCACTGGCGGCTGCCGCGTGTTCGTCATCAGCTGAGGAACCGACTGTCGAGTTCACCTCACCACACGTCTCCGATGTCCCCTCCGCGCGCAACGTCCGGGATTTCGGGGCTGTCGGCGATGGCAAGGCCGACGACACCACGGCGATCGCCACCGCTTGTGCGGTCGGCGAGGGACCCCTGGTTCTCTACCTGCCCGCCGGTGCCTATCGCGTCACCGCATGGCCCGACCTGCCCGACTACGCCGCTGTTATTGGGGACGGCAGCGACGTCACGACCATCGGTTACGCCGGGGACGGACCATTGATCGCACTTCGAGGAAAGCATCGGGTGAGTTTCAAGCGCCTGGGGATCTACGTGACCGGCCCAACCGGCGCGGCGGTGTCCCTGTCCGAATGCTTCAGATGCTCGTTCGATTCCGTCGTACTCCGCGGCGGACACGTCAGTAGCAACTATCCCGAGTTTGCACAGCAGCGAGGGGTCATACTCGACCAGAACACGGGTGGCACTGCGTTCATCAATTGCGATGTCAACAACTTCGGAATCGGGCTCACGACCAGATGCATTCAGAACTACGTCACCTCCTCGAAGTTTACGAGCAATTACGTCGGAGTCATGGGGACGGGAAATGACCATAGTGCCGGGCTGTCCATGGTCAACGTCGAGTTCGTATCCGACACTGATCCGAACACTACGGACAAGCACGTGTTGATCGACGGAGCGGCAAACGATTGGTGGTTGACAAATGTATGGTTCGAGGGCGCCGACATCGCCCTGTCGATCGGGAATCGCGATCGTGGTGGACCTGCACAGTTCGGCCTGGTCAACTGTAAGGTCGCAGCACGCTCGGTGTGTATGGACCTGGTGTATTGCCGACAGCCCTACCTTGCCAACGTCCAGTTCGATTCGGATACCCAGCGGCCGGCAATCGAAGTCCGCGTCGATCCCGAGGGGTGTCCGGATGGCACCGCTGTCAACCTGCTCTCCAGCACAACTTCCGACATCGATCCGAAGTCGTTTCCGGAAGGGTGGAGCGTGACTGGTCGCGGGCAGGTCAGTGGAGTTACCTTCGTAGGAACCGTGATTACTCGCGCAGGCATTGACAGTGCCGACCTCCTGCAGGCGCAGTCCCCCGATGGTGAAGTACTTTCCGCGGTTCTGCCGACCGGAGAGTGGCTCGTCGACCGAGCCGACAGTGGAGTCGTGCTGAAGGATTCGGCCGACAACTACTGGAGACTGACGGTCTCGACCGATGGCAGCGTGAAGACCTCCCCGCTCGGTAGGCGCCGACCGACTGGCTAGGCATGCGCCGCTCGCCTCGCGACCCCGAATCACGCTCGGGCCGACAACCTGAATGTGCGCATTCTCCAAAGGCACCGGCCCTGTTCAAGCGTGCACTCTGGATGCTCGTCATCCTTTTCTCCACTGCCGCCGCGATTACGGCGGCAGGCTGGCCTGTCTACGTACGTCCGCAGATCGACCCATTGAGAACAGCGGATGCCATCGTGGTTCTCGGCGGAACTCCGTACGAGCGTTTCGACATCGGCGTCGAATTGGCCGAGCGCGGATACGCACCTCAACTCGTCATCTCGAACTCCGTCGGGAGTGGCGACAGGACGATGGACAAGTACTGCCATGGCCACTTCGACTTCGTGGTGAGTTGCTTCGAGCCCGATCCGTGGACCACAAAGGGAGAAGCCCAGGAGATAGGGCGCCGCGCCACCCAGCAAGGGTGGCATCACATCATCGTCGTGACATTCACGCCCCACATCTCTCGGGCGAGGTACATCGTCGAAAAGTGCTTCGACGGCGAACTGACCATGGTCGCAAGCCCTACCCCGTCCGGGCTGCCCTTCTGGGCAGGAATGTACATCCGCCAATCCGCCGGGTACCTCAATGCCTTCGCCGATCGAGGGTGTTGAAATACCAATAACCGTGTAACTCGGTCACAATGCCAGCACGCCATCGACAACTGCCTGCATCCTGCGCCGAAAGATGCTATGAGAAAATAGCTCGGCGTGTTGACGGATTACAACCGCGTCATAGATCGAGCCGTCGAACGCGCGTATCGAGGTCACGAAACCAGCCACTATCTCTTCGTCGAGAACGCCGGAGACGAATTGGCCCGTAACATGCGGCACCACGCTGTCAAGTGCACCACCTCTGCCGAGCGCAATCACCGGCGTTCCGCAGGCCATGGCCTCCACCGGAACTATTCCGAAATCTTCCACACCAGGCATGAGCAGCGCACGAGTTCGGCGTAACAGATTCAATAGCTGCGCATGCGATACATGCCCCAGGAAGACAACCGTGGGACCCGCAATACTGCGGCAATACTCGAGGCTGCGGCCGTCCCCCGTAACCACGAGGGGCACCCCCGCGGCGTTCGCGGCGAGAATTGCCAG
>Ga0247825_10000596_pt1 | contig 23060 bp, 22 predicted proteins | sample 13C_Vanillin_Day_FD_194413 | JGI IMG/M metagenome (GOLD analysis project Ga0247825, IMG submission 194413) | Soil microbial communities from agricultural site in Penn Yan, New York, United States - 13C_Vanillin_Day48 | ecosystem: Environmental > Terrestrial > Soil > Agricultural land | place...
CATATCCGCGCGGCGCGACGCAGCAGCAATCGCGGAGGCGAAGTCCGGGTTATAGCGGACCGCGCCGGTTGCTTTGTGGCTCGCCATATCGTACGACCATTTTTGCAGCCACCCCACGATCTGTTCCAACGGCTGATCGCGCAGCTGCTCGGCAATCGCCAGCGCGTCTGGCGACTTGCCGCTGATCGCTTTCAGGAATCCTTCCCGCTGCCGCCAGTACTCTTCGTCGAACCCAGCCGCCAGCAGGGGCGCGCCGCCCGCTTGCGCCAGCGCAAGGTCCGCCCTCGCAATTCCTTCACCCTTGAGCCATTCGCTAGCGGCGGACGCGGCCGGCAACGCCAGCGGCACAAGTTCGCAGCGGCTCTTGATGGTGGGCAGGACACGCTGCCAGCGGTGCGCGACCAGCAGAAAATAGGTGCGCGGCGGCGGCTCCTCCAGGTTCTTCAGCAGGGCGTTGGCCGCCGACACGTTGAGGGATTCGGCCGGGTGAATCAGTACGATCTTGGCCTGGCCGCGGTGGCTTGTTACGTTGATGAAGTCGGCAATGCCGCGCACCTGCCCCACTGAAATCTGGTGGCTCGCTTTTTCGCGCCTTTCTCCGGGCAGCCCCGCTTCCGCTTCGGAAATGCTTTCGGGTTCCAGCCTCCGGACATCGGGGTGCCCCCCCTGCTCTATCCAGTGGCATGACGCGCATTGTCCGCAGGCGTGCCCCTCTGGCCCGGGCCGCTCGCACAGTAGCGCACGCGCGAAGGCCTCCGCAAAGGCGAGCTTGCCGATGCCCCGCGGCCCCTGGAGCAACAGGGCGTGAGGAAGCGTCGAGCGGCGCCGCAGGAGCTCGGAAAATGGCGCCTTATGCCAAGGATAAGCCATTATTAACAATAGGATGAAATCAATAGTTCCAGTGATTTACGAATATCACGGAGCGCTGCCGACGCATCGATTACGCGCATGCGCCGGGGAAACGCCCGGGCCCGCCGTAAGTAAGCTTTCCGCACCCTGCCGTAATAAGCCTCCTTCTCGCGTTCAAATCGGTCCCGGCGCCTGCGCCGGTCTGCTCGTTTCCTGCCTATCGCAGGGCTCACGTCGAACAGCAGCGTGAGATCCGGTTGCAGGGCCGGATGCACCCATCGCTCCAGTGTTCCGATTTTTTCCCAGGACACGCCGCTGCCCGCTGACTGATAGGCATAGGTCGCGTCCGTAAAGCGGTCGCAGATGACCCAGTAACCCCGCGCGAGGAAGGGGATGATCACCTGCTCCAGATGCTCGCGGCGTGCCGCGAACATGAGCAGCGTCTCGGTTTCCGGATGAAGCCGGCGGCGCCCCTGTAGCACGAGACGGCGCAGCTGCTCGCCCTGTGGCGTGCCGCCGGGCTCGCGCGTCACCTTGACGCGGATTCCGCGGCGCCGCAGCAATGCCGCTAACCAACGCAGGTGCGTGCTCTTGCCCGCGCCATCGATGCCTTCGAGCGTGATGAATTTCCCCCGCATCAGCGCCGCCCCGATCGCTGATATTTTGTCACGGCACGTTCGTGCTCCCCCAGCGTGCGGGAAAAATGAGACGTCCCGTCGCCACGCGATACGAAATAGAGCACATCGCTTTGCGGCGGATTCAGCGTCGCGACCAGCGACGCCAGTCCCGGCATGGCGATGGGCGTAGGCGGCAAGCCGGTCCGGGTGTAGGTGTTATAAGGCGTGTCAGTCTGAAGATCGCGCTTGCGCAGGTTGCCGTCGAACGTAATGCCGACTCCATAGATGACGGTCGGATCCGCCTGCAGCAGCATGCCTTTGCGCAGGCGGTTGACGAATACAGCCGCCACGAGCGGCCGATCGACCGGCTTGCCGGTCTCCTTCTCCACGATCGACGCCAGGATCAGCGCTTCGTAGGGTGTTTTCAGCGGCAGGTCGGCGGCGCGCTTCGTCCATTGCGCCTCGAGGTGCCCCTGCATCAGGCGGTAAGCGCGGCGCAGCACGCGTAGATCGCTGCTGCCCGTATCGAAGTGATACGTGTCGGGAAAAAACAGGCCCTCTGGGGCGGGTTCCTTGGCTCCGATCTTCTCCAGGATCTCGGCCTCCTGCAGTTCCCGGGTGTCGTGCCTCAAGTGCGGATGATCGTCCAGCGCCTTGCGCACCTGGCGAAACGTCCAGCCTTCCACGAACTTGACGACCTGCTGGGTCACGTCGCCTTCGGTAACCTTGCGCAGCAGCGCATAAGGCGTAATGGGGCCGTCGACCTCGTAGATACCTGCCCGGATGTTGGCCGCCTCGCCGAGCAGCCGGCCCATGAGGACAAAGGCCTCGGGGTAGCGGAGCACGCCCGCCCGCTCCATCTGCAAAGCGGCGCTGCGCAGGCTGCTCCCCGCCTTCAGGCCAAACTGCAGCGGCACCGTGCCGGGGGAGACTTCCAGGTTGGCGTAATACCAAAATGCCCCGCCGGCGATCACGACCGCCGCCACGCACAGGCCGAACAGCAGGCGCAGCAGCCGATCAATCCCTTTCATCATCGAGCCATTCTCTCATGCGGCCGGCCTGCTCCCCGGGCTTCCAGTTGCGCCCGGCGCACTCCTTGATCTGCCAGACGCCGATGACGCTGTTGGTAAGCAACGCCTCGTCCGCCTCCATCAGCCGTGCCTGGGTGACCACCTCTTCGCGGCAGATCATGCCGGCGTCCTTGGCGGCCGCCATGATGCGCGCCCGCGTCACCCCGGCGACGCCAGACCGCCTGATCTCCGGCGTGATGATTCGCCCGCCTTCCAGGAGAAAAAGATTGGTCATGATGCCGCCCACGATATTGCCATCGTCGTCGGCCATCAGCCCCTCAGGTATCGAGGGGTCGTTCCACTCGGCCCTCGCCAGCACGTTCTCGAGACGGTTGAGATGCTTGATCCCCGCGAGCCGCGGCTGCGACGCCATCCTGGTACGGCATAAATGGACCTTGATTCCGCCACGCCGGAACTCGCCTGGATAATCAGGGATCGGGGCGCTCATCACGATTCGGCTCGGCGATGCAGGCTGTGGCGGCGCGTATCCGCGCGCGCCGCTCCCCCGCGTCACGATAATCTTCACGACCTCGTCTATGGCGGGATCCGTGACGCGGCTGACTTCATGGGCGAGCGCCTGCTCGGTCGGGCAGGCAATCCCCAGGGCGGCGCAATCCTGTTCGAGCTTGCGGAACTGGTCGGTCCACCACCGTGGCTTGCCCCGAATCGAGATCAGCGTGCGGAAAACCCCGTCGCCGTACGCCAGCCCGCGATCGGTGGCAGCGACGGTCCCCGTCGCGACGCCATTGACGAGAATCATGGAGATGCGCCGCGGCCGCGGGGCGGTCAGAGCTTGCGGAAAACCAGGCTGCCGTTGGTGCCGCCGAAACCGAACGAATTCGAGATGGCGGTGGTGATCTTCATCGGACGCGCCGCGTTCGGCACGTAATCCAGGTCGCATTGCGGGTCCTGGCTGACGAGGTTGATGGTCGGCGGCGCCACCTGGTCACGTATCGCCAGCGCAGTGAACACCGCCTCGATACCCCCAGCAGCGCCGAGCAGGTGTCCGGTCATCGACTTGGTGGAGCTGACGGCGAGCTTGCGCACGTGATTGCCAAAGCAGTTCTTGAGTGCCACCGTTTCCGCAACATCGCCGAGCGGGGTCGACGTTCCGTGCGCGTTGACGTAGTCCACCTGGTCGAGGTTGGCACCGGCGTTTCGCAGCGCGTTGGACATGCAGCGCACCGCGCCCTCTCCGTCTTCGCAAGGCGCCGTAATGTGGTGCGCGTCGGCGCTCATGCCGTAGCCCGCCAGCTCGCAGTAGATCTTCGCGCCACGCTGCTTCGCGTGCTCGAGTTCCTCGAGCACCAATACTCCGGCCCCTTCGCCGAGCACAAAGCCGTCGCGGTCCTTGTCCCACGGGCGACTCGCGGCCGCGGGATCGTCATTGCGTCCGGACAGCGCACGTGCGGCGCAGAATCCGCCGACGCCAAGTTGGGAAACGCACGATTCCGATCCGCCGGCCACCATGACGTCGGCGTCCCCATATTCGATCAGGCGCCCCGCCTCTCCGATGGAATGGTTGGCCGTGGTGCAGGCCGTGACCACGGCGAGGTTGGGCCCCTTGAGCCCGTACATGATGGAAAGTTGGCCCGAGATGAGGTTGATGATCGACCCCGGAACGAAAAACGGCGTAATTTTCCGCGGGCCGCCGGCGAGGAAGGCGTTGTGCGTCTCCTCGATCAGAGGCAGGCCGCCGATGCCCGAGCCGATGCACACTCCGATCTGCTCGCGCCGCTCACGATCGAAATCGAGCCCCGAATCCTTGATAGCCTCAATGGCCGCAGCCAGGCCGTAATGGATGAAGGCGTCGAAGCGGCGCGCTTCCTTGGCCGAAAGGTGCTGCGCCGGGTCGAACCCCTTCACTTCCCCCGCAATCTGGGAACTGAAGGCCGAAGCATCGAAGCGGGTGATGCGCGTGATGCCGGACTGGCCGGCGAGGATGTTCTTCCAGGCCTCAGCCACCCCGTTGCCGACCGGGGAAATAATGCCGAGGCCGGTGACGACGACTCTGCGCCTGGACAAATGGGCTCCGCTCAGGACTTGGAGTGAGCCTTGATGTAGTCGACGGCCTGCTGCACGGTGGCGATTTTCTCGGCTTCCTCGTCGGGAATCTCGGTCTCGAATTCTTCCTCGAGCGCCATCACCAGTTCCACGGTGTCGAGCGAATCCGCGCCCAGGTCATTCACGAATGACGATTCATTCTTGACGTCGGCTTCGTTGACGCCGAGCTGCTCGGCGACAATCTTCTTGACCCGTTGCTCGATGTTCTCCATTCAGATCCCCTTTCCTCGACAGGATTAGCACTGCGCTTGAATGGCCCCTAAGCCAGGCATTGACCGGGGCGGTCGGTAGTGAAAAAACTGGGCGCTATTATACTCGATTCGCCACCCAAAAAAGCCACATCGATTCAATAAACTGACTATCCCTACTCCATGTGCATCCCGCCATTGATGTGCAGGGTGCAACCGGTCATGTAAGCGGCCCCGGGCGAAGCGAGGAAAGCGACCGCGGCCGCAACGTCCTCGGGCTTCCCCAGGCGCCCCAGCGGTATCTGCCCGATCAGCGCTGCCCGCTGCGCTTCTGTCAGGGCACGCGTCATGTCGGTGTCGATGAAGCCCGGGGCAACGCAGTTGACGGTGATATTGCGGCTGCCGATCTCCCGGGCGAGCGATTTCGAGAACCCGATGATGCCGGCCTTGGCAGCAGCGTAATTCGTCTGGCCGGCATTGCCCGTCGCACCGACCACGGACGTGATATTGATGATCCTTCCGAAGCGTGCCTTCATCATCGATCGCAGCACCAGCTTGGAGAGGCGATATACGGACTTGAGGTCGGTCTCCATGATGGCGTCCCACTCCTCGTCCTTCATTCGGACCAGCAGGTTGTCCCGCGTTACGCCGGCATTGTTGACGAGAATCGCGACGTCTCCGAACTGCTTCTGCAGGGACGCGAGCGCGGCCTCGCACTGCTGCGCGTCGTTCACATCGAGCACCATCCCGGCGCCCCGCCCGCCCGTCTCGGCCATCCTGAGCTGAATGGCATCCGCGCCCGCCTGGGTGGTCGACGTTCCTGTGACCGTCGCGCCCTGCCGCGCAAGCTCCAGCGCGATCGCCTGCCCGATACCGCGGGAAGCTCCCGTGACCAGCGCCACCTTGCCATCCAGCAACTTCATTTGACGGCCTGCAATGCCAGCTGCAGCGACTCCGGGTCCGCGACCGAATAACCCTGGAGCCGAACGTCAATGCGACGGGTAAGGCCCGCCAACACCTTCCCCGGCCCGCATTCGGCCACGCCCGTCACCCCGGCGTCGCCCAGGCAACGCACGACTTCGACCCAGCGCACCGGACGGCACGCCTGCCGCGACAGCGCGTCTCGGATCTTCCGAGGATCACTTTCGGTCGCCACATCGACATTGTTCACCACCGGTATCCGCGGTGCCTGCACCTTCACCCTGCCGAGATAATCGGCGAGCTTGTCCGCGGCGGGCTTCAGCAGGGATGAATGAAACGGCGCGCTGACCGGCAGCATGACCGCGCGCTTGGCGCCCCGGGACTTCGCCACGCTCATGCCGCGCTCCACCGCCGCCTTGTGTCCGGCGATCACAACCTGGCTCGGGGCATTGAAATTCACAGCCTCGACGACTTGCCCCTGCGCCGCTTCCTCGCACGCCGCCCGGACGGCATCATCGTCGAGTCCGAGTATTGCGGCCATCGCGCCCTCGCCCGCCGGAACGGCCTCCTGCATCGCGCGCGCGCGAAACCGCACGAGCGGAACGGCGTCGCGGAAATCGAGCACGCCCGCAGCCACGAGCGCCGTGTACTCGCCCAGGCTGTGGCCGGCGACCATGGCGGGCTCGGTCCCGCCGGACCCCAGCCACGCACGGTAGACCGCGTATCCGGCCGTCAGCATGACTGGTTGCGTATTGACGGTGGAGTTCAGCTCTTCGGCGGGCCCTTCCGCGACGAGCTGCCAGAGGTCCTGTCCGAGCGCCTCGGAAGCGACGTTGAACACATCGCGCACCGCCTGATTGCCCGCGAACGACTGCATCATGCCGACGGACTGCGAGCCCTGCCCTGGAAAAACGAATGCTAATTTCACGTATCCCTCGACTACCAGCGCGCCAGAACTGCGCCCCAGGTGAACCCGCCGCCCACTCCTTCCATGAGTACGTGCTGGCCGGACCGGATGCGCCCATCCCGCACCGCCTCATCGAGCGCCAGCGGAATCGAGGCCGCCGAAGTATTGGCGTGACGATCCACCGTCACCACTACTTTCTCCATGCTCATGCCGAGCTTCTTGGCCGTCGCCTGGATGATCCGGATGTTGGCCTGGTGCGGCACGAGCCAATCGATGTCGCCCTTCTCCATCTGGTTGGCCGCCAGCGTCTCTTCGACGACGTCATCGAGCACCTTCACGGCGAACTTGAATACGCCCTGCCCGTCCATCTGCAGCAGCGGGCGTCCCGCGACCTGGCCCCCGCAGACCGTGCCCGGAACCGAGAGCATGCCGGCATGGGCGCCATCCGCGTGCAACCGGCTGGACAGGATCCCCGGGGTGGCGTCCCGCTTCAGCACCACGGCGCCCGCGCCGTCCCCGAACAACACGCATGTGCCGCGGTCTTTCCAGTCGAGGATGCGCGAATAGATTTCAGCACCGACCACCAGCGCGTTGCGATACTGCCCTGAGCGCAGAAACTGGTCGGCGGTCGCAACCCCGTAGATGAAACCGCTGCAGACCGCCTGCACGTCGAATGCAGGGCAATTACGGGTGCCGAGCTTGGATTGGAGCAGGCAAGCGGTGCTCGGAAACACCATGTCGGGCGTCGTCGTCGCCACGATGATGAGATCGAGGTCGGTCGCCGCCACACCCGCGGCGGAAAGGGCGGCGCGGCTCGCCTGCAGCGCGAGATCGCTCGTCTTCTCGTCGTCGGCGGCGATATGCCGTTGCCGGATTCCGGTCCGCGTATGAATCCACTCGTCCGTCGTCTGCACGATCCGCTCGAGATCGCGGTTGGTCAGGACCTTCGCGGGCAGATAGCTGCCGGTGCCGATAATGCGGGAGTAATGGCTCACGCGGCGCTCTGTTGTATGGCCGCCATGCGCGCCGAGATGTGCGCCAGCATGCCGGTGCGCGCCTCTTCCAGAGCACGGCGGATGGCGAATTCGAAAGCGTAGGCATCGGCCGAGCCGTGGCTCTTCACGACGATGCCGCTCAGGCCGAGCAGGCTGGCCCCGTTGTAGCGCCGGTGATCGACGCGCTTCTTGAAGGCGTTGATCACCGGCAGGGCCACGAGCCCGGCGAGCCGGGTGAGCACGCTCCGCCCGAATTCCTCACGCAGGTAGGTCGCCAGCATCTGCGCAAGACCCTCGGACGTCTTGAGCGCGACATTGCCGACGAAACCATCGCACACGACGATATCCGTCGTTCCCTTGTAGATGTCATCCCCTTCCACGTAACCGTGATAATTGAGGTCGCTTGCGCGCATGAGCTCGGCGGCGGCCTTGACCAGCTCGTTGCCCTTGATGTCCTCCGCCCCGATATTGAGCAGTCCGACGGTCGGCCGCGCCTTGCCTTCGACCGACCGCACCAGCTCGGAACACATCAGCCCGAATTGCAGCAGGTGCGCGGGCTCGCAGTTGACATTGGCCCCGAGGTCCAGGATGTGGGTATGGCCCTTGAGCGTCGGCAGAACCGTCGCGATGGCGGGCCGGTCGATGCCGGGCAGCATGCCGAGCACGAAGCGCGATATGGCCATGAGCGCGCCGGTATTGCCGGCGCTCACGCACGCTGCCGCCTCGCCTTGCTCGACGAGGTTGATCGCGACGCGCATCGAGGAATCCTTCTTGGCCCGCATCGCGGACGCGGGAGCCTCGTCCATCTCCACCACCTGGCTGGCATGGCGGATGGTGACTCGCGCTGCGGGGGCGGCGGCGTGCCGGGCGAGCTCGCGCTCGATATCGTCCTGCCGGCCGACGAGAAGAAAGGAAACCTCCGGGTCTCCGGCGAGCAGGCTCAACGCGGCCGGCACGGTCACGTGCGCGCCGTGATCGCCACCCATGCAATCGATGGCAATCTTCACATCCATCGCCGGTTTCTCCCCTGACGAGCGCGATCAGCTCGCGCGCCGCCGTCCTGCCTTGGCGGACAATGGGCTAGTCGCCCTTGGTCTTGATGACTTTTTTGCCGCGGTAATAGCCGTTCGGGCTGATGTGATGCCGCAGATGCACTTCGCCGGTCGTTGGCTCGAGCGCGAGCGGCGGATTGGAAAGCGCGTCATGCGAACGGTGCATGCCGCGCTTCGACGGTGATTTCTTGTTCTGCTGCACTGCCATGTCGTGACTCCTTGCGTTTCAATGACTGTTGCGTTTCAGCGCGGCGAGCTTGGCAAAGGCCGAGGGTTCCGGCTGTTGCGTTGCCGCCGCATCCTGGCGGCATCGCCCTTCCTCATGCCGCGGCGAATAAGGCAGCCCCAGCAAAATTTCATCTTCGACGAGGTTGGCGACGTCCAGTGCGTCGCTCGCCTCGATCCATTCGACTTCTTCTTCATCGAGCCTGCCGCTGTCGTCCGCGCTGCCCAGCAGCAAGGTATTGCTGACCCGCAACCGGTACTCCAGCATCCCGAGGCAGCGCTGACATTGCAGATGCAGCACGCCGCTGACATCGAGCACCAGCGCCGGCCGCAGCCTCGCGTCGCGAGCGCCTTTCAGCTCGAATCGGATCTCGCCGGCCGGGTCGTAGAGGTTTTCCCGCAACCGGGTCAACTCCGCGATCGGCATTTCGCCGGCGAGCGTCTGTCCGGTCCGGGCAAACTCCAGACTGTCGATCACAGTCTGTGCAGGCATAAGCGGCGCATGATAGTATTTTTGCGCCCGGCTGTCAAAGAAAAGCAGACGAAAAAGCGATATTTGGCAGAGACTTAGAGGCTCTTGCCGAACCGAACCGCGTCTCCGGCCCGCGCCACCTCGAAACGACACGCCTCTTGATCCCGCCCCGCATCATTCTGGCTTCGACGTCTCCGTACCGGCGGGCGCTGCTCGAACGATTGCGCCTCCCCTTTGAAGTACGGGCACCGGCGGTCGACGAGACACCTTTGGCGTCCGAGCAACCACGCACGACGGCGCTGCGTCTGGCGCAAGCCAAGGCTCGCGATGTCGCTTCGCACTATCCGCAGGCGCTGGTGATTGGCAGCGACCAGGTAGCCGCGCTGGACGGGACCGCAATCGGAAAGCCGGGCGGCCATGCGCAGGCGGTGGCACAGTTGAAGGCGATGCGCGCGAGAAGCGTGATCTTTCATACCGCGCTGGCTGTACTCAATACCACGACCGGCACGATCGGCTCCGTCGAAGTACCCACCACGGTGAGCTTCCGCGACTACACCGACGCGGAAGTCGAGCGCTACCTGCGGCTGGAGCAGCCCTACGACTGCGCCGGCAGCGCGAAGATCGAGGGTCAGGGCATCGTGCTGGTCGAGCGGGTGTCCAGCGACGACCCCACCGCCTTGATCGGTTTGCCGCTAATCGCCCTGGCCGACATGCTCAGGGCGAATGGGATCCCCCTTGTCTGACCGCGCGCGCAAGGGAACGCTGTATCTGATCCCTGTCACGCTGGGCGGGAACGATGCGCTCTCTTCATTGTCGCCGGCCGTGCTGGAAATCACCCGCGGCCTCGAAACCTTCATCGCCGAGGAGCCGAAATCCGCGCGCCGATTCCTCAAGGCGGTGGCCCACCCTCGCCCGATTCAAGAGCTGCGCATCCATACGCTGAACGAGCACAGCGATGCCGATGCGGTCGCATCCGCCCTGGCCCCTCTGCTGAGCGGAGAAGATTGCGGGCTGATGTCGGAGGCGGGTTGTCCGGCGGTGGCCGACCCGGGCGGCGAACTGGTACGGCGAGCACATGAAGCGGGAGTGCGGGTCGTGCCCCTGGTGGGCCCCTCCTCGATCATGCTCGCCCTCATGGCGTCCGGCATGAATGGCCAGCGTTTCACTTTCCACGGATACCTGCCCGCCGACCGCGGGGGACGCGAGCGTGCCTTGAAGGAGCTCGATGCGCGCTCGCAGCGCGAAACCCAGATCTTCATCGAGACGCCGTACCGCGCTTCGGCGATGCTGCAATCCGTACTCGACAGTTGCCGGGACGACACGTCTTTGTGCGTCGCCGCGGATCTCACGCTCCCCCGGGAGCTCGTGGCAACGCGCGCCATTGCCGAATGGAAAAAAATGCCGCCAGATCTCGACCGGCGGCTGGTGGTCTTCCTGTTATGGCGCGATCGAGCCGCAGCGCGGGGGCTTACCGCACGCTGAATCCCTGCAGGAGCCCGAAGCGTCCCAGTCCCTCGGCCATGCCGCTGCCGAATTTCTTCGCGAGGCGCTCCGCTACGTTCTCGCGCAGCGTGAAATCCACGATTTCTTCCGCCTTGATGATCTCGCGAGCGACGTATTCGACGCTACCCAGGGCATCGGCAAGGCCCAGGTCGACGCTCTTCTGGCCTACCCAAAGCAGGCCCGAAAACATGTCGGGCGTTTCCTTGAGCCGCTTGCCGCGTCCCTGGCGCACCACGCCGATGAACTGCTGGTGAATCTGGCCGAGCATCTCCTGCGCATGCTCCTTCTGAGACTCGACCACCGGCGAGAACGGATCCAGGAAGCTCTTGTTGTCACCCGCCGCGAGCAGGCGCCGCTCGACGCCGAGCTTGCCCATGGTCTCGGTGAAGCCGAAGCCGTCCATCACCACGCCGATCGAGCCGACAATGCTGGCCTTATCGACAAAAATTCGGTCCGCCGCAACGGCGATGTAGTAGCCGCCGGACGCGCAGATGTCCTCGACCACCGCGTAGACCGGGATGTCGGGATACTTTCCGCGCAGCCGCCGGATCTCGTCGTTGATATGCCCGGCCTGCACCGGGCTGCCGCCCGGGCTGTTGATGCGCAGGACCACGCCCTGCGTGCGCTTGTCCTTGAACGCTTCCTGCAGGCCGGTAGTGACGTTCTCCGCGCTCGCCGGGCTGGTGGCGGAAATGACGCCGTTGATGTCGACCAGCGCGGTGTGGCGCCCCGTCCCGCCATCCTTCTTGCCCATCCAGCCTAAAGCGACGAACAGCAGCGCGAACAGATAGATGAAGGCCAGCGACTTGAACAATATGCCCCATCGCCGCGCGCGGCGCTGCTCGGTGACGGCAGCCAGCGCGACCTTTTCCAGCGCCTGCCGCTCCCAGTTCGTTCCGGACTCGCCGGGCTCTCGCTCAGCCATGATGTTCCTCTCGGTTGAAACCGTGTCAGCGGGCCATTTTAGCCCCTAGCCGTTTGCCGCCAGCCATTGCCGCAACGCGCCCGGGTCGCGCACGCACGCAACCGGCGCAAAAGGCAGTAGCGCTTCTTCTGTGTGAGCGCCATAGGCTACCGCCAGGCGCGCCACGCCCGCGGCATGCGCCATGCCCATGTCGTGAGTGGTGTCTCCGATCATGAGCGTGCGCTCCTTCGGCACCGATAGCTCTTCCATCAACTCGAGCAGCATCGCCGGATTGGGCTTGGATAGCGCTTCATCCGCGCACCGGGTCGCATGGAAGTAAGGCTTGAGACCCGTGGCAGCCAGCGCTCGTTCCAGTCCCCTCCGGCTCTTTCCGGTTGCAACGGCAAGCAGATGACCGCGGTCGTGCAGCCCCCTGACCGTTTCGGCCGCCCCCGGAAACAGTGCCGTGCGCGCATCCTGCTGCAAAAAGTGAGTCCGGTAACGCTCGCGAACGCGCGGGTAATGCGCGCGGTCGAGTTCCGGCAGGATGTGGGCCATCGCCTCATCGAGGCCGAGCCCGATGACGTAGCGCGCGCGCGCCTCGGTCGGCACCGGGAAGTCGAGATCACGGCACGCGCACTGCAATGCGGTGGTGATGGCTGCCGCCGAGTCCATCAGCGTGCCGTCCCAGTCGAACACCAGCAGGTCAAAGCGGCGCGGCATGACCGGCTTCGAGCCCCTCGATGAAGCGCTTCAGCTCGGGCGGGAGCGGCGCCTCGAGCGCGAGCGCAGCACCTGTCTGAGGATGGGTGATGACCGTGCGGCAGGCATGCAGGAACATTCGCTTCAGTCCCTCCTTTGCCAGCGTTTTATTGGATGAGAAATCGCCGTACTTGTCGTCTCCCGCGATGGGATAGCCAAGATGCGCAAGATGCACCCGGATCTGGTGCGTGCGGCCGGTCTTGAGCTCCGCCTCGAGCAGGCTGTAGCCTTTCCATGCGCGCTGCAATGTAAAGACCGTGTGGGCCGGCAACCCGTCGACCGCGGCGGCCACGCGCCGCTCGCCCGACGCCAGGACGTACTTCTGTAGCGGCACCTTCACGGCGCGCCGGGGCTCGCGCCAGACGCCCTTCACCAGTACGAGATAGTGCTTGCGGACGGCGCCTTCACGCAGCTGCCGGTGCAGTTCGAGCAGGGCCGAGCGCCGCTTGGCGAGCATGAGGACCCCCGAGGTATCGCGGTCCAGCCGGTGAACGAGCTCGAGGAAGCGCCCCTGAGGCCGTTCCAGCCGCAATTGCTCGACCACTCCGCGGCTGATGCCGCTGCCGCCGTGCACGGCGACGCCGGCCGGCTTGTCGATCGCGAGAAGCACCTCGTCCTCGTACAGCACCTCTGCATCCAGGCGGCGCACGGGCAGATGCGGCGTGGGTGCGGGCCGCGCCGTTCTCACCGGGGGCAAGCGCAGCCGGTCGCCCGCCGTCACCCGGTAGTCAGGGCCCACCCGGCGGCTGTTGACGCGAACTTCGCCACTGCGCAGGATCCGGTAGATATGGCTTTTCGGGACCCCTTTGAGCAACCGGGTCAGGTAGTTGTCCACGCGCTGGCCGGCGGATTCCATGTCCACTTCATGCCACGTCGCCGTTTTTTTACTTAACTCGTTCATTCACAGCTTGATTGGCTGGAGATCACGGCTCGGTGACCGCCGTGAGACTGCAAACGCGATCTGGCTCGTTTGCGAGCTTTAGGTTTCAAGGACTTACAAAAAAGTATATCTATAACTCGTTCATTTCTATATACTATTCTTCGCACACCGTTCGCCCGGCAAAAGCGTGATGCCAACAGCTCCGCGAGCCGGCCTGGCCACTGCGCCTCAGGTAAAGCAGGCGCGCTCAGGGATGGATCGGCGTGCACGGCGCGATTCGAGCAATGCCGGCTGCATGGCTGCAAAGGAAAGCCGCACCGGAGGCGATCGCGCTGCAAGGCATGGTTAATGTCGCTCACCACGAAGAAGTAGCGATACTAGACGAACGACGCGCTCACGACACCATCAGGATTCCGGGATACGCGCAGGTCGCGCGCATCTCCAGGCAAACCGCACGAGACATCTGAACTTCATGTCCATCATGCTCCTGCTACGCGACTGATCAGTCGACGCCGCCCGCCTGAAGCGGGCGCCGTGGTTTGCCCATCCCGTGTCGAGCGCGGGAGAAGAAAACAATGAAACGCATGTTGTTTAACGCGACGCAGGCCGAAGAGCTGCGCGTCGCGATCGTCGACGGCCAGAAGCTCATCGACCTCGACATCGAAATTCCCGGCAAGGAACAGCGCAAGAGCAACATCTACAAGGGCGTCATCACCCGCATCGAGCCCAGCCTTGAGGCCGCGTTCGTCGATTACGGCGCGGAGCGCCATGGCTTCCTTCCCTTCAAGGAGATCGCGCGCACGTATTTCAGGCCAGGCATCGACGTCGGCCGCGCCACGATCAAGGAGGCCCTGAAGGAAGGCCAGGAGCTGATCGTCCAGGTCGACAAGGATGAGCGGGGCAACAAGGGCGCGGCGCTGACGACCTTCATCAGCCTGGCCGGCCGCTACCTGGTCCTGATGCCGAACAACCCCCGTGGCGGCGGCGTCTCGCGTCGCGTCGAGGGGGAAGACCGCAACGAGCTGCGCGATATCATCGACCAGTTGCCGCTGCCCCAGGGCATGAGCGTCATCGGCCGCACCGCCGCCATCGGCCGCGCCGCCGAAGAGCTGACCTGGGACCTCAATTACCTCATGCAGCTCTGGCGGGCGATCGAGAGCGCCGCGCAGCAGCAGACCGGCGCATTCCTGATCTACCAGGAATCCAGCCTCGTCATCCGCGCCATCCGCGATTACTACCACCAGGACATCGGCGAAATCCTGATCGACACCGAGAGCGTGCACGAGCAGGCACAGCAGTTCATGAGTCACGTCATGCCGCAGAACGTCAATCGCATCAAGCTTTATCGCGATGACGTGCCCCTGTTCTCGCGCTTTCAGATCGAGCACCAGATCGAATCGGCCTATTCCCGCGGCGTCAATCTGCCGTCGGGCGGCGCCGTGGTTTTCGACCACACGGAAGCGCTCGTCTCGATCGACGTGAACTCCGCGCGCGCGACGAAGGGGTCCGACATCGAGGAGACCGCGTTCCGCACCAATCTCGAGGCGGCGGAGGAAATCGCGCGCCAGTTGCGGCTGCGCGACCTGGGCGGGCTCATCGTCATCGACTTCATCGACATGGAGAGCAGCCGCAATCAGCGCGAGGTGGAAAACCGCCTGCGCGACTCGCTGCGCTACGACCGCGCTCGCGTGCAGCTCGGCAAGATTTCGCGCTTCGGCCTGATGGAACTCTCGCGCCAGCGACTGCGGCCCTCGCTCGGTGAGACGGCGCACAGCCCCTGCCCCCGCTGTCACGGCACGGGGCATATCCGCGGCACGGAGTCCACGGCACTGCACATTCTGCGCATCATTCAAGAAGAAGCGATGAAGGAAAACACGGGCACGGTGAACGCCCAGGTGCCTGTCGACGTCGCGACCTTTCTGCTGAACGAGAAGCGCGTCGACCTCCAGCTTATCGAAGCGCGCCATCGCGTCACCGTGATGCTGATCCCGAACGTGCATCTCGAAACGCCCAACTACACCGTGACCCGGCTGCGCCACGACGACCTCAACAAGACGGAGCCGCTGCCGCCCAGCTATAACCTGGTGGAAGCACCCGCAGAAGAGGAAAAGAAGACCGCCGGCGGAGTGGCCGAAGCCGCCCCGCCCCGGCAGGAAGCAGCCGTGCGCGGCATCACGCCGCAGCAGCCGGCTCCCGTGCCGGTGCCGCGCGAATCGGCGCGTGCCGAGTCGGCGCCGCGCCCGGTTGCGGCTCCCGCCACCACGGAAGATGGCTCGATCATCGGAAAGATATTCGGTTTCTTCCGGCGGCGCCCCGAGGCACCGATGCCGGCCGAGGCGGCAACAGCGCAAGCCGCAACCCCCGATCGCGGTCCGCGCCGCGGGCGCTTCGAGCACCCCGAGCGCGACGGCGGCAGGCGCGATCGCGATCAGGGACGCCCGCAGCAGGGCGGCCACCGCCAGCGTCACGGTCAGGGCGGCCAGGGCAACCAGGACCGCCATCGGGATGGCGGCCGGCATCGCCACGACCAGTCGCGCCAGGAACGTCACGGCGAGCGTCCGCAGGAAGGCCGCCGCCCGGAACACGAGCGCCAGCACGAAGGACGGCGTCCCGAGCATGGGCAGCGTCCCCAGCCGAACGCGCAACGCGCCCCGGTGCAACACGACGGCAACCGGCCGGCGCACGGCCAACCACAACCCCGCGAGCAGGGCGAGCAGCGAGGTGAGCAACGCGAAGGGCGCGGCCGAAGGCGGCGCCGGGGCGGACGCGACCGGCAGGACCAACGGCCCGCCGAGGGCGGCCATCCGCAAGAACGCCCGCAGCAGCATCGGGAACCGCATGCGCCGGCTCGGGAAAGTGCCGCGTCCGCACCGGTTATCGACACGGCCCCGGACCACCTCGCCTCGATCACGGCCGCAGCGCATGCGGCCGAGCACGCGGCCCCGGCCAGCACGCCTTATGAAGCCCCGCGCCCCTCGGCTTCGTATGAAGAGGAGCGGGTGCGCGAGTTTCAGCCGCGCGAGACTCCCACACTGGAAGCACCCCTCTCCGCTCCGGTTTCTGGCGCAGGCTATGCGCCCGCGCAGCCGGTCAAGATAGATTGGCCGTCGGATCTTCAGCAGGTGGAGTCCGATCCGGAGAAGGTTCGGGATGTCCAGCAGCAAGCAGTGCGTGAGGAACCGGCGCCGCGCCCCCGGCGTGCGCGGCCCCAGGCGCCGCGCGTGAATGACGAGCCGCTGGTCCAGGTGGAAACCGGCCGCGCCGACGCGGCCGCCAGCGGGGAAAAGGCGCCCGTATAGCATCGCCCGGTACGCAGGCAAAAAAGAGGGGGCGAAAGCCCCCTTTTTTTACCGAACGTGGGCGAGCCGCTCCTTGAGATGTTCAATCAATCCCCTGGAGGCGTCCTCCACGAGGTCGAGCACATGCTCGAACCCTCTCGCACCGCCGTAATAGGGATCGGGCACCTCCCTCACCCGCGTCTCGCTGGCAAATTCCAGGAAGAGCCGGACCTTGCTGGCATGCTCCGGCGGACAAAGGCGCCGGAGGGAGCGCAGGTTAACCTCGTCCATTGCCAGCACGTAGTCGAACTCGGCGAAATCGGCGCGGCTTACCTGCCGCGCGCACAGCGGGCTCAGGTCATAGCCCCGCGTCAGCGCCGCGCTCTGAGCGCGCGGATCGGGCGCCTCACCAATATGGTAGTCGTGGGTGCCGGCGGAATCACTCTGAACGATGTCAGCGAGGCCGGCCCGCTCGACGTGGCGTTTGAAGACGCCCTCCGCCGTGGGCGACCGACAGATGTTGCCCATGCAAACGAACAGGATCTTGAAGGATTTCATGCTTGCTGCAGTCTCGAATCACGACCGGCGCATCACGCAGTCTCCAGAAAAAGCCGGTTCTTCAGCGCCTTCAGCTGGTCGCGAAGCTGGGCGGCGCGCTCGAATTCCAGATTGCGCGCAGCGTCCAGCATGTCCCTTTCTAACCGCTTGACCTCCTGCCCCAGCGCTTTCTGGTCCATCGACTCGTAGCGAGCCCGGGCCTGCGCCGCCTTGAGCTGCCCGCGCGCCTCCTCGTGGTCGTAGACGCCCTCGATGATGTCCTTGATGCGCTTGGATACGCCTTTCGGCGTAATGCCGTGGGCCTCGTTGTACGCCGACTGCTTGCGCCGGCGGCGCTCGGTCTCTTCGAGCGCGCGGCGCATCGAGTCGGTTACGCGGTCGGCGTAGAGTATCGCCGTGCCGTTGATATGGCGCGCCGCCCGGCCGATCGTCTGGATGAGGGAGCGCTCCGATCGCAGAAAACCTTCCTTGTCGGCGTCGAGTATCGCGACGAGAGAAACTTCGGGCAGGTCCAGGCCCTCGCGCAGCAGATTGATGCCAACCAGCACGTCGAACTGCCCCAGCCGCAGGTCGCGGATGATCTCGACGCGCTCCACCGTATCGATGTCCGAGTGCAGGTAGCGCACTTTCACTCCGTGCTCGCCGAGGTAATCGGTGAGATCCTCCGCCATCCGCTTCGTCAGCGTCGTGACCAGCACGCGCTCATTGCGCGCGACCCGCTCGTTGATGCCCGAGAGCAGGTCATCCACCTGGGTGGCAGCCGGCCGCACCTCGACGACGGGGTCCACCAGCCCGGTCGGGCGCACGACCTGCTCGACGACCTGCGCCTGGTGCTGGCGCTCGTACTCGGCGGGCGTTGCCGAGACGAAGATCGTACGCCGCATCATTCGCTCGAACTCCTCGAACTTCAGCGGCCGGTTGTCCAGCGCCGAGGGCAGTCGGAACCCGAAATCGACCAGGTTCTCCTTGCGGGACCGGTCGCCGCGATACATCCCGCCCACTTGCGGGATCGTGACGTGGCTTTCATCGATGAACATCAGCGCGTCATGCGGCAGGTAGTCGATCAGCGTGGGCGGCGGCTCGCCGGGTTCGCGCCCGGAAAGATGGCGCGAATAATTCTCGATGCCCTTGCAGAAGCCCATCTCGGCGAGCATCTCCAGGTCGAAGCGCGTGCGTTGCTCGATGCGCTGGGCCTCGACCAGCTTGCCCTCCTTCTGAAACCAGTCGATCCGCTCTCGCAGCTCCGCCTTGATCGCCTCGACCGCGCGCAAGGTCGTGGCGCGCGGCGTCACGTAATGGCTCGAGGGGTAAACCGTGAAACGCGGAACGCGCTGCAGCACATGGCCGGTCAGCGGATCGAAGAGGTGAATCGATTCCACCTCGTCGTCGAACAGCGTCAGGCGCACCGCGGTCTCCGAGTTCTCCGCCGGGAAGATGTCGACCACGTCACCGCGCACGCGGAAGGTCCCGCGCCGGAATTCGATGTCGTTCCGCTCGTATTGCATGCCGGTCAGCCGCAGGATCGCATCGCGCTGCGCGAGCTTCTCGCGCTCGCGCAGGTGAAGGATCATGCTGTGGTAGTCGACCGGGTCGCCGATTCCGTAGATCGCGGAGACGGTGCAGACAATCACGGTATCCCGGCGCTCGAGGAGCGACTTCGTCGCCGACAGCCGCATCTGCTCGATGTGCTCGTTGATGCTGGAGTCCTTCTCGATATAGAGGTCCTTGGACGGGACGTAGGCCTCGGGCTGGTAGTAATCGTAGTACGAGACAAAGTACTCCACCGCGTTCTCGGGAAAGAATTCGCGCATTTCCGAGTAGAGCTGGGCGGCGAGCGTCTTGTTCGGCGCCATGACGAGCGCCGGACAGCCCAGGCGGGCGATGGCGTGCGCCATGGTGAACGTCTTGCCCGACCCGGTGACGCCGAGCAGCGTCTGGAAGGCGAGCCCATCGCGCGCGCCCGCGACCAGTTTCTCGATAGCCTCCGGCTGATCTCCAGACGGCTCGTAGAGGGGGTTCAGCCGGTACGGGCTGCCGGGAAACTGGATGAGCGCCGCGGTGTCACCACGCGTGCTGTCGGGGCTGGGCTTGGGATGGGCCATTTCGCGAGTCAACCTGGGATTTTCCCACGGCGCGCCGCTTCCATGCCAGTTCTCCGTGCACCTGGACCGCGGCTGCAGGTAAAATGTGGGCGAATCCCGAATCGACAAGCCTGAATTCGAGCATTGCGAGCGCACTTTCACCACACGAACCACCCCCGATGAGCCATACCCTGCTGGACGGCGTCGAAATGGCGCCGCGTGACCCGATCCTCGGTGTCACCGAGACCTACAACGCCGATCCGAGTCCGAGGAAGGTCAACCTCGGCGTCGGCGTCTATTACGACGACCAGGGCAAGGTCCCGGTGCTCGACTGCGTGCGGCGCGCCGAGCTGAAGCTCGCGGAGCACCCACTGCCGCGCAACTACCTGCCGATCGACGGCATACAGGCCTACGACCGCGCGGTCCAGGAGTTGCTGTTCGGCCAGGACAGCCCCGTGCTCCGCGAACAGCGCGTGGTGACGGTCCAGACGCTCGGGGGGACCGGCGGCCTGAAGGTGGGCGCGGACCTGTTGCGCCGCCTGAACGGCAGCGCGCAGATCTGGATCAGCGACCCCAGCTGGGAAAACCACCAGGCGCTGTTCGACTACGCCGGGTTCAAGGTCGGCGCCTATCCGTATTACGACGCGGCGACCCATGGCGTGCGCTTCGACGCCATGATGGCGGCTTTCCGGAAGATGCCCGCCGGCGCGATCGCGGTTTTGCACGCGTGCTGCCACAACCCGACGGGCGTGGACCTCTCCATGGAGCAGTGGCAGCAGGTCATCGAAGTCGTCAACGCGCGTGGCATCGTCCCCTTTCTCGATATCGCCTATCAGGGCTTTGCCGACGGGCTCGACGCCGACGCAGCCGCTGTGCGCCGCTTCGCGGCTGCCTGCCCCGTGGTGTTCGTATCCAGCTCGTTCTCCAAGTCGCTGTCCCTGTACGGCGAGCGGGCCGGCGCGCTCTCCGTCATCGCGCGCAGCGCCGATGAGGCAGGGCGCGTGCTGAGCCAGCTGAAGCGCGTGATCCGGACCAACTACTCGAACCCGCCCACGCACGGCGGGCAGACCGTCGCAACCGTGCTCACCACGCCCGAATTGCGCACGCTATGGGAAAAGGAGCTGGGCGAGATGCGGGACCGCATCAAGCTCATGCGGCGCCAGCTCGTCGACAAGATCCGCGAGATCCGGTCCGACTTCGACTTCAGCTTCGTGGTACGCCAACGGGGGCTGTTCTCGTACTCCGGGCTTTCCAGGGAGCAGGTACGGCGGCTACGCGAGGAGTACTCGCTCTACGCCATCGATAGCGGCCGCATCTGCGTGCCTGCCATCAACTCGCGCAACATCGACTACGTCGCCCGAGGGATTGCCGGCGTGCTCGTCTGAACGGCGCATCGCGCCGGCACGCCGTCGTTGTTATTTCTTGGCCTTGCTTCCGAACAGCCCTTCGGTCCACTGACCGACTTTCGATCCCACGGTCGTGCCGACGCCGGGGCCGAGGACGGCGGTGCCGACCGCGGCGCCCGCCATCGTAGCGCCGGTCGGCAAGAGCAGCGGCGAGTCGAGCGTACCCGACACGTTGAGCGGCATCGAGGCGGCCGCGACGGAGGCCGTCTGGACTTTCGTATTGATGCGCCCGCTCAACTCGTCTTTCGGTGAGATCGTCACGTTGCCATCGGCCGCCAGCGAACCCGACACGACGTTGATCTGCGTGATGCGGCGGGTGCCGCGCTCCATCGCCAGGCGGCCGGAGAGCTTGTCGAAGCGCGTCTCGCCCCCCTTCCCTCCCTCGCGGCTGATCAGCGAGGTAGCCGCCTTCTTCACATCGACGCCGTGCAGGATTCCGTTCTGCACGTCGAAAGGCGTCTCGAGACGAAGCGCGTTGGCCAGGTGTTCCGGCTTCGCGGCGCTCGCGGAGAACACCACGGGCTTGGCCGTGAGCTTGCCGCTCAGCGTCGGGGGCTTGCCCAGCGCCGCCAGAATCGGGCGGATCTCGACTTGATTGACCTCGGCGACGCCTTTAACCTGCATGCCCTTCTGCCAGGCCGCCGTCGCCGTGCCTGTCACCGTCCCACCGTAAAGCCGGGCGCGGACCTCGCCCAGGGTGGCATCGCTCAGCGTCGCAGCCCCCTTGACGACCAGCTCGTCGAAATGCAGCGGCGGGCCGGCCGGCACCTTCCAGTCCTTCGCCGCGACGTCGATGAGAAAATTACGCCCCTGCGGCTTGACCTCGGCCTTGAGCTTGCCATCGCGGGTGACAAAAGACGCGCTTTCCGGGTAACCCTCTCTGCTGAGCCGCACCCGGGCGTCGAAGGGACCGATGGTGGCCTGCTTCAGCTTTACGACAGCGTCGTCGAGCCGGATGCTTTCCACCCGAACCGCTGGCGGCGCCGCAGGCGCTGCAGGCTTTTTCTTGTCCGTCTCGGTCCATACCGGGATCTTGTCGATCGCTTTCTGGGTAAGCACGAGCTGTTCGACCTCTATGCTCTTGATGACCTTCGTGTCGCCGAGCAGGGACCACAAATCAGGAGTCACCGAAACCTTGCCCACCTTGATGTCCTCGGTCTTGCCGACGCTCACGCCGCTCACCACGATGTGCGGCAGCGGCAGTCCCGCGGCGCGCAGGCCGCCGATTTTCACCGGCTCCTTGATCCGCGCCGAAACTTCTCGCTCGATTCGCGGTATGTAATCTTCCAGCGAGATGAAGAACGGAACGATGGCGAGGATCAGGACGATCCCGCCAGCGAGCAGGCCAAGGCGCTTTAACCACTTCATAATTCTGGAAAATTCGGCAGAAATTGTTGACCGGGATCCGACCCAGCCATTAATATATGCCGTTTTTCGGAGCGCCACCAAGCGGTTCTTCGACAGCTTTGATCCCCGATAGCTCAGTCGGTAGAGCGACGGACTGTTAATCCGCAGGTCGCTGGTTCGAGCCCAGCTCGGGGAGCCACCACATGGACCAGCCATTCAGGCTGGTCTTTTTTTGTGCGCGGGGCGTCAGAAGGTAATGCAGGCGCCTTCGCGGGCGGACCAGCATTCGACGTCGCGGCCCGATTGGTCGAAGTAGTAGCGCGCGAGCATTTCCTTTCGCTCGATCGCCTTGTCGTCGTGGCTGGGATCGTGCCGGAACAGATACAGGCGCTTGACCCGTGCCTCTCCCGCCAATTTGAGGACCGCGGACAGCGAAGAATGGCCCGAGCCCACGCGCGCGCGGTACTCGTCGTCGAAGTACCTGGCGTCGTGAATCAGGACATCGGCACCTTGCAGAAACGAGACGAGGCGCTTCCGGCACGCCAGCCGGTCGCCGCTCGTGCATACCTCGTTGTCCGTGATGTAGGCCACCGTCTTGCCCGCGGGGCTGGTCAGGCGGTAGCCCAGCGCCGGCCCCGGATGGTTCAGCGCCAGCGCGCTCACCTGTACCTGGTCGACCTCGTAGTCTCCTTCCTGCAAATCCCGGTAGTCCATGCGCGCCGTGCAGTCCGGGATTCCAGAACAGTAGGGTTTGCTGCGCAGCCCATCCAGGGCTTCACGAAGGCTGCGCTGGTGATCGCCAGTCCCGTGTACCAACATCTCGTTGCCGGGGGCCTGCAGCGGCGAGAAAAAGGCAAGGCCCTCGACGTGGTCCCAGTACGGACGCGAGATGAACAGGTTGAAGCGTTGATGCCGGTCCCGCGGCGCGAGCTACTGGCCGAAGTTCACCAGCCCGCTGCCCGCGTCGAAGATGAATACGCG
>Ga0247825_10000597_pt1 | contig 23027 bp, 20 predicted proteins | sample 13C_Vanillin_Day_FD_194413 | JGI IMG/M metagenome (GOLD analysis project Ga0247825, IMG submission 194413) | Soil microbial communities from agricultural site in Penn Yan, New York, United States - 13C_Vanillin_Day48 | ecosystem: Environmental > Terrestrial > Soil > Agricultural land | place...
ATCGAGTACGTCGCCGGCAAATCCTGACATGTAGATGACTGCGGCGTCCGGCGTGAACGCCTGCAGTGCGCGCGCGAGGTCTGGTCCCGACATGCCTGGCATGACGACATCAGTGACGAGCAGGTCAACGGGGCCACCGCTGCGCCTGGCGAGATCGAGCGCTTCCCGTGCCGACGGCGCCGCCAGCACCCGGTAGCCCTGGCGCGACAACACCTTGCACGCCAGCTCGCGCAGCCGTGCGTAATCGTCCACTAGCAGCACCGTCCGGCCCGCCGTGGATTCGGTGTCAACAGGTGCGTCTGCCTGCACCGTCACCGGTGCACGAGAACGAAGCGCCGTCGAGTACGGCAGGTACACGTCGAACGTAGTGCCGACTCCCGACTCGGACGTCAGGAAGATCCCTCCGCCAGACTGCTTGACGATGCCGTACACCGTCGACAGGCCGATGCCGGTGCCCTTGCCGGGTGGCTTGGTCGTGAAAAACGGTTCGAAGACACGTGCCTGCACGTCGGCCGGCATGCCGACCCCGGAGTCAGCCACCGAGATGCGCACGTACTTGCCCGGCTTGAGCGAGTAGAGACGCGTGGCATCGGCGGCGGTCACGTCCACCAGCGTGGTGCGGATTTCGAGCACGCCGCCCTCGGGCATCGCATCGCGGGCGTTCACCGCAAGGTTGATTAGCACCTGTTCGATCTGGCCGCGATCGGCGACCACCGCAATCGGACGCGGCGTCAGCTTGATTTTCAGCTCGATTTCGACGCCCACGAGCCGGCCGATCATCGTGGCGATGTCGCGCACGACCGTGTTGGCGTCGAGCGCGCCCGGACGGAGATGCTGGTTGCGGCTGAACGCGAGCAGCTGCTGGGTCAGCACCGCGGCGCGATCGGCGGCGCGCTGGATCTCGAGCAGGTCCTCGAAACGGGGGTCGGCCGGCGCGACCGACCGCTGCAGCGCATCGGCGTAGCCCGTGATGACGGTCAGCAGGTTATTGAAGTCGTGCGCGATGCCCCCGGCCAGGCGTCCGATCGCTTCCATCTTCTGCGCCTGCCGGACCTGCTCCTCGAGGTGCCGGCGCTCGGTGATGTCGCAGACCAGCCCGATCGCCTGCGTCGGCTCGCCGGCCTCGTCGCGAATCACGCGAACGCACCCGGACCACCACCGGAGCTGACCGTCGCGGATCAGCCGGAACAGCGCCTCGAACTCGTTGCTCAACGGTGCTTTGATGGCGTTGAAGACCGCGGCCAGCGGCGAGCGATCGTCCGGGTGCACGTGCTCGAGGAACCAGCGCAAGCCCGGAGACGGCGGCGGCGTCTCGTAGCCCATGAGGCGGGTCAGGCTGGCCGAAAGGATCAGTTCTCCGGTGCCGTAGTCGAAGTCGGTGACGCCCATCGCCCCGATCTCGAGGGCCAGGTCGAGCCGGTGTTCGCTGGCGCGGAGGGCTGCCGCTGTTTCAGTGATCGTGGTGACATCGCGCGCGTTGAGGACGACGAAGGGTGCCCCGGGCTTGACGGCCAGCCGGGCCGTGGTGAACTCGAGCAGCCGCCAGCTGCCGTCCTTGTGGAGGCACCGCAACCGGACGGGCGCGGATGCGTCCCGGCCGTCCAGCACGGCGCGGAAACGCTCGAGCGCGAGCCCGCGATCATCAGGATGAACGAGGTCGAAGTTGTAGCGGCCGATCAGTTCGTCCGGCGAGTACCCGAGCTGCTCCGTGACGCCAGGGGACTGGAAAACGGTACGACCATCGGCAGCGAGTACTCCAATGCAATCGTTTGAGTTCTCGATCAGCGCGGCGTACATCCGCGCGCGCGAGACGCCGGCCTCGGGCACGGACGGATTTTAACGCACTCTGGCGAATCGTCCTACGAGCGTTTTGACGTTGGAGTCGCTCGAGACGTGCACAAATGAGAAAGGGCCGGCGGGAACGCCCACCGGCCCTTCTCACTTCTGCACTGGGAACGACTCGAACGACTCGAACGACTCGAGGTGTTCGAACGACTTACTTCACGAACAGCATTTCCCGGTACGTCGGCAGCGGCCAGATCTCGTGCGGCGTGTTCACCTCGATCTCGTCGCCCAGTTCGCGCAGCTTGGCCATCGCGGGGACGACCTTGTCGCGCATGTACTTGGCGTGCTTCTCCGCCGATCCGCCGCTCGCGTGCGCCAGCGCGCCTGCCAGCGCGTCGGACTGCACCTTGAACTTGTCGACGAGCTTCGCGTACGACGCCAGCAGCTTCTTGCCCGACGCGCTGGAGCTGCCGCCCGCCTTCACCGCCGCCACGCTCTGGCCGATCTGCTTCTGGCACTCGAGCGCCGCCGGCAGGATGTAGCGGTTCGCCATCAGGACGGCGAGCTGCCCCTCGATGTTGATCGTCTTGTTGTAGTTCTCGAGGAACACCTCGTACCGGGCGCGCACCTCGCGCTCGTTGAGGATCTTGAAGCGATCGAGCAGCTTGATCACCTCGGGCTTGATCAGCTCCGGCAGCGCGTCCACGGTGTTCTTGTGGTTCAGGAGCTTCCGCTTGGCGGCCTCCTTCTGCCACGACTCCGCGTAGCCGTTGCCGTTGAAGATGATCCGCTTGTGTTCCTTGATCATCTTGGTCAGCAGCTTGGCGACCGCCTTGTTCAGGTCTTCACCCTTGCTGGTCGCCGCTTCCAGCTCGCTGGCGACGTACTCGAGCGAATCGGCCATGGCCACGTTGAGGACCATGTTGGGCCATGCGATGTTCTGGGTGGAGCCGACGGCGCGGAACTCGAACTTGTTGCCGGTGAAGGCGAACGGGCTGGTGCGGTTGCGGTCGCCCGCGTCGCGCGGCAGCTTCGGCAGGGCGCTGACGCCGAGATCCTGCACGCCACCCTGTTTCGTCGACTTGGCGCCCCCGCCCTTTTCGATCTGCTCGAAGATGTCGGTGAGCATGTCACCGAGGAAGATCGAGATGATCGCCGGCGGCGCTTCGTTCGCACCGAGCCGGTGGTCGTTGCCCGCGTGCGCGATGCTGGCGCGGAGCAGCCCCTGCCACTTGTCCACGGCGCGGATGACCGCGGCGCAGAACACGAGGAACTGCACGTTGTCGTGCGGCGTGTCGCCGGGGCCGAGCAGGTTGTTGCCGAACTCGTCAGACAGCGACCAGTTGTTGTGCTTGCCGGAACCGTTGACGCCGGCGAACGGCTTCTCGTGGAGCAGCGCCGCCAGGCCGTACTTGGGCGCGATCTTCTTCATCAGCTCCATCGTCATGAGCTGGTGATCGGCCGCCACGTTGGCGTTCTCGAAGATCGGCGCGATCTCGTACTGGCTCGGCGCCACCTCGTTGTGCCGCGTCTTCACCGGTACGCCAATCTTGAACAGCTCCGCCTCGACTTCAGCCATGCACGCGAGCACGCGCTCGGGGATCGAGCCGAAGTACTGATCCTCCATCTCCTGCCCCTTGGGCGGAGCGGCGCCGAACAGCGTGCGGCCGGCGTTGATCAGGTCGGGACGGGCAAAGTAGAAGTTGCGATCGATCAGGAAGTACTCCTGCTCGGGACCGCAGGTCGAGAACACGCGCTCGGCGGTCGACCCGAACAGCTTCAGGACGCGCACGGCCTGCTTCGAGACCGCATCCATCGAGCGCAGCAGCGGCGTCTTCTTGTCGAGCGCCTCGCCGGTCCAGCTGACGAACGCGGTGGGAATCACCAGGGTGACGTTGTTGCCGTTCACGTGCAGCCACGGCGGGCTCGTCGGATCCCACGCCGTGTAGCCGCGGGCTTCGAACGTGGAGCGCATGCCGCCCGACGGGAAGCTCGAGGCGTCGGGTTCGCCCTTGATCAGTTCCTTGCCACGGAACTCGGCGATCGCCGATCCGTCCGCGGCCGGCGACAGGAAGGAGTCGTGCTTTTCCGCGGTGATGCCGGTGAGCGGTTGGAACCAGTGGGTGTAGTGCGTCGCGCCATGTTCGACGGCCCAGTCCTTGAGCGCGTTGGCCACCGCGTCGGCGGTCGCGAGGTCGAGCGTTTCGCCGCGCGTGATGGTGGCGCGCAACGCCCGGTAGGCCGCCTTCGGAAGCCGTTCCTGCTGGGCCTTGTCGTTGAACACGAGGCTGCCGAAGATGTCGGTAACCTTCGCAGGCGTGCCGGTGGCGCGACCTTCGGTCATCGACCACTCGTTAATACTCTTGATGGCTGCGGAAAGAGCTGCGGATCCCATTCTGCCGGCGTCCTTTCTCCTGTGCTCGGGTGGTTGATCAGGGCGCCACGATGGGGCGGCGATCCCGATGCGTGCGTTGCAAAACGTGCTGCAGCGAACGAACGAATTATGCACGGTTTTCGGTGCAGTTCGCAATATTTGTAGGGCATTACGTTAGTTAGATCGCTCATTCGTGCTCGATCGGACAAGCGTTTGTGCACACCTGACACGATTTCACGAACAGTCCGCACAACGGGGCTGCCGCGGCGAGCGTTTCGGGGCCGCACGCGTGCGCCGCGCCCCCCTTTTTTCGCCCGCGTCCGGGAAACCGGGCAGGATGGATATCGAGATATGCGGATATCTGCTATCACTTGGAGGCCATGCAGCGCGCGGCCTCACGATTTCGCGTCCTCGCCGACTCCACGCGGCTCCGCCTCCTGCGCGTGCTCCACCACGATCGCTTCAACGTCTCGGAACTGACGGCCATCCTCGGGATCGCGCAGTCCAGCGTCTCGCGCCATCTCGCGCTGCTCAAGGACGCCGGGCTCGTCAGCGAGGAGCGCGCGGGCGGTTTCGTCTACTACCGGCTGCGCGACCAGGACGCGGCGGCATCCCCGCTCTGGGCGGTCCTCGCCGCCGAGTTCGCCGAAGGCGGCGCCGATGGCGCGGCCGCCGCGGACACGGTGCGGATGCAGGAAGTGCTGCGCCGGCGGCGCGAGGAATTCGATCCGAGCGCCGATCCCCGGCAGATCGTGCCCGGTCAGAGCTGGGCCGCCTGGGCGCGGGCGCTCGGCCATCTCCTGCCCGCCCTCGACGTGGCGGACATCGGCTGCGGCGAGGGTTATCTCACGCTCGAGATCGCCCGCTGGGCTCGGCACGTCACGGGCATCGATCGGTCCGACGACGTGCTGGAGCGGGCCAAGGCGATGGGCGAGCGGCGCCAGGCCGCAAACGTCACCTGGCGCAAGGGCGACCTCGCCCGCATGCCGCTGCGCGACGAATCAATCGATCTCGCCGTCTTCACGCAGTCGCTCCGCTACGCCACCGATCCGGAACGCGCGCTCGCGGAGACCTCGCGCGTGCTGCGGCCGGGCGGCCGTATCCTGGTGCTCGATCTCAAGGAACATGACCAGACGTGGGTCCAGGCGCGGTTTGGCGACCGCCGCGCCGGCTTCGCGCCCGGCGAGCTCGAGGGACTCCTGCAGGCGGCCGGCTTCCGGGGGGTCCGGCTGTCCATCGGCACACGGCAGGCCGGGAACCCGTTTGTCGTCGTCATTGCCTCTGGGACGTGGCCGCCGCGTAATAGAATGCGGTAGGCCACGGAGACACGTTGGAATACCTGATCAAGCAGTACCCGCTCGACACGGGTGCGCTCGAAATCCAGTACATCGAGGAATATTTCGGGGAGTTTCCGCGCAAGAAGACCGCGCGCGAAATCATGGGACGCCTCACCGATCGCGAGCACCTGATTCTCGTGGCGGAAGCGCCGCTGCCGGACGATCCCGGCATGATCGCGCCGGTGTCGTTCAAGATCGTCCACGAGCTGCGCGCCGTCGAGAAGGAGCACAAGCTGAGCGATCTGGTGGCCCGGCTGAAGGACTGCATCCAGTTCGACGGACGTAAAGTGCTCTACAGCTGGATCGGCGGTACCCGCCGCGACTGGCGTGGCCAGGGCCACTTCCGCGCGCTCACCGAGGAAAGCGAAGCCTGGGCGCACTCCTCGGGCTTCCATGAAGTGGTGGTCAAGACCAAGAACCGCTTCTACGACATGCGCGGCACCCTCGACCAGCTCGAGTTCGACGTCGTCAAGTACGAGGTGCACTCGACCGACAATCGCGAGTCGAAGGTGTATCTCAGCAAGCGCCTGACGTCCGACGTCGTGAAGGCTCACACGAGCACGCGGACAGTGGTGGTGGCAGAGTGAAGAGATTGACGGATTGACGAATTCGAGGGCGAGGTGAATTCAAGCCGCCGATCGATTCACCAATGACGTCGTCAATTCGTCAACACGATTTTCCCCACATGCTCGCCGCCCTCCATCAGCCGGTGCGCGTCGGACGCCTGGGCGAGCGGAAACGTCACGTGAATCACCGGCCTGACCGCGCCGGCGTCGAGGAGCGGCCAGACCTCACGGCGGAGCGCGTCGGCGATCTGCCCCTTCTCCTCGACGCTCCGCGGACGTAACGTCGAGCCGGTGATCGTCAGCCGGCGGCCGAGGACGCGCCGGAAATCGATGGCGGCAATCGCCTCTCCTTCCATCAGCCCGATCTGCACGAGGCGGCCGTCCATGGCCAGCGCCGCGAGATTCCGTGCCACGTAGCTCCCGCCGACGATGTCGAGCACGAGGTCAACACCGCGGCCGCCGGTGAGTTCACGAATCGCCTCGACGAAGTCGTGCGCGCGGTAATTGATGGCGCGCGCCGCGCCCAGCTGTTCGCATGCGCGGCACTTCTCGTCGGATCCAGCGGTGGCGAAGACACGCACCCCCCGGCACGCGGCGAGCTGGATCGCGGTGGTGCCGATGCCGCTGCTGCCGCCGTGAAACAGCGCGGACTCCCCCGCGTTCAGCCGCCCGCGATCGAATACGTTCGTCCAGACCGTGAAGAACGTTTCCGGAATCGCCGCGGCGGTCACCATGTCCATGCCTCTCGGAATCGGCAGGCACTGCGCCGCGGGCGCGACGCAGAGCGTGGCGTACCCGCCGCCGCTGACCAGCGCGCAGGCGCGATCGCCGACACGCCAGCCGGTGACCCCGGCCCCGAGCGCGACAATCTCACCCGCGACCTCGAGCCCGGGCCGATCGCTGGCGCCGGGAGGCGGCGGATACAGACCTAGCCGCTGCATCACGTCCGGGCGATTCACGCCTGCCGCCGCAACGCGAATCAGCACGTCGCCCGCGGCCGGAATCGGGTCCGGGCGCTCGACCGCCTGCAGGACATCGGGCCCGCCCGGACCCGTGATCTCGATGGCGATCATCGCCTCAGCGCATCCTGCGCGTCGGCCGAGGACCGGCGCAGGCCCGAGGGGAGCCGCGGCGACGACAGCAGCCGCGTGAACGCCGCCCATCGCGCCACCGCATCGGTCGGATCACCGCTGTCGATCTCGACGTGCCGCGCCACCATGTCCTTCCCGAGGTTGTAGTTGATCACGTAACTCCGGTACTGGTCGATGAACTTGACGCGCTGGGCCGCTCGCGGCGGACCGTAAAGCGCGTACTTCTCGAGCCACGCGGCGGCACCTGCCGCATCGATCTCGCCGTTCAGATAGCGCCGTGCCGCCTCGTTCCCCGCGTACGAGAGCTGGTCCACCAGCGCCTGCACCTCGTAGTACTCGGTGACCCGCGACGGATCGAGCCCCGCGGCGGGAAACAGCACGCGCCGCTCGAAGTCCAAACGATCCTCGCGGGGGAACGCCACCTCGATGCCGTAGTTGGCTGTCCCCTCGGCGATCAGCGACTGCGGCGAGAACAACGGATAGACGGCGAACTCCTGCCAGCCGCGGTCGTGCACGAGGTGCTGTTCGAGCAGGACGTTGTAGACGTGGTGTCCCGGGTAGCCCTCGTGGCAGGCCAGATCGATGGCGCGATCGATGAAGATCGGCAGGTCGGTGTTGACCTGGATCAGGCTCCGGTAATTCCCCTGGTACCAGTTGTAGCCGCTCCAGCTCTTGCCGGTGACGTATTCGACGGTGAAGCGCTCGTCTTTCGGCAACTCGACGTGCTCGAGCGTCCGCTGCCGGCAGGCCTCGATCGCCGCCTTGAATACCGTGTCGAGCCGAGCCGGCGGGATCACGAACGTGCTGCGGAAGGTTTCGTAGCGCTGCTGCAGCGTCCCTGGGCCCGGCAGCCGGCGATCGAGCGCGGTGAGGACCTGCGTGAACTCCTCCTCGCCATGCACCGGTGCGACCGCGTCGTACAACGCCTTCGATTCCTCGTCGAAGTCGAGCCGGGTCCCGCTCAGCATCGCAACCCTCGCGCCGAGCGACTCGACCTGCCGGATCAGGTATTCGCGGCGCAGGCGGGTCATCTCGTCGGCGCCCTCGGGAAGGCGCGTGTTCCTCAGCGCTTCGCGCACCGAGTGCGCGTCGACATCGAGGTCGGCCAGCGATCGTTTGGCCGCCGCGGCCTCCGTCTTCAGCGCCTCCGGCCCGTAGTAGGCGTCGACGTAATCCGGGTCGTGCTGGCCCAGCGCCAGCACCAGCTTGATGTAGCGTTCGGCCAGTGGCGTCATCGCGTCCTGTCCCTGCTGCAGCCGCGCGCCGAGCGCCGTCGCCGCCGCGGCGATGAGGGCCACTCCAATCCAGTGCGTGAGTTTCATGCGTGGTAGCGTTCGCGAATGGTCGGTATCAGATAGTCGGCAAAGGCCCGGTGGAAATCGTAACGCGGCGAGAATCCCCAGTCCTGCCGCGCGGCCCCGTCATCGACGTCGGCCGGCCACGAGTCGACGATTCCCTGGCGTTTGCGGTCGGTGGCCCACCCAATCGCGGCGCGCGGAAACGCGGCGGCCACCACGTCGTGAATCTCCTGCGCCGTCGGGTTGAACGCCGAGAGGTTGTAGGCCGTGCGCGTCAGGCGCTCACGCGGGGCGGCCGCCAGCGACAACAGCGCCGAGATCGCGTCCGGCATCGCCATGAAGGGAATCCGCGTATCCGGCCTGACAAAGCACGCGTACGGCTCCCCGCGAGCTGCCGCGTGAATCATCTCGGGCGCGTAGTCCGAGGTCCCGCCGGCCGGCACGGTCACCGCTGAGATCAGTCCTGGAAAGCGTACGGCGCGGAAATCGACGCGCGGGACGGTGTCGGCCGCGAGCTGCTTGTAGTGGCGCGCGTAGTAGCGCCCCAGGTGCTCGCAGTACAGCTTGTTGCACCCGTACATCGTCTGCGGCGCGTTGAACTGATCTTCAGAGACCCGGCCGGCCCGCTCCTTGGTCGCCAGATCAGGAAGCCCGTACGCGGCAATCGATGACGGGTAGATGAAGATCACCGGACGGCCGTGCGACTCGCCTTCGTGCTGCGCGAACTCCAGCAGCGTCAGCGTGCCGTCGACGTTCACCTGGTGTGCCGTGAGCGGCGTGAACTCGGCGCGCGTCGACAGCAGCGCGGCAAGGTGAAAGACGAGGTCGATCTCGAACTGGGAAAGCACCCGCTCCAGCAGCGGCACATCGGTGATCGAACCCGTGAACTCACGAGTCACCATGGGACGCAGCGACGGTTCGAGCGGCGCGATGTCGACGGTGACGATCGAACGGCCCGCCTCAGCAAGCCGGGTAATCAGCCCGTGTCCGATCTCGCCGCCCGCCCCGGTCACCAGCGTGACGGGCGTGCGCATCCGGGAATTCTACCGGCTTACGGCTCACGGCAGACTTCATTCATGATTCACGATTCCTGATTCACGATTCGTAACCCGAATCGCTCCGTCAGCGTGGGCGCGAGTACGGATTGACTGCAGGACAGTTGAGCGGGTTACGGCACACCGCGGTACCTGTGACGCCGGGGCGCGTGCCGGCCGGCGACACGCCCGTACCCCCGGGAGCCGGCGCCGGCGCAGCGCCGGCAATGGTTGCCCTGACCCTCGTCACGTCGGCACCAAGAGCGCCGCCGTCGCTGGCGGACGTCCGGAACGGCGTGCCCTGGACCAGCGTGTAGTCCTCGGCCGCGATGTTGACGAACGCGGTCATGAACTCGGCTTCGGTCGGAAAGTAATTACCGGCGGGATAGACGTTCGCCGGCCCGCCCGCCAGCACGTTCCGCTCGAACACCAGGTTCGTGAAGTAGGCCGCCAACGTCTGCTGTCCGACGGCCAGCGCATCGCCCTTCACGCCGTACAGGTTGTGCTTCACCAGATTGTCGCGGAATGCCAGGCCATCGACCACCCACGGGGCGCCGTTGCGCGTTCCATAGACGCTCAGGACCGTGCCGCTGTGGACGACGGTGTTGCGCTCGATGGTGATGCTGCGCGGCGAGTTGCCGAGCTGCACGAAGATGCCGCTGGCGCCACCCCAGCGCGGCCCGTCGATGTCAAAGAACAGGTTGTTGGCGAGCTGAATCCGCTGCGCCTGCCCGCTTGCCTGGAGATCATCCCAGCCCGAGATGTTGATCGCGCTCCCGGCATGTCGCACCACGTTGTAGCGAAACGTGACGTCCTCGACGGTCGACCATGGTGCCTTGCCACCCTGATTGCGCGGCGTGATCTGCACGGCAAAGCCGGCCTGCCCGCCTTTCCAGACGTTTTCGAGCACGTTCCCTTCGACGAGCACCCGGCGCGCGTTCTTCAGCTCGAACAGGTTCTTGACCAACCAGTTCGTGCCCATCCACGCGGCCGGCTTCGACAGGACGTTGCGGCGCACGGTGATGTCCGACGGCACCAGGTTCCACACCGCCGGATCGGCGCCGCCGAACATGACGTTCTCACCCGACGCCTCCAGGTAGTTGTTCTCGATCACGTACGGACCAGGGCCGTTCCATCCGCAGATCGCCTGCGAGTCCACGGAGGTTGCTTTGATGTCGGCGATGTAGCTGTTGATGATTTCGGTGTAGCCGCTGTTCAGGGCGACGCCCCGCCGCTGGCCCGACGCCGGGTCGCCGTGGATGTACACGCGATCGAACACGAGGTCGTGCGGGATCTGCGCCGCCGTGGTCTGCGAGCCTGAACCGAGCGCGATGATCTCGCCCGCGCCACCCGCCGTCGCCGGAAATTCGACGTTCTCGATCCGCCAGTGATGCGCGCCGTCCGCCGTCGTCAGCGCCGCCGATCCGTTCGGCGATTTGATCTTCGCGAGCTGCGCCGCATGGGCGGGCATCACGCGCACACCCGGAGACGGCAGCGCCGGGGACTCGGTGCGAATCGTGATGTAGGTCGCCACGTTGGTGGCCGGCAGACGGAAGTTGCCCGTGTAGACGGCGCCGGGCGCGAGCAGCACGTCGTCGCCGCCCTGCGCGGCATTGATGGCTGCCTGCAGATCGCCGCCGGCGGGAACGCGAATCGACGCGGCGGACGCCGGTACAGCCGCACAGATGACGCACAACACGCTGAGGGATACACGTACCGCACGGGTGACGAAGTGGCTCACCACGGACATCCTTTACCTGAGTTGGAAACGGCGGTGGAAAATCGCCGTGGTCACTCTAGCGCAACCGAGGAGCCGGGCGTCGGCGAATAACGTGCAATCGCAACAGCTGAACCGTATCCGCAGCGATCGCGAGCGGGGGAGAGAATCGAACCGTGATTTGCGATTCGTGAGCCGTAAGCCGTAAGCCGCGAGCCGAAGCGTGAGCCGTGGCCGTGAATGGACTCCGTCCGGCCTGCGTCCACGTCAGCGGAACGCCGCGATGAGACGCTCGACTTCCTCGCGAATCGGAGTGAGATCGCGAAGCACCTGCTCGGCCTGGTCAACAGTATGGACGAGGTCCTCGCGACGCGGGACGCTGCCGCGGCCGACTTCGGCCGCAAGGTCGCGGGTCGTCGCTGCGCACGCCTCGCAGATGGCGATCGTCTGCGCGTGCGCCTGGAGGATCTTGAGGAAGTCCTGGCGTTCGTCTCGGGTCATTTACTCAATGCGCAAGGCTCAATGCTCAATGCTCAATCAAGCTCACGCTCGGCGCCCTTTGGCATTGAGCATTGAGCATTGTGCGTTGTGCATTGCCAGGTTCTAGGTTCTAAGGTGATCGCCCTGCCACTGCTGCACCGCCCGCTTGATCTGGTCGGGCGAGAGTCTTTCAGCGAGCGCGCGGCGCGCGAGCGCCGCCATCTCCGCGTCCGACGCAAAGCGCAAGGCAATCAGTTGGCGGGGTTGCAGGTGGTCGAACTCCTGCTCCAGTCCCAGGCGCGTCATCCGCACCCTCATTTCGATGCGGATGACGCGGTCCTGCACGCGCAGCACGAACACCCGCAGCAGGGTGACCGTTCCCAGCAGGCCGCTCGCGATCAGCAGGGCGACGAGCGACGCGAGCGTGCGGTCTCGCACCGCCGCCCAGATCGCGATCAGCACCGCGAGGAGGCAGACGAGCCCGACGAGGTTCCACGCCGTCGGACGATGGGCGTGGTTGGCGTACGACTGCGGCGGCGGTAGCGGCGACGGACCTGACGGCGGCGCGACGAAGCCCATCATTTATCGCCGTCAAGCAGGCCGCCCAGGCCCCCGAGGATCGATCCCTCCTCCGTGCGCCCGCCGCGTGCTGCTGGAGCAGCCTTGTAGATGCGGTCGGCCATGCGGCTGAACGGCAGCGACTGCAGCCAGACCCTTCCGGGCCCGGTGAGCGACGCGAAGAACAACCCTTCTCCACCGAACAGCGCCGTCTTCACCTTGCCGACGAACTGGATGTCGTAGCTGACCGACGGCTGGAGCGCAACCAGGCAGCCGGTATCGACGCGCAGCGTCTGGCCCGCCTGCAGATCGACCGGGTGCACGGTGCCGCCGGCGTGGACGAAGCAGAGACCGTCACCTTCGAGGCGCTGCATGATGAAGCCCTCACCGCCGAACAGGCCGACGCCGAGCTTCCGCTGAAAGGCGATCCCGATCGACACGCCTTTGGCTGCGCAGAGGAACGAATCCTTCTGGCAGATCAGCTGTCCTCCCAGCTGCTTGAGATCCATCGCCAGGATCTTCCCGGGATACGGCGCGGCGAACGACACCTGCTGCTTCCCGCCGCCGGAGTTGGTGAAGACCGTCATGAACAAACTTTCACCGGTGATCAACCGCTTACCGGCGCCGAGGATCGCGTTCATCACGCCACCGCCGCGGCCCTGGCTGCCGTCGCCGAACACCGTTTCCATGGCGATGCCTGGCGTCATGTACATCATCGAGCCCGCCTCGGCCACGGCACTCTCGCCGGCGTCGAGTTCGACCTCGACGAACTGCATTTCGCTGCCGACGATCTTGAAATCGATCTCGTGCGCGCGACGGCCCGGCATGATGGGCGGAGGCGGCGCGTTGGCGCCCGGCGCCCCCGGTCCGCCACTCAGGTAGGCCGCCAGCTGCGGCACGTCCTTGAGCGGCGTCCAGTTGGACATGCCGGCCGTGAACACGAGCGTGTTGCCGTCGATCGTCCCGTTCCGCAGGTTCGTCACCACATCGTCCTGCGACACCGGGCCGACCTGGTGGCCGCCGATGGCCATGTACCACTGCTGCTGTGTCATCGTTGTTCAGGCTCCGAAGACGCGGGCCCTTCCAAAGCCCGCCCCATTGGCGGCTCTGAAGGGCTGCCCTACGTCACATGAAGGACCGCTCTACGCCGCTGCTGTCCCTGAAGGGCCGCCCGACGTCATGAAGGCCGCCCTACCCGACGCGGCGTGGCATTTCAGCCTCCCGGCTGGCCCTGGTCTCCAAGGGCGTCGATGCGCTGGCCGGTATCCGTCTCGAGCTTGGCCACCGTGGCCGTGTCGAGCGCAAGCAGGTTCGCCAGCTGCGCGAGATAAATACGCTCCGCCCCCGTCACCTGTTCGTCGGCCCGCAGCACCGTATACGCAAGGACATACAGCGTCGCCCGTTCGTGCGGGTCGGTGACGCCGGCGACGATCTCCGCGAGCGGGCGCGGCTGCGTGATCTCCGGCTCGAACACGGCCTCGACGCCGGCCTGTTTGGCCTGCAGCAGGATGGCCGCCCGTTCCTGCTCGTTCATCGGGCCATCCGCGTGCGCCGCCGACACCGCCAGCCGCACCATGCGCATGGCGTCCGGCGACGGCGTCGCGGGCGCCGCCACGTTCGGAATCGGCGGGACCGGCACTTCGTGACCAGTTGAACCCGACGAACCTGGGGACCCCGCACTTCCAGCGCCTGGTGCCCCTGCTGCCCCTGCTGCCCCAGGAGCATTCTGACTCTGCATCGTCTCGAAGATGCCCCACGCGAGACCCAGCGCGCCGAGCAGCGTGCTCGGACGCGTGAAGAACCCGCCGGTGCCGCGATTCATGCCGGTCGCCAATCGGGTGGTGTCCCGCACCACGTGTCCAACCCCACGGGAGATGTCCCGGGTCAGGTACCGGATCGCCCGGCCGGACCGCTTGCCGCGACCACCCAGCACACTGCGCAACACGCCGTCGACCAGGAATTCGGGGTTCATATCGCACTCCCAACGCGAGACGGAATTTTCGGCTTTTCCGGCTCCGGCGTGAAGTCCTCGCCCGGATTGATGAACCGGTCCATCTCGAACTTGTACTGCTTGTCGTACAGCTGACGATAACGTCCGTTCAACGCGAGCAGTTCCGCATGCGTGCCCTTCTCCACGATCTGTCCGGCCTCGATCACGAGGATCTGATCCGCGCTGCGGATCGTCGACAGGCGATGCGCGATCACGAAGGTCGTCCGGCCCGACCGCAGGCGGCGGAGGCCGTCCTGGATCATCTGCTCGCTCTCGCTATCGAGACTCGACGTCGCCTCGTCCAGGATCAGCATGCGCGGGTCGGCGAGGATCGCGCGCGCGATCGATACGCGCTGCCGCTGTCCGCCCGACAGCTTGATGCCGCGTTCACCGACGACCGTCTCGTAGCCCTGCGGGAACTTGCTGATGAACTCATCGCAATGCGCGATGCGGCACGCCTCCTTGATCTGCTCCACCGCGGCGCCCGGGCGGGCGTAACCGACGTTCTCGAGGATCGTGCCGTCGAAGAGGAAGTTCTCCTGCAGCACGGACGCAACCTGCTGCCGGTAGTCCGCGAGCCGGAGCGTGGCGAGGTCGCGGCCGTCGACGAGAATGCGCCCCTGGGTGGGCCGGTTGAACGCCATCACCAGGCTGATCAGCGTGCTCTTCCCCGATCCGCTCGACCCCACGAGCGCCGTCGTCGTGCCAGGGGCGGCATGGAAGGAGACACCGCGCAGCACCGGCCGCCCTTCGGTGTACTCGAACCAGACGTCCTCGAAGGTCACGTCGCCGCGAACAGTCTCGACGTCCGCCCGCGTGGCGTCTTCGTCTGTTTCCGTCGGCATGTCGAGGATCTCGCGGATGCGGTCGAGGCCGGCAAAGGCCTCGGTGATCTGCGTGCCGATCGACGCAATCGACACGAGCGGCGCGGCGACCAGGCCGATGAAGAGCATGTAGGCGATCAGATCGCCGAGCGTCATCTGGCCGGCGATGATCGCGCGGCCGCCCAGCCAGATGATCAGGATGCCGATGATGCCGACGATGACCGTGCTGCCGGCAGTGGTCGCCGACACGCCCGTCATCGACTTGGCGACGTTGCGGAACAGGCGGTGCGCCCCCTTCGTGAAGACGATCTCTTCACGCTTCTCCGCGGTATACGACTTGACGACGCGGATGCCGCCGAGCGCTTCGGTGAGCCGGCCCGTGACCTCCGCGTTGATCTTGCCGCGCTCGCGGAACAGGGGCCGGAGCGTCCGGAACGCGTAGGCCATGCCGGCGCCGAACGCTGCCAGCACGACCATGGTGATGACGGTCATGCTCCAGTTCAGATAGAACAGCGCCGCCAGGCCGAACAGGGCTGTGACCATGCCGCCAATCAGCTGCACCAGCCCGGTGCCCACCAGGTTCCGCACGCCCTCGGCGTCGCTCATGATGCGCGCGACGAGGATGCCGGTCTGGGTCGAGTCGAAGTAGCGGACCGGCAGGCGCATCACCCGCGCCTGCACCCGCTTGCGCATGTCGGTGATCGCCCGCTGGGCGGCCACTCCGAGGATTTGCGACAGCACGAACGACGTCACGGCCTGGACGAGCGTGGCGCCCCCGACCGCCAGCGCGATGGGCAGCAGGAGGTCCGTCCGGTTGTTGTGGACGACTTCGTCGATCAGCCACTTGGACGAGGCCGGCAGGACCAGCCCGGCGACGCGGCTGACGAGCATCAGCGCCAATCCGAGCATCAGGCGCCGGCGATGGGCCCAAATCAGCTCGCGCGCTTCGCGCCAGGCGGCTGACGGGGACACCTTTTTCTTGACAGAGGACGGCACAGCGGCGGATGGCACAGTACTACGGCCGGCGCGCTCCCCTGTTCCACGTCCCCCAAACCCGATGTGACCAGCCATATAATTAAATCTCTCGGCCCTCTTTGGCCTTCCCCGGATGAGCCCTTCGACAAACCGTCCTGTTACGACGCGCGGAATTCAGGTGCAGGTACGCAGCGAGTACGTACCTTCCCGTAGTTCACCTCGCGAATCGAGCTACTTCTTTCAATATCACGTTCGCATCGCCAACGTCGGCGAGGAGACGGCGCAGCTGGTGTCCCGAGAGTGGATCATCACCAACGCCGACGGCGAAGTGGAGCGGGTGAAAGGCCCGGGCGTGGTCGGCGAGCAGCCGGTCCTGGCGCCCGGGGCGTCATTCGATTACACGAGCTTCTGCGAACTGAAGACGGCGGTCGGGTCGATGCATGGCAGCTACCAGATGGTCACTGCCGGCGGCGACCGTTTCGACGCCATCATCGCGCCGTTCACCCTGGCCGTGCCGAACGCGCTCAATTGAGCGCGGCGCCCACGGCGCGCTCGAGAATCTGCAGCGGCACGGTGCCAAGCCGCAGGACCAGCGTGTGATAGTCGCGGAGTGCGGTGGGAGTCCGCCGCGCCGCCACGTAGCGGTCGCGCTGCTCGAGCAGGGCCAGTTCTCCCATCATGTACGAGCACGCCTGGCCGGGATACACGACATACCGCTCGACTTCGGACGCCTCGATGCCGTAGTCAATCGCCTGCTGCCGCGTCCAGCGCTTGGCATGAAGGCCCGTGTCGACGACGAGACGCCGGGCGCGGAACAGCTCGGCATCGAGCTGTCCCAGGCGTCCCTCGATATCACCTTCGTACCATCCGGATTCGGCAGCCAGACGTTCAGCATAAAGCCCCCACCCCTCCGCGAACGCCGACAGCCCGCCGAACGCGCGAATCTGCCGGAACCGCGGCAACGAGGTGTTCTCCACCTGCAGGGCGATCTGGAAGTGATGTCCCGGGACCGTCTCGTGGTACACGAGCGTTCGCAGGCCGAATTTCGTCATCCGTTCCCGGCGCAACGGAATCTGGAAGACGGCTGGGCGTGACCCGTCAGGCGGCGGACCGTTGTAATTCGCCGCGGCATTACTCTCGCGGAACTTCGGGAACGGGCGGGCGAGGACCGGCGCCTTCGGCTGCAGATCGAACAGCCGCTCGGCGCGTTGCTGCGCGTCCGCGATCATCCCGTCCACGTCGCGCATGATCAGGGCGCGGCTCTCGTCAGATGCCCAGTTCGGGTAGGCCAGGTCAGCTTTCAACTTCTCGACCCGCTCCTTGACCGAACCCTGCGCGCGACCGAGCTGCCGCAGGAGACGATCCATCTCGCCTTCGATGCGCGCCACCTGCTGCAACCCGATCTGGTGGATCTGGTCGGCGGTGTAGTCGGTGGTGGTGTAGAAGTGCAGCTCCGCAGCGTAGGCCTTATCGCCGTCCTTCAGCCGCCACAAACCCGCGTCGCTGGTCGTGCGCGGCAGCTGCCCTTCCAGGAGCGCCTGCGCGCGGCGCCATGCGGGATACACGTCCCGCTCGACGATCCCGGTCGCCTCGGCCACGAGCGCCTCACGACGCGCGGACGCAATCGACGCCACCGGCGTCATCCGTTCCGCGAGCGTGGTGACCAGCGGGTTCTGCCCCGCAGGCGCGGCCGCGAACGTCCGCATCTGGGCAATCGTCGCCTCGCTGATGAAGCGCGGCGGCAGGATGCCCTGCTCGCTGATCTGCGCCGCCCGTTCGCTCGCCTCGTCGAGGCGGGCGCTCATCTGCCTGAGCCGGGCAATGTAGTTGACCGCGTCCTGCTCGCTGTTGATCGCATGACTGACGGTGAGCGTCTCGACCAGGTTGACGTTGACCCCGTTGAATTGATTCAGCGGGAACGTCAGCAACGGGAGGTATGGCTCTTCACGGACAATGGCGTCGAGCTGCCACTCCATGATGTCCGCCGATTCGCGCTGCGCCGGCGTCATCGCCGCGCGATCGTACCGTCTGAGCTCGGTCAGGCCGCGTCGCGCGTGCGCGGCTTCCTGGCGTGCGAAGTCGAGGGTGACGGGCTGCAGCTGCCGCTCGAAGGCCGCCTGCTCTGGACCGGTGAAGTAACGCGTGGATGCAGCGCGGTTGGGGTGAGCGCGCATCCACCCGTCGGTAAAAGACGTGAAGAACTCGTCGACGCTCCGCTGCTGCGTCCGTGTGGCCGCCCCGCTCGCGACGACGATGCCGAGCGCGAGCGCGGGCACCACCGCCGGACGCCGGAGCCGCCCGATCACGACTTCGCGGCCGTCCCGAAGCTGGCGAGCGCCTCCGCTTCGTTTTCGTAGCTGTCGAACACCGTGACGAGCTTGGTGACCACCAGCAGATCCTTGAGCCGCTTGGTCACGTTCACCAGCTTGAGGGCGCCGCCGCCGTTCGAGGCCGTCGTCCGGACCTGGACCAGCTGGCCGAGCCCCGCGCTGTCGACGTAGGACACGCCCCCGAGATCGAGCAGGATCTTCTTGTTGCCCTGCTGCAGCAGGCTGTGGATCTTGTCCTTCAGGAGGACGTCGCCACCCTTGTTGAGTGTGATGTCGCCGTTGATCGTGACGATGGTGACGTCACCCGAGACACGCTGTTCGATCTGCATTGATCCTCCGTGAGCCGCGCGGCCTGCGCGGTCGAACAATCTTATGTGAAATCCTGCTGAGCCGGCTACGGAACACGAGCCGCCACTGACGCGCTTGGACACGCATTCGAACCGAGGGTTCCGGCTCCGCGTCTGCCGAACTCGTCGGATGACGCGTCACACCGACAGCGGTGTCACCGGGGCGATCTCTCTCACCCGGGTCGTGACGATGCGCTGGCCCTCGTGGAGGAATTCCATCAGGAAGCCCGGGTGAATCGCGCGCAGCTTCAGAAAGCTGCCACCGAGCGACGAGCCTGCGAACCGCGCGCGTGTCTGTTCGGGGAAGAAGCGGCCGCCGCGGACCAGCACCTCTCCGGTCGAGGGCGACAGGACCGTGAGTTCGTACCTGGTGTTCTTCGTACGGACAACGAACTGTTCGAGCCCGGCCAGCCGGCTGAAGTCGATGCCGCCGGTCCAGCCGCGATCGGACCACCACCGCAACTCGTGCGGGACCGCCCGAAGACGGAAGATACCGGTGTCAGCCATGGACCGTGCCCGCGCAGATTCTCGCACACGTCGAGGTGCGTTTTGCGGTATCGTCCGCGCCATCCTGGACGCGGTGGTGCACGCCCGAGGGCCGCGAACCGCACTGAACCGACCTGCGAGGTTACCCATGACGCTGACCGTCGCTGTTCGCTCCGCCGTTGCGCTGGTGCTCGTCGCATGGCTCCTGCCAGCGGCTGCCCACGCTCATCATTCGTTCGGCGTGGTGTACGACGCCAACCAGCCGGTCACGCTGACCGGTACCGTCACGAAGTTCGAGTGGACCAACCCGCACAGCCACCTGTTCATCGACGTCAAGGACAACAGCGGCAAGGTCGTGTCGTGGACGCTCGAAGGCTACCCGGCCACCGTGCTCTCGCGCACCGGCTGGAAGCGCGACGAGACCGTGAAGATCGGTGACACCGTCACGATATTCGGCTGGCGGGCCCGCGACGGTTCGCCACTCGCCCACCTCAGGCAGGCGACCTTACCCGACGGGCGCAAGCTGTTCTTCGGCCCGCCGGCTGGTACCGGCGAAGGCGCGGCAACTGTTCGCTGACGCGGAGGATCCGATGCGCCACCCAGCCACGACCGTCTGTTCAGCCGCGGCGCTCCTCTTCGCCGCGACCGCCTTCAGCCCGCTCGTCGCGCAGCAACGCGGCGCGAGCGGCCCGGTGCCGCGCACCGCCGATGGCAAACCCGATCTCACCGGCGTCTACCAGGCGAGCACGCGACGCGGAGCGTGGGATTACGACGTGCCGAGCGATCAGCCTGGCGTACCGGCGGCGCGCCCGGCCGGTGATGCGCAGCCGACCGGCGCACGGCCCGAACCGATGCCGTTTACTCCCGAGGCTCGCCAGCGCGCCCAGGAAATCCTGAACCGGCGCTCGGTCGATGACCCGGCGACGCTGTGCCTGCCGCAGCCGACGCCGCGCATGACGCCGGTCGCACTGTTCCCGGTCCAGATCGTCCAGACGCCGCAGCAGGTCGTGATGCTGTACGAGTACTTCTGGCAGTTCCGCGTGATTCCCATGGGCGGCAAGCAACCGGACGACATCGAGCCGGCCTACATGGGCAACGCGATCGGCCGCTGGGAGGGTGACACGCTGGTCGTCGAGATGGTGGGATTCAAGCCCGGCCTGTGGTTCGGCAACGGCCTCGTCACGAGCGATGCGCTGAAGATTACGGAACGGTTCACGCGCATCGACCGCGACCAGTTGAACTACGAGGCCGTGCTCGAGGACCCGAAGGTGCTGACGAAGCCCTACACGATGCGGTCGACGCTGATGCTGCGGGAAGCCACGCGGCTGCGTGAGTATTCGTGCGTCGAGAACAACGTCGATCCGCAGCGGTACGAGAAGCTGAACCCGTCGATCTTTACGCGGACGCCGCCGGGGCAGTGAACGTCCGGCGCCGGCGCCCTCCGTCTCAGACGATCCACCAGACAACGAGAGCGACGCCCGCCCCGAGGACGCAGTCGACGGCGTAGTGATAGCGGCCCACGGTCGCGGCCACGGCGATCATGGCCGCGGCCACGAGCAGGACACCGCCAATCGCCGGCCACCACGACAGCACGGCCAGTCCGGCCGCAACCGCTCCGGCGACATGGCCGCTGGGGATCGTATTCACCTGGATGCTGCCGTGCCCGACGATCGCGTCGTTGAGGCGTCGCATCGCCGGCGCCCGGCGTGCGATCGCGCCCGGCGTCTCCAGGCTGCGCGGCGGGCGCGACCTCAAGAACGGCAGCGCGGCGTAGCACATCAGCTCCGCCGGCAGCACGACCGCCCAGTAATACAGGACCGCCTCACGTCCGAGCGACGCCATCGCGATCGCTCCGACCATCACGACCAGGTAGACAGTGGCGTAGGCGAACTCCAGCGTCTCGAGCACCCAGCGCGGCGCCACGGCCAATCGCCGGTCGATCGACAGCCGCGAGAAGAGCGTCTCGTCGGAACCCAATAGCCAGCGTTCGAGCCCGCGCTGCGGTGTACCGACGAAGAGTCCGGACAGCCAGTACGCGCCGAGCGTGAACGCCGCGGGCAGCACGACCTGCGCGACGATACCCTCAACGGTCGCCGCGCCAGCGGCGCCCAGGCCATACGCGACCGCCAGAACCGCCGCGCTGGTCAACCGTCGGGCGCGCCCGGCACAGGCCAGCGCCGCCAGGTAGACACCATAGACGACAGCACTCCATCCCCACTCGGCCATCAACGACGCTCATCGCTACTGATCATCGAGCTTCCCGTTGGTAATGTGCCGGCCGCGGCGAATCAGGCTCACACCCGCGCACAGCGGTCGGCTCACCCGGTTCCGCCTGACGATGATGTAGTACGTTGTGTCCACAGTGCCGACGGTCCTTGAACGCTTTCTCCGGTACGTCCAGTACGACACGCAGTCAGACGAGTCCTCCACGTCGTACCCCAGCACCGCCCAGCAGTTAGCGCTGCTCCAGGCCCTGGCAACAGAGCTTCGCGATCTCGGCGCCGCCGACGTGCGGCTGGGCCAGCACGGCTACGTCACGGCAACCGTGCCCGCGACGACGCGCAAGGAGCACGTTCCCGCGATTGGGTTCATCGCCCACGTCGATACATCCCCTGAAATGCCCGGCGCCGGCGTGAAGCCGATCGTGCACCAACGCTACGACGGACGGGACCTGGTCCTGCCGGACGACCCCACCGTCGTCCTGCGAGCCGCCGAGATCCCGGCTCTCGGCGCACGTGCCGGCGACGACATCGTCACTGCCTCCGGAACAACCCTGCTGGGCGCCGACAACAAGGCTGGCGTCGCGGAAATCATGACGGCGGTCGAGTACCTGCTGGCGCACCCGGAGATCCCCCATGGCACGGTCCGCGTGGCCTTCACGCCCGATGAAGAGGTGGGACGCGGAACCCTCCACTTCGACGTCGCCGCCTTCGGCGCGCAGTACGCCTACACGATGGACGGCGGGAGCCGCGGCGAACTGGAATACGAGAGCTTCTCGGCCGATGCGATGACGGTCACCTTCATCGGCTTCAACACCCATCCCGGCTACGCGAAGCACCAGATGGTCAACGCGATCAAGGCGGCCGCCTCGTTCATCGACCGGCTGCCGAAAGACACGCTGTCACCCGAGACGACCGAGGGATACGACGGGTTCGTCCATCCCTATACGATGCAGGCGGGCGTCGACCGCACGTCCGTCCGCTTCATCATCCGCGACTTCCGCACCGCCGGCCTGGCAGAGAAAGAGGCGCGGCTGGAAGCCCTGGCCCGCGAGGCCGCCGCGCAATGGCCCGGCTGTCGTGTCGAGACGCGCGTGGAGGAGCAGTACCGCAACATGCGCGAGGTGCTCGACCGGCATCCGCAGGCCATCGAACACGCACGCGAGGCGATCCGCCGCGCCGGCGTCGAGATCCGCGAGCGGCCGATCCGCGGCGGCACCGACGGGTCGAAGCTCTCGTTCATGGGGCTCCCCACGCCGAACATCTTCGCCGGGGAGCACAACTTCCACTCCCGGCTCGAGTGGGTGTCGGTTCAGGACATGGAGAAGGCCGTCGAGGTGATCGTGGAGCTGGCGAAGGTGTGGGAGGAGAAGGGAGCACGGTGATTTGCGTCGTTACTGGCTGTCTCCCCTGTATCGCAGCACCACGATCGTGATGTCGTCCGCCTGGGGCGCGTTGCGCGAGAAGTCCTTCACGGCCGCCACGAGCTTCTCGAGGACCACCTCCGGCCTCTGACCGTGCAGGCCGCGCAGCGTGCTCAGCATGCGCTGCTGGCCGAACTCCTCGTTGGCCACGTTGCGCGCTTCGGTCACGCCGTCGCTGCAGACGATCACCAG